>ENA-ORUQ01003555-ORUQ01003555.1-human-gut-metagenome-genome-assembly--contig:-NODE-3555-length-10487-cov-2.492140_pt1 | contig 10487 bp, 8 predicted proteins | sample MGYA00242081_ERZ509211 | MGnify/ENA primary metagenome ERZ509211 (study PRJEB26280, sample SAMEA2338785) | human gut metagenome | biome: human gut; feature: human-associated habitat; material: faeces...
AAAACAGGCTTATGGGCAACGCCTTCCATGGCCAAAAATCTTTCCCTGAATTCCGAGAAATAGACTTCCAATCCTTTATGCTGCCGATGCTGGTAGAGCACTACGCTTTGGCCGCGGCACAGATAGTCCAACAGTTCGTGGTCCCATACATATTTGACGCTTTTCGCCGCTCCCTTTCCGTAGCTCTTCACATTCAGACCGGTATCCGGGTCCAGAAAAACCAACTCACAGGATGCGAGCGCCTGCAGCGCATCTTTGTGCCACTGACTCCGGCCGGAAACCGAAATCACTTCGTCATAATATACCGTTTTGGTAGGGTCCAGCAAAGCTGCTTCTTCCAACTGTGCAATGGAGCGTGCATCACTTTCCGCAATCTTCCGCAACGCCTTGGCAAGCGGCTCATCACACACAAAATACTTCAGATCAATTGGATGCCTTCCATCCTCATGAAGAAAGTCGCCGGTACCTTTGTCCCGCTCATTTTCCGGTGGATCTGCGTGATACCAGTTGACGCCCAAAGAAAAGCCTTCTGCAATAAGCGCTTTTAAAAGTCCGAATTTCGCAAAATCACCGATGTCGCCTGCATACCGATCCTGCATATTATTCCCTCACCTTTTCAAAATCTCATGATGTGTGTTCTTCCTCCAAACGGAACACCACCATCTCATCTACCGATATCTCACTGAGCTCACAGGGGATACCGCCCCGCAAATAGGGCCGCAATTGATAAAATACCATGCACTGCTCCAAATGTTCCAGCAGTTTGGGGGAACGGCGGCGGTAGCCATATTGCCTCAAAAGCGTGCGCAGCTTGATGCGCACATAGCCGCAGTCTGAGAAGAAGCGCAACCGGAATCGCACCTCTTTGAAGTATAAATCCAAATCCGAGAAATCATGGAGAAACGATTCTGCACTGAGATGCGCGCCATAACCGGCAGCATCCCGTTGGATCATAGGGAATTCCCTATCAATACAGGGCTTTTCCCGAAAATAAAGAGACCAGTACGCCACATCCAGCACAAAAGTCCTCTTGGATTTGATAAGGTCCGGCTCAAGAAACGCCTGTTCCTCAGCCCAAACCCGCTCCAAAAGAGCCGCTTCCTCCCTGACTCCCAAATCCCGGAGACTCAGCAGCACCGCCAAATCCAAAGCGGTATAAGGAAGCCCCATCACTGGTCCCCCTTGCGCCCATTGCAGCTGCGGCACAGGATCTGGAGATTTTCCGGCACGCTCTTTCCGCCTTTGTTCATGGGGAGAATATGATCCACCTGGAAGGGAATCCGGCTGGCCGCTTCCATACCGCAACAGGCGCAGCGGTAGGTCCCCTGCGGTGTTTGGGCTTTGGCAAAGGCTCCGTCCCGCAGCTCTTTCTCTCTCTGGGGATCCAGCTTCCCGATCTCATAGAGCGGGAGATCCTCCAGCGCCTTGGTGTCATAGGTGATATGTTCCTCTTCATAAAGGCCGGGATGGGCCAACTTGCGCACTTCAATATCGACCTGATCCATAAAGTACGACTTTCTACCAAAGAACAACCGCAGCAGGTTATCGTCTCCCTTCGCCCAAAGAGAATCCAAATACTCCGCCATCTTCCGCCGCCCCATATCCTCGTCCCAAATATGCTTGGCAATGACCCCGACATCCAGGCGGCTGCGGTCAATATGATCGAACGTATAGAAAGCGGGCGCCGCCTCATACTGGGCATAGTACTTCAAAATACGCATCACATCATCTGCGGAGTAGGGCGGGATCATCTCACCGCAGAAATATGTATTCCGACACTGACGCTCCATCTCCTTCAGAACATTCTCAGGAAGATACTCCTCCGTCGCACCAAAGGCAGTAAAGAGTGCGGGCAAGTCCTCCATCATCTGGCGGTAGGCTTCTGCCGTGCTGTTATAGACCATGACCTGACAGGAGAGGTCCATGCCATTTTCCTCCAGATAGGAAAACGCATACATCCCCACGGGAATCCGCTGGGTAAAAGGCACTTTCTCCAGGGCAGTGGTGTCGATGGAACTATCCAGCATCGATGCAAACTCTTCAATTTTGGAGAGCGAAATCATGCGGATCTCCCGTTGGATGCGCTCGGCCATATCGTCCGAAAACTCGTTGTTGCCATCAAACAGGCTCTCCGGATTCACCCAGGCAATATGCTCGTCCCAATCATCTACAAAGGATACGATGTAGGCGGTATCCGTCCCCCCTGCGGCGGGCCCGCGCAAAGCCCGCCCCACCATCTGGGTCATCAAAATGGTGGAGACCGTCGGACGAGCCAGAAAAACTGTGCCGGTTTTGGGGAAGTCTACCCCTTCAGTCAGGATATTCACATTGATCAAAACCTGAAGCTTGCCATCCCGATAGGCCTGCTCCTTTCGCTCGTTATCCTCCCGGCTGACCGTCACACCGGTAGCTGCGTCCCGAATGGAGGAGACCACATAATCCGAGGCGATTCCGGCCTTCCTGAATTGAGTATTCAGTGCAATCGCATGGTTGACATCTACCGCAAAGACAATGGTCTGGCCATATTTCGCCTGGCCTTTTTTATAGGTATCCACGATCAAGCGGTTACGCGGAATGCTTTCAGCAATCTTCCGAGCCACATCCTCCGGCAGGGTATCCAGATGCTGAATGCTCTCCCAGGCTTCCAGTCCCAGATCCTGACCATACTGCTCATCCGTTTGATAGCTTTCAAACACCGGCTTAGCCAGAATTCTTCGGCTGATCAAATCCTTCAGGCTGATCTGATAGGTGATGCCCACATCGTTGTGTACCACCACGTCGTTCTTTACGCCATCGGTATAGATCTTCCCCAGCAGCCCCTGCTCTTCCTCCGCCGTGCGGAAGGGTGTGGCCGTCAGTCCGATGAGCTTTACATGGGGTACCTTGGAACAGACATAATCGATCACGCGACGATAGGTTTTGGCCGTGGAGTGGTGGGCCTCATCCACCACCAGGAAGAGCTCCTCCTCCCCGGAAAGCCACTCGTCCAGGGCGGACAGATTGCGCCCGATGCTATCCTTACTGACAATCAGCAGGTCATCATCCGGGCGAATATCGACGGTCCTTCCGTGATTACCGGAACCGGAAACAATCCGATAGCGGAAGCCCGAAATATGGGGGATGGTTTCGGCATAGGCATAGTCCTGAAAGGCCTCCGCCGCCTGATCCAATAGAAGCTGACGGTGCGCCATCCATAAAACCTTCTTATGACGGTCAATGGCATTGTGCAACAGCCACAGCGCGGCAGTATAGGTCTTTCCGCCGCCGGTGGGCAGCACTACCAACGTACTGAAATCCGCATCGGCATTGATCCGGTTCATGCACTCCATAGCCTTTTTCTGATGCTCATAGGGGACGCGGTCATTGACACCGCTGCGAGGCGCAATCCACCCGCTGGATGTGATTTCTTTTCTCTCTGTCATCATTCTTCACGCTTCTCCGTTATCTCGGCATTTCATAAATAAAAAAGCCGGTTCTTCTGCATTTTATCGAACGCTTGATTCACGTATAATCACGTTTAGTATACTGTGAATTCCAATATCCAGCAAGAGCAGAACCCCATGATTTACAGGGCCATTACACAGGATCTCGTCCATCCCAATATGGACCGAGGACTATATCCGCCGCCGTCCCCTATATATAACCGCAAGGGGCCGAAAAAACCACTGAGGAACTCTCCTATTCTTCCAGATCCTCTTCCCGGCTGTTTGTCCCGTCCGAAACCCTCAGGTCCACATACCACTGAGGCATGAGTCCCTGGATGTATCCCCGCAGGCTGTGCCAGTCTGATACACCCCCTACATACATCTTTCCATCCCGATATGAGACGGTATTGACAGCAAAATGAAGGTGAAGATGACCGGTATCATGATGAAGGCCATAAACCGACTGATAGTCAGCATAATACCGACAAATCTCAAACCCCAGCTTCATGGCCTGGTCATACCCGATTGATTCGGACCTTTTGAAAGATAAAATAAAATGACGGACCCGGCGGCCATGGTCCTTCCCCCACAGATCCTTAACCTGCTGCATCTGCTGGACCGGATAGTTCAGATCCACTCCATATCCGCCGCAATATTCGCTTCCCGTCCGGAGGACATAATGCACCACAGTCTCCAACGCTTCCCCATCGTTGTAAGGTTTATTCATCATGATAAGCACCGGCATAATGCAGAAACCTCCTCTTGAATTTCATCCAGGATCGCACTGTCTACACATGCTTGCGCCTGATTTAAAAGCGTATGGAGTTCGCAAATATGTACCATGGCCTTTTGATTCCCCGCTCCGCTCCCAGAGATCCTGACTCCCAAAAGTGCGCGGCGTACAAATTCACTCTCATTCAGGCCACTGGCCTGTCTCTGTTCTGAAATCGCCTGGTATTCTGACTCGGAGAGGCGAGCTTTGATCGTTTTCGTTCTGTTGTTTGATTTATGATCATTCATCGGAGTTCCTCCTTTTCATGATGTTTTATTTCAATCGTCATAACATAAATTTGAGCATATATATCTGGTAGTATATAAGACGGTATCTCTTAGGACACATCAACCACTGCGAAATCATCTGCTTGAGGTTCTGTTCACAGGGAAGAAAGCGTCCACAAGAGATATGCTTTGTGTCACACATCTCTTTACCGTATTGTTATTTCATTTTAAAAAATAATTTGCCCCGGCAGGTGATCCTGCCGGGGCATTGCTTTTTGCCGAGAGTATTGCTAAAAGAGTCTCGGCCGGTACAAAAAGCAGGTCTGGAATGCACTTTGCGCGCAGTAAACTCTCTATTTTAGCAAATCAGTCAGCACTCCTTTCCCTTTCCTCCCTCCTAGGGACGCAATTCACAATCGGCCTTCCGCCAGTGTCGATATACAAAAATTCACCGATCTTCAGTTCACGAAGCAGCATTTTATAGTCCTCTGCGTAAGGTGTTCCATGGGCAAGCCGCTTGACGAGAGCGTTGACCCGATCATGTCCAGGATAAAAGTATGCCTGCAGCGCTGCCTGATTCAGTGCTTCCGCCGTTCCTTTGTCTTGGATCCACTGGGAAGCAAACCAGCCGGAAATATGGTACTTCCTCCCTTCCCGCAGAATGCGCGTGAAAATGCTGTCTTCCGTAAACCGAAAGCGCTGGCACTCATCCAGCACCACGACAACCGGGCAGCCGGACTCACTCCGACTGAGCTTCTCTGACCACAGATCAAAGAGCAAAAACTGCGTCATCATGGTCTGGGAAGAGAGATTGGGAAGCGTATCAAACCGCAGCACGGTAATTCCGGGCTGGTCAAGTGCCCAGGAAAAGTTCTGTGAGGCAGCTGACAGCAGGTTGTCCAGATCCTGCAGACGCAGCAGCGTAGGAGCCATGGTTTGGGCAAGCTTTGGATCATTCCGGATCTGCGCGATCAGGCCCGAAACCCCAAGCTGTGCATTCCTCTGGTTGATGTACTCGGTCAGGGCATTCCGCAAACAGACTCTTTGCAAACCGCCCCGCACACCGCCGATACTCAAGATCGTCTCAGCTACCCGTGCCGCAATATCATACGGCTGCTCCAAACATCCCCTTCCAAGAAACAGCGGACGGAACGGCTCAATCCGCACCTGCGTTCTGACATCCACACAGTCACACGGCACGCCAAACGAATGCAGATCCCCCGTATAGTCGAAGACAATGCAGCGCACCCCCTGGCCGGGCAGCTGCGCAGCGCAGTGCTTCAAGAAGCAGCTCTTTCCGCTGCCACTCTGGCCAGACGCATACAGGTGGGAATTGGAGCTTCCACTCCAGATGAGCTCTGCTCCCATACGGGAAGCCCCCAATTGTATCGTAAAGTCCATACTCCTTACACCTCCTGAAACAACAGCGGTTCTCCCAAATATTCAAAGCAATCCCGCCGGAACTTGTAGACGCGGAGCAAGCGAGGCTCCCCTCCCCCGCAGCGCAAGGAAATCCGGGTCTGGTAGGATTGACTGTTGACCCCTTTTCCGATAAAATATTCCTGTTGAGAAAGCTCCCGCCTAACAGCGTTGATCTGAAGGCCGGCGGTCTCGCAGATCTGCTCCATTGCGCATTTATCCAGGCAGATCTCCTCCCCATTTAAGTAAATGGCACCCCGAGGAATGGAAGGCAAAATCTGTCCCACCCGATAGCACGGAAATCTGCGCTGGCAGATTGCCTGTCTCGCGGTGGCAAAAAAGGCGTCCGCCAGTCCTCCAGGCGCTGTGTACTGGGCGTCACCCTCCTCCAGCCAGGAAATCGTATCCTCCAGCCAGCGATCATCCAAAATTGCAGCCGCATTCAGGGATATCTCCCGGATAAACGCCCGCATGAACTCTGCAACGCCCCACATTGCACCCAATACCTGGGCGTGCTCTGCGGTATATTCGCGGTCTGAGGAATCGGAAAGAGCTTCGGCCATCCGATCTTTCAGTGAGCAGTTCAACTCCTCCAGGTGCCGGTGGGTGTACGCCAGAAATGCAGTCCAGTAGTCCGCCATGGAGGACATCTCTACTGCGGCGGCCGCACACGAATGCAGATCAAAGTACCTTGCTTCCGCCGCAATCGGGATTCCATAAGAGCAAATGATGCCGTCTCCATCGGAAAGCAGCACCGGCAGTGTCCCAAGGGAACACTGCCCCAATATGGCCGCTCTCTTTTTTAAGATCACGGTTCCGCTGGATATCACCTGATCCAGCATCCCCATATTTTCGGTGGCATTCTTCCCGAATTTCGCCGGTAAAATCACACTCGGCTGATCCTTACAGGAAAGAAGTGCCCGTGAAAACTCCTCAGGGGACACATTCGTATTCAGTACACCAGTCGGTGAAACGGTGAGTACGCTGCGCAGGTAGGCCTGCACCGTCGGATTTTCCGTTTGAATCACCGGGATCTTGGTCAGATGGATGCCCTGCTCCAAAAGGAGCGTCTGGAGAAATGACATGTGCATCCAGATCATGCAAAAGGAGCGCAGCGACTGATTCTGCACCGGGGCAAAGCGATGCACAAACCGTTCTGCCGCAGCCTTTGCATTGGCCGGAAGGTCTTTGCAGGCACTTGCATACAATTCCGGCATGCCATTCCTGGCGCTGGTCCGAAAATCAGAAAAGGTGTAATAGAGACGGCTGCCATCCATCTCACGCCAACCGGCCAGATACGGAACCATGGTCTGCGTCATGATCGTATTGGCCTCGCTCCGCAACAGCAGGGCCACACGCTTTACGGAGCGATACGTCTTGATCTCTGAGTGACTGAGTTGTTCCAGAAACGCGATCCATTTCTTGTCAGCCCAGAAGTCCTCCCAGTCAATCAGCCCCGGCTCATCCCGGGAACTTACCGCAACCTGTAACTGCGTTTTGCGCCCGTAGAGCGGGTCATAGATGATTTTGGCCACACTCCGAAAAACGAACTCCGTCGCCTGCGCAAACCGGCCGCTTGCCAAATTGATGAAATAGGCGTTCCCATGCATCTTGATGACATGGTTGAACGCTTCCTCCTTTAAAATTTTTTGCTTCAGCTGCTCCTTCAGGCGCACATTTTCTGTCTGTGCATTTTGAAGCCCCTGCATGAGCTGGTAATCAGGCGTGTACGGAACAACCGGACAAACTCCCTGCTGCGGATACAGAACCGGTTCCCGCAGCGCATACATCGGATCTACAAGACCCGGATTTTGATTTTGAAGCGACATGTTCTTTCTCCTCCTTGGCAATATTTCTCCCTTGAGTTTCCCTTAAGGCGCAACGTGGAACCAGGGGCGGTCATAACAAACCGGAAAAAAAGGAGTCGAAAAGGGCTTCTTGGTGGTATTTTGAGAAAAAATAAACCCTGAAAACAGGGCTGAATCTTTCAGGTGTGGAATTCAAATCCCGCCACTCCGATTTTGTTTATTACAGAACCCTTATCGAAGCAAGCTTGATATTGCCTGCTTCGGCTTTTTTGCCGCAATACGCTTGTGTCTCTGCTTCCCCGCCTAAATACCCCGTGCCGAGCTTCAAATACGCTCTTCTATAACTGGCTTCTTTAAAAGCTTTCATACTGCACTGAGCATCGAGGGCTTGCCAAGTCACATGATCCGAGTCGGGACTACAGTTGGATTTTCCATTTCTATCAGCAGCAATCCGCAAGGAGCAAGAGAAATGATTTTCTCTTGCTCCTGCTTGCTTTCTTCCTAAAAGCACACCATGCATGATAGAGAAACAATATCCTTGCTTCATCAGCAGAATTTTCAAGGTCCGCCAATTTCATCTTGGGATGTATCATTTTCCTATGGAACGCGCATACTAAACCGAAAGAAGGTGATCGTATGCGAATTCCAAAGCACATTGGAATTATTCCAGACGGAAACAGACGCTGGGCCAAACGCGCAGGATTACAAAAAAAGGACGGCTACGCACATGGTTTAACACCGGGGCTGGACTTATTGAGACTGGCAAGAAACGCCGGAATCCAGGAAATCACTTATTATGGATTCACAACCGATAACTGCGGACGGCCTCCGGAGCAAGTCCAGGCCTTTTCTTCAGCATGTGTTGAGGCTGTGAATCTCATTGCCTCTGACCCTGTTTCACTCCTTGTAGTCGGTGATAAAGATGCACCTACATTTCCCAAGGAGCTGCTGCCTTACACAACTCGAACGGACCTAAACGGCGGCGGCATTCGTGTCAATTTCCTTGTTAATTATGGATGGGAGTGGGATCTTGCCAAGTTGCATTCTCCCGGCCAGAATCGTCCGAAAATCTGCAGCCAGCTCCATTCCCATGACATTTCACGCGTTGACTTGGTAATCCGTTGGGGCGGAATGCGCCGGCTATCCGGCTTTTTGCCTGTCCAGTCCGTCTACGCCGACTTCTTTGTTGTAGACCGGCTATGGCCTGATTTTCAGCCTGAGGATTTTTTTCAGGCACTGGAGTGGTATCAAAAGCAAGATGTCACATTGGGCGGTTGACCTTTCACAAAACCGGCGTCTTTTCCTTCAAATTCCTCCCCAATCCGCACAACAACCGCCGCAAAATGTCTATAAATTCTGTCAAAACAGAGAAAATGGTATTACCTTTTCTTTCCCCTGTTGACTTTCCTTCCGCCGTTGTTGTATGTTGAATTCAGATCATATGACTGACGGAAGTGGGAGACCACATGGAGTATGATTCTGAAAATGCCGACCGTCTGGGCGCACATTGCAGCCCGGACGGTATTTTTTTATGCCCGGGCAGAAGGGAGACTTCTTTGACCGGAACAATTCATTCCCTGGAATCCATGGGTCTGGTAGATGGCCCGGGCGTTCGGGCGGTTGTGTTTCTGCAGGGCTGCCCGCTGCGCTGCCGCTATTGTCACAATCCTGACACACAGCCCATGACCGGCGGCACCGAAATCACCGCCGAAGAACTGACAAGGCGGCTGCTGCGCTTCCGCCCCTATTTTGCAAGAGGAGGCGGCGTGACCTTCTCCGGCGGAGAGTCGCTGATGCAGCCGGAATTTCTTGCCGAGATGCTGCGGAGGCTCCAGGAAAACGGCATTCACACCTGCCTGGATACCGCCGGAGCCGGGTGCGGCAATTATCAAGAAATTCTGGCCCACACCGACCTTGTGCTGTTTGACGTCAAGCATGAAGATCCGAACAACTATCACGCCCTCACCGGCGGTGACATCCGGCGGCCCCGGGACTTCGTGGAAGCCGTGCGCCGGGCGGATGTCCCCATGTGGGTGCGGCACGTCGTGGTCCCCGGCCTGACGGACTCCGGTGCCCACATGGCCGCACTCCGGGATTATATTAAGACACTTCCCCGGGTGGAGCGGGTGGAACTGCTCCCCTATCACACGTTGGGCGTGCGCAAGTATGCCGCGCTTGGCCGTCCCTATTCCCTCTCCGGTGTGCCGGAGATGGACAAGGACCGCTGTGCCGCACTGGAACAGGAGTGGTTCGCCCAGTGGAACCGCTGCCTTTGATGTTTCTTCCAGTGCCGGCAAATTGAAATGAACGAAATGATAAAACGAAAGATCAATGAGGAGGAACTGACTATGGATTGCAAGCAGGCACCCCAGTGGGAAGGGTTTCGCGGGGGACAGTGGCAGAGAACAGTGGATGTGCGCTCCTTTATTCAAAAGAACCTCACGCCCTATACCGGGGACGAGGGCTTCCTGACCGGCCCCACTGAGCGCACGAAAAAAGTCTGGAAGCAGTGCGAGGAACTGCTCCTCCAGGAGCTTCACCAGGGAATTCTGGATGTGGAAACCCATATCGTCAGCGGCATTGACAATTTCGCCCCCGGCTATATCGACAAGGAAAACGAGGTCATCGTAGGGCTTCAGACGGACGCCCCCCTCAAGCGGATCGTCAATCTCTACGGCGGCACCCGCATGGCCAAGTCCGCCCTGGAGCAGTACGGCTACCAGCTGGATCCCGAAATTTCCGCTCACTTCAGCGAATACCGCAAGACCCACAACGAGGGCGTCTTTGACGCCTATCCCAAGCGCACCCGGGATGCCCGCCACGCGGGCCTGCTCAC
>ENA-ORUQ01003556-ORUQ01003556.1-human-gut-metagenome-genome-assembly--contig:-NODE-3556-length-10485-cov-2.695398_pt1 | contig 10485 bp, 8 predicted proteins | sample MGYA00242081_ERZ509211 | MGnify/ENA primary metagenome ERZ509211 (study PRJEB26280, sample SAMEA2338785) | human gut metagenome | biome: human gut; feature: human-associated habitat; material: faeces...
CCCACTTTGAAAACGGAGGTGCAGCATGAAGCAGAAGAAAGAAACGCGTATCACGCTCCGGCTCACGCAGGAGCAGTATGACAGCATCGTGGCAAAAGCGGAAACGGCCCAGATGTCGGTGGGTGCCTATGTGCGTGCGGCAGCTCTGCGGCACAGAGTGGTGGTAATCGACGGACTCAAAGAGATCACCCATGAGCTCAAAGACATCGGGCGCAGCATCAATCAGCTGGTGGTGCTGTGCAATATGGGCAGGATCAAAGAGGTACATCTGGGGGATGCGTGGCAATCGCTCAGTCAGGTCTATCTGAAATTGCAGGAACTGACTGACCGAGAGGTGCGCTGATGGCAACCGTCACGTTCATCAAATACCAGAAGCAATCCGCCGGAGCCCTTCGCGGTGTGGCGGGTTATGTGTCCCAAAAGCAGAAAACAGAGCAGGAGGACGGCTGGCAGCTGGTCAGCGGACAAAACTGCACACCCCAGCTGGCCGCCCAGGAGTTTATTGCCACCCGACAGATGCACCGGAAAAACAGCCCGATTTGGTTCTATCACTATGTCCAGTCCTTCTCGCCGGATGAGGAGATTACCGGAGCATTGGCACACCAGGTGGCGAGGGAATTTGCGGAGCAGGCGTGGCCGGACAGTGAGGTGCTCATCGCCACCCACATGGACGCTGAACACATCCACTCCCATTTCATTGTGAACGCGGTCTGCTATGCGTCCGGAAAGATGCTCCGCCAGGGGCCCAACACCTTGAACGGTCTGCGCACACTCTCCGACGAACTCTGCCTGAAACACGACCTTTCCGTTTTGCCGAAGCAACAACAGAGAAAGGCTAAGGGCATGAGCAATCGGGAATACCGCTCCGCCGCGAAGGGTGAGAGCTGGAAGTTCCGGCTCATGAACACCATTGACCAGTGCATGCGGTACGCTTCCACCAGAGAGGAATACATCTCTCTGATGGAGAGCGAGGGGTATCAGGTGCGCTGGACGGCTGGCCGGAAGAACATCACCTACACCACGCCCACGGGGATGAAGTGCCGGGACGACCGGCTCCACGATCGGAGGTACACCAAGGAGGTCATGGAATATGAATTCCGAATCCGGGCAGCGCTTGCCCATGGAGGAATTGAAGCGGAGGAACGCTCCGCAGCCGATACCAACCCAAACCTATCTCAACAAAGAGGAGTGGCAGGAGCTGCTCCATCGACTGGACGAGCTGGAGAGACACACAGCGGCCCACACAGCCCTTCTGCGGGAGATTTCCAGCCGGAGGGAGCCGTGCCCCGCCCAGGCGCAGATGGAGGCACTGACGCGGGATGTGGCGGAGATACAGGCGCTGCTGCGACAGGCTGGGAAGAGGAAAGAGATTTCTATCTCTCCGCCCAGCCTGGGGACCGCGATGTCAGTCGTGGTATGGCTGGCCCTGATCCTGCTGGGCACCATGGTGGCCATGGTGGCCTTGCAGGTGATCTGGTCCGGCTTGGCCGCTCTCTGGAGCATGATCAAACTGCTGATCCCGTGAGGGACGCCACCACCATGCACCAGCACACAGATCGCAAGGTGCTGCTCCGCGAGCGGGAACTGAAGATCGCCATGGGCCACAGAGAGGACGATCACGAAGACGAACTAACTTGGAAACAGAGCATGTAGTCTCTGTGCATCAACACAGCCCGGATCGGGCGGAAAGGAGCCTATGAGCAAGAGAGCGAAAAAACCGGAACTATCCAAAGTCATGTATTCCTATGTGGGGAACGACACACAATTTGACGCATTTTTGAAAATGCTGATCCACGACTACCTTGCTGTGGACAATCCCTTCACAAAACCGCAGGCGCAGGTTGTTGGTTTTGTAGAATCGAGTCAGAACTGAGTTCTTTTCATGGCTATTCACAGACGCCTGTGATATGTTCTGCTTGCAAAATCAATTCCATGAGAGAGGAGGTGCCGTGAGTGAAAGTCTGGCTCTACTATCGTCTCTCCAGAGATGAGGACAAGGAACTCAATTCCCTCAGCAACCAGCGGAATATTATCTACCACTACGCCATTACCAATGGACACGAAGTCGTGGGTGAATCCTTCGATGACAATGCCAGCGGAATGCATTTTAACCGGGCGGGAATCGATCAAATCTGCGAGGCGGTGGAAGCCGGGCGGATCGAGGCCATCGTGGTGAAAGACCTCTCCCGTCTGGGGCGGCACCGCACCCAAACCGCTCTGTTCATCGACTATCTGCGGGAGCACAATGTCCGGGTGCTCTCCGCCACGGAGAATATCGACACCTTCAATGAGGCGGATGATCTCATCATTGGATTCAAGGGATTGGTCAATGACTTCTACGCTCGAGACGGCAGCCGGCGAGTTCGCACAGGATATCGTCAGAAGCAAAAAGAGGGCATTGTCATGATTCCGCCCTTTGGGTACTTCAAGGATAAGAACACCAAGCAGGTTATCATTGTGGAAGAAGCCGCTGAAACAGTCCGGATGATTTTCACAGCCTACATCGGCGGTCATGGCCTCAAGACGATCGCCAAAATGCTCAATGAGCAAAAGCGGAAAACCCCGGCACTGACGCAGCTGGGACTTCTGAACAAGCACACGCCCAATACCCAGGACGGCATCTTGAAAAAGTATCTCTGGGATGGGAGGATGGTGGGCCGCATTCTGCAAGATGAGAGTTACATCGGTACGCTGATCTGCCACAAAAGCGAGCGCAACAAGATCAACAAGACTTTCCACTTCACCGAGCCCGAGGAGCAGTTCCGGCACGAGAACTTCTTCCCGCCCATTGTATCCAGAGAGATCTGGGAGCAGGCTCAGGTGCTGCTGACGGAACGAAAGGAGCGAAATGTCCGGGCCGGAGCCAACCAGAGCATCCTGCGGTATGGAGGCCTCCTTCGATGTGAGGACTGTGGCCGCTCCTTTGTGGGAAAACGAATCCATATGAAAAGCGGAGAGCGGGTTGAGTATCGCTGCGACACCTATCACAGGTACGGGAAAGAATACTGCTCCTCCCACACGGTGGATGAGCGCATCCTGGATGAGCTCATCACCAAGGAACTGATCCAAACCAAGAAAATGTATGAGGAAAATTTCCAGGCTATGGAGCAGCTGATTGACCAATGGCAGCCAAAGGCCAGTACCGCTACCGCCCAGATCAAAAAACAGCAGGAGCGAATCACCCTGCTGGAGGAAGAAATGGAGGCCATCTTGATGGAACGGATTCGGGATAAAGCCAACGCCGAGCGCTATGACCGGATGATCCGAAAGCGGGAGGCCGAGATCGCAGCGGCCCAAAAGCAGATTGAAGAACTGCAAAATATTGAGGAAACTCTGCGCAGCCGGCAGTCCAAGCTGAAGCGGGACATCAGCATGATGGATGACATCCTGAAAGAGGGACACCTGACCGAAGCCCATCTGCGTCTGCTGGTGGATAAAATCTATGTCCACGAGGAAAACGGAAAACTCTCGCTGACCATCTGTCTGAAGGCTCCCTTCCGGGATCATCTGGATATCTATGAAAACGGAGAACGAACAGACAGCTATCTCTCCCAAAACTATGACTTTGAGCGACTGGGTCACATCATTATGAGCGACTTCTGGGAGAACGGGGGAGAAGAATGAGAGTGTGGATTTATTCCAGGTTATCCAATGACGACGACTGCGAGACGAATTCCCTGCTGAATCAGCAGGAGATCTGCCGAGCCTTTGCGGAGCACCAGAGGGACCAGATCATAGGGCTGTCCTCTGATGATAATGTCAGCGGCATGAATTTCAGCCGCCGTGGGCTAAATGAGCTCACGGCGGCTGTGGATGCCGGCAGGTTGGACGCTGTCCTCGTCAAGGATCTCTCCCGCCTGGGGCGGCACAGGACGCAGACGGCCCTGTTTATCGATTACTTGCGGGAACACGGGATTCGGGTGATCTCCGTCACAGAAGGTCTGGACACCGCCTCGGATGAGGATGATCTGGTTATCGGTGTCCGCGGCCTGATGAACGACTACTACGCCAGGGATATCGGGAAAAAGATACGGTCCGGTTACCGGCAAAAGCAGCGGGAGGGAATCGTGATTACCCCTCCCTTTGGCTACCGGAAAGATCGCAACACCAACACGGTTAAGCTCCACTCAGAGGCAGCAGAGACCGTTCGGATGATCTATTCTCTGTACTTACAGGGCTTTGGACAAAAAGAGATCGCCCGCAGGCTCAATGAGTTGGGGCGAAAGACACCGGCGCAGCTGCGGGCGGAACAGTGCGGACGAGAAGTGCGGGCTGCGCACAAAACCCGAGATGGTCACTACCTCTGGACCTATGCCAGTGTCAAAAATGTGCTGACCGAAGAGGCCTATACTGGAGTCCTGATCAACCATCGGTCAGAAACCAAGGATGGCAAGGCAAAACGATTAGAGCAGACGGAATGGTATCGCCACGAAAACTTCTTCCCAGTTATCGTGGAAACGGATGTATGGAAACTGGTTCAGCAACGGTTGAAAGAGCGGGCCCGGCCGGCCAACGGAAACCGCTCCAAGCACCGCTATGCAGGGCTGCTCCGGTGTGAGGAGTGCGGCAATGTATTCGTCCCCATGATCCGGTACTGGAACGGTGATCGGCGTGTGGAGTATGTCTGCAAGGGCTATCAGCGGAGTGGGAAAAGCTATTGCAGCTCCCACCGCATCCACGAGGAAAAGCTGGATACCATGGTATGGGAGTACCTCACGGCAGCTCGGGATAGCCGAGTCAAAGAGCGGGAGAAACTTTTGAAACTGCAAAAAATGTGGGCGTTGAGGAAACCGGTCCTCGACACCCATATTTTTGCCTTGCAGGAAAAAATTCAAAAGTTAGAGCAAGAGATCGATGACATTTCCATGGAATACTTAAAAGGGAAATGGCAAACTTAAACAATTGTTGGAGGAACCCTAAATCCCATTTCACCAATGCCAAGTACACGATTAAAATAGAATAATGAGAGAACGCTTTGGGGGAGATCCCTAATGCGATTATACTGTGTTAAATCCCACCCGTTAATTTTTGCGCGTTCGGCATATCGCTCACAGGCTCCAATAACACTGTTTGCAGCATGCTTTTTACTAATTCCTTTCTCAAGATACAGCTTCGATGCATCAGCTACAGCACGCCAAATAATGCCATAAATCTGTGATACAGAAAAATCATTCAGAATGATATCAAAAGTCTTGTAAGTCTTTTCACCTGGGGTAAATTCAAAGTTTACTTTATCCAATTGATACTGTAAATATTCTATACATTCAGCAACTGCAATCTCTTTCCACAGTATAACTGCTTCGTCTGCATTCTCAGGGCAATAGTAACTGGGGTCTAATATCTCGGTAAATAAATCCTGCTTATTTGCTGGAAAGATTAGATTTAAGAAATAGGTAACTCTATAGGTATAGAAGGTATTTGGAAAATCTTCACTATCAATATCAAACGCATCCAACGGAGATTGGGGACTAACCGCTATGATTTGGTTATGAATTAAGCTTGAGTATAGCTTCTTGCGTAACATATCCGTAGGTGTCAGAATTACTTCCGAATTAGAAAATGGTGCAATTTCATAAAGGTTTTCTTTGAGTAAAGCTCTACATATAGCGCCTAAAAACACTTTGTTTTCAAAAGAAAGAGATGCAAAATCAACTGGGGTCCGGGGCCTGGAATATACTTTTTCGATCTGCTGCAACCGTTCCATTTGAAGATTTCTTTCTTCTTCCTGGCAATTCTCGCAATTACAATGAGTTTGAAACGGCTTGTGCCCACAAATTGGGCAGTACAAGTCTCGTTCATATTTTGGTAAATTCTTCATGGTTTTTGATGGACGATTAATTACTAAAGGCTCGTCACAATACTCACAAATGTAATTGGGGAAAACCTCCGGTGGAAATAACTTATATAGTTCTGAACTATGTACAGAAATACCATATTCTTTTGTTAATTTGGAAACTGACTCACCAGCATAATATCGTTGCATTAAAGTCTCAATTTCATCGGAGGTCAAATGGTCCAAGTTTTTTTCCATCAGATAACACCTTCTCTCTGATCATAGTTATCTTACACTATGTCCTATAATTTGACAATGAGATTATAGAAAAGCGCTGCTGGATTGCCCAGCAGCGCTTGGTACGGGTAGTGGGACTCGAACCCACAAGCCTTGCGGCACTGGAACCTAAATCCAGCATGTTTACCAATTTCATCATACCCGCATATATGAGCAGCAGAAACACTCCGCCGCTATTTTTACGCAAACTTCTTCACTGAGGTGACAGCACCTAAATCCTGCACGTCTGCCAATTCCGTCATACCCGCATATTCAGTTTCCCTCTATTTTTACTCGGGGAGGGGATACCCGAGGCGGAGCGTTGTGCTTGATCCGCATCCATAAAAACAGGCCACGCCTGCTTTTACCTGATTGATGAAAAATTCTTCACTGAGGTGACAGCACCTAAATCTCGCATGTCTACCAATTCCATCACAGGCGCGTATTCAGTTTTGGGGGATACAAGGCACCAAAAGCGGAGCGGCAAGCCGTTCTTGCCCTGACAGAGCCGCAATCCTGGCAGAATTGGTCCGGAGGCCGCCGCTTCATGGAAGAAAGACGGGGGGAATTTTGAAGGGAACACCCATGTGCCGGGAAAACTGCGCGGATGAAACGAACATAAAAAGTATACCACAATCTCCGGCCTTGAACAACCAAAATTTCTGCGGTACAATGAAAACACTCAACGAAACTTCAGGAAACGAGGAACATCACCATGCTCACCCCCCGGGTTGCCGCAATCCATGATCTTTCCGGCTTTGGCCGCTGCTCTTTAACCGTTGCCATTCCCATCCTTTCCGCCATGGGACTGCAGTGCTGCCCGCTGCCCACGGCATTTCTCTCCACCCATACCGGCGGATTTGAGGGATTTACTTTCCTGGATATGACCGAGGAGATGCCCCGGGTCGCCGCGCACTGGAAGTCCCTGGACCTGCGGTTTCAGGCAATTTACAGCGGATTCTTGGGCAGTGTCCGGCAGATTGACATTGTGGAGACGTTTATCCGGCAGTTCAGCCGGGAGGATACGATTGTGGTGGTGGATCCGGTCATGGGGGATGACGGCAGGGCATACCGCACTTATACGCCCCAGATGTGCGCAGGCATGGCCCGCCTGGCGGAACTGGCGGATGTGATTACCCCCAATCTGACGGAGGCGGCGTTCCTCTTAAATAAGCCGTATGAGGAATTGCCCAAGGATCCCGAAGGGCTGCGCGAGATTGTAACGGCGCTGAGCCTGCAGGGCAAGCGCTCTGTGGTGCTGACGGGCGTATCCCTGCGGGCGGGGAAAACGGGAGCGATGTGTTATGATGCCGCTTCCGGCCGGATTGAGACCGTACAGACGGATTTTGTGGCCCACCCCCTGCATGGTACCGGAGATGTGTTTGCCAGTGTGCTCACCGGTGCGCTGGTGAAGGGGGAGGCACTGGTATCTGCTGCGGCACAGGCGGCGGAGTTTGTCCGACTCTGTGCGGTACGAACTGTGGAACAGAATTTGCCCTTGCGGGAGGGTGTGGATTTTGAACCGCTGCTGGGCCTTTTGACGCAGAATTCCCTGCGCGGCGCTGCCATTGATGAAAAAATGCCTTGACCTTCCCCTTGGGGGAAGGGATACCATACCACACAGGAAATGCCCTGCGGGGCGGGAAAGGATGAGATGGGATGAAGAGAAAACAATGGATGGCGGCACTGCTGGCATTGGTGCTGATGTTGACGATGTCTGTGCCGGCCCTGGCGGCGGATACCCCTTCGGAGGAGGTGGCGGCCCCCAGTGAGGTGTCCCATGTGCCGTTGGAGGATGCGGCGCAGACGGCGTGTACTGCTGCCATGGCCTACGGGGTAGCGGACAGTATTTCCTGGGCAGTATGGGAAGAGGGGGAGATTACCACATCCGGCAGCTTCCACGGACAGCGGGATCTGGCACAGAATTCTGACGGAACGGTATATGGAATGGGTTCCGTCAGTAAGATTTTTACCACAACGGCCGTGATGCAGCTGGTGGATCAGCACCGGATTTCCCTGGATGCGCCAGTGACGCAGTATCTGCCGGAATTCCGGATGGCAGATCCCCGCTACCGGCAGATCACGGTGCGGATGCTGCTCAACCATTCCTCGGGGCTGATGGGATCCTCCCTGGAAAACGGACTGCTGTTTGACGATCCGGATCCCGCTGCCACCGATACGCTGCTGGAGCGCCTTGCCACCCAGACGCTCAAAGCGGATCCCGGTGCGTACAGTGTCTACTGCAATGACGGATTCACTCTGGCGGAACTGGTGGTGGAGGCCGTGAGCGGTCAGGACTTTATGGACTATGTCCGGGAGCACATTCTGGCCCCTGCGGGACTGGAGCACGTCTACGCCCCGGCAGATGCGCCGGATGCGGAACTGGCCTCCATTTATACTGGAACGGATCCCCGCCCCCTGCCGCAGGATTGTCTGAACGCAGTCGGCGCCGGCGGCATGTATGCCACAGCGGAGGATCTGGCGGCCTTTGGCGGCATCCTGACAGAAAATACCCTGCTCTCCCGGGAGATGCTGGACAAAACGGCGGAAGCGGAGTATGCCCGGGGCATTTGGCCGGAGGATACGCTGGACAGCCTGGCCTATGGCCTGGGATGGGACAATGTGCAGTGGTATCCCTTCTGCCAGAGTGACATCGTCGCGCTGACCAAAGGCGGAGACACCCTCTACTATCATGCCGCTCTGGTCGTGCTTCCGGAATATCACATGGCTGCGGCGGTGCTGACCTCCGGAGGACTTTCTACCTATAACCAGTTGGCGGCGACCCGAATCCTCATTACCGCGCTGGAGGAACAGGGAATCGATGTGGATGAGACGATCCCGGCCCTGCCGGATGCCCAGCCCGCTGCCATGCCGGCGGAGCTGATGCAAAACAGCGGATACTATGGTGCCACCGCGGCGCAGTATCGGATTTCGGTTTCCGAGGACGGGGTCCTGGCCATCCATTATCTCAATTACCCTGCGATTCCGGACCAGACCTTTACATATTATTCAGATGGTTCCTTCCGGGACGCGACCGGCACAGCGGCGCTGCGCTTTGTGCAGGAGGACAATGGGCAGACCTATCTCTATCAAAAGAGCGTTTCTCCGGTTCCGGAGCTCAGTGCCCTGCCGGTTTCCAATTACACAGCGGTCAAGCTGGAGGAAAACGATATTCCGGAGGCAGTGCAGGATGTGTGGGACCGCGTGGCGGTGACCAGCGTGCTGCCGGTGAATGAAAAATACTCCTCCCAGGTGTATTTGTCCCTGGGCGGAGCATCTGCGGACACCGCACTTACCACACTCGTTGAGATGGTGCCCGGCTATATCGGCGGCAGCCGGATTGTGGATGAGACCACGGCCCGCTATACCCTTCAGATTCCCGGTACGCAGGGGCGGGACGGGCAAAACTGGACCCTGGTGGAAACGGAGAACGGCACCTGGCTCCAAGTCAACGGTTCGCTCTACATGCCCCAGGAATTGGCAACAGACCTCTATACCGGCAGCGGCTGGGCCTACACCACCGTGGGAGAAGCGGGTTATGCACGGTGGTATCAGGTAGGAGATGCCGCCGGAAGCACTATGACCGTCCAACTGCCGGAGAATGCCGGTTTCTGGGTGTATGACGCCTCCGGTGTGGTGACGGCCTCTTCGGTATTGTGGGACGAGACCTCCGCGGTGCTGCCGGAAGGCGGCATGGTGGTATTTGCCGGAGACCCCGGCGCCCGGTTCCATCTGCGGTTTTCCTGAATACGCATAAAACAGCACCCCCACCATCGCGGTGGGGGTGCTGCTGATTTCAGGAGGCCACAAAGAGATTGAGCTGGGAGATCAAAGCGGAGGCGGAGACATAGGTGGTGCCGTTTTGCATGATGCTTGCAGCGGAGAGTTCGCTTCCGTCACCGCAGACGAGTATGCCGTGTCCGGGATCCACGGAAAGAAGCTTGGTTCCGTCGGCAAGGGCCACATTGGCGCCGGTCTTGGCATCCCAGAACACCTTCAGATCCAGGGCTTCCGCCACGGCCCGCAGGGGCAGCAGGGTTTCCCCGCCCGAGACAATGGCCTTCTCGGTCAGGACGCTGCCGCTGACGGTCAGCAGGCCGTTTTCTGCGCAGGAGATATATCCGCGGTAGGCATAGGGGAATACCAGCACACGGGAGGGCTCCCCTTCCTGATTGGTCCAAACCAGCATCCGGGTGCCGGGGACCAGATCTTCCAGGCGGACTGTGGTGTCCTCAGAGAAAGCGGTCAGCTCCGCCTGATCGGTAATCTTGATGGTGGCGCCGTCGGAAGTGGTGACCTCCGTCCAGGTCAGGGCCGGAGGGGGATAGATGGCGATCATGGCCTGCGGGGTTACTGCGGAGATCTCATAATACTGGGGGACGCCGTAGTCCGCGGGAATATTGGCCAGGATCCAAATCGCCGTAGCCTGGGGCGGC
>ENA-ORUQ01003566-ORUQ01003566.1-human-gut-metagenome-genome-assembly--contig:-NODE-3566-length-10455-cov-6.385769_pt1 | contig 10455 bp, 10 predicted proteins | sample MGYA00242081_ERZ509211 | MGnify/ENA primary metagenome ERZ509211 (study PRJEB26280, sample SAMEA2338785) | human gut metagenome | biome: human gut; feature: human-associated habitat; material: faeces...
TTGAGCGGCTCAAGGCCGACCTCGACGCGGGCGTGTCCGGTGCGGAGCAGACGATCGCAGGCTTTGCGGCGGAAATCGCACGCCTGACTGATGAACTTACCCAAGTCCGTGCAGCCAAGCACGGACGCGACACCACCGCCCGGCTGCTCAGCGAACAGCTTGCGCGGCAAACCGGCAGACGCGAACAGACCGAGGGCGAACGGGTCCGTCTGGAAAAGGCGGCACAGAGCCGCAACGAGGAAATCCTTGAACTCGAACGCGAGACCGCCCGACTGGAAAACCGCGCGGCCCAGCTGAAAACCGAGGAAACACAGATCCTGGATAAAATGTGGGAAAGCTACGAGCTGACACCCACACCGGCGGCAGAGATCGCCAGACCGATTGAAAACCTCGGTGAAACGCGCGGCCGCGTGCAGGAGCTGCGCGTGAAAATGCGGGCGCTCGGCAACGTCAATCTGGATGCGGTGGACGAATTTCAGCGTGTGCAGGAGCGGTACAGCTTCCTGCGGGAGCAGAAGAACGACCTCGAGACCGCGCAGACCGATCTGCGCAAGGTCATCGAGCAGCTGACCGTCAGCATGAAGGAGATTTTCGCGTCCGAGTTTGCCAAGCTGAATGTGTACTTCCGCGATACCTTCCGCGAGATCTTTGGCGGCGGACATGCCGAACTGCAGCTTGCCGATACCTCGGATATCCTGAACTGCGGTATCGACATTCGCGTGTCTCCGCCGGGCAAGGCGGTTAAAACGATTACGCTGCTCTCGGGCGGTGAAAAGGCGTTTGTTGCCATTGCGCTGTACTTTGCGATCCTCAAGCTGCGGCCTACGCCGTTCTGCGTGCTTGATGAGATCGAAGCCGCGCTCGATGATGTAAACGTGCAGCGGTTTGCAAAATACATTCGCCGCCTGACAGATTCGACACAATTTATTGTAATTACCCACAGACGTGGTACAATGGAAGAAGCAGATATGCTCTACGGCGTGACCATGCAGGAGCAGGGCGTTTCCAAAATGCTGATGCTCAATCTGGCTGAGGCGGAAAAACGGCTCAAAAATACCATTAAGTAATGGGAAATTGAGAATGGAAAATGGAGAATTGCGGCAATGGATATGCGAAGCGAAAAATATCCGTACCGGCTGGATGTGGAAAGACGATTGCCGAACGGCTCTCTTACGACAGACGGCTATGCGGCACGGCATCCGGTCGAGTTTCGGCACTGGGAACATGCGCGCGGCTATGTTCTCTGGGGTGAGCGGATTGACCGCACAGACTGGGAGAACTGGCGTATCAACTACTACGGTAAATAATCACTGATTCCTGATTTGCAAGATAGAAATAAGGAGATAAGCATGGGATTTTTTGATAAAATTAAGCAGGGCTTAAAGAAAACATCGGATGCGGTGAACCATTCGCTGGACAGCGTGTTCGCGGCATTTGTCAAGGTGGATGATGATCTGCTCGAGGAACTGGAAGAAGCACTCATCCTGTCGGACGTTGGTGCATCCACGGCGGCGAAGATCGTCGCTGAGGTCGAAAAGCGCGCCAAGCTGCGCAAGACCACTACGGCGGACGAGCTGCGCGACCTGCTCCGCGAGGTGCTGACCGACAACATGCTCGACAACCAGCCGCTGAATACGGACGGCAAGCCGGCGGTCATTCTGGTAATCGGCGTCAACGGTGTCGGCAAGACGACCTCGATCGGCAAGCTGGCGGCCCGCTATGTCAATGAGGGCAAAAAGGTGATGCTGTCGGCGGCGGATACCTTCCGCGCGGCTGCGGCGGACCAGCTTGAAATCTGGGCAAAGCGTGCCGGTGCGGACATCGTTCGCCACGGCGAGGGCGCAGACCCGGCGGCTGTTGTGTTCGACTCCATCTCGGCGGCCAAGGCACGCGGCAGCGATATCATCATCGTGGATACGGCAGGCCGTCTGCACAACAAGGCCAACCTGATGAACGAACTGGCGAAGATCGACCGCGTTATCTCCCGTGAGCTGCCGGATGCGTCGCGCGAAACGTTGCTCGTGCTGGATGCGACCACCGGTCAGAATGCGGTTCATCAGGCTGAGGAGTTCAACAAGGCTGCCGAGCTGACCGGCATTATTCTCACCAAGCTGGACGGTACCGCAAAGGGCGGCATCGTGATCGCCATTTCGGCAGGACTGGGTGTTCCGGTCAAGCTGGTCGGCGTTGGCGAGGGCATTGACGATCTGATCGACTTTGACCGTGCGGCATTCCTGGAGGCCATCCTGCCGCCGGTTCATGAAAACGCAGAAAACGATGAGGAACAGACCGAGGAGGATGAAAATGCAGAGACCTGACGGAAGAACCAAGGGCGCAATGCGTCCGGTGAAGATTACCACTGATTACACGATGTACGCGGAAGGCTCGGTGCTGGTCGAGATGGGCAACACCAAGGTCATCTGCACTGCGTCGGTCGAGGAAAAGGTACCGCCGTTCCTCGAGGGCAAGGGCCTCGGCTGGGTAACCGCCGAGTATGCGATGCTCCCGCGTGCGACCAATACCCGCAAAAAACGCGATATCAAGTCGCTCAAGCTGGACGGCCGCTCGAGTGAGATCCAGCGTCTGATCGGCCGTGCGCTGCGTGCGGTCGTTGACCGCGAAGCACTCGGTGAGCGCCAGATCACGATTGACTGCGATGTTATTCAGGCGGACGGCGGCACGCGCTGCGCGTCCATCACCGGCGGATTTGTTGCACTGTGGCTTGCATGCAAAAAGCTGCTGGCCGATGGCGTGATCGAGAAAATGCCGCTCACTGCACAGGTTGCAGCCGTTTCGGTCGGCATTTTTGAGGATGAAGCCGTGCTCGACCTCAACTACGCCGAGGACAGCCACGCCATCGTGGACTGCAACGTGGTTATGACGAGCAAGGGTGAGTTCATCGAGGTGCAGGGCACCGGCGAGGGCCGTCCGTTTACGGACACCGAGCTGCGCAAGCTGCTCGGACTCGGCAAGCGCGGCTGCCTGACGCTGTGCCGCAAGCAGGCCAAGGTGATGGGGGAAAGTCTGTAATGCAGTTTGTACTTGCTTCCCATAACAAGAAAAAGCTGGCAGAGCTGTCCTCTATCGTGAGCAGCATCGGCATTGAAATCATCCCGCTGCCGGAGGGTGCCCCCGAACCCGAGGAAAACGGCAAAACCTTCGAGGAAAACGCGCTCATCAAGGCGAAATCCGCCGCAGAGTTCACCGGTCTGCCCGCTCTCGCGGACGACAGCGGCCTGTGCGTGGATGCGTTGGACGGCGCTCCCGGTATCTACTCTGCGCGCTACTGCGAGGGTACGGACGAGGACCGAAACGCCTTTTTGCTGAAAAATATGCAGGATAAGGAAAACCGTGCCTGCCGGTTTGTGTGCGCGATCGCGTGTGTGCTCGCGGACGGCGAAACGCTCACCGTGCGCGGTGAATGCGAGGGCACACTGCTTCGTGAGAACCACGGCGCAGGCGGCTTCGGCTATGACCCGCTGTTCTATGTCGAGAAATACGGCTGTACCTTCGGCGAACTGCCGGCAGAGGTTAAGAATACAATCTCTCATCGGGCAAATGCTTTGAATAAATTGAAAGCCATACTAAAAGATAAAGTGAATTGAAAATGGAGAATGGAAAATGGAAAATTGCGGTGCGGCACGTAGTGCCGAATAAAATAATCGCGCAAGGCGCGATACCATAATTCTCAATTCTCCATTCTCAATTTTCCATTAAAACATAAGGAGAAATATAATGCTTAACACAAAACAACGCGCACAGCTTCGTGCAATGGCAAACCCGCTGGCGGTCACGCTGATCATCGGCAAGGAAGGCGTAACCGACGCGGTAGAACGCGAGCTGGACGCGCTGCTCGAATCCCACGAGCTGGTCAAGGGCAAGGTGCTCGAGAGTGCGATGCTGACGCCGCGCACGGTATCCGAGGCGCTCTGCGAGGCCACCGGCGCGGACGCTGTACAGTGCATCGGCTCCAAGTTTGTGCTGTACCGCCAGTCCAGCGATGAGGACAAGCGCAAGATCGTTCTGGTAAAATGAGGACGGGAATTCTCGGCGGCACGTTCAATCCGCCGCATCTGGGACATCTGCACGCGGCGGAACTCGCGCACCGTGCGCTGAATTTAGATCGGGTGCTGTTCATTCCGACCAATATTCCGCCGCACAAGGTACTGCCGGAGAATACCGCTTCCGCAGAGGATCGGTGCGAGATGGTGCGCCGCCTGACGGCAGAAAAACGGTGGGCGATGCTTGACACCATCGAGATCGACCGCGGCGGCGCAAGCTACACAGTGGACACGCTCCGCGCGCTTCATGCACGCGGCGAGACCGACCTGCACCTGATCGTCGGCACGGATATGCTGCTCTCGTTCGATAAAATCTGGCGTGCGCCGGACGAGATCGCGCGGCTGGCTTCGCTTGCTGTCTGCGCCCGCGAAAACGAGGACTGGGACGCGCTGCGTGAAAAGGCGGCGGCGCTCAAGGACTCGCTCGGTGCAACCGTAGAGCTGGTGCAGGGCGACAGCCTGACCATTTCCTCGACCGAGCTGCGGCAGGGCGGTGCGCTGCGATGCTATACACCGGAATCGGTCGCGGATTACATCGAAGAAAAGCATTTGTACGGCTATTAAGCCTGTAAAATACAGGTTTGACAGATAAATACAGCAGTTTGTTCAAAATCAGTATTTTTTGTATGACTTAGGAACGGACTGCGGCTCGTTCCTCCTTGTCGGCAAAACTGTAGTTTTGCGACAGGAAATACAGAGAAAGGCGGGAAAAAGTTATGTTATGTAATGCAGAAATGCGTAAAAGTATCCTTTCCAGACTGCAGGGCTACCGCTATGAGCACTCGCTCGGCGTGGAGCGTGCGGCGATCATGCTGGCAGAAAAGTACGGCGAGGACCCGGAAAAAGCGGGTACTGCAGGCATTCTGCATGACATAACAAAATATCTTTCTCCGCAAGAACAGTTGAATTTATGCGGGAAATACGGTATAATACCCTGTACCGTCGAAAAAAGCGAGCCGAAAATGCTGCACGGAAAGACGGCGGCAGCCATCGCGCGGGCCGAATACCACATGCCCGAGGATATCTGCGATGCCATCGCCTGCCATACCACCGGCAAGAACCATATGACGCTGCTTGACAAGATCTTGTATCTGGCGGATTACATCGAAGAAACTCGTGATTTTCCCGGCGTGGACAAGGCGCGTGAGCTGGCGCAGATCGATATCGACAGTGCCCTGCTCTACTGCTATGACCAGACGCTGACCGAGCTGGTCGCACGCGGAAAACTCATCCACAGTGATACCATTGCCGCTTATAATGATATGATCCGGCAGGGTGTCAGCTGGCGGGACAAGTAAAATGGAGGCAGGAATCGTTTGAAACTATTCGGAGGAAGCGGCGACAGGAAAAACCGCAACGGAGACAGCACTCCGGCACAGGCTCCCGCACAGCAGGCAGCGCCCAAGCCGGAAGGAAACCACCAGCCGATCTCGGCGCCCAAGCCGGGCGGCAAAAAGGGAAAGGCTCCGAAGGAGAAAAAAAAGCTGACACCCAGACAGAAGGGCAAGCACATTGCCATCGTTATGGCGGTTGTGCTGGTGCTGTTCGCGTGCGCAGCAGCTGCAGCGGTGTGGTTCGTTCGTTCGCCGCAGGCGACGATCAAGGACAAGGAAAACGGCGATAAGGTCGATGTGAGCAGCCTGCTCAACTCGGGCACCCGCATTGACGATGTGTTTACGTTCGTGGTCGGCGCAGTTGATGAGGACGAAACACGAACAGATGCTTTGATGGTCGCAACCATGGATACCAAGGACAAGACCATCAACGTCATGAACATCCCGCGCGACACCATGTGCAACAACACGGCAACCGGCGCGAGCAAGAAGATTAACGCAGCCTACGGCATGGATACCGGCGGCAAGGGCGGCAACATCGAGCAGACGAGCAAGGAAATCGAGCGTCTGATGGGCTTCCGGCCGGATAAATACGTTATCGTCAACTTTGACGGTATTGCAGCCATCGTGGATGCGATCGGCGGCGTGGATTATGACGTGCCGTTCGATATGAAGTACGATGATCCGTCGCAGAATCTGCACATCGACCTGAAAAAAGGCCAGCAGCATCTGGACGGCAAGCAGACCGTCGGCTTCCTGCGCTGGAGACACAACAACGATTACACCGTACAGTACACCAACGGCGATGAAGGCCGTGTAGAGAATCAGCAGAAGTTCCTCAAGGCGCTGGCAGGTCAGGTGCTGCAGATCAAGAACGTGACCAAGATCCGCTCGATCGCAGAGGCCGTGTTCAAGAACGTCAAGACCGACTTCAGCGCCGGCGAGCTGCTGTGGATGGGCATGCAGGCCATGCAGATCGACAACAGCAGCATTCAGTTCTTTACACTGCCCGGCTACGGCAAGATGAGCACGGCGGGCACCTCGGTGCAGTATTCGTTCTTCTTCCCGTATTACGACCAGACGCTGGAGCTGGTAAACAAGTATTTCAACCCCTACGAGGAGCCGATCTCCAAGCTGGACATCGTCGGCGGACCGGATACCACTACCTACTCGGGCGGCTATGTAAGCTCGGGCGAGGAAGATAATGTATGGGGTGACACCTCCGGCTCGTACGATTACAGCGAGGATTATTACGAAGAACCGGATTACAGCTACGATGAGCCATCCTACGACAACAGCGGCTCGGACGGCGATTATTCGGATAACAATGACTACTCGGGCGGCGACAGCGGCGGAGACTATTCCGGCGGCGACTCCGGTGAGGAGAGCGGCGGCGACTCCTCCGGCGGCGATTACACCGACGGCGGCGGAGAGGACAGCGGTGCTTCCTCCGGCGGAGACGATGGTGGAACATACGATCCCGAGGCATAATAAAGGCAATATACCATAATCGGCAGAAAGGAAAACCCTTTTCTGCCGCACAAAAGGAGTTTATACTTTGACTGCAAAAGAAACTGTAAAGGCGATCTGCGAAGCGCTGATCGAGAAAAAGGCTCAGGGCATTGAGGTGCTGCATGTTGAGCGCCTGACCGAGCTGACCGAGTATTTCGTCATCTGCTCTGCGTCCTCCACTACGCAGGTTAAGGCACTGGCGGACAATGTAGAGTGGTACCTGAAGTACGATCACGACGAGATGCCGCACCACACCGAGGGTTATGAATCCGCACAGTGGATGCTGCTGGACTACGGCTGCGCTGTACTGCATGTATTCATGCCGGAGGCACGCAAGTTCTATAATCTGGAGAACCTGTGGAAGGACGGCACGCCGGTAACGCTTGAAGAGCTGGGCATCGAGGACAAGTAAAATACCGACATGCGGCGGCCCCGGAAACGTGTCCGCCGCGTTGTCGCGCTCAAAATCCAAAACTCACTTTAGGGGGAGAATCCGTTGAAGTACGATCATAAACAAGTAGAAAAGAAATGGCAGGACATCTGGGACGAGAAGCAGTGCTTCCATGCCGAGAATGACTCGGACAAGGAGAAGTTCTACGCGCTCGTAGAGTTCCCGTATCCGTCCGGTCAGGGTCTGCATGTAGGCCATCCGCGCTCCTACACCGCGCTGGATATCGTTGCGCGCAAAAAGCGCATGCAGGGCTACAACGTGCTGTATCCGATGGGCTGGGACGCATTCGGTCTGCCGACTGAGAACTTTGCCATCAAGAACCATGTTCATCCGGCAGAGGTTACCAAGAAGAACATCGCACGCTTCAAGAGCCAGCTCAAGAGCCTTGGTCTGTCGTTCGACTGGTCGCGTGAGATCAATACCACCGACCCGAGCTACTATAAGTGGACCCAGTGGATTTTCCTGCAGCTGTTCAAGAAGGGCCTGGCCTACAAGAAGGAAATGAGCGTAAACTGGTGCACCTCCTGCAAGTGCGTTCTGGCGAACGAGGAGGTTGTCAACGGCGTTTGTGAGCGCTGCGGCAGTGAGGTCGTTCACAAGACCAAGAGCCAGTGGATGCTCGCCATCACCAAGTACGCACAGCGCCTGATCGACGATCTGGATGATGTGGACTACATCGAGCGCGTTAAGATTCAGCAGCGCAACTGGATCGGCCGTTCCACCGGCGCTGAGGTCGATTTCAAGACCACCGAGGGCGACACGCTGACCGTTTACACCACCCGTCCGGACACCCTGTTCGGCGCGACCTACATGGTAATCTCTCCGGAGCACCCGATGATCGAGCAGTGGGCGGACAAGCTGAACAACATCGAGGACGTTCGCGCATACCGTGAGGAGGCTGCCCGCAAGTCCGACTTCGAGCGCACCGAGCTGAACAAGGACAAGACCGGCGTTAAGCTGGACGGCGTTGCCGCAATTAACCCGGTAAACGGCAAGCAGATCCCGATCTTCGTTTCCGACTATGTTCTGATGGGCTACGGCACTGGTGCCATCATGGCTGTTCCGGCGCACGATGACCGTGACTGGGAGTTTGCTAAGAAGTTCGGCTGTGAGATCATCGAGGTTGTTTCCGGCGGCGAGGATGTCCAGAAGGCTGCGTTCACCGCAAAGGACGAAACCGGCATTCTGGTAAATTCCGATTTCCTGAACGGCAAGACCGTTAAGGACGCTATCCCGGCTATGATCGAGTGGCTGGGTGAAAAGGGCATCGGCCATGCCAAGGTGCAGTACAAGCTGCGTGACTGGGTATTCTCCCGTCAGCGTTACTGGGGCGAGCCGATTCCGATCGTCAAGTGCGACAAGTGCGGCTATGTGGCTCTGCCGGAGGATCAGCTGCCGCTTGAGCTGCCGAACGTAACCAGCTACGAGCCGACCGACAACGGCGAGTCTCCGCTGGCGCACATGACCGACTGGGTAAACACCACCTGTCCGTGCTGTGGCGGTCCGGCAAAGCGCGAGACCGATACCATGCCGCAGTGGGCCGGTTCCTCCTGGTACTTCCTGCGCTATATGGACCCGCACAACGACAAGGCGCTTGCCTCGCCGGAAGCACTGAAATACTGGTCTCCGGTTGACTGGTACAACGGCGGCATGGAGCACACCACGCTGCATCTGCTGTACAGCCGTTTCTGGCATAAGTTCCTGTATGACATCGGCGTAGTGCCGACCAAGGAGCCGTATGCAAAGCGCACCAGCCACGGCATGATCCTCGGCGAGAACGGCGAGAAGATGTCCAAGAGCCGCGGCAACGTCGTCAACCCGGACGAGATCGTTGACACCTACGGCGCAGATACCATGCGTCTGTACGAGATGTTCATCGGTGACTTTGAGAAGGCTGCTCCGTGGAGCCCGAAGTCCATCAAGGGCTGCCGCCGCTTCCTCGAGCGCGTATGGGCGCTGGCTGACAAGGTGCAGGACGGCGATACCTACTCCGAGCAGCACGAGGTGCTCATGAACCGTACCATCAAGAAGGTGGGCGAGGACGCAGACAACCTCAAGGCCAACACCGCTATCGCAGCGCTGATGACCATGCTCAACGAGTTCTACGACAAGGGCGTAAACAAGGCTGAGTACAAGACCTTCCTGGCGTTGCTCAATCCGTTTGCACCGCATATCACCGAGGAGCTGTGGCAGCAGCTCGGCGAGACCGGTCTGCTCTCCGTAGCACCGTGGCCGACCTACGACGAGGCCAAGACCGTCGAGAGCACGGTAGAGCTGGCGGTACAGGTAAACGGCAAGCTGAAGTGCACCATCAAGCTGGCAGCCGACGCGGACAAGCAGACTGCGATCGATACCGCAATGGCAGAGGAAAAGGTACAGCACGCCATCGAGGGCAAGCAGATCGTAAAGCAGATCGTTGTTCCGGGCAAGATCGTAAACCTTGTCGTAAAGTAAGAAGGAATGCCGGATTTCTGCGTCAAAAAGAAAAAATCGAAAACTACGGGAAAAAGTAGTTGACATTGACGCGGAAATTCGATATAATATCCTTACGGTTTTGTGTATGGATGTATACAAACTGTGCTAAGCGATCCCCATGAGGGGAACGTGCGGAGGGAGGGAAAACTGTGTCGGAGATCCGCATCAAGGAAAATGAGTCTATTGACAGCGCACTGCGTCGCTTCAAGCGTTCGTGTGCCAAGGCGGGTACGCTTTCCGAGCTCCGCAAGCGTGAGCATTATGAAAGCCCGAGCGTAAAGCGCCGCAAGAAGTCTGAGGCTGCACGCGCAAAGAAGAAGAAGTTCCGCTAAAATAGAATTTCCAGAGAGCAGATGGTTAAACGTCTGCTCTTTTCTTTTTTCTGCACCGGCTGACCGGGGGGACCTGAACCGCGCAGGCGGTTCACCCTTTCCGGGCGGCAGTCTTTTCAGCATCGGCTGAGCGGGGGACACGAACTGCGTCAGCGTGTTCGCTCCTAACGGGCGGGGAGTTTTTTGCTTGAAATCAAGCGGGGGATTCGCCGTCTGCGGACGGCGGGAGCGTGCCGCGCCCCGCGGCAGGGCAAGAGGATAGACACCAAGGTTTCTACCCTCTTAACTCC
>ENA-ORUQ01003576-ORUQ01003576.1-human-gut-metagenome-genome-assembly--contig:-NODE-3576-length-10423-cov-2.334491_pt1 | contig 10423 bp, 6 predicted proteins | sample MGYA00242081_ERZ509211 | MGnify/ENA primary metagenome ERZ509211 (study PRJEB26280, sample SAMEA2338785) | human gut metagenome | biome: human gut; feature: human-associated habitat; material: faeces...
GGGGGATTTTGGTACCATTTATAATACGAACGTGCAGTGGCACAGAAGAAGAGGAATTCCCGGCTGGGGTAATTTTACCAATAAAGCTATGCAGGGAGGCGGCCCGCTGATTGATATCGGGGCACATATGCTGGACTGTGCGCTCTATCTTCTGGGATATCCGCAGATTTCTTACGTGTGTGCTTCTTCCAGTGACAGAATCGGAAAAAGAGGCGGCCAGGGCCTTATGGGAACATGGGACGGTGGACGCTTTACCGTGGAGGACGGACTCTTTGGGTTTATACATTTTGCTGATGGAACCAGTATGAGTCTGGAAACATCCTTTGCCATTAATATGAAAGAACGTGATCTGAGGAAAATACAGTTATACGGAGATAAGCTGGGCGCAAACGTATTTCCTCTTGAAATATACGGGGAAGAACAGGGACAGCTTACGGACAAAAGTTTTCCGTTCATGGAGATGAGGGACTGGCACAGAGACAGTGAGGAGAACTTTGTAAAAGCCTGTCTTGGCAGGGAGCCGCTGCTGGTCACAGCCGAGCAGGGGACATATGTTCAGCGTGTGATCGGGGCATTATACAAAGCAGCCGAAAGCGGCATGCCTTATATATGGCAGGATTAGCTGACGGACGGCTGACAGATGGGAGAGGAAGAGACAGAATGATTCACTATGCGATTGAAAAACAGGGCGGAGAGATCTGGCTCAGACAGAAGAAATACGAACCTCGTTTTGCTTTGAAGACAGAATCTGTGTTTGCACAGTGTAATGGATATATGGGTGTCCGGGCTTCCCTTGGCCTCCCCTCTCTGGATGGGAAGAAGGGGATGTTCATAGCCGGTCTCTACAACAGGGCCTATGAGGAGGAAGTTACGGAACTTGTCAACTGCCCTGATGTGACAGGCTATGAGCTGGTGCTGGACGGGGTGCCGGTGCTGCCGGACAGCCGCTGTCTTACAGAGTTTGAGCGGAAATTCAATATCCACACAGGAGAACTGGTGATCACATCTACCTATGAACTGGAATCAGGCGCAAGCTTCTGCCTGACAGACCGCCGATTTGCCTCCATGGAAAATGAGCATCTGTTTGTACAGAGTATCGGAATCACCATGCAGAAGGGATGCATAAAGCATGGCGGAATCTGTACCGGAATCGACGGACAGCAGACCAACAGCGGTGTGTCCCACTTTAAGAAGGTAAACTGCCGGGTGTACGACAGAAAGTATCTGCATGTGGAGGGATATCTGGAGGAGGATACACTGAGTATTCTGGAAGGGGTAAGTTATACCGGAGAAGAGGAGGAGGCTGTGTTTACCCTGAAACGAAGAGGGATCACCGGCAGATATTTCTTCAGTATTCCGGATGGAGGAACCTGGGAATTTACCAAATATGTCTATATCCAAAATGAAAAAGACTCTCTTGGCCTGGACAGGCAGAAGAAGCTGCTGGAAAAATGCAGTGAGGCAGGGTATGCAGATGTCTTTTTAAAGCATAAGAAAATAATGCAGGATATCTGGAGACAGGCCCGGATTGAGATTGACGGGGCCAGTCCGGAGGAAGAGGCAGCAGTCAGTTTTGCCCAGTATCATCTGCTGGGAATGATGCCCTGGCACAGTACAGACTGCAGTATTGCGGCAAAAGGACTCACAGGTGAGGGGTACAAGGGACATGTGTTCTGGGATGCGGAGATTTTTATATTACCGTTTTTCCAGTATGTATTTCCGCAGGCAGCCAGAAATCTGCTGGAATTCCGGTATAAAGGTCTGGACGGAGCCAGGGAAAAGGCAGAGGCATATGGTTACAAGGGCGCCATGTATCCCTGGGAGGCAGCCGTAACAGGGCGGGAAGAGACACCGCTCTACGCAGCGCTTAACATACATACAGGCAAGGCCAACAAAGTGTGGTCCGGGATCAAAGAGCATCATGTGACAGCGGATATTGCCTATGCGGTATGGCAGTATTACAGTGTTACCGGGGACAGAGCATTTATGGAGCGGTTCGGTTATGAGATCATTTTTGAGACGGCTTCTTTCTGGGTATCCCGGGGGCAGTGGGATGAAAAAAGACAGGCTTATGTGATCTGTGACATTATCGGGCCTGATGAATATACGGAACACGTGGATAATGACGCATATACCAATTATATGGCGCGCTACTGCTGCAGACTGGCCTCTGTTCTGGCTGAAAAGCTCTGTGCGGAGAGTCCGGATCTGTACCGTGAGCTGAACCGCCGTCTGGGGATGGATAGGAACAGAAAGAGCTGGGAAGAGTTTGCGGACAGGCTGTACGTTCCTGTTCCCAATGAGGAGCTTGTCATCCCCCAGGATGACACATTTCTCTCTAAAAAACGCATCCCGGATATTGAAAAATATAAAAAGTCTCAGATCAAACAGGCAGTCCTCCTGGACTACTCCAGGGACGAGGTGGTTGATATGCAGGTGCTGAAGCAGGCGGATGTGGTTATGCTCCTGAACCTGTTTCCATACATGTTCTCTAAAGAAGTGGTAAAAAAGAATGTTCTCTTTTACGAGGAGAGGACCATACACGACTCTTCTCTGAGTTACTGTGCCCACGCACAGGCCTGCGCTGCCATCGGTGAGACGGAACTGTCCTGGGAGTTCTTTAAAAAGTGTATGGTCATTGACCTGGATGACAATCCAAATGATACAACGGATGGTATCCACGCTGCTTCCCTTGGGGGAATCTGGAGTTGTGTGATCTTTGGATTTGCAGGCATCAGTTTTTCTGACGGAAGGCTGAATGTTTCTCCGCGGCTGCCAAAACACTGGAAGGAGATGCGTTTCTCTGTGAAGGTATATGGGCATGAAATAGATGTGAAAATAAACCGCCGGGAAGTTCTGCTGGAAAGCCGTGAGAAATTTGTGCAGCCTCTGTCTGTGCTGGTGAATGATGAAATATATACTCTGACAGATACCCTGTCAGTGAAGTGCAAAGACAAAGAGGAGGACATATGCGCATGAGAGCAGTGATTTTTGATCTGGACGGTGTTGTAGTGGACACCGCAAAGTATCATTATCTGGCATGGAGAAAACTGGCCGCAGAGCTGGGCTTTGTATTTGACGAGGCAAATAATGAGCGTCTGAAGGGGGTCAGCAGAATGACATCCCTGGAGATCGTGCTGGAGACCGGAAAGATACAGAATCTGTCCATGGAGGAGAAAATAGCGCTGGCGGACAGGAAGAACGGGTACTACCTGGATATGGTGTCCACTATAGATGAATCTGAGATACTGCCGGGCATACCTGCGTTTCTGGAAAGACTGAGAGCGGAGGGTTATAAGATCGCCCTGGGCTCCGCCAGCAAAAGCGGCGGCATGATTCTGAAAAAGCTGGGTCTTATGCCATTCTTCGACGCAGTGGTGGACGGAAACCTGGTGGAACGTGCAAAACCGGACCCCCAGGTGTTTACAAAAGCGGCTGAAATGCTGGGCGTACCTTGTAAAGACTGTGTGGTGATAGAGGATTCGGCGGCAGGGATCGCTGCAGCGGCAGCAGGCGGAATGAAAAGTGTGGGGATTGGAAGCAGTGAAATTCTGGGAAATGCGGACATCGTAGTGCCGGATACGGCAGAACTTCCCGGATTAGACCTGCCGAAATAGCCAAAATCACAGAAAATCTCCCATATCCCTTGACATTTTCTTCTCTATCTATTTATAATGAAATTTGATAAAGACAAAGACGATGATGGAGACAGTATTCTGCAGGAGAAAACCACAGCGAGCCGGGGAAGGTGCAAGCCCGGTATGAGTATCAGCAGAAGAATATCACTCCGGAGCCGCTGCCTGAAATATAAGTAAGGGATGCCGGATTTCCCCCGTTAAAAGGAACGCGTATGATAGTATGTGTAAGAGGTGGTTAAACGATAGCTGAGGCTTTCGTCCTGTTGCAGGGCGGAGGCCTTTTTTATATCCCCCAGGCACAGAGAAAGGAGAATAAGACATGTATCAGAAAGTCCCCACAAACATGAATTTTGTGGAAAGAGAAAAAAACATCGAGAAATTCTGGGAAGACAATGAAATTTTCAAAAAGAGCATGGAACACAGAAAAGAAGGTGAGACCTACACTTTCTATGACGGCCCGCCCACAGCCAATGGCAAGCCTCACATCGGCCATGTGCTGACCCGTGTTATCAAGGATATGATCCCGAGATACCGCACCATGAAAGGCTGCATGGTACCGAGAAAGGCAGGATGGGATACCCACGGCCTTCCGGTAGAGCTGGAAGTGGAGAAAATGCTGGGTCTGGACGGCAAGGAACAGATTGAAGAGTACGGTCTGGAACCATTTATCAACCACTGCAAGGAATCTGTGTGGAAATACAAGGGAATGTGGGAGGATTTTTCGGGAACTGTAGGCTTCTGGGCAGATATGGATAATCCCTATGTCACCTACCATGATGATTTCATCGAGTCCGAATGGTGGGCTTTAAAACAAATCTGGGACAAAGGCCTTTTGTATAAAGGATATAAAATCGTTCCCTACTGCCCGCGCTGCGGAACCCCGCTTTCCAGCCATGAGGTAGCCCAGGGATACAAGGACGTAAAAGAACGCTCCGCTATCGCCCGTTTTAAAGTAAAAGGCGAGGACGCATATATTCTGGCATGGACCACAACACCCTGGACCCTTCCGTCCAATGTGGCACTGTGTGTGAACCCAAATGAAACCTATGTAAAAGTGACATCCGGGGAATACACCTACTATATGGCAGAAGCACTGCTTGATAAGGTTCTGGGAGAAGGAAATTATGAGATCCTGGAGCGCTATACAGGAAAAGAACTGGAGTACAAAGAGTATGAGCCGCTCTTCCCATTCGTAGAACTGAAAAAGAAAGCATACTATGTTACATGCGATACTTATGTAACGCTGACAGACGGTACCGGTGTGGTTCATATTGCACCTGCCTTCGGTGAAGATGACAGCAAGGTGGGAAGAGCCTATGACCTGCCGTTCTTACAGTTAGTAGATGAAAAAGGTGAGATGACCGCAGAGACTCCGTGGGCAGGTACTTTCTGCAAAAAAGCAGACAAAGAAGTGCTGGTTGACCTGGAAAAACGCGGCCTGCTGTTTGATGCGCCTGTATTTGAGCACAGTTATCCCCACTGCTGGAGATGTGACACTCCGCTGATCTATTATGCAAGAGAGTCCTGGTTCATCAAGATGACAGCCGTGAAGGAAGACCTGATCCGCAACAACAATACGATCAACTGGATTCCGGAAAGTATCGGCAAGGGACGCTTCGGAGACTGGCTGGAAAATGTACAGGACTGGGGCATCAGCCGCAACCGCTACTGGGGAACCCCGCTGAATGTGTGGGAATGTGAATGCGGACATATGCACTCCATCGGAAGCAAAGAAGAGTTAAAGGCAATGTCCGACAACTGTCCGGATGACATTGAGCTGCACAGGCCATACATTGACAATGTCACCATCCGCTGCCCGAAATGCGGCAAAGAGATGCACCGTGTGCCTGAGGTGATCGACTGCTGGTTTGACTCCGGTTCCATGCCTTTTGCACAGCATCACTATCCATTTGAAAATAAAGACCTGTTTGCAGTTCCCGGCAGATTTCATCTCCGAGGCTGTGGACCAGACAAGAGGATGGTTCTACTCTCTGCTGGCTATCTCAACCCTGATCTTCAACAAGGCTCCGTTTAAGAATGTAATCGTGCTGGGCCATGTGCAGGATGAAAACGGACAGAAGATGAGCAAATCAAAGGGCAATGCCGTTGATCCGTTTGAGGCTCTGGATACCTACGGGGCTGATGCCATCCGCTGGTATTTCTATGTAAACAGTGCGCCCTGGCTGCCGAACCGTTTCCACGGCAAGGCTGTACAGGAGGGACAGCGCAAATTCATGGGTACCCTGTGGAATACCTACGCGTTCTTCGTGCTGTATGCAAATATCGACAACTTTGACGCTACAAAATACAAACTGGAATACGACAAGCTTCCTGTTATGGATAAATGGCTGCTGTCCAGGCTCAATACCCTGGTGAAAACCGTGGATGACAACCTGGCAAACTACCGCATCCCTGAGACAGCCCGCGCGCTGCAGGATTTTGTGGATGAGATGAGCAACTGGTATGTGAGAAGAAGCCGTGAGCGTTTCTGGGCAAAAGGTATGGAACAGGATAAGATCAATGCTTATATGACTCTGTACACAGCCCTTGTGACTGTTGCAAAAGCAGCAGCACCTATGATTCCGTTCATGACAGAGGATATTTACCAGAACCTTGTGAGAAGCATTGACAAGGACGCACCGGAAAGTATCCATCTGTGTGATTTCCCGGAATGCAATGAGGCGTGGATCGACGCTGAACTGGAAGAGAACATGGAAGACCTTCTGGAAATCGTGGTAATGGGCCGTGCATGCAGAAATGCGGCAAATATCAAGAACCGCCAGCCAATCGGCAAAATGTTTGTCAAGGCCCCATTCCAGCTTTCCGACTTCTATAAAGAGATCATTGAGGATGAACTGAATGTGAAGAAAATGAGCTTTACAGACGATGTGAGAGATTTTACATCCTACAGCTTCAAGCCTCAGTTAAAGACCGTGGGACCAAAATACGGCAAGCATCTGAACAGCATAAGAGCAGCCCTTTCCTCCATCGACGGCAATGCAGCCATGGATGAGCTGAAGGCCGGCGGCGAGCTGAAACTTGACATTGACGGTCAGGAAATAGTATTATTAGAAAGTGACTTACTCATTGACACTGCGCAGATGGAAGGATATGTTTCCGAATCAGACAATGACATCACGGTTGTACTCGATACAAACCTGACTCCGGAATTAATTGAAGAGGGCTTTGTGAGAGAGATCATCAGCAAAGTCCAGACCATGCGTAAAGAGGCTGGTTTCGAGGTAATGGATAAAATCAGAATTTCCCTTACAGGAAACCAGGTGATTGAGGGCATCTTCCGCGCTCACGAGGCGGACATCAAGGCAGAGGTACTGGCAGAAGACGTCAACTACAATGAAGTAAGCGGCTATACAAAGGATTGGAAGATCAATTCTGAAAGCGTGACATTAGGTGTGGAGAAGATTTCATAAGGAATCTTCCCGGCCGGTCAGTTCCGGAGGAGGAGAAAATGTTAGATAATAATTTCAAAAAAGAAGAGTTTAAGAAAAGCGTCAGGGAAAATGTAAAGATGCTTTACAGAAAGACCATTGAGGAGGCAAGCCAGGAGCAGATTTTCCAGGCAGTTTCCCTTGCGGTCAAGGACGTTATTATTGACAACTGGTTATTGACACAGAAGCAGTATGAAAAAGATGACCCGAAGATTGTATACTACCTGTCCATGGAGTTCCTTATGGGCCGTGCGCTGGGCAACAACCTGATCAACCTGTGCGCATACAATGAAGTGAAAGAGGCACTGGAGGAACTGGGATTTGACTTAAATGTGATCGAAGACCAGGAGCCGGACCCGGCCCTTGGAAACGGTGGTCTGGGAAGACTGGCAGCATGTTTCCTGGATTCCCTGGCAACTCTGGGTTACTGTGCTTACGGCTGCGGTATCCGTTACCACTCTGGTCTGTTCAAACAGAAGATCGAGAACGGATTCCAGGTGGAAGTACCGGATAACTGGCTGAAAGACGGATATCCATTCGAGCTTCGCCGTCCGGAATACGCCAAAGAAGTAAAATTCGGCGGATATGTAAAGGTAGTATATGACCCTGCCACAGGCAGAAACAATTTCGTACAGGAAGGTTACCAGTCCGTACTGGCTATTCCATACGATATGCCTATCGTGGGTTACAACAATAAGATCGTCAACACCCTGAGAATCTGGGATGCACAGGCCATCAGTGAATTCCAGCTTGATCTGTTTGACAAGGGTGACTACAGAAAAGCAGTTGAGCAGGAGAACCTTGCAAAGAATATCTGTGATGTCCTTTATCCCAATGACAATCACTATGCAGGTAAAGAGCTGCGTCTGAAACAGCAGTATTTCTTCATCTCCGCAAGTATCCAGGCTGCCATTGAGAAATTCAAAAAATCTCACAGCGACCTGCATGATCTGCCGAAGAAAGTTACCTTCCAGTTAAATGATACCCATCCGACCATGACTGTGGCGGAGCTTATGCGTATCCTTCTGGACGAGGAAGGCATGACCTGGGAGGAGGCATGGGAAATCACAACCCATACCTGCGCTTACACCAATCATACCATTATGGCAGAGGCACTGGAAAAATGGCCCATCGAGCTGTTCTCCAAACTGCTTCCCCGTATTTACCAGATCATTGAGGAGATCAACCGCAGATTCATCCAGGAGATCAACAATAAATATCCGGGCAATCAGGAGAAAGTCCGCAAAATGGCTATCATCTATGACGGCCAGGTCAAGATGGCACATCTGGCTATCGCAGGCGGTTACTCCGTAAACGGTGTTGCAAGGCTGCACACGGAAATCCTGAAGAAACAGGAGTTAAAGGATTTCTATGAGATGTATCCTGACAAATTCAACAACAAGACAAACGGTATCACACAGAGACGTTTCCTGCTCCACGGCAACCCGCTGCTGGCAGACTGGGTAACAGACCATATCGGAGACGGATGGGTGACTGACCTTTCACAGCTCTCCAAGCTGAAAGTATATGCAGATGACAAGAGAGCACAGCAGGAGTTCATGAATATCAAATATCAGAACAAGGTGCGTCTTGCAAAATATATTCTGGAGCACAACGGCATTGAGGTGGATCCGCGTTCTATCTTCGATGTACAGGTAAAGCGTCTGCATGAGTACAAACGCCAGCTTATGAATATTCTGCATGTGATGTATCTGTATAACCAGATCAAAGAGCATCCGGAAATGGATTTCTATCCGAGAACCTTCATTTTCGGCGCAAAAGCCGCAGCGGGATACGTGCGTGCAAAACTTACGATCAAGCTGATCAACGCAGTTGCAGATGTGGTGAACAATGATAAATCTATCAACGGAAAACTGAAAGTAGTATTTATTGAGAACTATCGTGTATCCAATGCGGAGATGATCTTCGCTGCAGCCGATGTGTCTGAGCAGATATCTACTGCAAGTAAAGAGGCGTCAGGAACCGGTAACATGAAGTTCATGCTGAATGGTGCGGTTACTATCGGTACTATGGATGGTGCCAATGTGGAGATCGTGGAAGAAGTGGGCGAGGAGAATGCGTTTATCTTCGGTCTGTCCTCCGACGAGGTTATCAACTATGAGAACCATGGCGGATATGATCCCATGCAGTATTTCAACAATGATCCGGATATCCGTAATGTGCTGATGCAGCTGATCAACGGAACGTATTCCAATGGTGACTTTGAGCTGTTCCGGGATATCTATGATTCACTGCTGAATACAAAGAGCAGTGACAGGGCAGATACTTACTTTATTCTGGCTGACTTTAAGGCTTATGCGGAAGCACAGAAGCGTGTGGAAGAGGCTTATAAGGATGAAGCGGGATGGGCTAAGAAGGCGCTGCTGAATACGGCATGCTCCGGTAAGTTCACGTCTGACAGGACGATACAGCAGTATGTGGATGAGATCTGGCATTTGGATAAGGTTACGGTTGATAAATAGAGATAGTGTTATCCTGGTGAGTGCAGGGTGATGAGGTGAGGGAGCTGTCCTGATGAATTGAGAGGTTCATGAGGGGCGGCTCCTTTTTGTGTGGGGTAAAACCGGACGCCGGGTCTGGCCATAAGCTTCCCTGTACGGGCGTTTAGGAGCGCTTAGAGAATCTTACGAGATCCACACGCTAGCAAGCACTTAGTGAAGAGCCCTAAGGCGATGAACTTAGTGCGGGTTGCGTGTTAGCTCGGAAGTTCTCTGCTCCCGTCCGTACAGGGAAGCTTATGACCAGACCCGGCGTCCGCCAAATGCCGTTATACCTCCACATCCAATGTTGCCGCCATCAGCTCCTTTGTATAATCAGCCTTCGGACTGGCAAATACCTCCTCCACATTCCCTTCTTCCACAATCTTGCCATCTCTCATCACCATAACCCTGTCACACATCTGATAGATCACATTCAGATCATGAGAGATGAAAAGAACGGAAAACTTCATCTCTTCCTGTAGTTTTATGATCAGTTCCATGATCTGCCGCTGAATGGTAACATCCAGGGCTGACACCGGCTCATCCGCAATGATGAACTGTGATCCCTGGAGAAGAGAAACCGCGATACTCACTCTCTGCCGCTGGCCGCCGGATAATTCCCGGGGACGGCGTTTCAGGTGTTCTTTGGAAAGCCCTGTCTTTTCTGCCATGGCAAGGACTTTCCTGCGCCGCTCCTCTTTTGGTATTTTCTGCATGCGCAGCGGCTCCTCCAGGATCCATGCCACACGTTTTGAAGGGTTGAGGGAGGAATAGGGGTCCTGGAAGATCATCTGGGGATTCCGGGTGTGATGTATGATCTAACCATCCTGCACTT
>ENA-ORUQ01003584-ORUQ01003584.1-human-gut-metagenome-genome-assembly--contig:-NODE-3584-length-10412-cov-2.525056_pt1 | contig 10412 bp, 10 predicted proteins | sample MGYA00242081_ERZ509211 | MGnify/ENA primary metagenome ERZ509211 (study PRJEB26280, sample SAMEA2338785) | human gut metagenome | biome: human gut; feature: human-associated habitat; material: faeces...
GCGAAGAACTTGCCGTCGCCGCTCTGGCCGGTTTTTTGCAAGCGGTCAGATGATGGCGCGATGATCCTTCCGGAAAGGACGTGTGCAATGAGGGAAAAAATAAAAAATATGACCATCAGCTGGGTCATTTTGTCGGTTCTCTATGTCCTGCTGGGAATCAGCCTTGCTGTTTGGCCTTCCTTTGTGATGAGCGTGATTTGTTATGCCTTCGGCGCGATCCTGCTTTTGTACGGCGCCTTTGTCATCTGTGGGTTTTATCGCGGAAAAGAGCACAAGGCCATCTCGCTTCTGACATTGTTTTTAGGAATTGTATCTGCTGCGTTAGGCGCTATGATGATAATTTATCCTGCTAAAGTTCAAAGCGTAATGTTTGTCATCCTTGGGCTGTATATTGTGATTGATGCAGTTTTAAATGTCCGGCGTGTTTTGGGCATGCGCCGGATGGCTTATCCCCGGTGGAAGATCCATCTGGTTCTTTCCGTAGCTGCAGCACTGCTGGGAATGTTTATTGCCGGTTACCCGCTGTATACAGGGACTATGGTTTTCAGAAGCATCGGCTTGATTTTAATTTTTGTGGGCGGATCGGATTTGTGGACTCTGATTCAGCTTTCCTATTTGACGCGCATGAGTCCTGAATTTCCCGGTGAGCGCAGTGATATGATTGGCGGATAATGGATACGGAAAAGAAGAGGGCAGGTTTCTGCTATAGAAGCGTTGTAAAGAAAACAGCATCCAGGAAAAATGCGGTCTGAGCTCTTTTGCTGCAGACAACTCAGATATGCAAATGACAAGAAACAACGGAGGGTGGCACATGAAAAAGATCTATACAGTAACGGTAGATGGTATCCAGCATCCATATCCGGAGGGAACACCCTATCAGGACATTGCCGGGGAGCTTCAACCGGCGTATTCAAACGAGATTCTCCTGGTGGAACGAGACGGAAGACTCTGCGAACTGGGGAAGCAGCTGGATCGGGACTGCACGCTGAAGATGATAACCATTCAGGATAAACCCGGTATGCAGACCTATGAACGCAGCGCCATTTTTTTGATGCTCAAGGCGTTTTATGATATTGTCGGCAGCGAACATATTGAGCGTATCTGTGTCGAATATTCCCTTAGCCACGCGCTGTTTATTACCGCTCAGGGTTCGTTCCGGCTGGACCAGCCGCTGCTGGAGCAGGTAGAGTCCCGCATGAAGGAACTGGTATCGCAGGCGCTTCCCATTGAAAAGCATTCCATTCCCACCGATGACGCCATTGCAATGTTTGAAAAGCGGAGGCTCTACGATAAAGCAAAGCTGCTCAGCTGCCGGATCAGTTCCAAGGTCAATTATTACTCTTTGGAGGACTTCTCCGACTACTTTTACGGGTATATGGTCCCCAATACCAAATACATAACATGTTTTCATCTGGAGCTGTTCGACTGTGGGTTTATCCTGCGGCTACCTGATCCCGCCTGTCCGGCACAGCTGGCTCCGTTCCATCCGTCGATTAAGGTGTTCCAGACACTCTACGACGATACGAAACGGTCGGAAGCACTGAAAATTTCCAACGTGGCAGACCTGAACGAGGCGATCTGCAGGGGAGACGCCACGAAAATTATTTTGGCGCATGAGGCCATGATGGAAAAGAAGATCGGCGATATTGCAGAGAGCATCGCACAGCGCAAAGATGTTCGTTTTGTCATGATTGCCGGCCCGTCCTCTTCCGGAAAGACAACCTTTTCTCACCGCCTGTCCACACAGCTGATGGCATGCGGATTGCATGCGCACGCCATCGCAACCGATAATTACTTCGTCAACCGGGATCAGACACCCCGCGATGAAAAGGGACAGTATGACTTTGAAAGTCTGGCGGCTATGGATGTGGAACAGTTCAATCTGGATATGTCCAGATTGCTGCGTGGGGAGACCGTTGAGATGCCCCGGTTCAATTTCAAGAAAGGCATGCGGGAGTATAACGGAGACAAACTGACATTGGGGCCAAAGGATGTCTTGGTTATTGAGGGAATCCATTGCCTGAATGATGCGTTTTCCTATTCCCTGCCGAAAGAGAGCAAATTCAAGATTTACATCAGCTGCTTGACTACCTTGAACGTGGATGACCATAACCGGATCCCCACCACCGATGCAAGGCTGCTGCGCAGGATCGAGCGGGATGCCAGAACCCGTGGGTACAGTGCCGGAGCTACCATCCGTATGTGGCCTTCTGTGCGGCAGGGAGAAGAATCCAATATCTTCCCGTTTCAGGACAGCGCAGATGTGGTATTCAACTCGGCGCTGATCTATGAAATTGCTCTGCTTAAGCCCTATATTGAGCCATTGCTGTTTGCTGTTCCCAAGGACTGTCCGGAGTATTTGGAAACAAAGCGGCTTTTGAAATTCCTGAGCTATTTCCTGCCGCTGCCGGCGGATAACGTGCCGGCAACTTCACTGACGAGGGAATTTATCGGCGGCGGCTGCTATCAGATATAAAATACAATCTTGCTCCCTACGATCCGCTCACCCGCAGTATAGGTTGTCGTGTGGGCCCCGATGCTTTTGGAATGGCCATGGCCAGAAGACTGACTCCCTGAAACAGGAAATTCAGCTTGATGAATCAACAGGCATCCATCCTCGGCCAAAAGACCGGGATGGATGCCTGTTTGCAGGGGCGCGTGGTGTCCGGTACGGGTTCAGATCAGAAAATCATTTGACATCCAGCACGAGATATTAGTAAAATTTATATAAATATCACTGCGATAAGGCGGAGGAAAATTTTATCTTTACAACAAAATAAAGAACCAGTATAATAAACAGAGAATTGCCGCCACTTCTGTATATAATTTGAAAGGGAATGGCTGGCAAGTGTTATAGCGAGATAAAATTTGTAGGAAGACGAAGCTAGTTAGAGGCCAGATAGGAGGATATATGGATCTTACAACGCTCCGCGATCTCCAAATTCCGCACAAACCACTGGCAGAACAGATTGCGGACCGCATCAATCAAATGATTATTGACCAACATCTGCAGCCTGATGATAAGCTCCCTACGGAAGTGGAGCTGATGGAGTATTTGGATGTTGGCAGAAGTACAATTCGGGAATCTCTGAAAATATTGGTTGCCAGAAATATTGTCGAGATTCGAAGAGGGAAAGGAACGTTTGTAACGCGAAATCCCGGCATGAGTAAAGATCCCTTGGGATTTGCCTACATGCAGGACAAGCTCAAGCTCGCACAGGATTTGCTGGAAGTGCGGGCCAGAATTGAACCGTGGACAGCTTACCTTGCGGCCCAGCGCGCAAATGAAGAGGACATGGAAAAGCTTCGAACATATTGCGCGAAGGTTGTAGATATGGATGAGCCCTTTGAATCGCATCATGCTGTAGATAAAGCATTTCACGAGTGTATTGCACTTTGTACACACAATCAGGTGATCTGCAATCTCACACCGGTTATTATTTATTCTGTTGAGGTCTTTAGTGATATTACCAGACAGACGCCTCTGCGCAATAAAACGCGGATTTCTCACCAGCAAATGTGCGATTGTATTTGTGCGCGGGATCCCGAGGGGGCCAGCCGGGCGGTTATGGATCACCTGGAGGTAAACCGGGAGTTCTGGACGAAAAACGCCATTATCGAAACCGATACAGAAGCGATCCACAAGTCTTATGCAATCGACCCCACTGACTTACAGAACGATTGAGAGATTAAATCGTGCATAATCCACAATCGTTTCTTGACAAGATCCAGTGGGGATTGTATAATGCAATAAAGGTCTGACGTTAGACGTTAGATCAAACACAATAAATGATATTGGACAAATGGAGGAAAGAAAATGAAAAAGTTTTTTGCGCTTATGTGTGCCGCACTACTCCTTATGTCGACCGCGGGCTGCGGGGCTTCCTCTGGCGGCGAAACTCAAACCAATACTCCTTCTGATTCTCAAGGCGGATCAGAAGGCCAGCAATGGGGAGAGGCTGAGAATACATGGCTTTCTTGTATTTCCTCCAACTTAATGGATGGGGAACACCCCTTCTACCAGGCGCAGGTATACTTTGACCAGTGCCTGCGGGAAGAGACCAACAATAAGTACGGATTGGACATCTATGTGGGAGGCCAGTTGGGATCCGACTCTGAGATGGTGGAAGGCTGCTTGAACGGGACATATGAGTTTGTCCTTAATAGCAGCGGCTTGTTTGCCAATATTTCTGAGGACTTTAACATTTTCGACCTGCCGTATTTGTTCAGCAGCAATGAGCATGCATATGCCGTTCTGGATGGTGAGATCGGACAAAGCGCCCTTGACAGCCTGGAAGAGTATGGCATGGTTGGTTTGGGATATGGCGAAAGCGGATTCCGGAATATTACATCCAGCTTCCAGATCAACAGTCCGGAAGATATGCAGGGCATGAAGCTGCGTACCATGGATGTTCCTATGCATATTGAGTATTTTAACTTGCTGGGAGCCAATGCTACTCCGATGGCGATGACGGAAGTGTTTACGTCTTTGCAGCAGGGAACCATTGATGGCCACGAGAATTTGAATATGGGTATTCTCTCCAACCGTATTTATGAGGTAAACCCCTATGTGACGGTGTCTGAGCATATTTATACTCCGATTGTCTATGCCATGAATGCGGATTATTTCTACAGCCTTCCTGAAGAGGATCAGGAGGCAATCCGTCGTGCCGCGCAGAGAAGCATTGAGATGCAGCGTCCGGAGGCGCAGCGCCAGAACAATGAGGCTCTGGAAATCATGGAATCTGAATATGGTGTGACAGTTACCCATGTGGACAAGGCTCCGTTTATGGCGGTTGCGGATGAAATGTATGCACAGCATCCGGAGTATAGTGATCTGGTTGCACAGATCCGTGCGCTGGACCCGAATGCCTGACCCTACTCATGGCAGGTAGTTGCAAAGGGGCAGATCCATGAAACGATTTAGAAAGATTTGTGACAAGTTTGAATCTACCATCGACTTCCTGATTGTCGTGGTTGCTGTGGTGATGATGATCATCGGCATTTTGCAGATTCTGTTCCGCTATGTTTTTTCCAGCTCGCTTTCCTGGTCGGAAGAGAGCATTCGGTATCTGCACGTCTGGCTGGTTACAGTTGGCGGAACCGTTTGCTTTTACCGCGGCACATTTTCTACCATAACGCTCATTTCCGATAGAATCGAGGCTAAATCCGCGCTGTTGGGGAAAGTGCTGCTGATCTGCCGGTATGTATTTCCGATTATCTTCTATGGACTTATGTTGGTAGAAGGATGGAAAGTATGCGCGTCCTATACGGTTAAACGTGCTGCGGCCACGCAAATTTCCATGGCACTGGTGTATGCCTGTATCCCTCTGAGCGGCTTTTTCGGGCTGGCGTTTAGCGCGGCAAAAGCCCCGGACTTTATAAAGGAACTGATGGGAGGGAAGAAGAAATGAGCGTTGCCGCGATTGCGCTGGTGGTGTCGCTGATTGTATTCATGGCAATTGGCATACCGATTACATTTTCGCTGGGCATGTCCTCACTGCTGGCAATTGCGCTCAGTAAGCCGTTGTCCATCACGCTCATTGTGACCAAGATTTTTGCCGGTGCGGATTCGTTCCCGATTTTGGCCGTCATCTATTTTATGATTGCCGGCGAACTGATGCTCCAGGGCGGCCTGACGAAGCGATTGGTTGCGTTGTTCCGCAAGCTTCTGGGATGGATTCCCGGAAGCATGGTGGTGATTTCCTTCATTACCTGTGCGTTTTTCGGAGCGATTTCCGGTTCTGCCCTGGCAACGACGGCGGCAATCGGAAACGTCATGTATCCTGAAATGACGAAAGACGACGACTATCCTGTCCCGTTTGCAGCGTCCATTCAGGCAGTGGGCGGTACGTTGGGGACGATGATTCCCCCGTCTTTGCCGCTGATTCTCTTTGGCTGCCTGAGCGGCACGTCGGTATCAAGCCTCTTCATCGCAACCATTATTCCGGGGTTGTTGATGACGGCCATTTATATGGCAACGGGCTTGGTGATTGCACACAAAAACGGCTACGGCCGCAGCGATCAGAATGGTGCAGCGGAAAATCGCAGCTTCTGGACAATTTTTAAGGAAGCGATTTGGGCACTGCTTTCTCCGCTGCTGATCTTGGGCGGAATTTACGGCGGTATTTTTACTGCTACGGAAGCAGCCATTGTTGCATGCATTTATTCCCTGTTTGTAGGCGTTTTTGTATACCATGAACTGGATCTGAAGAGCGCTTACACTGCGATTTTGAATGCGGCAAAATCCAGTGCGTCCGTAATGTTCCTGTGCTGCTGCGCGACGCTGTTCGGATATTGCATGACCGTTCTTGGCTTGCCGCAGTTGGTTACTGCAGCAATGACCAGCGTCATCAAAAGTCCGGTGGTATTCCTGCTGGGGGCCAATATCATTTACATTCTGTGCGGCATGTTCGTGGATGCCACTACGGCGATCCTGCTGGTTTGCCCGCTGCTGTATCCTGCCGCCTCTGCATTTGGAATCGATCTTGTTCAGTTTGGCGTAATTACAGGAATTAACCTTTCCATGGGAATTGTAACGCCTCCCTTTGGCGGGTGCATGTTTGTTGCCACCGGGCTGGACAAGCGAATTAAATTGGAGGATCTGTATCGAGGCGTAATACCGTTCTGCCTGACCGGCGTATTGGGAATTCTGGCAGTTACATATATTGAACCGCTTTCGATGTTCCTGGTCAGCATTATGAAATAACGATTGCAGCGATGAAGTCAGCGCAAACCCGGCATCCCCGAGATGCCGGGTTTGCTGCAAAGGACAGAATGGAAAGGAAGTGTGTCAGTTGTTTGATGTTATTTTTCGCGGCGGCCGGGTATTGGATTCCGAGCGTGCGGTCTGGGAACAGGCGGATGTGGCGGTAACAGGAAAAAAGATCGTCAAGGTCGGATGCCTGGATCAGGAACAAGGCACAGTGGAGATCGATTGCACGGGAAAAATGGTTTGTCCAGGGCTGATCGATGCCCATTTGCATCTCTTTACCCGTGCATCCGATGAGGGGATTCCGCCGGATTTGTGCCTTCTGCCCAACGGCATCACATCGGCCGTCGATGGGGGAACGGCTGGCGTGTCCACCTATGATGCATTTCATCAGATCAATGTGCAGAACAGTTATTCCAGCATCAAAGCCTATATTAACGTCTCGTCTTTGGGCATGCTGCATGCGCGGTTTTTTGAGAACACGAACGTGGAGGACTATGAGCCTCAGCGGATCTTGGAAAAAATTCAGCAGTATCGGGGTGAAATTATTGCACTGAAACTTCGCTACAGCTTGGATTTGAATCCGCAGATGCCGGTTCAAGCTCTGGACCGCTGCCTGGAGATTGCGGAACAGGCAGGACTTCCGTTGGTGGTGCATGTGACGAATCCTCCCGTGGACATGGGAGAGATTGCAGCCGCGCTCCGTCCGGGGGATGTTTTTTGCCATTGCTTCCAGGGGAAGGGAAACACAATTATTGGAGCGGATGGCCGGGTGAAACCGGCGGTTTGGGAAGCCAAACGAAGAGGCGTGCTGTTTGATGCGTGCAATGGTACGAATAACTATAGTCACGATATTGCACAGGCGGCTTTGCGTGAGGGATTCCTTCCGGACTTTATTTCGACCGACGGCAGCCATGTCTTTCATTCTTTCTATAAGCCCAAGTGCTTTGCTCTGCCGTATATTATGTCGAAGTATCTTGCGTTGGGAATGCGGTTAGAAGATATTTTGCAGCGAACGACGAGAAACATCGCACTCTTTGCAGGATGGGAGAAAAAGGGGATCTTGAAAGAAGGTTATGATGCCGATATCGCGGTGTTTTCCTTGCAGGAACAGAAAGTGGATTTCGGTGATTTTAAAGAGGACTTGATTTCGGGAGATGCCCTTTTGATTCCGCAGCTGACCATGAAAGACGGAACCATCGTTTACAGGAACCTTGCATTTACATGATGGGAGCGCAGGCGGAAGATTCCCATTCATTGGAGGATCAAAGGACAGCGGCTTTCACCGGAAAGTCGGAGATTTCATTGCAGCGAACCGGATTTCGTATCCGGTTCGCTGCAATGGCTTTTGCGAAGCCGATCCCTGGCAGCAGAATGGAGCCGTTCCATGTGGTTTCCTGCCGTTGATGACTTGCGCACCCCGTGCTGCAGTTTTCGTCGTTTGCTGTTGGTTTTCCATGTACAAGGTGATGTGTTTTGCGCAAAAGCTTGACACATCATAGGTTCTTTCGTATACTTAACAAAGTTAACTACTTGGAAAGGGAGATCGGCGCCATGGAATGGACAGACATGATGCATTATCAACAGCAGATGCAAAAGGTCATACGCGCCCTGCTGCCTGTGCGGAACACTGCGCTGACAGCCAGTGAATGTGAGCTCTTGGCTCACCTGTATCTGAAGCCGGAACAAAACACGCCTGTTTTGCTCAGTCAGGAAAGCGGTATGAAAAAAGAGGCGGTGAGCCGCTGCCTGAAGGTGCTCTATGAGAAGAACTGCATACGCAAACAAAGACAGGCGGCGGATGAACGGAGCTATCGGTTGTTCATTACAGAGACAGGGCTGGCCGAATTGAAGAAGGGATATGAGAGCATTTTGCAGCCCTTTTATGATTTGTGGCGCAGTTCCAGCGAAGATTTTGAAGCATTTATGTATTACGCCGATCGGCTTGCGGCCCAGATCGAGAAAGGACAGGAAAAGACCGGTGACCATGAAGTTTTATGACGCGCTGCAGATGAATCCCGCACTGCTGAAACGGGCGATCGCGGCTTGCGATACGAGGCGGGAGCGGGCGTATTACTGGACTGCGATGGCGGTGCGGTCTGGATTGATCGTGGCCTTTGCCATCGTTTTGATCAGCTTGCTGTCGGGGATCTTTGGCGCCGATAATACTCCCCTGGCAGTGGCGCTGTTTTGTATGCTGCTGAGTGTTCGCTTTGTCAATTTTGAATATTGTATCGGAGACTCTTTGATCGCCTTGGCACTGGTGCTGGCCATTTTGGTGTTTGCGCCCGCTGCGGCAGTGGCGCTCCCGCCGGTTTTTCTGGTGCCGCTGCATTTTGTCTCCTTTTTTGCCCTGCTCTATATGACTGCGCAGCGGCCTGAAATGGGAAACGGCGGCTTATACAGCTTTGCGTATATCTACCTGACGGGCAATCCGGTTATGGGAGAGGCGCTGGTTCGCCGCGGCCTGCTGGCTTTGGTAGGCTATTTGATTTGCGGCCTGATTCTGTTTGCAAAGCACCGGCATCAGCACAAGCACATCCGCTTTCATCATGTAGTGAAGAAATTTAATCTTTCCGCACCGGTTCATCTGTGGCAGCTGCGCATGGCCCTGGGGGTAAGTCTGGTGATGACTGTCGGACAGGTATTGCATGTGGAACGGTTTATGTGGATGGGATTTGCCTGTGCATCTTTGCTGTCGGAATATCCATACTCCGGCAATACAACGACCCGATTTTGGCAGCGCATTGTGGGGGCGTTTGCGGGCTGCAGTGCGTTTTTTGCCCTTTATATGGTGACACCTGAGAGCGTTCATTCGCTGATGGGGCCGTTGGGAGGATTGTGTTTGGGATTCTGTGTGGATTACCGGTATCAAACCGCAATGAACTGCTTTGGCGCATTGATGCTGGGGGCCGGGATCTACGGACTTCAGGGCGCGGTAATTTTGCGCATGGTGAATACGATCCTGGGGGTCACATTTGGACTGGTATTCGCAGCGTTGTTTCATTGGCTGGCAACAAAGAAGCTGCATCTTGGGCCTGAGAAGGAACGGGAAAATCACGAAAGCATGAAATGACTTGAGACAGCAAGAAAAAAGCAAGATTTCAATTTGAGTCAATCGGGTGGTTCTATGATATGATGGGGTAACCACATGGAGGTGAGGTCTGTGAAAGGTGAAGCGTCAATTCACAGGCGTGTCCTGGACTATGCGTACATGGAAACGGATGCGCTGTATCAAGATTTTCATATTTCTGCGCAGGGCTACTGCGATGAAGAGGCGGCCAAAAGCCGTGCGCGCTATGGAGAAAATGTTTTGTCAGGACGGGCAGAGGATACGGTGTGCTATCGCCTGCGCAGAGCTTTCATCACTCCGTTTACCATCATATTATTTGTGTTGGCAAGCATTTCCTTTGTGACAGATGTCCTCCTTGCATCCAATTTCAGCCGCAACATGACCACGGTGCTGATGATCCTGTCCATGCTGCTTGTGAGCGGTATCGTACGGTTTATTCAGGAAATGCGGGCAAAGCGAATTGCAGATCATTTGACCGGGATGATTGCGTCCAACGTATTGGCGCTTAGAAACGGCCAATGGGTGGGGATTTCCTCAGCGGAGCTTGTAGTCGGAGATTTGGTTCGCCTGTTTGCGGGCGACCGTGTTCCGGCGGATATCCGGCTGACCGCGGCAAATGATTTGTTT
>ENA-ORUQ01003588-ORUQ01003588.1-human-gut-metagenome-genome-assembly--contig:-NODE-3588-length-10402-cov-2.717889_pt1 | contig 10402 bp, 10 predicted proteins | sample MGYA00242081_ERZ509211 | MGnify/ENA primary metagenome ERZ509211 (study PRJEB26280, sample SAMEA2338785) | human gut metagenome | biome: human gut; feature: human-associated habitat; material: faeces...
TAGCCGATTTCCCAGCCGTCGTAAAGCTCCAGCCCGTCCGGAACGGGGAATTCAAAGCCGCCGATCCACGTTGCTATGTCCTCGCGTGTTTCCGTTTCCTCTCTCCAAAACGGATTAAGGCAAGACAAGCTAACCGTGAATTGCTCGAAGATCGGCTTTCGCTTGAAGATCGGCGCGTCGTCGATCTTGCACCCGATCACCCGCCGGAAGTCGCCGAAAACATACGTCAACGTTGCTTCGTACTGCGGATTTAATATGCGGTTCAGCTTCCGGCGTAGGTTCTGCGCCGCTTGCTTGTCCCGCTCCTTGATGTATCCCACGATGTCAATATCGCGGCTTTCGATCCGATAGCCCAAGTATGTGTCTCCGTCCTGCCCCATGCTGTTGGTGCTGTAAATAGCGTTCCGCACGTCGGAAAGTCCGGTAACGTCCTTGAAGTTTACGTGATACGAAGAAGCGGGGGAAAACTCTATGCTTTCCCCGCGCTCGTTCGTGTAGATCAATTTTTCTTGTGTCCTCATGCCATAACCTCCCGCGCAATCTGCCGGAACTGCCGCGCCGCCTGTCTTTGCTGTTCGGCGTAGCTCGTTTCGTTCGCATAGATGTTTTGCACGACTTCAACGGAAGGCGTACCGCCGCCGCGCGTGTCGCGTCCCTCTCCGGAACGGAATTCCGGAACGGCGTTCGACGTTTCGCGCCGGATCGAACTTTCAACGTCGCGCATTTCGCGGGCGAAGCCTTCGCCCAAGCCCTGCGCCATGTACGAACCGATACGGGCAAAAACCTTCGACGGGGAATTGATGTCCATTTCCTCTTCAACCGCCGCCACAATATCCCTCATCATAGAGCGGACGCGGCTTTCAAGCCAGCCGGACATATTTTGAAAGCCCTGCCAAATGCCGCGCACCATCTCTTCGCCCGCTTCCGTGAACTGCGATACGTAAGAGCGAAGCGCGGTAATAACGGGCTGAATGATTTGTGCAACCTTGCCCGTGATCTGCGGGATACCCGCGATCATTCCTTGCGCTATGCTCTTGTCGATGTTCGTTCCTTCGGTTACGAACTTTTGATGTTGTGCCGTGAATGCGGTAATAATGCTTTGCGCGATCTGCGGTACTTTCTGCGTGATCTGCACGATACCCGCCACCATGCCGGAAGCTATGTTCTTGCCGAAGTCCTGTCCGGCTTGATTGAAACGTTGAGCTTGCGCCGTCAGTCCGGTAATAACCCGCTCGACGATCGCGTTCACCGCTCCGGACAAGCCTTCAATGTTCGCAATAATGCCGTTGTTCACGGCGTTTACTGCTTCCGCCGCCGTCAGCGCGCCCGCTCCGCCCATTGCGGCGGTCATATCGCCTTCAACGCCGCCCATGTTGTCGGTGAAGCCTACGCCCACGCCGTCCGCCATGTTGCCGCCGATTTCAGCGAATACCGTTGACGGGGAATGAATGCCGAAGAAGTCCTTGATACCCGAAACAAGGGACGAAGCCCAGCCGGATACCTTTTCCCACAACCACGAAGCCGCGCCGCTGATACCTTCCCACAAGCCGTGAAGAAGGTTTGCGCCCGCGTTTATCATTTCGCCGCCCAGCGACGCGAACGCTTGCACAATGCCGGAAACAATCTGCGGAACTGCCTTCACGATTTCAACTATGATCGTCGGCAAATTCTGAATGAGCGCCACGAAAAGCTGAACGCCCGCCATAATGATTTGGTCGATGTTGCCGATCAGCGCGTTTACAATGCCGCTTATGATTTGCGGGATCGCTTGAACGATCGTCGTTATAATCTGCGGTAATGCCTGTATGAGCGCGACAAGAAGATCAATGCCCGCTTGAATGATAAGCGGTATGTTCTCCGTAAGCGCCGTGATAATGCCTTCAATGATCTGCGGGATCGCTTCAACAATCGTTGTGATGATCTCCGGAAGGGCGGTAATTAACGCCGTCAGAAGGTCGATACCCGCTTGAATGATCTGCGGGATTGCGGAAAGCAAACCGTCGATCAAGCTGGTTATCAACTGCGGAAGCGCCGCAACAAGAACGGGGATCGCGTTTATAATGCCTTCCGCCAGCCCTGTTACAAGCTGTAAAGCCGCGTCGATCAGCAACGGGATATTGTCGATCAGAACTTGCACGATGTCCGTTACAAGCTGAACCAGCGAAGGAACAAGCGTCGGCAACGATTGAGCTATGCCCGTAGCGATATTCGCGATCATCTTCACCGCGAATTCAAGGAAGGTCGGTAACATTTCCGTTAGCTTTTCGATCGCGAACGTAACCATACCCAGCAAGCCGTCTGTGAAGTCCTCCGCCGCGCTCTCTGCACCGGAAAGCGCACCCGTCAAGCCTTTTCCGATAAGCTCGACGAACGGCGTTATTTCCTGCAAAAGCTCCGCCGCAAGCTGTTTCAGCTTTGTAATGATCGGTTCAGCAATCGCGCCCAGCGCCGCCATAGCGCTGTTCAGATTTGCTGTCGCCTTCTGCGCGTCGATAATGTCGCCGTTTACCTCTCTGTACTTGTCCGCCGCTTCTGAATAAAGCCCGTTCAACGTGGACGTGATAAGGGCTTGCCGCTCCTGCTCCGATGTGCAAGCGTCAAGGCTGGCTTGAAAATCATCTTCGGAAACGCCCGCCCAATTCAGCGCGTCGGCAAGATTGCCCGTGATTGATCCCGTCTTTGCCGTTTCGTTCGCGGCTTCGGTCAAGCCTTCAATCGGCAAGCTGTCGCCGAATGTCGCGTAAACACCCGTGCAAATGTTTGTCCAGTCCGAAAGCTCTTTTTCATTCGTAGTCAGCTTCGCAAGGTGGGCGGCCGCTTCCGTTGCCTGTCCGTCGTCGCCAAGAACGCCGTACAACTCCGTATAGGTGTTTTTCGCGTCCTCTGCCGAATGTCCCGCCGTCGTGAAGCTGGTTTCAAGTTTACCCATGTTTTCGCGGGCTTCGCGTGTTTCTTCGGCAAGCCCGAAGAATGCCGCACCCGCCGCCGCAATCGCCGCACCCATAGCCGCGCAAGCTGCGCCGATCGCCTTTCCTGCTTTGCCGACGGTTTCGCCGACGCTCTCCCAATCCACCTTTGAGCTTTTCAGCTTTTTAGAAGTGTCGTCGATTTCCTTTTGAATTTTCACCATGTCGGCTTTGGTGTTGTTCAGATTTGTTTGCATTTTCTGATATGCGGGATTTGTCGGTTCGATACCGTTATCGCGCATTTTCTTCAATGCCTTTTCCGCCGCTTCTGCCTTCTTCGCCTGTTCGTCGAACTGCTTTTGTAATAGCTTCTGTTTCGCGGTCAGCGCTTCCACGCTGTCTGCGTTGTCGGCGAATTCCGCCGTCGTCAGCTTCATTTCCGATCCGATTTCGCGAAGGGAAGAATTTATGTTAGTGCAAGCGGCGCGATACTCTTTTTCGCCTGTAAGGTCGATTGATGTTTTGATCTGCTCTTCTTTCGCCATTTATATCCCTCCCAGCACGTCGTCAATATCAACTTCTTTCGGAACGGGCTTGAAACGATCCGGATTGAATTCACGATGAATTTTGAAAAGCGTCAAAATTTTATACGGTGTCATGCGCCATACTTCGGCTTCGCTCCAGCGAAGAAGCGTTACGCCGATATAAAGAAGGCGGGCAAGGTCGATTATTCCTTGCCCGCTGTTGCGTTTTTTTCGATGTCCTCTTCGTCGTCCTCTTCCTCTTCGTCCCGTTCGGGCGGTTCGGGCGTTCCGTTGTTGCCCATAGAAAAGGATTTGAAGATCGCCGCTTTCACGTCGGCGAAATTGCCCGTATGAATGAGCTTGCCCACCTGTTTTTCGGTAAGCGGTTCTTCGTCGTCCGCCGCGCCCTCATTCAAAAGCACGGTCAGAAGCCAGCGAAGATTTTTAATGCTGTCCTTGCCGGAAAGCACGGTATCAAGGCGATCGAAGCCGCCGAATTTGTCTTGCATTTCGTCGATCGCGTTCAGACTGAAAAGAAGGTGTCTTTCCTTGTCCAGCATGATCGGGAAACGTCCGTCTTTAATTGCGCTCATAGCAGAATAAGGCGGGAAGCCTTTTCAGACTTCCCGCCGTTCCTCCTTTCGATATTCGATTAACCGCCCGCGTTGTTAGGCTCACGAACGGAAGTGAACCAAGCCGTCGCCACGCTGTTCGTAGGCTCTGCGACGTGTTCAGCCTTCCACAATCCGTCGGAACGCTTGATAAACTGTCCGACGATCTCCGGCGTAGTAAATTCGATACTGTCGCCCTTCGTGGTGTAGTTTTCATCGGGGATCGCGAATTTGACCTTGTAAAGCCAAATGTACTTGTACGTTCCGCCCGCCTTCTTCGCGCGGAAGCCGATTGCGGTATAGGGCGCTTCGTCGCTGTCAGAACCGTAAACAACCTTGTCCGTGTCCTGCTTCTGTCCAAGCAGGGCGGCAAGATCAGCCGGAAGAAGATCGTTCACGTTCAGCGTGATTTCTCCGGATACGAATTCTTTTACAACTTCGTCCGCGCCGTCGTCGGCGTAAAGGATCGCTTCGGCGACTTCAACGGAAAGCTCCGCCGAAATAGCTTTCGCCATACGCACGGGCGTTCCGTATTCCTCCGCGCCGGACGTGCCGATCGTGATGGGTGCGCGGTAAAGATCGCGCAAACCGATTGTTGCCATGTGTCATACCTCCATATACTTGATTTCAACGGGAACGTGGTAATATCCCGTGTCCTGTTCGTATGTTTCCGCATCTATCGTGATCGCGTAGAACCCCGCCGCCTTCAATGCCGTTTTCAAGCGTTGAAGAATGTCGATGTAATCCGTTTTTGAATAGACGTGTACTTGATACGTGAATTCCTGCGCGCCCTCTTCATCGTCTGAAAAGAACGTGTCGCTCCCCACGACAAGCTGATAGACGATAAAGCAAGCCGCCTTCCCGCCGTATTTAAGGCGTTCGACGGGAACGCCCAGCTTTTCAAGCTCCGCTTTTAACAAGCTGTCAACGTTCTTCATTTTGCTTTTCCTCCCATACGCGGCGCATTTCCGAAACAACGTCGTCCGCCGCCTTTTCATTCGCCGCCGTGAACCACGGGCGCGCGGGCATATTTGAACGCCCGTAATTAAGGACGAAGCCTTTTTCCGCGTTGCGTACTCCGTGCTTGTCCTTTCCGTTCGGATAGATTTCAACCCGTTTTCCGCCGTCAATCTCTTTCACGGCGGATACTTTGATGGACGCAAGAAGCGCCCCCGTGCTTCGTCTGCTGTTGAACCTTGTCTTGATCTCTTCTTGCTGTGCCTTCTGCATTACTGCGCCACCCGCTTTGAGCATTTCCGGCACGGCTTCTTCAACGATCGCGTCTTGCCGAAGCATTGCTTCTTGTACGTCGTCCAGCCCGACAACGTTAAACTTCGCCATTGTTGCCGCCCCCTTCCGCTTCCGGAAGATTAACCAGCGTCAACTCTGTAAATTCTCCGTTCCCGTGCGTGTACGTCCGAAGGACGCGATACCGTTTCCCGCTCGAAACGGGATATTCCACGATCTGCTGTTCCTCATACTCGAAGGAATGCACGTCGAATTTTAATTCCGTCGTATAGCCCGCCTGTTGCGCCTTGTAGAACTCCGAAAAGCCCACGGATTTCTTGTCAGCGAAAACCGTTGTCGCGGTTTCTGTGCGGGCGACGGGGAAGCCGTGTTCGTTCGTGCGCGGCGAAGGTTCAGACAAGGCAACCAATGTTATTTGTTCGCCCCATCTCATTTATTTACCCTCGCTTTCTTCGGTGTAATCAGCGGTCAGCGACAAGGCGCACTTCAAATAATCGTATGCGTTGCGGTAACGCTCCGCGTCGTCATTGAAGCCGAATTCCGCCTTTGCATAAAGCACAACCGCCCGATCAAGAAGGGGATCGCCCAGCGTTTTACTGGACGATCCCGCTTCCGCCGGAATGTTGATACCGACAAGGCGAAGATCAGCAATCGCCGCGTTTATGAGATCGGAAACTTCGCCGTCAAGCGCCGTCCCGCTCAACCGCAACGCCAGCTTTACCTTGTCAAGCATTTGTCAGCCCTCCCGCTTTAGGCGGTCGCCTTGACCAGCTTCACGATGGCTTCGCCGATAGCGGGCGCGCAATCGAAGATCGCGATACCGCTATATTTGTAGCTGTTCGTGTCGATGTCGTAGGCGCTCTTCACGCCGATATTTTCGGCAAGGTTCGCGCAAACCTTCTTGAAGTCGCCCAAGAAGGCTTCGTGATCCGCGACGTAATCGGACAGAAGAACGGGATAGCCGTACACGAAGTACGCGTTGTTCTGAACGGTTACAATGTGGTTCTTGCTGTTGTCCTGCAACGGCATAAAGTCGGTGAACAAGGTTTTCTTGTTCATAACGAACTTGCCGTTACGGTCATAGCCGGAAGGCAGAAGCCCGATCAACGTCTGCACGTTTGCGGCGGTAAGCGCGCCCGTCTTTGCAACGGTAACGCTGTTGGTCTCGCCCCAAGTGTTCGCGTTTTCAATGCCCTTCGGCTGGGAAGAACCCGTGCCGTTGATAAGCAAATCTTCGACTTTGCGGGCGATAGCTTCCGCCAGCATATTGACGATCCAGCTTTCAAACGCGGTAATGCTCATAGTCATTACAGTATCGGAAATCTGAACCAGCTTGACGATCTCATAACCGGAAAGGGAAACGGTGGTCAGCGTGTCAGCGGCGGCGGTAATGCTTGCGTTCTCGGTGTGGATCGCGGCGGCGTTGTTCGTGCCTTCGATCGCGAACTTTACAGCGCCCTTGACGTGCAGAAGGGTAACTTCATTCAGCATAGGCGCAAGCGTCTTTACCTTGCTGATAATCTCGTTCGCAGTCTGCGTCGGGATAACCTCCGCACCCGCGCCGCTGGCGTTGCTGAATGCGCGCTTCTCTGCGTCGTTCAGCGGAAGGCGGCGAATGTTTTTCAGCCACGCGGAACGATATTCGGGCGTACCGAAGGGATCATCTGGCGCGGCGTTGTCGTCGCCGTTGTTCTGCTGGAAGGAACGGGAAACAATGCCCGCGCCCTTCGCGATATTGTCAAGAATGCCGTTGCGCTTCTCGGCGGCGGCAATCAGTCCGGCGCGCTCTTCGGTAAGCTGTGTGGTTTCCTGCTCCAGCGCGTCAATCTCTGCGGCGGTCATAGCGTCGCCGCGCTGTTCGATCTCCTGCTTGATAGCCGCAAGGCGGGCTTCGATTTCTTTAATTCTCATTGTGTTAAACCTCCGTCATTAGTTTGATTTTCAAAAGTTTCTTCCGGCGTTCCAGCCGCTCCTGCTGTTCCCTTTCGATCACTCCGTCGAAATAGGATCGTGCCGAAATATCGGTATCGGCGTTCGCCGGAATGGATACCGCCGAAACGTCGTAAACCTTCGCAATTTTCAAGATCGTGCGTGTGCGTGTGTCGCGGTCGTAGCTATCTTCCGATACGCGGAAAGCCCACGACATTTTCGTAACAAGTCCGTTCTTGATTTCCTCGAACATATCTTGTGCCGCGCGCGATTTCGACAAGTCCGCGAACGTGAAAAGCCCGTTATCGTTAGCTTCAACGCCCAGCGTCCCGTTGGAAAGGCGGGCAAGCACCTTTCCTTCGTGGTTATACTGCATGATTACGTCGGACATATCCGCACCCGCAAGGGCGTTCCGGTCGATCCGTTCGTAATATTTGTTCCCGTCCCACTCATACAGCAAATAGGGCTTGTCGAACGTTGTTGCGTAGCCCTCCACGTAGAAATCCGTATCAATTCGCTTCTCCGCCGCCGTCGGGATCAATAGCGGCTGGATCATTGTTCGGTACTCCCGATCCGTCTTTTTTGGCATTTGGTGTAACCTCCTTTCCCAATTCTGAAACTTCCGCGTATTCCTTGCGGATATAATATTTCTCGCCGCCCTCAACGTGCGCCATGTTCCAAACGTCCATAACGCCGTTGCGGTTCAGCAAGCCGCGGTCAAATAACTGTGTGCTGATATTCAGCTTCGTTTGATTGCTTGCGTATTGTAAGCGGTTCGCGGTAAACGTGATCGCGTTCCCGAAGGACAATTCCCGCGCCGTGTACGTCATATTCGACATAACAAGCGAAAGCTGGATCGCGAAAGGCTCGATCTTGCCTTCGTAATACGCGTTCCATTCGTCCTCCGTGTATTTGTTTTGCAGAATGCCCGCATTCGTGCCGAAGTAGTTAAACACGTTTTCGTTGATCTGCGCCATCTGCGCGGCGTTGACCGTGAACGGCTTGCTTTCGATCGGCTTCACGTCAGCAAACTTCGCGTCGTAGATCACCATTCCCGATTGATTTTCCGCCGAAAGGTTATCCGCCGTGAAGCGCTTGCGCTCCTTCGTGATGTCCTCCGGCTTCAACATATTTGCAACCTTCGCCAAGAAGCGAATAGAAGCCGAATTTTTAACGCCGTTGATAATTCCTTGATTTTGTGTATGGATCAACTGCATTGTAGGACGAAGCGCGGCGTTACTCTCGCCGAAGAAATCGTCGGTATATTGAAACTGCGTCATTACGCCGACGCGTTCAAACTCGATCGCGGCTTTCTGCCCGCTCCCGAACGTATAACGCAAAAACGGCGCGCCGTTGTACTCGACAACTTCGCACCGTTGAGGAAGCAGGGGATAATACCCGATCAGTCCGCCGAATTCATCTTCGATCGGAACAATGAAGCAAGTATTATTCACCGAAAGGATCGTCGCGATCCTGTAAATGAACTTCGATGTATCCATGAACGGATTAGGCTTGAACTGCAACGTCCGTTCAAGGTTCTTTTGCGCCGTGCCGCTGATCTCCGGTTTCAGCTTTGAAGCGAAGGACGCGAACGAATGTATCGCCGCGCGCGTAAGCTCCATTTCGTAAATACTTTCCGGCGCGTTGCTGAAAACGGGCGTGTACCCGTTTAGCATTTTGAAATAGCCTTCCGCCTTCAAGTCGGCTTTCGGCTTCCGGAAGATAGTTTCAAAAACTCCCATGTTTTTATCACCCCGCATTTTTGAGCATTTCGCCGATTTCGTTATAATATTTCTGCCGCACGGTCAGCGCGTCGATCACGGAAACAAAGCCGTCAATTCTCGCCCGCTGTTCGATCTTCACGGGACGGAACTTCCGCGTTTCCATGTTGTGCTTCAATGCGACGTTGAGGAAGTGCGCCTTCAACAAGTTATTGTCGGCAATTTTGAAATTGCCGTCCTTGATAACGCCTTCAAACTCGCGGATCACGGGCGCAAGGTTTTCACCCTGCCATACGTCGTCCGTCTGCCAGCCCGCGTTCTTCAAGTCGTCGATCAGATATTGCGCGGAATAGCGGTCGTACCCGATCTTCAAGATATATATTCCGTACTGATCCCGAAGCATAGAAAACCATTCGTAAACGTCGCGATAATCGACGTGGTTTTCGCCGGATAGCTTGACGATCCCTTGCTTTACGAAGATGTCATACGGTACGCCGTCGATCGCTTGCGCCGTTTCAAGGCGGTTCGCGGGCATAAAGAATTGTGCGAAGGCATATAGAACGCCGTCCCGCTCGATCACGACGGAAGCGGCGGTCAAGTCTGTTGTTTGCGAAAGGTCTATGCCGCCCACGGCGTAGCTGTCCTTGAAATCCTCCAGCTTCGCGTGAATTCCTGCGCCGTCAACGACGACGTAATCAAGCCACGCGACGGAAGAATTCTGCTTGATGTTGCAATACTTCGTAAGGAATTCAGCCCGCTTCGACATACTCATTTCGGCGACGGCGATTTCCTCTTTGAAGAAGTCCGGCGAAACGGAAACGCCCATATTCGGATTTGCTTTTTTAAGCTCTTCAAGGTCGTTCCATTTCTCCACGTCGTCGATCATGTAAAGCAGGGGAAGAAGGCGGCGTTCCTTGCTTCCTCCCTTCAAAAACGCGGTCGATCTCTTCATCAATTCGTCGAAGATACCGTCGTTTTCGTAACCCGCCGTTGAGATCGAAAGGATCATCGGCTGGCGGCGCGCGCCAAGCGCGGATTTCATAACTTCGTACTGCTTCAAGCCGCCGTCGCCGCGCCACGACGCGACTTCATCGTTCACGACTAAATGCGGATTGAAGCCGTCGGATTTCTTCGCGTTGAACGCAAGCGGCTTGATCGCGGTATTGCTTTCTTCGATGTAAATATCGGAACGGCGCTTCTTCGATAGGTCGGAAAGCTCCGGTTCTTTTTTAATCATCTGATAGAAGTTATCGTAAACGATGTTTGCTTGCTCCAGCTTCGGTGCAAGGCAATATATTTTCGCGCCGTATTCGCCGTCAAGATACGCCATATAAGCAATGACGGCGGACGCAAAAAGCGTTTTGCCGTTCTTGCGCCCGATCACAATAAACACTTCACGAAAGACGCGCGTTCCGTCCTCTTCGACGATCCCGAACATAACGGAAACGGCGGCTTTCTGCCAC
>ENA-ORUQ01003592-ORUQ01003592.1-human-gut-metagenome-genome-assembly--contig:-NODE-3592-length-10396-cov-2.293879_pt1 | contig 10396 bp, 8 predicted proteins | sample MGYA00242081_ERZ509211 | MGnify/ENA primary metagenome ERZ509211 (study PRJEB26280, sample SAMEA2338785) | human gut metagenome | biome: human gut; feature: human-associated habitat; material: faeces...
CGTATATTAGACAATTTATAAGGTTAGATACTAACCGGAGTATTAGACAATTTGTAAGGGTAGGTGAAATAAGTGATAACATCCGCGTCAAATGAGCAGATTAAACAAATAATACAGTTGAAAGAAAAATCGAAAGTTAGAAAACAGAAGAATCAGTTTGTTGTTGAAGGAATCAAGATGTTTTCAGAAATTCCTGATGACCAGCTTGTAGCAACTTATGTGTCGGAGTCTTTTGCAGAAGAAAATAAATATGCCTTTAAGGGAGAAAACTTTGAACTCGTAAGTGATAGTGTTTTTAAGAAAATATCAGATACAGTAACTCCACAGGGCATTATGGCAATTGTAGAGAAGAATGCTTACACATTAGATGATATTATTGAAAATGTAAACAATAATATTACTCAAAAAGGTCGTAGCTGTGTTGTAGTATTAGACAGATTACAGGATCCGGGAAATTTAGGAACAATCATGCGTGCAGCTGAGGCAGCAGGCGTGACTGGTATTTTAATGAGCAGTGACTGTGTTGATATCTACAATCCAAAGACAATACGAAGCACTATGGGTGCTCTTTACCGCGTGCCGTTTGTCGTATCAGAAGATTTTGCAGGCGATATAGAGCGCTTAAAAAAGGCAGGTGTAAGCACATACGCCGCTCACCTAGGCGCAACAATCAGCTACGAAGGAGCAGACTATAAAAAGCCTTGCGCATTTATGATTGGAAACGAGGCGAACGGTCTGTCAGATGAGGTAGCAGCGCTTGCAGACTGTAAGATTCTGATTCCAATGGCAGGACAGGTAGAATCATTAAATGCGGCAATGGCAGCCACTGTTTTGATGTTTGAGGCAGCAAGACAGAGAAGAAATTAAGCAGTATCACAATAGAATATTTGGAAAACTGTTAATTGTGACGAAAAAAATCTTGAAGCAGAATAACATTTGTGATATTCTAATCATAATTGAACTTTGGAAGGGACAAATGAGAGAATGAAAAAGAAGCATAGTGTTATTCAGATTGATATCGCCAATCGGCAATATGTATTTGTTTTGGCAGCTAGCTACATTGCCGTTTGCATGATTGTGGTAGCGAGTATTTTTATCATGATGTCTTCATGGTTTAGGGGATATATAAAAGAAAAGGTATACGAAATGAGTTCTGTCCAGTTGGAGAATATTACTGAAAATGTAAATCACCAGCTGGACTATTATCAGGTTAGTCTGCAAAATTTATTTATGGAGCCACATATTAAGGCATCTTTGTATACCAATCAATCAGATGCAATCAATGAGTGGAATATTACAAGATATCTCCAATATGCAGTTAACAATGATGGATATATTGATTATAGCGTTATTTATCAAAAGGGGAGATTAAAGCAAATTATTGGTCATGTATATCCGAGTGAGGAGGAGCAGCAAGAGGTATTAGAGAAGTTGCAAAGTACGCAGCATGATAAACAAGTTTTTTTTATTAACAATGAGGAAACCTCTCAGAGAAGATTCTTTTTGTTTCGAATGGAACGTGATTCTCTAAATGGGCCACCTCAAAGAGGTGTACTGTATGCGATCAACCAATCTAAAATTTCAGATATGTTACTAGCATCCGAGGATGATAAATATAGTTATTTAGTATTTGACAAAGAAGGCAATTTGATCCTTAGCCAGAATGAAGAAGAACAAGCACAGATAGAGAAAATTAATGAAAGTGCAAGTGCTGCACAGGGACAGAGAGAGAATTAGAAATAGGGGAAAGTACCTATTTTTTGACTTCCTCTTATAGCAGTGACTATCAATTGAATTTTGTTCAATTAATGGACATAAGTGAGATGGATAAGGTAATGGGAGCATATTTTAAACGATCACTGATATGGGTAGCATTGGTACTTATTATTAGTTGTATATTGGCAACCATTGTGGCTCGAATGATTTATAAGCCGTTAAAACGATTTTTTAAGAGAATATCTTCTTATAGTAGACTAGAAGATGAGCCAAGCATGTATGGCGATTCGATTACACAAATGACGAGTGAAAAAATTATTTCACAGATTTCGGAGATTTCAAGGCAGGTTCATACAGATCAAGTATTGGGATTTTTAGAAGATGAACCAGGGGAAGCATTAATGCCATCCGTTTTGAAGTTGAGAGAACAAGAAAGAGTGTTGTTGCTGTATGGAAGAAGTAAAATTGGAAGAGTAGATGGAAAGCAAGCAAGGGGTTTGTTTGAGGCGATGGGTAAAGCACTTAGCGGCTATCAAACAAAAATGTTTTCAGAGGAAAATGGCTGGTATTGTGTCTATCTAATTTGTGAGAAGGCATTGATTAAAACGGAACAGTCAGCTGTGATATCGTTGATATCTGATGTATTAGAGCAACAACAGCGGATGGGAAGTAATCTGTATTTGCTATGTTCAGATTGGATTACAGATGAACATGATTTTCAATCGGAATTTCGAAAGTTGCAAGAATTTTCGAAATATGTGCTGTTTGGAGAGTGTGATCAAGTTTGCGACAGCAGTATTTTTGAAACGAAAAAGGATGAGGATGTTCCCAAAAAGCTGTTGCAGCCTGTAATTGATGCTGCAAAGTGTGGTGATGAAATACAGGCAAAGCAGTTGACGGCAACTTTATTAAAACAGTTGAGTGGATATGAAATCAAAAAGATTTTCCATGCGCTTAGCTATTTTTCTACAGAGCTAGAAAATGTGAGTGTTCAAGTGCCTGTAGCAACGAAAAAATATCAAGAAATATATATGATGCATTATATAAAATTATCAAGCTTGATAAACCAAAAACAGTTATATGATTATCTGAGCAATTTAATCGAGGATGCTTGCTTAGAAGTGAATACTTATCAGGAACGATCAATACGTACTGATATGCTGTCAGCACTTGAATACATTAATAGTCATTATCAAGAGCCTGAATTGTCAGTTGAGCAAGTTTCAGAAGTAATTCATATTTCACCGTCCTATTTTTCAAGAATGTTTCGGGAGATCAGTGAATTGTCATTTCCTGAATATGTAAATAATCTCAGATTGAATTATGCGTCAGAACTTTTGAAGACGAAAAGGTTGTCAGTGAAAGAGGTCGCGCAGAAAGCTGGATTTTCAGGAACGTCCTATTTCAGCGCTCAGTTTAAGAAAAAATATGGAACATCCCCGTCTTCTTATCGCAATGAAACTTCAAAATCGGAGTGATTTGCAAAAAAATGATAAAAAAACAGAAAAATGATACGAGAAGGAAAATGTTTTTCATGCAGATTGGACAGAAAAATGCATGAAAAACATTTTCTTTTTCTTTTCAACAGGAGAAAAATGCAGTAAGCTGTGCACAGAAAACAAAAAGAGAAAGGACGTTGCATATGAAACAGAAAGGAATGAAGCATAGGTGTAAGATACGCCAACAATGGCCATTGTACATTATGGCACTTCCAGGGGTCGCAGCATTGATCGCATTTTCGTATCTGCCGATGGCTGGAATTGTATTGGTATTTAAACAGTACAATTTTAAGCAAGGAATTTTTGGAAGTCCATGGGTGGAACCAATCTATAAGAATTTTAAATTCTTCTTTAATAATTTATCCACTGCGATGAGATCTACTAGACTTACTGTGATGTATAATATATTGTTTTTTATAGTAGGAACTATTATGGCGGTGGCAATTGCAGTAATGCTAGGAGAAATTACTAATAAATTATTTATTAAAGTCTCGCAAAGTTTGATGTTCCTTCCATACTTTATTTCTTGGATGGTAATAGGTGCAATCTTGTACGCATTATTGAATGCAGAGACAGGCATGGTAAACCAGATTGTACGGAATTTTGGAGGAGAAGGCTATGATTATTATGCAAAACCAGGAGCGTGGATTCCAATTTTGGTTATTGTAAATACATGGCAAAGCTGTGGATATAATTCCATTATCTATTATGGTGTGATTTCTGGAATTGATTCTTCTCTATATGAAGCGGCAAAAGTGGATGGAGCGTCAAAATGGCAGTGTATCAGAAAAATTACGCTTCCACTTTTAAGACCAACAGTTGTTGTTCTATTTTTACTTTCAGTAGGCAATATGCTGAAGGGAAATTTGAATATGATCATTGGCTTGACCAATTTAAATCCGGTATTGTTATCAACCACAGATTTGATTGATGTATATGTGTATAGAAGTGGTGTCAGAAACGGTGAGATGGCTTTTGCATCAGCGATTTCTCTGTATCAGTCCGTATTTGGATTATTTTTAGTTGTTATTTCAAATAAGATAGCTGGAAAGGTAGATCCGGAAAGCACATTATTTTAAAGGAGGCAAAATGAGACGTTCAAAAATATCATCTGATAAAGTATTGATAGCTATATTTTACATGTTGTTGGCGCTGATAGCATTAATTTGCCTATTCCCAATTGTGTTTGCTTTTATTGGGTCGCTCAGCACAGAAGATGAAGTAACGAGGAATGGTTTCACATTATTTCCAGAAACAATCTCATTCGATACCTACAAATATGTATTTCAAACACAGGGACCGAAATTGCTAAATGCATATAAAACAAGCATTATTGTTACGGTTGGAGGAACATTGATTTCTGTTTTCGTGACGATTACATATGCATATACAATCACAGTACGAGATTTTAAGTTTGGAAAGTTTTTGGCTTTTTTCGCTTATTTTACGATGCTTTTCAATGGAGGAATGCTTCCTTGGTATCTTGTTACAACAAAGTATTTGGGGTTAAAAGACAGCTATTTGGCGATGATTCTTCCGTATGCAATGAATGTGTTCAATATGTATTTAATTCGTAATTTTATAAAGGGGCTTCCATACGAATTAATTGAAAGCGCAAAGATTGATGGTGCAGGGCATTTTCGAATTTTGTGGAAGATGATTCTTCCTTTATCAAAAGCAGGAATTGTGACAATCACATTATTTTATGCGTTACAATATTGGAATGATTTCTACCTTCCGTTAATGTTGATTAACGATGAGAAACTGTACTCGATTCAATATATTTTATACAAGATGATGGCAAATATTCAATTTTTAGCAGCAAATCCATCGAGTTCTATGGCAGCGCATGTAACGCTTCCAACACAGACAATAAAAATGGCAATTACCTGTATTGCGATAGGACCGATTATTTTGGTATATCCATTTGTTCAAAAACATTTTGTTAAGGGCGTAACAGTAGGTGCGTTAAAAGGATAATGAAATTGTAAAACAACAGTAGATGCTGTTGAAAATAGAAAAATAAACAGGAGGATTTATTTATGAAGAAGAGAAGTTTGATGGCAGCAGCAACAACAATGGGAATGTTACTCTCGTTAATTCCAGCGGGAACTGTAATGGCAGATGGAGAAGCGCCAACCTGCAACACTAATTTTGTATGGTGAGGAGTCCACCAGAATGAGTGATTTTGCAGAGCATGAACTGCATGACAAAGTGCTAGAAGCAATTAATGTAGATTTGACAGTTCAGTATCTTCCATGGTCGGAATATGCAGGTGGAAAGACCGAATTAATGTTGTCTACAGGAGAGCATTTTGTAACTTATACGGATACGGCATTTTTATCTAAGTGTGTATCAAAAGGGTACTATGCAGACTTAACAGATGTCTATGAGGAGAATGCGCAAGATCTTTTGAAATATTGTGGCGGAGAAGAAGCATTTGATACTTGGAAGGTAAATGGGCAGTTGTATGCACTTCCATTTGGAAATAAACCGAATGCAGGCGAAAATTACTTGCTGATGGCAAGAGAAGATATCTTAAAAGATGTTGGAATGGATGACTTAAAAACAATTGATGATGTAGAAAAATTCTGGCAATTGGCACATGAGAAGTATCCAGAAATGATTGGATTTTCAAGAGGCGGAATGAATCCAATGATTTTAAATGGTGCATTTGATTCGGATCGAAATATTTACAAATTAAACGGTTTTGTTGCGACAGATGGCAATCAACCAGATTCAGGAGAAGTATGGAGTTTCTATGAATCCGATGAGTATAAGCAGGCTGTGGAGATTGCCAATAGATGGTACGAAATGGGAATGATTCCATCTTATGTGCTGTCAAACGGATCTCAATGTGATGCACAGTTCTACAATGGCGATGCATTGTTTACGATTGGTGCAAGCTATCGTGTATTCGAGTATCAGGATATTGTAATGAAGGCAAATCCAAATGCCGTATTTAAAAATTATTATCTAGGAGACAAGACAAAAAAGCCTTTGATGTCACGAGGCGCATATTCTACTGCATTTGCTGTAAGTGCTGATGTAGAAGGGGATGAACTGATTGGCTATGTAAAACTGATCAATTTATTACAGTCCAGTCAGGAATGGGTTGACTTTATTCTCTATGGAGTAGAAGGCAAGGATTACACAGTCAATGAAGATGGAAGCTTTAATATGATTAATACAGATGTATTGGTAGACACATGGCTTCCAGATAATATTAACTTTAAGCGTTATCAGAATTGGGTTACAGATGAGCAAAAAGAAACGTATGAGAACTGGAATGAGGGCTGTGTTGACCAAAAGGATATTGGTTTCTCATTTGATTTGACACCAGTTAGTACAGAATATGCTCAGCTTCAAGCAGTAGAACAGGAATATTTCAATCCGATGACTGCAGGAATTGTATCTTATGAGGACGGGTATGAGGAAGCTGTTAAGAAATTAAAAGAAGCAGGAATTGATGCATTTGTAGAGGAATACCAGAGACAGTTCCAGGAGTTTATTGATAGTAAAAATAAGTAAAGTATTTATTACAATGCAGCGGTTACTTTAGTAGCCGCTGTAAGTGATTTTGCTGAAAATAGCTTACAGAGCGCGAATCGCGCGATCACCTCTCCCAAGAAAGCAGTTGACAATATTTATTAAAAATGTTACAATGCGTCTGTAACAAAGTTGTAATAAGTTTAATAAAATTGAAACAGTTATTACATAATTATGATATTTTTCATGTCTAGGGCGGTAAAAAATACTGTTTGCGAAAAGCAAATGTTTCACAGACATGAAAATAAAAATGGGAGAGGTCAAATATTCAATGAAAGCTAGAGTAAAAATTCTTGTGAATGGAGCGGCAGCAACGCTTTTAACTGGTGCAGTTGCAGCTGGACTTATTGTTTCTTCAACAGGTGCACTCCAGACAAAGAATAATGATGTTCTCGCCGCGCGTGAGCTTGATGAGACACAGGAAGAGATGACAAAAGAGCAGGAATCTCAGACAGAGGTTAATGCAGAATTAGTCAGCGCTGAACGTTATCAGCTTGGCATGCTGTGGGAACATGAGCTAACGGCGAAAAAGACAACAGAAAAGTCAACTGAGTCTGACGAAAAGCGTACAGAAAATGAGAAACGTTCATCAAGTGCATCATCTGCAAGCAGTCCGTTGGCAAGTTATTTTTCAAAGCAGGCACTTGTAAATCCAAATACAGTAGGCAATTACTTAAACGTGCGTGCACAGGCAGATGAGAATGCAGATGTAGTCAATACCATTCAGGCAGAGGAGCTTGTATCTGTTCTTGGCGAAGATGGTGATTGGACAAAGATCGGAATAGACGATATGGAGGGCTGGGTAAAAAACGAGTACCTTCTGACAGGAGAAGAAGCTGCAGCATATATGCAGGAGAACGGAACGCTTTATGCTAGAGTAACTGTTCCGAATATGAATATTCGTCTTCGTCCGACAACATCTGCAGATATCCTGGATGTAGCATATGAATACGATGCTTATGAAGTCAGTTTACTGGAGTCTGGCTGGGCATACTGTGTATATGACGGACCTATGAAGGGGTATCTTTCAGCAGATTGTCTTGCTGTTTCATACTCACTTGGAGAGACATGGATCAATACCGATATTGCCTTAACAGAGGAGAATGCAAAGCAGCTAGGTGTTGCAGTAAGCGAGAGCAGCGCAGAAAATATCGTACTGGCATCTGCAAATAAAGTTAATGTCAATGCTGATATATCAACTAAGGAGACATCTGCAGGCAATCAGGAAGTATTAACAGTTCTGTCACCAGATCAGGTAATGGCAATGGCATCTCAGGCAGAAACGGTAAGTTCCCAGCAAGAGGAATCTAAAGTACAGCAGGATACTGTGCCATCATCTAGTGCAGCAACGAACGAAAACAGCACAGCAAACAGTGAGGTAGCAGCACCGTCTGAGCCGGCACAGCAGCCATCATCTGATACTGTACAGCCAACAGTACCAGAAACGCAGCCATCTTCTGAGACTATACAGCCAACAGTACCAGAAACACAGCCATCTACTGAAGCTGTGACAGTAACAGGTATCGAAGCTTTCTATGTCGGCGGTACTAAGAGTGAAGGCGATGTAGTTTGCAGCAATGAGGTATATGTCGTAGCAGCATACAGTGATGGAAATTATGCAACGATCACAGAAGGCTGGTCAAGCAATGATATAGGAATGATGCTTCACGCTGGTGAAAACGTAATTACATTGTCTTATGGCGGCTTTTCATCTAATATCGTTCTTACAGTGGCAGCAGCATCGTCTGCGGCACCGACAACACCAGAGACACAGCCGGTAGCACCAGAGACACAGCCGGCGGCACCGGAGACACAGCCAGCAGCGCCAGAGACACAGCCAGCGGCACCGGAAACGCAGCCAACAGTACCGGAGACACAGCCGTCACAGCCAACTGGAAGCATCCGTGTCACTAATGTTGCACTCAGCAGTGATTTGACACAGTATACATTAAATCTTTGCAGTCAGTATGGTGTGGACAGTTCAGTAATATTCTCTGTTATGTATCATGAGAGCCACTTTAACGCAGGTGCTACAAGCGGAAGCGGTGCACAGGGATTGATGCAGATCATTCCAAGATATAGTGCATCTCGTATGGCGAAGCTTGGTGTTACTAATCTGTATGATCCAGCATCCAACATCTTAGTTGGAATTGATTTGCTAGCAGAGTATTATCATACATATGGCAGTTGGAATCAGGCACTGACAGCATACCGTACAGGAAACGCAGGAAATGATTCTGCTTATGCAGCAACGATCCTTGGAAGTGTAGGAATGTTCCAGACTGTTTACTACGAATAATTATGAATAATAAAAAAGAGGTCATGTCGTTTTGGACATGACCTCTTTGCAGTTTGTGATGGTGTAAATCAAATCACTTGGTAATCAATGTACCGGTCTTTCCTGCAAGTGCTTCCTTTACCTTATCGAGGGATGTGATGATTGCCTTGCGGTTTTCACCTGCAGCTACAAAGCTTACAGCTGAAGCAAGCTTAGGCAGCTTTGTTTCCTTTGCCATAGTCTGGCTGTCGATAAGCTCCATTGCCTCTGCAACAGATAAATGATCTGGAGAGAACTCCTGCGGTGTATCTGCATGAATGACAAAACGTTCAGTAGCAGATAAGAATAAAAGAACATCTGCGTCTAATTCGTGTGCCATCTTAGCAGCTGTGGCATCCTTCTCAATAACAGCACTGGCACCCTTTAAAACAGGACCCTGCTCTAATACAGCAATACCGCCGCCTCCGGCTGCGATTACGACCTGTCCGGCATCAGCAAGTGCACGAATAGCATCAATCTCATAGATCTCAATCGGGGCAGGAGATGCAACGATACGGCGGAAGCCGCCTTCCTCTTCACGAACAAAATTACCCTTGTCACGTTCTGCCTGTGCCTGCTCAGCTGTCATGATACGGCCGATAGATTTCAGCGGATGACTAAATGCATGATCAAATGGGTCAACCTTAACCTGTGTAATAATGGTGGATACTGTGTTAAAGATACCTCTGCGAAGCAGCTCAGTACGGATCTCATTCTGAAGGTCGTATCCAATGTAGCCCTGGCTCATAGCACTGCAGACTGCCATAGGTGCAACTGTAAAATCCTGATGTGCATTGCCAAATTCGGTCATAGCCATGTGAATCATACCAACCTGAGGACCATTGCTGTGTGTGATAACAATCTGATATTTTAATTCTGCAAGGTCAGCAATAGCTTTTGCTGCTTCTTTAACAGCAGTCTTTTGCTCTGGAAGCGTCTTTCCAAATGCATTGCGGCCAAGCGCAACGACGATTCTTTTTTTTGGCATAATGAAAACCTCCCTGTTATTTAGCCACGTGAATTGTAACTATTATTTTCCTTATAATCATACCATTGCAGAGAAAACAAATCAACGAAAAATCCAAAATACACGTAAAAAGTTTTTAAATTGATACAGTTCTTGTATTTGCGAAAAAATTATGATATGCTACATGAGTATTAGAGGGCTTTTTTATATTTGGAGGCAATTAATAATGGAAACTATGGAAACAAAAGTAAATACAACAAATGAGACAGAATCTGCAGCACATCAAACAGGTATGATGGATATAAAAGATTTTGATTATGATCTGCCAGAGGAGCTGATTGCACAGGA
>ENA-ORUQ01003613-ORUQ01003613.1-human-gut-metagenome-genome-assembly--contig:-NODE-3613-length-10349-cov-2.818924_pt1 | contig 10349 bp, 6 predicted proteins | sample MGYA00242081_ERZ509211 | MGnify/ENA primary metagenome ERZ509211 (study PRJEB26280, sample SAMEA2338785) | human gut metagenome | biome: human gut; feature: human-associated habitat; material: faeces...
CCTCTTTCTCTTTGGCTGACGATGTTGATGGTTGCCGTACCGGTGCTGGCTATTGAAAAGGTCATGGCGCAGAAGCATTTGTGTACTTCTATATTAATGGTAAGGCAGTTTCTTTCTCTGATAGACAAGTGGATTTATCGGCCTATAAGGGAGAAATTGATTTGAAAGCGACGACAGATAATGGTGGCGTAACTAAATTGAAACAGATCAGGTGACGCAGAAATATAGAATTATGAAACCGATTCATAAAATAAAGAGAATATGAATAGAGAAACGATAATAAACAGACCATTGGATATATTTAGGAAAGCAATGCTTTTCCTGCTACTTTGTGTTCTTATCGCATCATGTAGCAAGGAAGATACTATTACGGAAGAAACTGGTATAACCGGAACTCCTCATTTCACCTGGGATATTGCGATCGAACTTGAACAGCCCAATAACTGGTGCATGACTTTGGCTACAGAAAAAGTAGCAATAACCAATCTAACAGAAGGAAAACAATATATACTCACTTGGAAAGGAGGACTTTCAACTGGGCGGAAAACAGGAGGGGTATTAAAAACGGTTATACGCGGGGAACAAACAAAGAATACGGATTTGGATCTGCTGAAAATAAAAGAATCAGGAAATAGTACTTATGAAATCTTTCTTCGTGGTGGCGGACGTAAAGGAGAGATTGTGTTTACAAAATAATAGTCTACCGGATTGTTCATCCCGGAATAAATGATATAAGAAAAACTTAACTCTATCGTAGCGTGTCTTCTTTTATAAAGAGGATGCGCTTTTTTGATACTGTAGAGAGCGTTTTATTTTAATTCGATATATGTACAAAAATAAGTCTGAATATGGAATATTGTATATAGATAAATAGTATTTGAATCCTTTGTATAGAACTCCATAAGAAAATCAATATCTCCATATCTTTTGCTTTGGGGCAAATGGAAACATGCGGTACTTTTGCAAAAAAGTAACGAGATATAGAAAATGATAAAGTCAGCATTTTTAATAGTAGCGACATGTTGCAGTCTGCAACTGTTTAGTCAGGAAAAATTTCCCGATGGTAAAATTATACCGGATTGGTTTTACAAAAATGAAAAAACTGATATAAATGGATTAGGAAAGAGTCTCTTGATTACCGACTATGGAGTAGTGAATGATAGTACACTGTTACAGACAGAGAAAATTCAGGCTGTTATAGATTTGGCGTCTAATAATGGAGGCGGAGTCATTGTTATACCTGAAGGTACTTATCTTAGTGGTGCGCTGTTCTTTAAGCCGGGAACACACTTGCATTTGGAAGAGAAAGCTATATTAAAAGGTAGTGACGATATTAGCAACTTTCCTGTAATAGAAACACGTATGGAGGGACAGAACCTAAAGTACTTTTCAGCTTTGATTAATGTTGATAAGGTAGATGGTTTCACCCTTTCCGGAAAAGGAAAAGTTGATGGAAACGGTGAACGATATTGGAAGTCATTCTGGTTGCGGAGGCGTGTTATTCCTAAATGTACTAATATGGATGAATTGCGTCCTCGTCTACTTCATATATCTCATAGCAATAATGTACAAGTTTCAGATGTGCGACTTGTTAATTCTCCGTTTTGGACAACTCACATTTATAAGTGTGATAGCGTAAAACTTTTGAATTTGCATATCTTTTCACCTTCTTTTCCCGTAAAGGCTCCAAGTACGGATGCAATCGATATTGATGCGTGTAAAAATGTACTTGTCAAGGGATGCTATATGTCGGTTAATGATGACGCAATTGCATTAAAAGGTGGCAAAGGACCATGGGCTGATCAAGATCCCGATAATGGTGGCAATTGTGATATTATCATTGAAGACTGTACTTTTGGATTCTGTCACGGAGTGCTGACTTGCGGTAGTGAATCGATATATAATCATAATATAATTCTTCGACGTTGCAATCTGGATCAGGCTAAACGCCTGTTGTGGTTGAAAATGCGTCCGGATACTCCCCAACAATATAAGTACATCCTCGTTGAAGACATAAAAGGAAATGTCCGCAATTGTATCTTTATTGCTCCTTGGACACAGTTTTATGATTTGAAAGATCGCAAGGATATGCCAGTCTCGTATTCCAGCTATATTACAATGCGTAATATTCATCTGGATTGTGATTCCTTTTTTGCTGTAGAGAAATCAAAACAATATAAATTATCCAATTTCTGTTTTGACAATTTGACTATTACGGCTAAAAAAGATGTGAAGATAGATGAAGATATTATTGATGCATTGGTTATGAGAAAGGTTGAGATAAATAAAGTGAATTAAAAAAGAATGGTAGAAAGACTGGAAAATCGTACATAGCCTGTAAAATCGTACAAAATAGGCGTGTGATGGGCTGTACACATATGAATTTACATAAGAAAGTCGAATTCTCCATATTCCTTTTCTTTAACTCTACCATGTAATGCGGTATCTTTGACATGTGCTTATTCAGTAAAATATTGAATCTAAAACTATAAAATACAATGAAATTCTGTAGAATTATTTTTTGTCTGTGGTTATTGGTCTGTTTCTTTCCAATAGGTATTCATGCAGATATACAACTTCCCTCTATATTATCAGATAATATGGTACTTCAGCAAAATGCGAAAGTACGTTTTTGGGGAAAAGCACGTCCCGGAGAAAAGATTTTGGTAAAGACTTCATGGGATCATAAGAAATACAAGGTGACTGCTTTAGCAAACGGTCATTGGGAACTGATGATACAAACACCGGCTGCTACTTCCGGACAATCTGTAATGTTGAAAGGTGATAATAAGATCCGGATCAATAATATATTAATAGGTGAAGTTTGGCTTTGTACGGGACAGTCAAATATGGAATTTCCCGTAGCCCGTAATCCGCAAGTGAAATGGAAAACAGGAATGTTGAATGAAGCGGAAGAAATGAAAGATGCTGATTTCCCGGAAATCCGCCTGTTTCATGTAGAGCATCAACTGGCACCTGATGATGAAAAAGAAGATTGCGTTGGAAAGTGGGTGGTTTGTAATCCGGAGAATCTGAAAGACTTTTCTGCTGTAGGATTTGTCTTTGGACGTAAATTGTATAAAGAATTGAGTACACCGGTTGGATTGATTCAGTCTACTTGGGGAGGAACACATGCTGAATCTTGGACAAGTATGAAAGTGATGGAAAACAATCCGCTGTATGCTGATGTCTTAAAACAATATTCAAAAGAAAAGGTGAGTAGGGAAAAAGATAAGTGTAAGGTTCCGGCTACTTTGTGGAATGGCATGATTGCTCCTATGGTAGGGTACACTGTAAAAGGAAATATCTGGTATCAGGGAGAATCCAACTCTGTTCGTTATGAGAAATATCAGGAAGTATTTACTAACCTGATTAATAGTTGGCGGAAAGAATGGAATCAGCCGGATATGCCTTTCTATTTCGTACAGATTGCACCACATTACAAGCAACCGGCAGGTATTCGTGAAGCACAATTAAAAACATGGTTAAGTGGACTTGAAAATATTGGTATGGCAGTAGTGACGGATGCAGCCGATTCTACCGACATACATCCACGAAATAAAGTTGCACCGGGCGAACGGCTGGCAGCTTGGGCATTAGCAAAGCAATATGGTAAAAAGATTGTTTATTCAGGACCTCTCTACAAATCAATGAAAGTGAATGGGAGAGAAATTACATTAGATTTTGCATTTGCGGAAGGTGGCCTGCAGACACCCGGCAATGAACCGGTAAAAGGATTTTTTATTGCCGGCAATGATGCGCGGTTTTATCCGGCTGATGCTGTGATTAATGGAAGTTCGATAACACTTTCTTCAACTTATGTCTCTGCACCTGTAGCTGTACGCTACGGTTATGGGACTTTCTTTAGAGTGAATCTGTTTAATAAAGCTGGACTTCCGGCAGTTCCTTTCCGTACGGATACTTTTGCTCCCGACACTTATTATCGTCTGTTTGCCGATTCGGAAATTCGTCGTTTCCCGGAAGCGTGGCAACTGGATCATGGAAAACGCCTGTATTTTGGTTATGCGCAAGGAGTAGGTTGTTGTGCGATGTTACAAGTTTGGAAGAAAACAGGAGACCGTAGGTACTTTGATTATGTAGAGGCATGGGCTGATTCTTTGGTAGACGATAAAGGAGAGATTCATTTATATAAGAAAGAAACCTATAATTTGGATTATATCAATTCCGGAAAAGTTCTGTTTGATTTGTACAATGAAACCAAAAAGGAGAAATATAAATTGGCTATCGAGAATTTGATAGATCAGCTAAAAAAGCAACCTCGTACAACAGATGGAGGTTTCTGGCATAAGAAAATATACCCTAATCAGATGTGGTTGGATGGATTGTATATGGCTTCTCCTTTTATGGCTAGATATGGAGCTGAATTTAATCGTCCGGAATGGATTGATGAGGCTGTTAAACAGTTCACTCTCTGCCATCAGCATACATACGATACCAAGACGGGACTTTATTATCATGCATGGAATGAGGACCGGAGTCAGCGCTGGGCTGATCCGGAAACAGGCCATTCTCCTAATTTCTGGGGACGTAGTATTGGTTGGTGGTTTATGGCTTTGGTAGATGCTTTGGAATATATTCCCCAAGATCATTCAGGCTATGCTGATATGATTAAATGGACGAAGGAATTAGCGGAGACTCTTTCAAAATACCAAGATAAAAATGGCTTATGGTATCAGGTGATTGATCAACCTTCACGTACCGGTAATTTCCCGGAAGCTTCTGTTACGACACAATGTATGTATGCTTATATGAAAGCAGTGAATAAAGGATATATTGATAGTCAGTATCGTGCCATTGCAGAAAAGGCCTTTAAAGGTCTGTGTGATAAACTACTAATCTCAAATTCGGACGGAACATTGACATTGACAAAATGTTGCCAAGTGGGTGGATTAGGTGGTAAGCCTTACCGTGACGGCAGTTTCGAGTATTATATAGGAGAGAAAATGAGAGATAATGATGCTAAAGCAACAGGACCTTTCATTATGGGATGTATTGAGTTGAACAAATAATATAGAAGATAGAAATAATAAGAGATTTTCGACTATTGTTTCAATTAATGAACTAATAAAATGTAATACCATGAAAAAAGAACAAATTATCAAATCGATGTTATTTTTAATTATTCCTTTGTTTGCTATCTCATGTGATGGTAATGGTTTTATGGAATATGAAGAGACTGCATTGATGCAAAGAGATGCGCAGCAAGGACTGTTAAGTGATGGGGCAAGTGATAATATATGTATGGTTAATCTGAACTTATTCACAAAACCTTATTTTGATTATCAGTATAATACAGGTAAACATGTGGATGAATGCTTTGTATATATTGATAATCAGGAGGATTTAACAGGGCGTCTTTCTTTACGTGGCGATGAAAATGTGAAATCTAATATTCCAATATCTTTTGGGAAACATCAAATTAAGTTGGATATACAAATTGATGGTGGAAAATCATACACGTACCCATTTGAGAGATGCAATGCGTTGGTCACTTTAAAGACAAAGGGTTCAAGTATTGTACTTTTCAATGATGTCGTTTCTCAAGAGAAAGGAGGATCTATAACAAATGCTTCTTTTGAAGTTAAATTTGATGTAGATTTTCCTTATGCTGAAAGCAATGACTACGTACTAGATATTACATTAGGATTTTATGATGAAACATATGATGACGGCTCTGGTCCTTATGTAAACGGAAACGTTAGTGTGTATACTTATTATCAATGGACAGACATTACATCGGCACAAACTGTTTATTGTGACTTTATTCTTGGAGTTAGATACAATTCTACTCAAAAAGAGTATTGGTATAGTAAAGATTTTGAGCAAAATCTTTTTATTGATAAGAATGGAATGCTTGTTAATAATGTAAATTGGCTTGATAAAACAGTTAGATTACCAGATGGTGATGATATTGGTTATAAATTATTTCTGTTAACGGAAATTTGGGCCAAACTATACTCTAGTATTGGCGTTATGTCTGGCGAAACGGAAGTTTCATGGTATTCAGTTTATTATAGAAACAAAGAAAATGACGGAGAATATTCAGAATGGTATCCGGCTGACGAATTAGATACTTCCCTAGCATGGGTAGATGCTACCATTGATTTTTATTCAAATCTGGAGATTGTATGTTTTAAAACTAAAGAAATTCAAGATGCTTATGCATCTCAATGGGGCATTGTACCTTATAACTAAAAAGTCTTGATTTTTTATAAAAAGGTATGGGGCCGTATTATAGCTGAAAGATGATAAATTTCATCTAATAATTTTTGGGGGAGGAAATATTAATTCAAAATTGTGAAACAACGTAATTTTAGTGTAATCATTAAATAAAAATATTGATGGTAGTTTATTATTTAATTTAATTATATATGAAAAATATTACATTATTAAAAGCAAAAGTAGGAATATTGGCAGTTTCCTGTCTTTCCATTACTACTTTGTTTGCATGTGTTGATAAGGATGCTAGAAGTGATTTGAGTCCCAATTTGCCAACAGATCAAGCGCAAAATGGGGATTTTGGTGATCAAGGGGGAGGTTCGGATCAGGGGCTTAATTTCCCGGTTTTTGATGATGGAGTACTTGCTTTTCCTGGTGCGGAAGGATATGGGAAAAATGTAACAGGTGCTCGTGCAGGTGAGGGACGGGAAATTTATCATGTGACTAATTTGAATGATGCGGGTCCTGGATCTTTTCGTGATGCAGTAAGCAAACCTTGGCGCATTATTGTCTTTGATGTATCTGGTGTTATAAAATTGAGTAGCAATCCTATTGTTTTGAAAAGTAATCAGACAATTTTAGGACATACTGCTCCAGGTGATGGGATTGTTCTTTATAATGGACGTGTTTCTGCTTCAGGTGCACAGAACTTGATTGTTCGTTACTTGCGTATACGTATGGGAGCTGCATATCCTTCGGAACTGGATGCTTGCGGAGTAGCTAATGGAGCAGATATGATATTCGACCATTGCTCTATGACTTGGGGAAGAGATGAATGTTTTTCTATCAATCCTGATGGTAAGGGAACTGCCCCAAAGAATATAACAATACAAAATTCTATAATCGGGCAGGGTTTGCAGAATCACTCGTGTGGTGGCTTAATGCAAACTGATATATCGAATGGGTGTACAATCTTCCGCAATTTATATATTGACAATAAAACTCGAAATCCGAAAGTTAAAGGATTAAACCAGTTTGTTAACAACGTTGTGTATAATTGGGGAAGTGGAGCTGCTTATAATATGGGTGGTGATTCTTCAGGTAAATCGGAAACAACTATTGAAAATAACTATTTTATAGTTGGTCCCTGTAATAATTGGCAAAATGTGGAAATTGCACCTAAAGTATATGAGGCGCAACAGGTACCAATGAATCCTGCAAGACCATTTACTGGTGGTAACAGTGATTTTAGAAGTTATTGTAAAGGTAACTATTATGACTATGACAAGGATGGAGCATTGAATGGAATAGAGATAACAGAAGTGAATTGGTCACAATATTGTAGTGGCTCTCCTACACTTCTTGAAGCTCGTTCTGATCTACATCCAATTATACGCAGTCAGAAAAGTGCACAGGAAGCTTATGAATGGGTAGTTGAAAAAGTGGGTGCTTATCTTCCGGTACGTGATGAAGTAGATAAATACTTGATAGATGAACTTACTTCGTTGGGAGGAAAAGGAACGATTATTCAAGATGAACGTAAAACAGAACAATTTCCGTTGGGAGGTCCTGGTACAATAAATGCTGCACAGAAACCTCTGGATTCAGATAATGATGGGATGCCGGATGCTTTCGAAGATGCATGGGGACTGGACAAATATGATCCGACAGATGCGGTAAAAGAGGCTAAAAATGGCTATTTGAATATAGAAAATTATGCCCTTTCGTTGGAATATCCTGATGAATATGAGTATGAACTTAATAAGAATAAACAATAATCAATTTGTGTAATATGAAAAACATGACATTTACAACAGTACTACTTTGTATACTGTTCATGCCTTTCTTTATCTCCTCATGTACAGATAAGATAGATGAACATTATGAAGAACCTGAATGGTTGAAAGGTAGTGCTTGGGAAGTCCTGGAAGATAGAGGGAACTACTCGCTATTTTTGCAGGCAGTAGAGTTGGCAGGTTTTAAGCCTATTATGGAGGGAAAAAGTATCCTGACTGTGATGGCTCCGGATGATACGGCTTTTTCGGCCTATTTGGAGAAGCACGGCTATTCCGACATCAGTGAAATAAATTTGGATGAATTGAAAAAAGTGATTGGTTTTCATCTGCTTTATTATTCTTACAATAAAAATAAGTTGGTGAATTTTCGTCCGGAAGGTGATTTAATAACTGATGAGGAAATGAATAAAAATGCGGGTCTGTATTATAAGTTTCGTACACGTAGTAGTAATGTTCCTACTATGGAAGTAGAGGCTTCTACGGGTAAACGACGCATGGTTTATCATCTGGACCGTTTTATTCCGGTTTTCTCTTACCGTTTTTGGGATACAAAAAAATTGGATGCAGCATCTAATTATACCTATTTTTATCCTAATTCCACATGGAAAGGGACAGGGGGATTCAATGTTTCCAATGCTGCTGTTAGTGAATATGAAATTTTGGCAGATAATGGTTATGTATATATTGGTGATCAGGTAATTGAACCTTTGGAAACCATTTATACCCAGTTGGAATCAAATGAAAATTATTCAATTTTTTTCAACTTATATAATGAAAATACCACTTATACGTATGACGCTACCTTATCTAAAGATTTTGGAGCAGCCTTGGGGGCCGATTCACTTTTTATTCATACACATGGTACTTCTTTGCCTGCTATAGCAGTAGAATGGTATTCAACGAAATATTCGGATGTAGCCAATAATGCTTCAAAAGCATATAGTGTATTTGCACCGTCAGATGTGGCTATGAATAATTTCTTTGATAATTATTGGGAAAAGGGTGGATATGAATCTTTGGATGATGTAGATGATTTAGCAATGAAATATATGTTGAATCAATTTATTTATAAAGATGGAATTGCATTCCCTGATGAAATTACGAGTGGAAAAGTTAAGAATATGTATGACATGGTCTTTAACTTCGATCCTTCTAAGGTGACTGATAAATCAATGTGTGTCAATGGTGTCTTTTATGGATTAAATACAATGGATACACCTATTTTGTTTGCTTCTGTAGTCGGACCGGCTTTCCGTAACAAAGATTGTAATTATTATCTTTACATGTTGGATGGGACTGGACTGATAACTGCCTATTCTTCACAAGATACGAAGTATGTCTTGTTAGTGCCTACTAATGAACAAATAGAGTCAGAAGATATTTACTTGAGAACTTATGCGGATGGAAGTAAGTTACAACAAGAAACCGAGGATGGATTGGTAGATGTTTCTTCTTCTGTAATGAGAACTATTGTAAACATACATACGGCTACAGGTGTAGATGGACTGAAAACAAATGGGACACAGGTTCTAGCTACACAAACCGGTTTTAATTATTGGTATGTGAAGGACGGGAAGATAACAAGTAGTGCAGCTTATAATCAAATTTTGGAACCGGATAATAATGTGGAACCTTTCTCTGAATTTACAGAAGTAAAGAACGGCAATGACAACTGGAATAATGGAAGAACTTATATGTATAGTGGAACAGCCTTGTTTCAAGCGCAAGAAGGTGATGGGTTACAACATAAATTAAGCGTTTGTAATGATAATCGTTATGTTTACTATCAGTTTGCACAGCTGTTGCAGAAAGCTGATATGGTAATGTCTAGCAACTATATATTCGGACTAGCAGGAGCTTCTCATGTTATAGGTTTTATTCCGACAAATGAAGCCATTAGTACAGCAATAGCTGCAGGGCAAATTCCGGGCATGGATGCGACCGGAGCGGTAACTAGTAGTTCGAAACTTCGTCAATACCTGCTTTCATATTTTATACGTGATAGGGAAAATGCACTTATTTCTTATCCTTATCCGGGGTCGGCTATGAAGAGTTCTACATATGTTACTGCTAGTGGAAAGTCTTTGACGTATACAGATTCCGGAAGTTCATTAAGCATAATGGTAGATGGAAAAGTGGCAAACGTGATATCTGATTATAATTTCTTCCCGTTTGCGTTTGACGACGGATGTTTTCAGTTGATTGATACAGTCCTTTGATATAACCGAATTTAATATGAATATGAAATTAGTAAAATACATGCTGATAGCGATACTTGTTCTGGGGACAGGGGAAGTAGCCGCACAGGTACAAGTCGTGTCCGGTAAGGTGACCGAAATGCTGGGAAATCAGATCGAACCGATAGTAGGTGCG
>ENA-ORUQ01003615-ORUQ01003615.1-human-gut-metagenome-genome-assembly--contig:-NODE-3615-length-10347-cov-6.217159_pt1 | contig 10347 bp, 13 predicted proteins | sample MGYA00242081_ERZ509211 | MGnify/ENA primary metagenome ERZ509211 (study PRJEB26280, sample SAMEA2338785) | human gut metagenome | biome: human gut; feature: human-associated habitat; material: faeces...
CGGCGGGCTGAGGGCAGCCCGCCCTACGGAAAACGTTTATCATCACCCACTCCTACCCCCTCCCTATTTCGGTCTGTACCGGACCAGAATATAGTCCTCCCCAAGGGTTTCAATGCACCCCCACGGAATCACGCAGTCATTTTTGGAGAACAGCCCGACAATGCCGCTTTGCGCGGGCACAACGAGTGCGGTAATCTGTCCGCAGACCGGATCGAACAGCAGATCGCTCACCTCGCCCATCCGTGCTCCGTCGCACAGATTGATCACCTCACGGCAGTGCAGCTCGGAAAATCGCATGGTATTCTGCATTTAATCCTCTCCTAACGCGCGGTGCAGGAAACTTTCCGTGCTCTGCCCTGCCGGACGGTTGAACCGCCCCAGCTCAAACAGGCAGTCCGGATTGCGTGTAACGGTATTGACGCGCTCCTCGCACCCGAGCGTACACCGGAAGCCCATGCTTTTGAGCAGCGTTTCGCTCTCTTTGGAGCACGCACCAAACGGATAGGTATAGCAGGTCGGCGCGGGCAGTCCGGCGTCCGTGATGAGCGTCTGCGTCTGCTCGGTATCCTCGCGGAGCAGCGTCTCGTAGCGCGTTTCGTCCTCGCCTCTGCGGCGCAGACAGCCGCGGCGTTCGCCGTACTCGTGCAGGTTCCACGAATGATTCTGCACCTCAAACACATCCTGCATTTCGCGCAGGCGGTCAAGCCGCAAATGCGACCAGTAGGCGTTTTCCTCTCCGTTGTCGGTGAAAAGCGCGGTCTGGCTGCCGATGATGGACACAACCGCCTTCATTCCGCGCTGTTTGAGCAACGGATAGGCATAAATATAGTTGTTGTAGTAGCCGTCATCGAAGGTGATCATCACCGGCTTCTCCGGCAGGTCAGCGCCGTCCTGTACATACGCCAGCAGATCGCTCACCGTTACGGCGGTATACCCCTTCTCCTGCAAGGCGTCCAGATCGGCCGCCAAAACCGCCGGCGAGATAACATATTTGCCCTGCCGTGCGCTGTCCCTCAGAATGCTGTGGTACATTAGAATCGGCACGCGCACGCTGTCCTCCCCGAATACCGGCTGCACCATGTCGGCACGCTCAAGCAGTCCGAGCGCAAAGCATAAAACCAAAACCGTGCATACCGCCTGAAACGCGGTGTGACGAAAACCCAATCGCAAAGGAATCCCCTCCTGCCATAATTTTATGCAGGGAAAAACGATTTCAGCACCGTTGTAAGAGGTAGATGTTACCTATGAATTTACATACGGTGCGCCGAGGTCTGCGGCACCCTGCGGTATACATTCAATGCAATACCAAACCCGCAGAATCCCCGTAAACCGTATCGTTCATTCTCCATTCTCCATTTTCCATCCTCAATTTTCAACTTTCCTCTTGACATCCCCCTCCCATTGGTGTAAACTATCATAGCATGAATTCACACATCCCGTGATGAAAGCGGTCGGTGATGGGACGCTCGTTCTGTTGCCGCTGTCAGATGATCAGGGATGGAGGAAAAACCAAGGAGGAAAAACAAAATGGCAGTAATTTCTATGAAGCAGCTGCTGGAGGCCGGCGTACACTTCGGCCATCAGACCCGTCGTTGGAACCCGAAAATGGCTACCTACATCTTCACCGAGCGCAATGGTATCTACATCATTGACCTCCAGAAGACTGTAAAGAAGCTCGAGGAAGCATACTTCTTCGTACGCGATATGGCAGCTTCCGGCAAGTCCATCCTGTTTGTCGGCACCAAGAAGCAGGCACAGGACGCAATCAAGGAAGAGGCTGAGCGTTGCGGTCAGTTCTACGTTAACGCACGTTGGCTGGGCGGCATGCTGACCAACTTCAAGACCATGCGTACCCGTATCGCTCGTCTGAACCAGCTGCAGAAGATGCAGGCTGACGGCACCTTCGATCTGCTCCCGAAGAAGGAAGTTATCAAGCTCCAGCTCGAGATCGCTAAGCTCGAGAAGTACCTCGGCGGCGTTAAGGAAATGAAGGAGCTTCCGGGCGCTCTGTTCGTAGTTGACTCCCGCAAGGAGAAGAACGCGATCGCAGAAGCACGCAAGCTGGGCATTCCGATCGTTGCAATCGTTGATACCAACTGCGATCCGGACGAGATCGACTACGTTATCCCGGGCAACGACGACGCTATCCGTGCTATCAAGCTGATCTCCCAGACCATGGCTAACGCTGTTCTGGAAGGCAAGCAGGGCGAGCAGCTCGAGGTTGAGGCTAAGGCTGACGCAAAGGCTGAGTAATTCATAACTCAATATAACATTCAGTGAGTTGTTCGTAGGGCGCGACGACCCGGCGCGCCGGTGTTCGTTGTGCCCTACGTTTTTTTCATCGTAAAATCATAAATTGGAGGAATAATAAAATGGCTTTTACCGCTGCTGACGTAAAGAAGCTCCGCGAAATGACCAGCGTAGGCATGATGGACTGCAAGAAGGCACTGACCGAGGCCGACGGCGACTTCGACAAGGCTATCGAGCTGCTCCGTGAGAAGGGCCTGGCTAAGGCTGCCAAGAAGGCAGACCGCATCGCTGCTGAGGGTCTGGTCAAGGCTACCGTATGTGATGAGTGCGGCGTAGGCGCAATCATCGAGGTAAACTCCGAGACCGACTTCGTTGCTAAGAACGCTGACTTCCAGCAGTTCGTTTCCGACGTTGCTAACGTTGTTATCAAGGACGCTCCGGCTGACGTTGAGGCTCTCAAGGCTTGCAAGATGGGCGAAGGCACCGTTCAGGACGCTCTGCAGGAGAAGGTTCTGACCATCGGCGAGAACCTGCAGATCCGTCGTTTCGAGCGTTTCGACAACTCCACCGTTAACGTTGCTTACAACCACATGGGCGGCGTAATCGGCGTTCTGGTTGGTCTGGAAGTTTCCGAGGGTCTGAAGGACAACGCTACTGTTAAGGAGCTGGGCAAGGACATCGGCATGCAGGCTGCTGCTATGAACCCGTCCTTCCTGGACAAGTCCGACGTTGACGAGGCTACCCTCGCAAAGGAGAAGGAGATCCTCCTGATCCAGGCTCTCGAGGAGAACAAGACCGCTGCTAAGCCGAAGCCGGAGCAGATCATCCACAAGATGGTAGACGGCCGTATCGGCAAGTACTACGAGGAGAACTGCCTCCTGCAGCAGGCTTTCGTTAAGGAGAACAAGGTTTCCGTTGAGGCTCACATCAAGGCTGTTGCCAAGGAGCTGGGCGGCGAGATCAAGCTCGTAAAGTGCGTTCGTTTCGAGAAGGGCGAGGGCATCGAGAAGAAGGTTGACGACTTCGCAGCAGAAGTTGCTTCCATGGCTAAGTAATCTCGTTACCAAACGATAGATCAAGGACTTCCGGTTTTACCGGAGGTCCTTTTTTTATTTGCAGAAAACAATTTAGAAAATCTCTTTTCGTCAGTCAGGGTCAGGTCAGACAGAATCATTTTCCATTCTCAATTTTGTTTCTGCTCTGCTGTTCTCTGCTATGCTCTTCTCTTCTCTGCTCTTCTGTTCTGTCCTCTGCTCTTCTCTGCTCTGTGGATTTTCCGGACGAGAAATGCCGTTTTCCGGACGAGAAAAAACGATGGGCATGGGAATAAGCCCTGTTGATACCCAACAAGGCTGGTTTTGCTCTGTTCGATGGAGCAGCTTCATCGGCTCAGGTCGCCGCCGTTGTGGTTCTCACGCCCGCTGATGTGCCGCTGCATTCGCCTTGACTGGCATAGCTTCTACCTTCATCTATACGCCGGATTATATAAAAAATTGACCATGAGTGGTCAACTCGGAGAAAATATTTTTCGGTCTGTACAGTCTATCCCGTAGGGTGTGCCAAGGTGAATTGCGGCAAAGCCGCAAGAGAAGGTGCCCTGGGGTGCGACCTCGGCACACCGTTTGTAAATTCATCTGCACCGGCTGAACCGCAGGGGCGAACACACCCACCGCAGTGGGCGTCCAGCGAGCAACCGCCGCAGGCGGCTCTTAGCGAGTCGGAGTGTTCGCACGCGAACCGTATGATTTTGCGCCCAGATGGGATAACGTCGCAAGCGGCAATATATCGTTCAATAGCCTGTACAGGTTGATTTCGCTATCGAACAATCTGTTCTTCCCTTCGGATTAGGCGCGTGCCTGCCGTGATTGGCTGGTGCAGTCCCACAATCGCACTGCTACACGCCTGCCGACCCGTCCGGTGGTGGATTCGCTTTGCTGCGGGAACAACCATTAAATATTTTAGAGGTTGTCGGCCTACGGGCAAGCCACGCCGGTTGAAACGTGCCACCGGCACGTTTCTAAGAGCCGGCTTTCGAATCCATTCCACCTGACACCAAAAAAGAACCGATACTCGAATGAGTATCGGTTCTTTTGGTGGAAGGTGGTGGATTCGAACCACCGAAGTCATAGACGACAGATTTACAGTCTGGAGCAACCCCGCAGAATGTCTAATGATTTCAGGGGTGTTCCCTTATTATTCCCTTGTTCATTGCTTCATTCCACTAACAACAATAGTCTTGTTCGATTCTTTTCATCTCTTTTCGGATTTGTTTCCGAAGACGCTTTTGCTCATCTATTGTCTTTTCATTGCTTTCAGGGAAAGAATCTAACGCGTCTTTTATCTTCTTAATTACTTTTTTCTTTGTTTTTCGCGGATTTTTTGACCAAATAATTTTCCGCTCTTTGTCGATCTTATCAGCAGCTCGAACTACCAAGCCGATCAGCAAACTCTTATTCCATGTCAGTTCAATGAATCTGTCTGTATTCCTAGTCGTGTCGTTTTCATCTTGCGGAGGACAAAGATTTTTATGCCAGAGTACTGTATCGCAAATTGTAAATAGCGTATCGTATCTCCCGATTTTCATACACTCACAGATTTTTGAACGATTTTGCCGCACCCACTCTTTTCCTAATTCATCGTGACTCGGTTTCTTTTCGTCCTCATCAAATTTTGCGACATCATGAACGCACGCCGCTGCAACTGCTAATCGAATATCCTCTGACGGCCATTGAGCCTTTTGGGTCAATTCCTGCGTTTTCTTCATTACACGCACTACATGCTTTGCGCGAGCTTTTTTCTGCTTTTTCGATACATTCTTGTTTTGACCGTAGTGTGCAATGACCAAATTATATAGTGCTTGAAATTCCTTTAATTTTTTTGGCAAAGTTCTAAATCCCATGATATTCATCTTCTCTTAGGAGTATTTTGTATCTTCATTATACCCTCCCCTTATCTTCAGCACAAGAAAAATCCCCTCCAAGGCCAGCATATATTGCTGACCCCAGAGGGGTTTCGCTTTACTTCATAGCTGCCGCCAGCTTCTTCACGAGCTGTTCGCCGTATTTGTATGCGAGCAGATACTCGATGGTCTTTTCCTCCAGGCCGGTCTTGGTCTGGATTTTTTCGATTGCAGCCTGTACTTCCGGGTCCTGCGGCTTGGTCGTCTCAGCAGGCTTGTCGGTCGAAGTGTCATACTTAATGCCGAGCGTATCAAGGATACCCTTGGCGTACGCTACGCCGAACGCCTGCTGCTTTTCCTTGGTGCCCGCCTGTGCTGCATCAGCCTTGGTGTCAACGAATACACCCTCGCAGATGACCGCTGGGCACTTGGTGTCGCGCACGAAAGCGTAGTAATCGCCACGCTGGCCCTGTCTGGTCTTGCAGCCGCGGCTGTTCTGGCCGATCTTGATAACCTGCTTCTCAATATTCTGCGCGAGGACCTTGCCAGTGCCGCCGTTCAGAGTGTGATATACCTCAAAGCCGTCACCGCCGCCGGAGTTGTTGTGCACGTCGATAGCAAGATCCGGGTTGTACGCATTGCACTCGCGCACTTCCTCATTGATGGGGTCCTCCTCGTCCTTGGTGCGGCTCATGCGCACCTCAACGCCGTGCGCGGTCAGATAATCACGGCACGCCAACGCCATCGCGAGGTTTGCTTCCTTTTCGACGATATAGCCGACCGCACCGCTGTCGCTGCCGCCATGGCCGACACCGATAAATACCTTCTTGCTCATCTTGTTTTCCTCCTTCGGAACAGCTGTCTTATTTTTACGCTTAATGCAGACTACGCTGCACACCGGTCTGCCGTTCGTACCCTCTTTTTCCGGTGCGAACAGGTAGCCGTCCGACACGCGATACATGCCGGTGCTGCCGCCTGCGTCCTGTACGAGCAGCAGCTTGACGTCGTAGTGATCGCGGACGTACTGCGCAACTTCCAGCTCGGTGTGACTGGCCGAAGTCTGCACATGGATATACCGGCCGTCTGTCAGCAGGCCGCACATATTACGGCTGCGCCGGTCAGACTTGCCGAGAGATCCGTTCACCTTGCCGTCCTTGATCGCCAGCTTCCAGCCAGAAACAACATTCTCTGAGCCGAGGCTCAGCCGCTCAGCTGTACCGCCATAGCCGCACTCTTTGCCCTTGGCCTTGAGGTACTGCAAGGTTCGGCCCTTGATAACGCCGTAGCGGTCGCTGCCGCTGCCGGTCATGTTGAACAGTGCGAGGTTGTAAACGATGTCCGCGCCCTCGTCTGCCGCCCACTGCCGGAGCGTTTTGGCGGGTTTGGATTTCGCCGCATACGGCGCTGCTGCGAACCAGATGTCATACAGCTTGCGGTCGTAAATATCGCAGCGAATACTCATGCTGTATTCTCCTTTCATCTACTTGAAAGAAACTTTCAAGTCCATTTTACTCCGCTGAGGGCGCAGTGTAGCCCTTTGCCCGTGCGCTATCAGAAATGCCGGAAGTGGTCGGGTCATTCAGCGCACTCCAGATATTGCTTGCCACCAGAAACAGACAGTACGGATTGCTGAACGCGCCGGTAATAACGTTCCACAGCCCTGCCCAGGTGGTCATATCCGCAGCGGTCAGACCGCTGTACGCCAGCACGGTCGCCAGCGCGCCGGTCAGCACCTGCACCCAGAATACCGGGTTCTTCAGACGAATTTTCCAGTTCATAAAAAGCCTTCCTTCCTCAGTTCAAACCAAGCTGCTGCGCGATATAGCCGATGAAAATGCCGACGAGCGCTGTCGCGCCGTAGGCCACGATCTTGCGCCACATCGCGCCGTCGCGGTCCTCGAGCGTTTCCAGCCGCTTGCCCTGCTTTTCCTGCTCTTTGACCATGCTCTCAATGCTGGTGGCCAGTTTGCCGACCGAGGCGGTCAGACTGTTCAGCTCACGAATATTGTCCTCCAGCAGCTCAATGCGCTTGTCCTGCCGACGATTTTCTTCTTCGAGCCGTCGACGAAACTCTTCGTGCTCGGCACGAGTGATGGAACCGTCCATTTACATTCCTTTCCGGGCTGTTGCCCTATCGCAAGTGTAAAAATCCCGGTGGATTACTTGTTGTAGTCATCGCCGGTGATTTTCTTGTACTGCTCGGCGGAAATCTTGCCCTTTACGACAGCGTTACCGACCATCTTTGCGGTCCACAGACCGGCGTCGTAATACTTCTTAATGCGGTCAAACCAGTTCGTCATATTACTCGCCCTCCATATCGGTATCGGTCATCATGCTGATGTAGTCCACCTGTGCAGCCAGTGCGGTGTTGCTGGTTTCCAGCTCCTCCACCTTAGACACTAACTGCGAGATCGCCTGCGCGGTCGTATCGTCGGCGGCCGTGGTGCAAGCGACAGTATACGTCTGCTTGTCCTTGTCGTAGGTGATGGCACGCAGCGCATAGCCGCCGTGCGCCTCGACCAGATCGCCGTCATCGGTGCGGACCTCGACCAGAGCGGTGTTCAAATTGGACACCGTTTCAAAGTCGGTTTCGGTCAGCGTCAACGTCAGGCTGTCGCCCTGGCACTGATAATCCAGAGCCTTGATTCCGTTGATTTTCATTTGTGCTCCTTTCTGCGGCTTAATTCGCCGCGACATATTTATTGTACTGGTGCTTGATGGTTTCGTCCGACATCTCTGCGTAGATCTGCGTTGTCGATACGTCCTCATGCCCCAGCAGCTTTTGGATTACAGTCACGTCCATGCCGCCATTGAGCGCGTGCGTTGCGAAGGTATGGCGCAGCAGATGCGGGTGGACGTGCTTTTCCAGCCCCGCTCTCTCGCTGATCGCGCGGATAATACGCTGAATGGCACGCGGCTTGAGCGGGTCGTAGGGCGATTTGCTGGAAACAAACAGGCCGTCGCCGCCCTTGCGCTGAACAATGTACTCCTGCACCATCAGCCGCGCACGAACCGAGAAGTACACCACACGGTCCTTGTCGCCCTTGCCGGTGACGCGCACCGTGCGGCCGATGAGGTCAAGATCGGACACGTTAAGCTGTGCGACCTCACTCAATCGGCAGCCACTCGATACGAGAAATTCAACCAGTGCCTTTTCGCGGTAGCCCTGGCAGGCATCGCGCAGACGTTCCAGTTCTTCGACGGTCAGCGCCTGGCGGGCACCCTTCTTGTCCAATTTCAAGGACTTTATCTTTGACATGGGATTCTTCTTGATTTTCTCTTCGATATGCAGCCACCCGAAAAACGCCCGCAGTGTGTTGATATGCGTTTGCAGACTGGTTTCGGCAAGATGCCGGTTCTCCGCAAGGTACCCGATATAGCCGCGAATATCGTCCGTGGTGATTTTCGCCGCGCTCTTGGTCATGCGCTCCGCAAACATTTCTAGGTTGTATTTGTAGTTCTTCAAGGTCCTCTCCGACAGACCATCAATGCGCTTTGCACCCAGGTAATACTTGATCCTCCGGTTCAAATCGCTGCGCTGATCGTCGCTGTCTTTGATGATAATGTAGTCCTTGAGGATTGCCGTCACCGCCTCGGCGGTGATTGGCGTACCGCCCGGAAATGTTGTGCAAATCCGCTGTGCAAGCTCTGTTTTTGCGTTCAAAGGCTCGTGCCCCTTTCGATTTTTGATGTATAGTCATTATACACCAAGCCTCAAAAATTGGGCATTTTGTGACGCATTATACCGCTATGGCGGCGGTGGCAGCATCTTCTACCGCTATGGCGGCGGTGGCAGCATCTTCTACCGCTATGGCGGCTGTGGCAGCGTCCTCTACCGCTATGACGGCGATCCAGAAATCTCCGACCGCTCTCAATGCAATCGCTGCATCGAGCATGGCTACGGCTAAGTACGCAGCTGGTGCTGCGGGTCTGAATCCTGCCGACTACGCCGACATGAAGGCAGTAGCAGCATCCTCTACCGCTATGGCGGCTATTGCAGCCTCTGCAACTGCGCGAGCAGCTATCTGCGCAAGTACCGTTGCATACGATTACCTGCTTAGTAAGGCAACCTATGCCACTATTTCCGGAACATACAGCAGCATGGGTTGGTCTACACGCTATGAGAAGCCCTGCATTGTGCTCCAGTGGTGTTTTTCTCATAATGGCGGCACAGTTGGCATCCGCACCTGTTTAGACGGCGCAGCCAGCAGGACGTACCAAGGCTCGCAGCGTTATAACAGCTCGATGGGTGGCGGTAATTTCAACAGCAATACCAAGGTGTCCGGCACTTATTACAAGGAATTTGTATTCTGCTCGAAACTCGAAACGTACAACTCTCAGAGCGACTGGCCGGCAATCAGCATCGCTTATTTCCCGCTTCCGTAACGGTAAAATCCGCCTAAAATCGTCGCTGTGTAGCTACGCATTATCTTCCTAATGCGCAGTAACCGCCCGAATATAGCCTGATTTGCCCGCTGATTTTGTATAGCTATGCATCTTCGCACCGCGTTTTCTCAAATATGCCGTGTTAAAACAGCATATTTGAGGTGCGTGGTACGTCTTAGGAAGATAATGCGTAGTAAATCACGTCTAAAATTCAGGCTGCCTTGCAGGGAATATAGACAAATGTAACCCGGCCCGAGGAAGAAGAATCAGCGTTGGCGAAAGCCTCTAAACCGGCGGATGTAGTGAACAGATTGATGCTCTGTGCACTGCCTGTTGAAGAATACGTCTTGGCTCCGGATGCAGTTTCCGAAGTGTACACATAGCGCACACCGAATGTCCAACCAGAATTATTATGAGTCGCAGAGATGATAAAGCACGGACCGTTCGTTACCAATTTAGCATAATTACCGTTGTATGCACTGGTACTTACGCTCTTTTTCAGCGGACTGGAAGCCAAAGCAGCCAATGCAACGGAAGAATTGGTAATTGCAACCCGAGCTTTACCCGATCCGGCAATGGCCGCCATAGCAACCTGAGAGGCTGCTACCGCCGTCATAGCAACCGAAGAGGTCACCACGGCATTGAGCGCAGTCGGGTTGCCGATGATAGCCGCCATAGCAACCTGAGAGGTTACAACGGCATTGAGCGCCGTCGCGTTTGCGATGATCGCCGTCATAGCGGTAGAAGATGCTGCCACCGCCGCCATAGCGGTAGAGGAAGTCACTACCGCATTAAGGGCGGTGCTGTTGGCG
>ENA-ORUQ01003616-ORUQ01003616.1-human-gut-metagenome-genome-assembly--contig:-NODE-3616-length-10347-cov-2.448990_pt1 | contig 10347 bp, 7 predicted proteins | sample MGYA00242081_ERZ509211 | MGnify/ENA primary metagenome ERZ509211 (study PRJEB26280, sample SAMEA2338785) | human gut metagenome | biome: human gut; feature: human-associated habitat; material: faeces...
GGCGGAGAGTCTGCCAGCGGCTATCCGTACGAGGATAACGCACCAACTGTTCCATATAATAGGACGCATCCAATTCGACCGGAACATATAAACGGACAAAAGCGGAACGAGCCTGTTGCAACATGGGCAAAAAGTCGGCATCCGAAGCTGCAACGACCTGATAATAATAGTCCCACTGTTCCCCATAATAGGAATATACGTCTTGTAAACCTGATTTCTTTTTGGCGAAATAACGCTGTATTTCTTCCTCCATCTCTTCGGGACGGATGACACCGGACGACAAGACCTCTGCATAAACCTCACCGGCTATTTCATGCAAACGCCTCAGAAAAAGAGCGGACAACTGGCGCACGCGCTCATATCCCTCATGATAATTTCCTGCCGGCTGCATGGCTCAATTCCTGACTTTCGATTTCCAGAGAGGTTATGTCGGAACGTACACGGCGTAAGGCGTTTTTCAATATATTCCTTTGCCTGTCTTGTAAAAACAAATGTGTCTGTACATATTCTGCTTCTTCCCTTTGCCATTGTTCCAGACGAGCTGACACCTCGCCCAATTCGGCCACGATACGTTCGGCCATCGCTGATGAAAAAGTCATCCGAGAAGAAACTTCAGTCTGGGGCACTGCGTTTTCACCGTCCTCCCCTGCCTCACGAAGCAATTCATATTTCCGTCCATTCACCTGCAAACCGGTCGTAGTACAAACCACTTGAAGCAGATCCTTTGGAAAAACATCCGGATGGCGGCTTTTCTCATACTTGCGCAGTATTTGCACTCCGGTTTTGCGACGGTCTGTAACCAACACAAAAGGTATCGGCTGGTCCGGACTCAACGCTTCGTATTCATTCGTATAAATCAGCACTGTACGTCCAGGATACATGGATTGTATCTGATAGAAAAAAGCCTTGACTACCTTAAAATCCACATGCGTTTCCGAAACACACATCCCCTCTTCTTTCAATGCAGCCAAACGGTCTGACAAGAGGGGGACACCGACATGCTCTTCACAGGCTGCCACAAGAGCGTCGGTCAAGAGGCGCTCCAAAACAATCTCCTGAGCCGGAGTATCCCACACACAGACCTGCAACAGAAGCAAATCTGCCAAATGGACGACGGAACAACCGTTCAAAAAGGCAGAAGTCCGCCACAGATGTACCATCTTCTTCCAACGGCGGTCGGACACATAAAACAGGGACTCTCCTTTTTCTTCTGCCGATACATTGTAAGTCGTCAGAAGCCTGCGGAATATATGGACAAATGAAAATACAAAAACCGGTATCTCCACCGCATCTATCCCTTCGGCCCACACGCGTAACTCATCGGCAGACAAGCGTATGGCATCCGGCACTTCCACCTCGGACTGAACCGTAGAAGAAATCATCAAATTAAAGAGTTCTTTATCGGCAATGCCTCCCACCACACAACGGACAAGGAAACGATCCCACAACGCATCCAGATTTTCCCCCTCGGCCGGAAGTTCATTGGAGGCAGCGACCACCAACTTCAGCGGAAGCCTCATTTCTTCTTTGCCGTTCAGATATACTTTCATTCAACACCGTAAGCAAAGCATTCTGAATGCTGGGTCCGGCTTTCCATATCTCATCCAAGAAAACGACATCGGCTGTGGGCAAATACCCTTCGGTCATTCTCATATAACGGTCTTCGTCCTTCAGGGCAGAAACAGACACCGGTCCGAATATCTCATCCGGCGTACTGAAACGGGACATCAGATATTCAAAAGAACGACCGTCCCGGAAAGCCGATTTCAGTCTTCGGGCTATCATACTCTTTGCTGTTCCGGGAGGGCCGAGCAGGAAAATACTCTCACCGGCAACTGCCGCCAAAAGGGACAGGGAAAGCACATGTTCTTTCTCAAAAAGTCCCTTCCCTAAAACTTCCAACAACTGGGCGATACGCTTCTTATCCATCATCCGGGCGACCCTTTCTTTCTATTCTTTCAGAAAACGGCGATAAAATATCATATCGAAAATACACTCAGCCACCAGAAACATCAAAAAAAGCAAAGCCGTAAACAAGGGTTGCGCAGACAAGAAAAAACTGATACACCCTCCGGCAAGCAACGATATGCCGACACGCCACAGGATACCATGGCGATAATACCGTAATATGTTCCGGCTATCTTCCAAAGCCTCCCTTGAAACTAAAAAGAATTGCAGCATCTCCCACAAAAAGAAGAACCCTACAATAAAATAAAGAGGCAAGGATTCAAGATAGCTGAGAGGATAAAGCACAAGACGCACCGCCACGGAAAGAATCAGCAAAAAGCTCAACAGAGCGACTTGTATCAACGTAAAAGACAGTATTTTCCTCTTAAATAACGTATTGTTTATCTGCATATATTTGTCCTATCTCTTATCTGATAAACGAATCAATAAAAAAGTAAACTCCAAGGCCGGCAAGCCACCCCACCATAACCTTGCCGGATATGTGACGGAAATACCACCAAATGGAAACGTTCTCACTTTTCATCAACGCATATCCGGCAGTGGAACCGATGGAAAGCAAACAGCCGCCGATTCCTCCGCTATAAGCTACTAATTGCCAATACTGACCATTCAGCGCGAATGAACGAAGGTATTCCGGATCCATACCGGGAATGCTTTCCGCCATCCCTACCACATCATACATGGATATGCTGGTCAGCACAAGTGCCACGTTATCCAAAAAGGCGGAAATTCCTCCTAATATCAAACTGTATACGTAGATATTATGAATATATTGGTCGCACCATACGGCAACCGTATAGAGCGCCCCCGTCTCTTGAATGGCGGAAATAGCCATGCTTACGCCTATAAAAAATAAAATAGTCTGGATACTCTCTGCCTGCATGAAGCGTGGTGTAGGGCGGAAAAAAGGTTGGTCGGATTTGATCAACCGCCGATTGCACAACTCGTTTACGACACTGAAAAGTGCCAATACACACAACGCTCCGACAAAAGGAGGCAACTTGATCAGATTGTGAAACGTTGGAATAAACCACAGCCCTCCAATTCCCACGAACAGCATCAGAATACGCTGCCAACGCGTCAAAGTCGTATCATCCCCGCGATAGCGGATACGAGGCGTATTAATATCCATCTGTTCCGGCAACTTGCGGGAAATCAAATAAGTGGGAATAGCCACGGCTACAATGGACGGCAAGAACATGGCACCCGAAAAACTGGACGGTGTGACCGCTCCCTTGACCCACAGCATCAAAGTAGACACATCGCCGATTACCGTAAGACAACCTCCGGCATTGGCCGCAATTACAATGACCGCCCCATAATACATGCGGAAACGACTCCCCGGCAACAACTGACGCACGATGGCAAACATCATCAAAGCCGTGGTCAGGTTGTCGAGATTGGCCGACAAGACATAGGTTATGAAAGCCACCATCCACAGAAGACGCTTACTATTACGGGTCGTAATCCACTCGCTGATGAAATCAAAACAACCGTTCGTATTCAACAAATCGACAATAGACATCGTAGCCAAAAGGTAAAGCACGATCTGACAAATATCCGCTACGTGACCGATAAAAATATAATTGGCAATAAAATTCTTAAGAGAAGTAACGTTAGAGACATTTCCGCCTAAGAAATCAGCATATTCCTCCGCGTACATCATTTCTACATACTGTTTTCCCGCCACCATGTAGAGTGTCCAAACAATAACTCCGAGAAACATCGCCACAGCGGCTTTATTGATATTGGTGATATGCTCTGTTGCAATAGCACAATATCCCAAGAGCAAAACAATGGCGATTATTACGGTCATGGAAGATAGCTGATAAGAGAGCGACAAACGGGACTCGAACCCGCGACCCTCGGCTTGGGAAGCCAATGCTCTACCAACTGAGCTATTGTCGCAAATCGGATACAAAGGTATATCTTTTCTTGAAAAAAACACTCCGTATCCGGATTTCTTATTTACGTATTAATATACTTTAACTTTGCTTGCCAGGGCTTTGCATTTATTCCTTAATGCTTCCTGGTCGGCATCCAACTTGTCCCAGCAAACCACCACTCCCATACGGCGCCCTATATGGGCTTCGGGCTTCCCGAAAATACGCAGATAAGTGTTCGTTGCCGCACAGACCTCTTCCTCGCCGGAATACTTCGGTGCTCCGTGGCTTTCCACTTCCGACAGGATGACCGCACTGGCTCCCATTCGTTCTTGTGTAATTTCCGGTATCGGCAAACCTAAAACGGCACGGCAGTGCAATTCGAATTCCGAAAGATTTTGTGTGCCTGCCAAAGTCACCATTCCCGTATCGTGCGGACGAGGACTCAACTCGGAGAATATCACGCCGTCTTTATGGCTCAGGAAGAATTCAACTCCCCAAATCCCCGCACCGGTCAGGGCACGCGTGATTTTCTCTGCCATATCCTGCGCATCTTTCAGCATTTCGGGAGAAATAGCAGCCGGTTGGAAACTTTCACGGTAATCTCCTCCTTTTTGCACGTGACCGATAGGCTGACAGAACAAAGTAGGCCCGTTCTGTTGGGTCACTGTCAGCAGCGTAATTTCACTGTCGAAAGGAATAAACTGCTCTACAATGACTTCTTTCACATCGCCACGTGCCCCCGCGCATGCATACTCCCAGGCGTGTGCCAAATCCGCAGGACTGTCCACCTTGCTCTGCCCGTGTCCGGAAGAACTCATCAAAGGCTTGATAATGCAGGGGAAGCCTATCACATCGGCCGCAGCCTTCAACTCATCGAAAGTTTTGGCATAACGATAATCCGCCGTTTTCAATCCAAGTTCCGTATGAGCCAACTCTCGGATTTCTTTTCGGTTCATGGTGAAATTCACAGCCCGGGCACTCGGTACGACCTGAATGCCCATCTTCTCGCAATCATACAGTTTCTCCGTACGGATGGCTTCTATTTCGGGGACGATAATGTCCGGTTTATGCTTTTCCACCACGGCCATCAACGTATCCCCGTCAAGCATGTGGAAGACCTCGCACTCGTCTGCTACTTGCATAGCCGGTGCATGTGCATACGAATCGCAAGCAATTACATATTGCCCTTTGCGTTGGCACGCAATGACAAACTCTTTTCCTAATTCTCCGGAGCCTAACAATAAAATCTTTTTCGTCATAAGAATATCTTAATTATGTACCGACAACCTATCGTTGTTACTGGTGTTGCTCACGCAAAAGGTCGTTCACCGTTTTCGCCGGATTGAACGTACTCAGGGGCACTTCCACAAACACCGTATTCCAATCGCTCATAGCCCCATTCCACAGGCCGGGCAACTCCAAAGCCTTGAGTTCTTTTCCGTTTTTACTTTTATAAGAAATGAATCCCGTATTACGGTCCACATAATCGGGCAGATTGAACTTGTTTCCTTTATAATCCTTCACTGCACAAACCAAATCTACGGGATTGAAATGCGTCCCGTTCTTGAACATGGCCACATATTCCGGATTCCGGGTATCAATCTGACTGCTTTCAAGAATTTGCAACGAAACCGTCCCGTCGCTGTTGTAAGCCAAGAAAGGACCGCCGCCAGGCTCTCCCACATTTTTCACCACGCCGCAGACACGCATCGGACGGTTCAACTTTTTACGCAAATAAATCACGAGTTCCGCATCTTCCAGTTCTTTCACATCCTCACGACGGCAGAAGAGCGTCTGCTGGACGAAGCGGATGATTTCTTCTATATCCGCATGGCTATAGTCCCCACTGTCCAATTTACGCAAATAAGCAAAGGCTTTCTGTTGCAACTCTACCAGAATACCGGCCAGCACCTGCTTGTAAGTAACCGTATCCCCTTTCAAACGATCCGGCACCACATTATCTATATTCTTCACGAAAACGACATCGGCCTGCAAGTCATTCAAATTTTCGATAAGCGCACCGTGCCCGCCGGGGCGGAACAAAAGCTTACCGTCCACACGGAACGGTTCATTGTCCATCGTGGCCGCCAAAGTATCCGTGGCCGGTTTCTGTTCGGAGAATGTGACATGGAACGTCACCCCGTATGCTTTTTCATACATAGGAAGCTTTTCTTCCACCAATGCCTTGAACAAAGCTTTGTGCTCCGCACTCACCGTAAAATGAACTTCAGCCTTTCCTTTGCTGGCAGCATACAAAGCCGCTTCTACCAAATGTTCCTCCAACGGAGTGCGCGAACCGCTCTCATACCGGTGAAACGTAAGCAATCCTTTAGGCAACTGGCCGTAATTCAAACCTTCCGGACGAAGCATGTTCGCCACAACCTTTTTATATTGGCCGGATGCCACCAAACCGTCAATTCCGCGACCTTCATTTTTCATGCAAACCGCATCCAATTCATCGTAGAATGCAAAATCACGAATCGCCGCAAAAAAAGTTTTTTCGAAATCAGTGGTCGGCACATCGTATTCCGCATCCAGAAATTCAAACATATTCTTAAACATACGGCTGGCTGCCCCCGAAGCCGGAACAAACTTGCTTATCGCTTTTCCTTCTTCCTTATAAGCCTTCCACACTTCCTCATAATGCCTGCATTCTTCTGCCGAAGGAGCCAAAATACCATGAGCCAACGAAGCGGCCGCTTTCAACTTCAAAAATGGAAATCCTTTCTTAAAAGTCTGCAACTGAGCCTCTATTTGCTCTTCCGTAATCCCCTTTCCGGCCAATAAGACCTTGTCTTCTGCTGTCAACATATTATATAATCGTTTTAAACCTTCCCTAAAAAACATTCAAATATAGGCTTTTTTAAGCAAACGGGTAAACGTTTCAGCAAAAAAGTACTACCTTTGAAGAAAAATAGCGGATTATGGAACAGAATGCTTTTTTCTCCGCACAAGAAAAAGTGCGACTTGCACAGCTATATAGGGAGCTTCTCAAACTTTCCGGCAATATACTTTATCCTGACGACTGCAAAAAGCTGAAAACTTATTTGCTTGAGGCGGCACGCCGTAACCTTATTCAAAGAAACGTGTTCGGCATGAACCCTATCCTCAATGACATGGAAACAGCCTTAATCGTAGCCTCTGAAATCGGACTGACGCGCGGAGCCATTCTTGGTATCATGGTACATACTTGCGTACGTTGCGGCTACTGCACGCCGGAAGATGTGGAAAGAGAATTCGGAGTGGATGTGGCCGGTATCATCAAGGGCCTGAACCGCATTTTGGAACTGTATGAGAAGAATCCAAGCGTAGAAAGCGAGAACTTCAGAAGCTTATTGCTCTCTTTTGCCGAAGACATGCGTGTGGTTCTCATTATGATAGCCAACCGCGTGAACATCATGCGCAAAATCAAAGACACGGAAAACGAGGAAGCTCGGCGCAAGGTGTCGGAAGAGGCTGCTTACTTATACGCTCCGTTGGCTCACAAATTAGGGTTATACCGCCTGAAAAGCGAACTGGAAGACTTGTCGCTGAAATACCTGGAACACGATGCCTACTATTTAATAAAAGAAAAACTGAACGCCACTAAAAAATCGCGTGACGAATATATCGAAAAGTTCATCCGTCCTATCGACGAAAAACTGAAGAAGGCCGGTCTGAAATTCCACATGAAAGGGCGTACCAAAAGCATACACTCCATCTGGCAGAAGATGAAGAAGCAGCATTGCGGAGTGGAAGGCATTTACGACTTGTTTGCCATCCGCATCATTCTGGATTCCGCCCTCGAAAAAGAAAAGATGGAATGCTGGCAGGTTTATTCCATCATCACAGACATGTATCAGCCCAACCCCAAACGGTTGAGGGATTGGTTGTCCATCCCCAAAAGCAACGGTTACGAAAGCTTGCATATCACGGTCCTCGGACCGGAGAACAAATGGGTGGAAGTGCAAATCCGAACCGAACGAATGGACGAAATAGCCGAACGAGGATTGGCTGCGCATTGGAGATACAAAGGTATTAAAAGCGGAGAAAGCGGAGTGGACGAATGGCTCAACAACATACGCAGCGCGTTGGAGAACAACGACGACCTCCAGCTCATGGACCAGTTCAAAATGGATCTGTATGAAGATGAAGTTTTCGTGTTCACCCCGAAGGGAGACCTGTTCAAGTTTCCCAAAGGTGCCACTGTACTGGATTTTGCCTATACCATCCACACCAATGTGGGCGACCATTGTATCGGTGCCAAAATCAACGAAAAGAATGCCCCACTCCGCCAAAAACTGAACAGCGGCGACCAAGTGGAAATCCTGACCGCCAACAACCAGTCGCCCAAACAGGATTGGCTGAATTTCGTCGTAACAGGAAAGGCACGGGCCAAAATCCGTCAGGCTCTCAAAGAAATGCAAGCCAAGCAAGGGGCTTTTGCCAAAGAGTTATTGGAACGCAAATTCAAAAACCGGAAGATAGAATACGACGAGCCGACCATGATGCACGTCATCAAAAAGCTCGGATTCAAAGTCGTGACGGACTTTTATAAAAGTCTGGCCGACGAAACGACGGACATCAACGAAGTGCTCGACTTATACACTGAACAACAAAAAATAGAGGCCGGGCTGGCAGAACACACTCCGGCTCCCAGTGCAGAGAACTATAATATCCCGTCGGAGGCCGAACTCAAGGCTAAAACGAACGACGATGTGTTGGTCATAGACCAAAACTTAAAGGGACTGGATTTCTCTTTGGCCAAATGTTGCCAACCGATATACGGGGACGATGTGTTCGGCTTCGTCACAGTGAACGGCGGCATTAAAATACATCGTCAAGACTGCCCTAACGCCCAAGAACTCCGTAAGCGGTTCGGATACCGTATCGTCAAAGCCCGATGGGCCGGCAAACGAGGCAGCCAATACCCTATCACGCTCAAGGTCATCGGCAACGACGATTTGGGCATCGTAAACAACATCACGTCCATCATCAGCAAGGAGGAGAAGATTTCATTACGAAGTATCAGCATCGACTCCCACGACGGCCTGTTCTCCGGCACACTGACCGTCATGCTCGATGACACAAGTAAACTGCAACTGTTGGAAAAGAAATTGAAAACCATAAAAGGTGTGAAACAAGTGTCCCGCAACTAAAGCGGACACTTGTTTCACACCTTATCTTTACCCCTCAATCTCGGCCAACTCCAACCAACGCATGGACTTTTCGTCCAATTCGTCGTTGAGGAGGGACAGGCGCTTGGACTTATCCGTCAATTCTTCTACAGACAGTGCCCCGCTACACAAAGCTTCCTCTATGTTTTTCTTTTCCGACTCGAGTGAGGCGATATCTAGCTCCAACAGTTCCATCTCCCGACGTTCCTTAAACGTCATTTTACGCTTTTGTTCTCCATGAGCCGAACGGGAAGTCTTTTGTACCGGCGGCTCTTTTGTTTTCGAGGACAGGTCTTTTTGTTGTTCGCGCTCAAACTTTTGTTTTTCTTCCTGCCATTCCCGATACTGCGTGTAGTTGCCCGGAAAGTCACGCACATCGCCCTGCCCCTGAAATACCAAAAGATGATCCACCACCTTGTCCATAAAATAACGGTCGTGACTCACCACAATCACGCAACCTTTGAAATTCCGCAAATATTCCTCCAACACCTGCAACGTGACAATGTCCAAATCGTTGGTAGGCTCGTCCAACACCAGGAAGTTCGGATTCTGCATCAACACGGTGCAAAGATACAGGCGGCGGCGCTCTCCTCCGCTCAATTTATACACGTAGTTTTGCTGGTCTTTGGGCGAAAACATGAAATGCTGCAAAAATTGCATGGCCGACAGATGCCGTCCTCCCCCAAGGTCGATATATTCGGCAATGCTCCTCACCGCGTCGATGACTTTCATTTGTTCGTTGAAAACCATCCCGTCTTGCGAATAATACCCGAACTTCACTGTCTCGCCCACAACGACCCGTCCGCTGTCCGGCTTCACCAAACCCAGCAGAATCTTGATGAAGGTAGACTTGCCGGTGCCGTTATTCCCTACGATACCCATTTTCTCATACCGCGAGAAAGTATAAAAGAAATCTTTCAGGATGACTTTATCCGGTCCGTAACTTTTGCTAATGTAGTCGGCCTCGAAGATTTTGCTACCGATATAAGACGATTTCACCTCCAACGACACGCTCTGTTCCACCGTTTTACGTTTTGCCACTTTCTCCAGTTCGTAAAACGCTTCCTCACGATAACGCGCCTTATGCCCTCGGGCGCAAGGCATGCGGCGCATCCAGTCCAATTCCGTACGATAAAGGTTGTTGGCACGCGCCACCTCGGCATTCGATGCGTCGATACGTTCCTGACGTTTCTGCAAATAATAGCTATAGTTCCCTTTGTAAGTATATACGGTACAGTCGTCCAGTTCCAATATGACGGAACAAACCCGATCCAGAAAATAACGGTCGTGTGTCACCATCAGCAGACTCAACTTGGAACGTTTCAGATAACCTTCAA
>ENA-ORUQ01003637-ORUQ01003637.1-human-gut-metagenome-genome-assembly--contig:-NODE-3637-length-10268-cov-8.308137_pt1 | contig 10268 bp, 9 predicted proteins | sample MGYA00242081_ERZ509211 | MGnify/ENA primary metagenome ERZ509211 (study PRJEB26280, sample SAMEA2338785) | human gut metagenome | biome: human gut; feature: human-associated habitat; material: faeces...
GCATTTTGGCAACGCAGATGCCGTGCCGCAGCTGCCGGAGCGGTGCTTAAGCCGCTAGGCGGGAATTGTGCGGTGTTGCCCAAGGCAAAACAAAATCGGCCCCTGCCTTGGTGCGGCAGGGGCCGATAAATTCAGTGATTCAAATAACTCAAAAATGCGGAAAAGAAAGCTTTACCGGTCGATGGGGGCAGTCTTGGCTTTCAGCCAGGTCTTTTCCTCCTCGGTCAGGCGAGGGCTGAGCATCTCGTATACATGGGCATGGTAGGCGTTCAGCCAGTTGATCTGGTCACGGGTCAGTTCGTCCACAATGACCGGCTCGGTGGAGATGGGCACCAGGGTCAGCGGCTCAAATTTCAGCCAGTGACCATATTGGTTGGTGCCGGCATCCACGCATTCCAGCTCGTTCTCAATACGGATGCCGACTTCATCGGTCTCATAAACGCCCGGCTCATCGGTGATGGTCATGCCCTCTTTGAAGACAATGGGGTTCTGGGGGCGCAGGCTCTGGGGGCCTTCGTGCACCGAGGAGATGTAGCCAACGCCGTGGCCGGTGCCGCAGCGGTAGTTGATTTTGTGTGCCCACAGCGGGCCGCGGGCAAAGCTGTCCAGTGCAAAGCCGGTGCAGTAATCCAGGAAGACCGCGCGGGCAATGTCAATGTGGCTCTGCAGGGTCCAGGTGTAGTATTTGCGCTCGTTCTCGGTCAGGGGGCCGACGGGATAGGTGCGGGTGATATCGGTGGTGCCGCAGTCATACTGGCCGCCGTTATCCACCAGCAGGAAGCCGCGCGGCTCAATCACGCTGTCCACTTCGCCCTCGGCATGGTAGTGCATCATGGCGGCGTTGGGGCCGTAAGCGGCAATGGTATCAAAGCTGTCCTCAAAATAGCCGGGCATTTCGGCACGGCGCTTTTGCAGCATCTTTTCAATGTCAGTCTCGTGCAGGATTTTGCCCTCGGCGATGGCCTTTTCCAAGTCCATCTGGAAACGCACCATGGCAACGCCGTCACGCACATGGCATTCGCGGATGTTGGCAAGTTCGACCGGGTTTTTGACACCTTTCAGTGCAAAGATCGGGTCGGCACCGGTAACGGTCTTGTGCTCGTTCAGGGCGCAGTACAGGTCATAGTTGGTGGCTTTCTCGTCTACGAGGAACACTTCCTCTGCGGGCAGAGCGTGTACGGTATCGATCAGCTCCGGGTAGTCGCGCAGGGAAACGCCGTTATCGGCCAACGTTTTTGCGTCGGCATCATTCAGGCGGCCGGGGGCGATAAACAGGGTGCAGCTGTCCATCGTGACAAGGGCATAAGCAACGGCCAGCGGGGTACAGGGCAGGTCGCGTGCGCGCATGTTGGTCAGCCAGCCCACACAGTCCAGACCAGTCACGGCCAGGGCGGTGGCACCGGCTTTTTTCAGCTCGTCACGCACCATGGCAATGCGCTGGGCGGCGGTGGCGCCGGTCTGCTCAACAGTCAGCAGCTCGCAGGGGGTGTTGGGCAGGCTGGGGCGGGTGGCCAGGCTCTCCCACAGGGGGGAGACGATATCCTTGCTTTCCAGCTTGGCGCCGCTCTTGGCCAGAGCGGCGGCATAGCCGTTGGCAATGGTGGCAGGAACGCAGCTGCCATCCAGCAGCAGGGTCTGGCCTGCGGCAAAATGGGCGGTCAGGTACTCTTCCACGGTGAGCACCCCGGCAGAACCGGCGTGCATGCACTCAATTTCGGTACCGGCCAGCTGACGGTCACCCTGAACATAAAAGCGGCCATCGCACCACAGGGCGCTGCCGGTCAGGGTGACAACAAAGGTGGAGTTCTCGCCGGTAAAGCCGGAGAAAAACGGCAGGCTGTTGTAATAAGCGGGCAGATATTCACTGGAGTGGGGGTCGCTGGTCATCAGCAAAACACCGTGGGCACCGGCTGCCTGGGCAGCGGCGCGCAGAGCGGCGATTTTTTCATTGGTCGTCAAAATAGTCCTCTCCTTATATGCAGAATGTTGAACAAGTCCATTCTAACATGTTTTCATAAAAGGTCAATACGGGGTGCGGTTCAGCACAGTGCCCAGCAGCGGCAGGCCGCAGCCCTGCAGAAGGTGAGCCGCCTGGCGCAGCTTCTGGTGGGTAACGCCGCCGCTTTGCACCACAAGCAGGGCACCGTCACATACTTTGGCAAGGCTGAGAGCGTCACTGCATTCGCTCAGGGCTGGAGCATCTACCAAAAGATAAGCAAACTTTGGTGCACAGCTTTCCACCATGCGGGCAAAACGGGGGTGTTCCAGCAGCAGGGCCGGGCGGCTGGTGGTGCCGGAGGCCGGAACCAGGCAGGTGCCGCGGATCTCGGTGTGGTAGAGAACTTCCTCCAGAGGAACGCTGCCGGAAAGATAGTGTGCCAGACCCGGCACTTTGTGTTCACCGGTCAGCCCGCACTGGCGGCAGATGCCGGAATGGCGCAGGTCACCGTCAACCAGCAGGCAGCGCTGGCCAAGCCCGGCAAGCAGCTGCCAGAACTGCAAAGCCAGAGTAGTTTTACCTTCCTGCGGGGTAGTGCTGGTGAGCAGAATGATTTTGGCGTCTGGGGCTGTCTGTTCCAGACGCAGGCGCAGCAGATTCAGGGATTCAACCGTCCGGGGTGCCAGCTCCGGCAGGTGGTTCAAAGCAAGCTCTTTCATGGGCGGCCGCCTTTCCGGGTATGGAGGCGGCGGGGCGTGGCATCCGGGATGCAGGCCAGCGGCGAAGAGCCAAGGCAACGGGTCAGATCGTCCGCCGTATAAATGTGGTCATCCCGCAGGTAATGCAGGCAGAGGAAAGCAAAGCAGAGCAAAAAGCCGATGCCAGCGCCAAACGCTGCGTGGAACACAGCCCCCGGCCCGGAAAAGCGCTGCGGCGGGGCTGCCTGCTCCACCAGGCGGGGCGGGGTGGTGCCCATGCGGGCAGAGAGATCATCCAACGCAAGGGCAGCCAGTGCGTTGGCAATATCTGCTGCGCGCTGTGGGGAGGAATCGGCCGCAACAATGCGCAGAATATGGGTATCTGCCGGGTGCAGAATGGTAATCTGGTCTTTTAAGTGGGCAGTATCCGTGGAAAGGCCAAGGGTGGAAATAACGGATTCCAGCATGGTGCGGCTGGTCAAAAGCTCCTGATAATCAGCCGTTAATTGCAGTTCCGCATAGCCGGAGGTCAGCCCCTCCTGTGCGGCGGCAACATACAGCTGGGCTTCGGCCTGGTAGCTGCGCGGGGCAAGGCGTGCGGCAGCAAAGGCCAGAATACCTCCCAGCAGGGTACAAACCAGTACCGCGGCGAAATGGGCGGGCAGCAGGCGGAACAGTTCCACGGGGGTCACTTCGCGCCCGGCGGCGCGGGATGCAGGGGCAGCGGGCAAGGTGCTCACCTCCAAAACAGGGCGTGAACAAGGCAAAATTCCGGTAAAAACAGCATAAATCAAGTGTAACACGCGCCCGGCGCAAAATTCAATAGAAAAAACGGTTTTTCAGGCGATACTGGGCGGTTTTTCGGGCAAACTGCTGAAAGGTGAGAGAATTTTGCAGCAAACGGGGGAAACGCCGCGGTAAAAAGGCGCTGACAGGGCAAGAAGTTTTCAAAAATTTCAAATTTTGGCAGGCCCAAATGGGCGAAAAGCTCTTGACGGGTTTGATATAATAAGGTTAGCAGTAAGAAAACAAGATTGCTAACAACACAAACAAACTTTAAGATAGAAGGGAATATTACCATGGCAGAACAGGTAACGAAAATTGATATTTTCTCCGGCTTTTTGGGTGCAGGCAAAACGACCCTGATCAAAAAGCTCATCAAGGAAGCGTTCCAGGGCGAAAAGATCGTGCTGATCGAAAACGAATTCGGCGAGATCGGCATTGACGGCGGCTTTATGCGTGAGGCTGGCATTCAGGTCAACGAGCTGAACTCCGGCTGCATCTGCTGCTCCCTGGTGGGCGACTTCCGCGAGGCACTGAAAAAGGTCGTGGAGACTTATCACCCTGACCGCATCCTGATCGAGCCTTCCGGCGTTGGCAAGCTGAGTGATGTGACCCGCGCTGTTGAGGGTGTGGGCGAGACCCTGCCGGTCAGCCTGAACAGCTTTGTGACCGTGGCCGATGTGAACAAGGTCAAAATGTATATGAAGAACTTTGGCGAGTTCTATGATGACCAGATCAGCCACGCATCCTGCATCATCCTGAGCCGCACCGGCAGCGCAGACGAGAAGAAGGTTGCCGCAGCCGTTGCCTTGATCCAGGAAAAGAACCCCACCGCCACCATTGTGACCACCGATTGGAACGAACTGACCGGTGCACAGATCGTTTCCGTTATGGATGGTAAGCGCGACCTGGTTGCCGAGCTTCTGAGCGAAGCACAGGCTTCCAATGCTGCCCATGCGGACGAGGATGAGGAAGAGCATCATCATCACCACCATGACCATGATGAGGACGGCCACGAGTGCTGCCACCATCACCACGACCATGATGATGACGACGATGAGGAGGATGAGCACGAGCATCACCACCATCATGACGAGGATGATGACCACGGCCACGAATGCTGCCATCACCACCACGACCATGATGACGACGATGACGAGGACGAGCATGAGCACCACCATGACGGCAAGTGCTGCTGCGGCCATCATCACCATCATCATGACCACGATGCAGACGAAGTGTTCACCAGCTGGGGCCATGAGACTGCCCACAAGTATAGCCATGACGAGCTGGAGAGCATCCTGACCACGCTGGATTCCGGCGAGTACGGCGCTGTGCTGCGTGCCAAGGGCATTGTGGACGGCGGCGACACCTGGTACGAGTTCGACATGGTGCCCGGTGAGCATGAGATCCGCACCTGCGGCCCCGATGTTACCGGCAAGGTGTGCGTGATCGGTTCCCAGCTGAAGGAACATGAGGTGGAAGAGCTGTTCCACGCCTGATTTGTAAAGGAGTAAAACATGGCGCAGAAAGAGATTCCCTGTTACCTCTTTGTGGGTATGCTGGAAAGCGGCAAAACCAAGTTTATTCAGGAAACAATGGAGGACCCGCAGTTTGATTCCGGCGACAAAACGCTGCTGTTGATCTGTGAGGAAGGCGAAGAGGAATATGATTCCGAGCGATTTGCCTTTGGCGGCGTGACCGTTGCCACCATTGAGGACAAAGCGGAACTGAACCGCGAACACCTGCAGCAGCTGGCTGAAAAGTCTGACTGTGGGCGTGTGATCATTGAATACAACGGCATGTGGCTGGTGCAGGAACTGTACGATGCCCTGCCGGATAACTGGCTGATTTACCAGTGCCTGGCCACCGCAGACGGCACTACCATCAAGACCTATGCCAACGACAATGCCATGCGCGGCCTGCTGCTGGACAAGCTGCGCGGCAGCGAGCTGCTGGTGGTGAACCGTGCCGAGGCGGTAAACGATGACGAAAGCCACCAGCTGATCCACAAGCTGGTGCGCCAGGCCAGCCGCCGCTGCGATATCGCCTATGAGTTCAAGGATGGCAGCGTTGCCTATGACGATATCCCGGACCCGCTGCCGTTCGATGTAAACGCCCCGGTGATCGAGATTCCCGAAGAGTTCTTTGGCGTGTGGTATATGGACTGCATGGATGAGATGCAGAAGTACGACGGCAAAACGGTGAAATTCCTGGCTCAGGTGTGCCAGACCAACCGCGCCGGCAAGGACAGCTTTGTGCCCGGCCGCTTTGCCATGACCTGCTGCGTGCAGGATATCCAGTTTGTGGGCTTCCCCTGCAAGTACACGGAGTACAAGAACCTGAAGCAGCGTGACTGGATCACGGTAACGGCAAAGGTGAACCTGAAATACCACCCGATTTACAAGGGCCAGACCCCAGATTCTGTCGGCCCGGTACTGACGGCCATCAACGTGGAGCCTGCCGCGGCCCCGCGTGATGATGTGGTGACCTTCAGTTGAGCGGGGAACGCCGCAGGGCAATCGAAGCCCGCGTGGCAGCCGCAGCCGCTCGGCTGGAAAAAGAGGGCCGCTACACGGCAACCCGGCGGTGCATCCAGCACGGCAAGGTCAGCGTGTATGCCCACTGCGTCAGCGTGGCGGATACCGCCTGCGTCTTGGCGGAAACGCTGCACCTGCGCGTAAACGAGCGGGCGCTGATCCGCGGTGCATTGCTGCATGATTACTTTTTGTATGACTGGCACGATAAAGCCAACGGCCACCACTGGCACGGTTTTACCCACCCAGGCACCGCCCTGCACAACGCAAGCGAGGATTGGAAGCTGACCCCGGTGGAGCGGGAGATCATCAAAAAGCACATGTTCCCCTTAACCCCCATCCCACCCACCTGCCGTGAAGCGTGGCTGGTGTGCCTGGCAGATAAAATCTGTGCCGCCAAGGAGACGACCGGCGGAATCTATGGCAAGCTGCCGTTTGCCGCGAAGCATAACGCGCAGGATTAAGTAAATTAACGTTTTATATGCAGAAAATCCAAAAGCCCGATGCCGTGTTGACATCGGGCTTTTGGCATTTTACGCGGAGAGGGGAAAATTAGGAATTCGGAGTGGGACGGCGGAAAAAGTTCGTGGCAAGGGTTGAACCTGCTGTAATTCCGCATAGGCAGGGATCATAAACAGGAACAACAAAAAACAGGCGCACCACAGAATAATCCCCGTGGTGCGCCTTATTTATACGATTGTACCTATTGGATTAAAGGTTTTCGCCGAAGCCTTTTTTCAAAAAGGTTGGAAAAATCCCCCGTAAATCCAAAAATCACAGCGTATCGCAGATGGTGCTCATCATGGAACGGATGTCGATGTGCTGGGGGCATTTGGGCAGGCAGGCACCGCACTTGATGCAATGCTCGGCGCGGGTGGCGGCGGGGGCGTCCTCATATTCCTCTTTTAGGGTGGCGAGGCGGTCACCACACAGGCGGTATTCGTTCCAGGCGTGCAGCATGCCCGGAATGTTGACCCCGGCGGGGCAGGGCATGCAGTACTTGCAGGCCGTGCAGGGGGCAAGCTTTTGGGCCTTGAACACATCCAGCGCACGGGCGAGGGTATCCTGCTCGGTGGTGGAAAGCGGAATAAAGGGATCCATGGAAGCCACGTTATCCTGTACCTGCTCCAGGGTAGTCATGCCGGAAAGTACGCACAGCACATTGGGCAGGCTGGCAACCCAGCGAATGGCCCAGCTGGCCAGGCTCTTTTCCGGGGCGGCCTGATGCAGCAGGGCGGCGGCTTCAGGGCAAAGGGTGTTCAGCATCCCGCCGCGCACCGGCTCCATAACGATGACCTGCAGCCCGGCAGCGGCGCACAGCTCGTATTTTTTGCGGCTCTGCTGATAGTCCCAGTCAAAATAATTGAGCTGCAGCTGTACAAAATCCCAATCGCCTGCAGCAAGGATCTCTGGCAGCTGCTCAGCGCTGCCATGGAAAGAAAAGCCCAGCCGCTTGATTTTGCCCGCCTTGCGCAGCTCGTTCAGCTGGTCATAGGCGTGGTACTTGACGTAATTGGACCAGCTGCTTTCATGCACAGAGTGAACGAGGTAAAAATCAAAGTAATCAGTGCGGCAGTTGGCCAACTGCTCGTTAAAAATACGGGGCACATCCTCATCGCATTTCAACAGCCAGCCGGGCAGTTTGCTGGCAAGGTGATAGCTGGCGCGGGAATACTTGGCCAGAGCTTTGCCGCAGAATTTTTCGCTCATGCCGCCGTGGTAGGGGTAGGCAGTATCGAAATAGTTCACGCCGTGGGCATAGGCATAATCAAAAATCTCCTGTGCCTTTTCCTCGTCAATGCTGGTCTGGTCGGCGGCGTCCCGCAGGGGCAGGCGCATGGTGCCAAGACCCAGCAGGCTGATTTTGCCGTTGAGGTCATTATAGGGGGCAGGGTTATTGCGGCAAACACGGTATTCCATACAAGTTACGCTCCTTATTCCGGCTTTGCCAGATGAATTTGATGGAAGATTTGGTGCGGGGATAAACAAGAAACGCCGATTTTGCTGGCTCGGCGGTTAAGGTGTATCTGAAAACAAAGAAACAGCCGATATTTTCGACTTTTCAGATACACCCTGGGAAAAGGAAATTATTCGCAGGAGGAACAGTCGCCACAGTCCTCGTCGGTGGCAGGAGCTGCCGCTGCGGCGCGGCCTGCCAGCTCGGGATCAAGGCTTTCGGCTACTTTGATCATCAGGGCACATTCAATGCGCTTGCGGAACACTTCGCAGCCATATTCATACACACCGTGGATATCGCCGGTGGCGTGCAGGGCGTTGGCGGCGCAGCCGCCCGCGCAGTACAGGCGTGCCCAGCAATCCTTGCAGTCGGGGCGGGCGTACACGTTGCACAGCTTGAATTCATCCCGCAGTTCGGTGTTGGTAACGCCGTTCCAGATATCGCCCAGCTTGTAATCCGGGTCGCCGACAAACTGATGGCAGGGGTACAGGTCGCCCCAGGGGGTAACGGCCATATATTCGGTGCCGGAACCACAGCCGGAAATGCGCTTGTAAATGCAGGGGCCATGGGCCAAGTCGATCATGTAATGGTAGAAGGTGATGGGATGACCGGCTTTTTCACGGCGGAGCATATCCTTGGCCAGCAGCTCATACTGGTCAAACAGGATGGGCAGGTCGGCTTCGGTCAGGGCTTCGGGACTGCCGGCCTTGCTCACGACCGGCTCCATGGAAAGCTCGTCAAAGCCGAGATCATCCGCCATGTGGAACAGGTCGTTGGTGAAATCGGTGTTGTAATGGGTGAAGGTGCCGCGCATGTAGTAGCCCTTACCGCCGCGGGCCTTGACCAGCTGCTGGAACTTGGGCACAATGCGGTCATAGCTGCCGCGGCCTGCAATATCCTTGCGGAAACGGTCGTTGACCTCCTTGCGGCCATCCAGAGAAAGAACCACGTTGTAGCACTCTTTGTTGGCCCACTCAATGACTTCATCGGTGATGCCGATGCCGTTGGTGGTCAGGGTGAAGCGGAAGTTCTTGCCTTTTTCTTTTTCAATGCTGCGAGCATAGGCAACCAGCTGTTTGCAGACCTCAAAGTTCATCAGCGGTTCGCCGCCGAAAAAGTCAACCTCCAGGTTGTGGCGGGTGCCGCTGTGCTCCACCAGGAAATCCAGCGCACGCTTGCCGGTCTCAAAGCTCATCAGGCCGGACTGGCCGTGGAACTTGCCCTGGGCGGCAAAGCAGTATTCGCAGTTCAGATTGCAGGTGTGGGCCACATGCAGGCAGAGTGCCTTGACAACGGTGGAACGATTCTTGAAGTCAAAGGCATGGTCAGCGTAAATATCTTCGGCAAACAGCTTGCCTTCGGCCTTCAGTTCTTCGATATCGTCAAAGCAGTCGTTGATGTCCTCGGCGGTCACTTCGGGATGGTCAGCATATTTCTTTGCCAGCAGGTCGGCAGCTTCTGCGCGGGGGTGGCCGGCATCGACCAGAGCGATGGCGTCATACGCCAGTTCGTCTACGGCGTGAACGCTGCCGCTGTAGACATCCAGCACAATGTTGTAGCCGTTGAGTTTATATTGATGGATCATACTATTCCTCATATCCGAATCAAAGTGGGGTTACATAAAAAGAACCGGGAGCGCCTTTTTGGTAAAAGGCAGTCCCGGCAGAAAGCCAGTTCAAGTAAAAATTACTTCTTCTCGCAAGGCTGGTTGGCAATGCCGCAGCTGGTCTTGCAGGCGCTCTGGCAGGAAGTCTGGCATTCGCCGCAGCCGCCGTTCTGGAGGCTCTTAGCCATATCGCGGGTGTTCAGAGTCTGAATGTGCTTCATGAAATTTCACCTCTTCTATAAATATAGATTATATTAAATATACACGGAAACCATAGGGTTTGTCAAGCAAAAGCGAGGATTTTTGCGGGGAGGCGGGCAGTTTTTTGCCCACAACAGGAATGGTGCTATGGCAGAACATCCAAAGTGGAGCCACCGCCAAGGCCAGTGTGGTGCAGGTGGGTGCCGCAGGCAGCAAGGGCGGTGCAGGCCGCGATGAATTCCGGAGTGATCACTTCGCCCGGTGCCAGCAACGGAACGCCCGGCGGATATGCCCAGACATACTCCGCCGAGGTGCGGCCAACGGCATGTTGCAGTGCCAACGCGGTGTGCGGGGCAAAAAGCGCCTGTGCGATGGAACAGGCGGCTGGGCCTGGGGTGGGCAGCACCTGCGCCGAGGCGGGCAGGGGAGCGTTCTGCGCCGCCGCAGCATCGATCACCAACAGGGCAGCGGCAAAACGGTAAAGGGCGGTTTCTTCATCGCAGGGGGAGGTCATGGCCAGCACGTTGTTGATCTGGTTGGGGAAATC
>ENA-ORUQ01003641-ORUQ01003641.1-human-gut-metagenome-genome-assembly--contig:-NODE-3641-length-10240-cov-2.907020_pt1 | contig 10240 bp, 8 predicted proteins | sample MGYA00242081_ERZ509211 | MGnify/ENA primary metagenome ERZ509211 (study PRJEB26280, sample SAMEA2338785) | human gut metagenome | biome: human gut; feature: human-associated habitat; material: faeces...
AGCCACGCAAATCTCCTGATTCAGGGACCGATCGGGGAAGGATTTCATTCGATCCAGAACCCGTAAGTGATATCCTGTTCTCCGCTGATATGGTAAGCATCTTCCACATCAGCGCCCCAGCTGTTGATACCACCCACACCCCTCACTGCTCCCAGGATGGATACCACCGTCCTGCGGGCAGGAGGTAGTTCTTCGTGGTGCATGGCATTTTCCAGTTCCTGTGCCGTATAAGGCAGGCAGGAAAATGCGAAGTGTTTTCCCTCCTCCGCGGTTATTTTTAAACGGCTGCTTCTTTCTCCACGGTCTGTATTATCCAGGGAAGTCTTCCTAACGATCTCCAGCCATTTGGTCTGCATATGCATCCCACAGTCCTGAGGCACCATATAAGGTGTCACCGGCAGGCCCTGTACTTCATACACACCGGGAATTCCTCCTGCCATACGGTCCGGATAGGTCTCTCCGGACAATCCTTCATAGGTATACCTCTCCGCTGCGGTGGGCATCAGAAACCGCATTCCGAATACCGGAAGCTCCGGCAGACCCTGTTTTCCACAATAATCTGCCTGCACATGGATTCTGCCATCCGTTTCCACCGTATAAGTCACTGTCACCTCCGTCACCGGAACTGTCGGTGTCTTATACGTATAGACGATCTCGAATCTGTCACAGGTCTCTTTTCCGGTGTATTTATTATTCGCCGGTGCCAGCGGGATGGCAATCTCCTCTCCATCCATCCGGGCCTCTACCCGGCTGCAGCGTACAAAACGATCCGCCGCGGACCATACCGCACTGCGGAATGCGAATCCACACCCTCTGTCATTGTCCGTGACCGCGCGCCAGAAAGCCGGTCGGGGAGACCTGTACAGCCACTCTTTGCCATCCTTATATAAAGACTCCATGCCTCCGGAGCCCACGGAGAAAATATAGGAAAAATCCTGTCCCTGTATTCCGATAGTCACATCACCGATTACGATTCTGAGTGCCATAATAATATCTCACCTCCTGCATTGCCGGCTTTTCACTACGGTCTGCGAATAAGATTCCATTTCCCGAGAATTCATAATCACTGGGTCTGTCATCAAAATCTCCTCCGTAGCGCAGTACTCTGCGTCCCGTCACTTCATCTTTTACCCACAGCGCCTGGTCGATATAGTCCCAGATAAATCCACCCTGGTACATCTCAAAGCGGTCCAGCAGGTCCATATAGGAATTCATTCCACCCAGGGAATTGCCCATATCATGCATATATTCGCACAACAGATACGGCTTTTTCGGGTCGTTTTCCAGATAATCTATAATCTCCTGCGGATATGCATACATCCGGCTCTCCATATCGGAAATCACATCCTCATATGTCTTGTTATGGAAAACGCCCTCATAGTGCACCAGACGCAAGTCGTCTTTTTCCTTGAAGAACTGCTGCATGGCAGCAATATCATCTCCAGCATAGGATTCATTTCCCAGAGACCAGAACAGGATCGAAGGATGATTCTTAAAGCATTCAAAATTGGTTCTGGCACGGTCCACTACCGCTTCCTTCCACTCCGGCAGGGAACCGGGCACATTCCAGGAAGGTTCCACAGCTCCCATCTTCTGCCAGGAGCCGTGACTCTCCAGATTCGTCTCCGCCATCATGTAAATACCGGCTTCATCGCACAATGTGTACCATTCCATGCGATCCGGATAATGACAGGTACGGACGGCATTGATATGGTTACGTTTGAAGCATTCGATGTCCCATTTCATGTCTTCCAGGGAAATACACCGTCCGGAAGCTGCATTCCACTCATGGCGGTTCACTCCACAGATCACCAGCCGCTCGCCGTTCAGTTTCATCACTCTATCCGTAGGATCCAAAATAAAATCCCGGAAGCCGATCTTATAAGGCACCACTTCCGTCACTTCACCCTCACTGTCTGTCAGCGTGATCTCCAACTGATATAAGTACGGATTCTCATGGCTCCAGGGGACTACTTTTTCTGCCAATGTTTCCCGAAGGTGCAGCGTCTGCTCCACCTGTGACTGCAAAATCTGTGTCTGCTCCAACAGGCATTTCCCGTTGGCATCCGACAGACATACACGCATTTTGCCCGGGTGCTGTCCCGCATCTGCGGCAGATACTTTTACCGTCAGATCTAAAGTGCCCATTGCATCCTGTACGCTATAATTAGGCTTTGCCCAGAGATCTTCCACATGCCAGCCGGGCTTTGCATAAAGCTTTACACTGCGGAAGATTCCGAAAAAGCGGAAGAAATCCTGGTCTTCGAGAAATGCCGCCGTACTGCGCTTATGCACTTCCACCGCCAGCAGATTGTCCTTTTCCTTAATATAAGGTGTCAGATCGAATTCAGAGGGAGTAAAGCTGTCCTCGGCATATCCCACGAAATGCCCGTTCAGCCAGACATACATCGCCTGTTCCACACCTTCGAAACAGATGATCACCCGCTTTCCCCGCAGACCATCTGCCAGATGAAAACGCTTGCGATAACTTCCTACGGGATTATACTCCGCCTCACTGAAAGCACCTTCTGCCAGACCTTTTCCCAGTGTGTAGGCCGGGCGGCGGTAGATTTTCCCCTCCCAGGGATACATGGTGTTGATATAATGAATTTTGTCGTAACCGGATAACTCAATATGCCCCGGTACACGGATCGTTTCGAATTCTGTATCTCCGGCATTGTCCCGGTAGAAATCCACCGGACGGCTCTTCGCATTCACCGAATAGGCGAACTCCCAGTTTCCGTCCAGAGACTGTACCAGGGAGCTTCTGCCCTCTGCCGCTTCTTCCGTATCCTGATAGATCGGATGATCACTGTGGGCTGGCAGCTGACCGACCCGGAACACCTTCGGATCGTCCAGCCAACGGATATCTGCTTCCATGTTTTCTCCTCCTGATTTCTCCTTAATTTCTTCTTGTTTTCTTCTGTTATTCCTTGACAGCACCGGCTGCGATTCCTGCCAGAATGTATTTCTGGAAGAAAATGTAAGTCAGAACTGTTGGGATCATGACTACGATGATACCTGCTGCCAGTGTCTGCCAGGATCCCTGCTGTGCATTCGCATAATCCATCAGGAATGTAGTGATGGTACGCAGCTTGTTCTTCGGCATATACAGATAAGGGATGTACATGTCGTTGATGATGTTGATGGCCTTCACGATACATACCGTGGCTGTAGCCGGTGCCAGCAGCGGGAAAATAATCTTGTAGAACAGCTGGAAATAGGAACAGCCATCCAGCAGTGCCGCCTCATCCAGAGATACCGATAATCCGGAAATAAACTGTCTGTAAATGTACAGCTGCATCAGGTCGGATGCAATGTAGATCACAATCGGTGCTCCCAGTGTATTGTACAGATGGAAACCGTTGATGATACGGAATCTGGAAATCTCTGTTACAAAGGAAGGAATCAACATTCCCAGGAAAAACAGTCCCACGACGAACTTTTTGCCGCGGAATTCAAATCGTTCGATGATAAATGCGGTAATGGTTCCCAGCATTACATTAAATATCAGGGAAACCGCCAGTATTATTATAGTATTTTTAAAGCCGATCAGCAAATATTTATTGGTAAATACTTTTTTATAATTTTCAAAAGTCAGGTCACTTCCGGCAGGGGGCAGCAATGGGGAAGACAGTGTCATGGCGCCCTTGGACTTTAAAGAAGCGAACAATGTCAGAAGGATTGGTGCCAACACGATAATGACCATGCCGATACATATTACCTGTTTGATTACCTGTTGAATTACTCTCTTTGCCATATGTTTAGCATCCTTTCTGTTTATTTGTCTCTCAGAACCAGACCGTGGATGATCTTGTTCTGGATCACATAGATGATCACGATCATCAGCATGATCGCCACTGCCATGGTTGCCGCCAGTCCGAAGTTCGAGAAGGTGAACGCCGTCTTGATGGTGTACAGGGTAAAGGTAGAAGAAGCATAGCCGGGACCACCTGCCGTCATAACGAAAGGAATGTCGAATACCTGCAATGCTCCGCGGATATTGTCGAACAATACGAAGTCCACCATCAGCATGATTGCAGGAATCTGTATGTATTTGAAAATCTGTCCGGTACTTGCGCCGTCGATCCTTGCTGCCTCCAGAATGTCCGTAGGGATGGACTGCAGGGCTGCCATGAACAGGATCACATGGTATCCGCTGAATCTCCAGACAGATACAGATGCCAATACGAAGTTTACAATTTTCTCATCGGATAACCAATTGCGGATCAGACTTTCCAGATGCAGGGCAGTCAGGATTCCGTTGAAGGCACCGTTGATTGGGGAGAAGAAATAGGAAAATGCGTAGGAAATAGCAACGCCGTTAATAATATAAGGTAAAAATACCATGGTCTTGTAGAACTTTGCCGCCCGAAGCTTACTGGTCAGCAAGACTGCAAAGGCAAGCTCAACCAGGATCATAAATAAATGGATCACAAAATATACGGCATTGTTCCGTAAGGACAGCCAGAGGTCTTTATTGTGGAACATGGAAATATAGTTCTCAAAATTAATAAAATGAAAATCCGTCCCAGTCCGTGAAACTCATACGGAACAGGTCAATCGCCGGGAACACCACAAATGCGATCAGCAAAGTAACCGGTATCAGCAAGGATATGAAGATAAACTGTCTGCGTTTCTTGTTTAATTTATTCATGGATATCCCTCTCTTTATGATTTTCGGGAGCCGCTTCGCAGCTCCCGATCTATCAGATTTAAATCCTTTTTACTGGATGCCCAGTTTGGTTCTTGCGTCTTTCCACTTCTGGTTCAGCTCGCTCATCTTGCTGTCCAGATCAAAGTTGCGGGTCAGCATCTCTGCACCAAGCTTCTTGTAGTCGAAGGTGGTCTCATTCTGGATGGCTGTGAAGTCATCTCCTCCGCCGTCATAGGTAATGATCTGCTTATCCTTGCAGAGAGTATCTGCTTCTGCAAGGATAGGATCCTTCTCCTTCGGGAAGTTCGTCATGGAAGAAGAGGAAGAGATGTATGCCAAGTACTCAGGATACCAGTCTTCGGAGTAGAACCACTCTACGAAAGCCTTGGCAGCTTCGGGGTTCTTGGAATGTGTGGTCACACCCATGAAGGAGTCACCCTGTACGATCACATTGTAAGGATCGGAGGTAGTGTTTCTGGTAGGAAGGTAGAATGCTCCCAGTTCGGAAGTATCTTCTGCCTGGTTCTGGATATTCTGGAGTCCCCAGTCACCCAGTGCGATGATGGCTGCCTGCTTGGAAGAGAACAGTGCGGTTGCCTGATCGGAACCCATACCCAGAGGATCCTTGCCCATGACACCGGAGTTGAACAGTTCATAAGCCTTGCTGTATGCTTTGTAGATGTCTGTTCCCTCGGAGAAAGGCTCATCCTGAGTTGCCATGGTGTTCCAGTTCTGTCCGTTACCGGATTCCAGTGCGGGCATGAACTCCATGTAAGGGTAATCCGGCCACTCATCCTTGAATCCACAGGCAATTGCCATGAAGTTGGCATTGTCTTTTCCATAATAATCCTGTAAGGTCTTGGCTACGACTTCGTACTCACCCCAGGTGGTAGGTACTTCTACGCCCGCCTCTTTAAACATGTCTTTCCAATAATATACATATTCATATCCGCTGGTCATAGGGATGCCGAGGATCTTACCATCGATGGCATAGCCTGCTGCCAGTTCATTGTTCTTGGCTGCCTCAGTATCGGACAGATCCAACAAATACTCTTTAAATCTTGCCAGAGTAAAGGTCTTATTGAACATAACATCCGGTAACTGATTTGCAGATGCTCTCATCTTCATGGCATTCCAGTACTCGGAGTCATCCTTGATCTTCTCTATTTCAACATCGATGTCAGGATACTTCTCCTGGAACTTGCCTACCATATCATTGGATTCAATGAAGTCATTCAGGTTGTTGTCCCAGATGGTAAAAGTAATGGTTCCGCTTAAGTTCTCATTGGAAGCTGTTGCAGTTCCTTCTGTTTTGCTTTCTGTCGTTGCACCATTATTAGTAGTGCTGCTTTCTGCTGTGCTGCCGCATCCGGTAAGTAACCCCACGCCCATAACGCATGCAAGCACTGCTGCTATAACCCTCTTTTTCATACGTTTTCTTCCTCCTTGTGGAAAAATGTTTTGTTGCTGTTTACGAGACTAAGTATAGCAACCACACAGTTTTCCCACCATTTCATATCTTCTTTTTTCTTGATATTTTGTATGAATACATATTTTGCCATTCTTGATCTATCGTTGGAATTCTTGAACAAACGTAACAAAACGCAGGATTTTATCCTGCGTTTTGTATTATTCACCCTGTTTTCGATACTGTGCCGGCGTGCACCCGGCTTCCTTTTTGAACATTCTGGTGAAATGCTCCGCGTTACGATATCCTACCATTTCACCGATTTCATAGCTCTTAAACGTAGTGGTTCGGAGCAATTCTTTTGCTTTTTGGATCCGTAACTGAGTCAGATAATTGGAAAAAGTCTCTCCGGTCTCTTTGGTAAACCGATTCGTGAAATATTTTTCACTCAGTCCCACATGCTCCGCCACCTGAAAAAGCGTCAGTTCGGCATCATCATAGTGGTCTGCCAGATAACGTTTCGCTTTTACGATCACATTGGTCTCTATGGCATCAATTTTTCCTACTGAGTAATCCATTACCCAGTTAATATAGTTCGTAATCCACATTTTCATACTGCGGACATCTTCCAGGCGACCTACTTTTTCCTTATAATTATAGCGTTGGCTGAAAATCTCTGATAGTGTAATACCATCGGTTCCAAAACGGGATGCTATGGCAATGATTACGGCAAACACTGCTTCCTCCGCCTCCTGCCTGTCCCCGGTATTCAGTTTCTCATACAGCTTTTCTTTTTCTGCGGTAAAATTTTTGGCATCCGCACCATATAATGTATCTGCCAGCCGTCCGTACGCTTTCGCTGCATTCCTCAGGGTCTCTGCTTCTGCGCGTTTTTCTTCCAGATCCACAATGGCTCCTTCTCCGTACAGATAACGAATCCCTGCATATTCCCCCAGGAACTTAACCGCCTCCTCGAAAGCATCCATGTTTTCACATTTTCTGCCGATGCAGCATTCCATCTCCGCATTATACTCTGTCTTCACATAGCTCTGCAGTTCTTTCAGCATACTGAGCATCCTCTGTCCTTCATCATTTTCCGTAATCCGATAATACAGGAACGCCTTTGTCAGACCTTCCGGACAGGCTACACAGTGCAGCGTATATCGGGGATTACGTTCAAATCCGGACAATACCTGGCGGATCAGCTCCGCATCCACTTTCACACCGGGTTCCCATTCAAAATACAATCCCACCAGTACATAAGAATCCGAGAAAAATTCCGGATGTTCTCCCGCCACTTGTTCCGGTGACATCTCCTCCCGGATCATGGCCGTGAAATATTCGCCGTTGGTTTTCTCTGTTTTCCGCACCTGTTCCTCATAATCGGCAATGAGGGATTTTAGGCTTCTGGCCATGGCATTAAAGTGGTGGATCACACCGCGGATCTCTGCCTGTCCCTGTGGCGCAATGTGGATATCCATTTTTCCATCTTCGATCTGTTTCAGGCCATCGCTCAATTCTCCGATGGGATTCACAATCTGACGGATAAAGTATCCGGCGAAATATCCAGCCAGTGTAAAAATCAGTACTGCAACCAATAAAATTACCAGAGCAATCTTCACAAAATCCTGCATCAGTTCCGCAGTTCTGATATAACTTTCAATGTACCATGTAGCATTCTCCAGTTCTATGGGTGTTCGCACGCACGTATACCCTCTGGCAGCTTTTACTGCAATCTCTTCTGTCTTGTAAATAGCTTCACCATTCTCACCTACGATCTGCATGATTCCCAGTTTATTGTTTCCTCTAATATAATTGCGGTTATAGTTACGAATCGCGTTTCCTGCATCACTGGTCTGATATAGTACCACCATCTCAACACTCTGAGATCGGTCGATCATAGAATTCGGCGATAATGCATAAATCAACACCAGCTGATCCCGACTGCCTCCCAGATACAGATCACTTGCTTTCCTGGTCTGGTAGGAACCTATCTTCACGGAGTTCAGATTCTGTAATGCATCCTGGTACCATTGCTTTGCACGAGTCTCCTCTATCGTCCGTTTGATGCTGCTTTTCAGAAAAAAAGCATTTCCGTTTTTCATATAAAAACCAATGGACACCACATCCTTCACAGGTTCAATCACCATATTGCCAGCCTGATCCAGTTTTTTCTGTGCATCATATCTGGCATCCTGATCTGCTTCGTTCATTGCCACTGCATACTGGATAACCATATTATCATTTACATTGATCAGTTGGGACAAGCGCATGGACATGAAATCCACATCTGACTGAAGTTCTGCCGCAACCCCTTTCTGCACTCCTCTGATATTTTCGATTGCCTGCTCTCTATACTGCATTCCCAATATCACTAGGGAAAGTACTAATACCAGCACCAAAGGAATCACTATCATTCCCGTGAAAATACGATAATAAGCTTTCTTTAAAGGAAGTTTGTCATGTCTTTTCATTGTTCTAAAGTTCCTCCTCGTTTCTAACAGTTTACCGCCCTCACCTACCTTTGTCAAACACTGCTACCTGTGCTTTTTCGGCACACTACTTAGAAAAAGTATAGCATCATTACCGTAAATATGATAAGGTATAAAGGTATTTTACATTTATCGTATTTATTCACAAATGATAGGAGATTCTGTTTATGTTATCCACAATTGAGGCAGTCAACAGTGTTGTCAACAATTTCATCTGGGGTGTCCCCGCCATGATCTGCATCATCGGTGTCGGTCTGTATTTAAGTATCCGGACGCGCTTCCTGCAGATCCGAAAGTTCCCCTATTCCATGAAGGTGACACTGGGACGTATGATGAAGAAAAAAGAGGCCTCCGACGGAGCCCTGACACCTTTCCAGGCGGTATGTACCGCTCTCGCAGCTACCGTTGGCACCGGTAATGTGGCAGGTGTGGCAGGTGCCATCGCCATCGGCGGTCCCGGTGCGGTATTCTGGATGTGGATATCTGCGCTGCTTGGCATGTGCACCAAGTTCGCCGAGGTAACGCTGGCTGTACACTTCCGTGAGACCAATGCACAGGGCGACCTGGTAGGCGGCCCTATGTATTATATTAAGAACGGACTGGATAAGAAATGGCACTTCCTGGCGTATTTGTTCGCCGCTTTCGGTGTGCTGGCTGTGTTCGGTACCGGTAATGCCACACAGGTCAACACTATCACTACTGCCATTGATTCTGCTCTGAGCAGCTTTAACATACTGCCTGCAGATGCTGTAAAGCTTGTCAACCTGATCATCGGCGTGGCACTGGCGATCATCATTGCCCTGATCCTGATCGGCGGTATCAAGCGGATCGGCAATGTCACCTCCAAGCTGGTTCCTTTCATGGCGATCATGTATATCGTGCTGGCACTGGGTGTGATCTTTTTCCATATTAAGGCTGTACCTGCTGTATTCGCTTCTATTATCGAAGGTGCTTTCCATCCCGCCTCTGTGACCGGCGGTGTGGTAGGAAGCTTCTTCATGAGTATGAAAAAGGGCGTGTCCCGCGGTATCTTCTCCAATGAAGCCGGTCTTGGTACCGGATCCATCGCCCATGCCTGTGCCGATACGAAGAAGCCGGTAAAGCAGGGTTTCTTCGGCATCTTTGAGGTATTTGTGGACACGATCATCATCTGCACCATGACAGCTCTGGTCATCCTGTGCAGTGGCGTGCCTGTGAATTACGGCGAAGCTGCCGGTGCGGAACTGACCATCAGCGGATTCACCACTGTCTACGGCAGCTGGGTATCGATCTTTACCGCTGTGGCGATGTGCTGCTTCGCATTTTCGACGATCATCGGCTAGGGACTGTACGGTACAAGATGTATCGAATTCCTCTTAGGTTCCCGCTCCAACATGCCTTTCATGGTTCTGTATTCCCTTACAGCTATCGTGGGTGCTACAATGAACCTCGGACTGATGTGGAGCATCGCCGAGACCTTCAACGGACTCATGGTCATCCCCAACCTGATCGCAGTGTTCCTACTGTCCGGTGTTGTAGTGAAACTGACGAAGGAATATTTTGCGAAAGAGAACGGGTAATATCTGAATGGGATTTGCGTTATGATCATTGAATAAATGATGTAGTTCTTTCGTTCGATAATGACAGTGAATTGAAAGTTAGTGAAATAATCCCGTAGCCCTTGGCAGGGTATAAGAAACGCGG
>ENA-ORUQ01003644-ORUQ01003644.1-human-gut-metagenome-genome-assembly--contig:-NODE-3644-length-10232-cov-3.414366_pt1 | contig 10232 bp, 9 predicted proteins | sample MGYA00242081_ERZ509211 | MGnify/ENA primary metagenome ERZ509211 (study PRJEB26280, sample SAMEA2338785) | human gut metagenome | biome: human gut; feature: human-associated habitat; material: faeces...
TCGGAGGTGCTACTACAGTGTTATTTAATGTATGCGCAAGATATTTCTTACCATCCTTACCATTTACACGAATTCTCAGACGACGTGCCTGCGCATCTCCCAGGTTGGAGCAGCTTCCTACTTCAAAGTATTTCTTCTGTCTTGGGGACCATGCTTCTACGTCCAGAGATTTAACTTTAAGGTCTGCCAGGTCACCGGAGCAGCATTCCAGAGTACGTACCGGAATATCCAGGGAGCGGAACAGATCTACAGTGTTCTGCCACAGTTTATCAAACCACATCGGGCTCTCTTCTGGTTTGCAGACAACGATCATTTCCTGCTTTTCGAACTGATGGATACGGTAAACACCTCTCTCCTCCAGACCATGAGCTCCTTTTTCTTTACGGAAGCATGGAGAATAGCTTGTCAGAGTTTTTGGAAGTTCTTCTTCCGGAACGATCTGGTCGATGAATTTACCGATCATAGAATGCTCACTGGTACCGATCAGATACAGGTCTTCGCCTTCGATCTTGTACATCATAGCATCCATCTCTGCGAAGCTCATAACACCTGTTACAACATTGCTGCGGATCATGAAAGGCGGTACACAATAAGTAAAGCCTCTATTGATCATGAAGTCACGGGCATATGCAATAACTGCAGAATGAAGTCTTGCAATATCTCCCATCAGATAGTAAAAGCCATTACCTGCAACACGTCTTGCACTGTCCAGATCAATTCCGTCAAAGCTTTCCATAATATCTGTATGATATGGAACTTCAAAATCCGGAACTACTGGTTCACCGAATTTTTCAATTTCAACATTTTCACTGTCGTCTTTACCAATCGGTACAGACGGATCAATGATGTTCGGGATAACCATCATATTTTTAAGAAGTTCTTCTTCTACTTCTTTTTCTCTTGCAGAAAGTTCATCAATACGTGCACCGGATGCAGCAACCTGTTTCTTAACTTCTTCTGCTTCATCACGTTTTCCCTGTGCCATCAGCGCACCGATCTGTTTGGAAGTTTTATTTCTTTCTGCTCTCAGAGCTTCAACTTCCTGTTTGATCTCTCTGTTTTCTTTGTCCAGTTCAATAACCTTATCAACCAGTTCCAGTTTATTGTCCTGGAATTTGTTTCTGATATTCTGTTTAACGATTTCCGGATTTTCTCTCACAAATTTGATGTCTAACATGTTTTCTCCTCCTGACAGTTATTTTTCTGTCTTCTTTATTTTTCTAAATTCTTTTCATCTTCACTCATCTCACCCAGTTCAAAATTTACAGCTTTTCGAAGTGCTTCTACTTCCTCCTGGCTGAGCATTACATAAGATTCACCTTTTACAATTTCTTTCAGATACAGGAAACAATTGTCTCTGCTGTGTACTGCATTTAAAATAATACCTGAATTATCTTTATCCAGCAACGCCAGCGCAAAACTGAGTTTGCCACCCACATCATCAAATGCATCGTATTTTTCTACGCCATATTTGCTGAAAATAACTTTAAAATGCTGTTCCAGTGTTTTAATTGCATGTTCATGATCTTCTTTTGCTTCATACAGTCTGTCAATCTGTGCAAATTTACGTACAAAAGTTTTTTCCAGGGACTGTGCATCGCTCCCCTTCATAAACATCTTATACTTGCGTTCCAAACGAGTCAGACGCATGCCATTACTGATCATTACTCCAATTAATATCACAACTATAGCCAGCAAAGCAATAATGATAATCCCAGGATCGATACCTATACTATCAAAAATCGTACTCATATCATACCCCTTTTAACCAATAGATTCAAACAGATCAATAATTCTGTCTAAATCATCTCTGGAATAATACTCTATTTCTATTTTGCCTTTGTTATTTTTCTTTCTGTGAATAAATACGCGGGTTCCTGTAATACCTTTCATTTTTTCTTCAAGGCTCTCATAAATCGCATCTTCTGTTGGATTTGAAACAACCGGCTTCTTCTTTGTTGGTGTTAAAATACTTTTTACCAGTTTTTCCGTTTCACGAACGCTAAGCTTTTCATCAAAAACTTTCATTGCTGCATTGTATTGCTGCTCGGGATCGGAAATAGCAAGAATTGCTCTGGCATGTCCGGCGGATATCATTTCATCCACCATCATCTGCTGTACACGGGAATCGAGTTTCAAAAGTCTCATCGAGTTTGTTACTGCAGTACGGCTCTTTGAAACACGTTCAGCTATCTCATCCTGTTTTAAATGAAATTCATCAATCAGACGTTTATATGCCATTGCTTCTTCAACCGGATTCAGATCTTCTCTCTGTATATTTTCAATAAGAGAAATTTCTACGATCTCCTGTGTTGAAAATTCTTTGACAACAACCGGAACTTCCTTAAGTCCTGCCATCTTGGCAGCTCTCCAGCGTCTTTCTCCTGCAACGATTTCATAGTAGTCCTTCTTATCGGACACAAGCAATGGTTGCAAAATTCCATACTGTTTAATGGACTCTGATAATTCCTGTAAAGCATCCTCATCAAATTTCTTACGAGGCTGTTCCCTGTTTGGCTCGATCATGGAAATTTTCATCATTCTCTCGCCGTTACTGGTTTCCTGCTGACTGGATTTCTTAGTATCTACTGCAACCTTTTTTTCTTCTTTTACAGTTTTCACTGTCTTAGGTTTACTCTGCACTGTTTTTTCCGGGAACAATGCGTCCAGACCTCTTCCAAGTCCTGACTTCTTTCCAGCCATCATTCACCCTCCCTGTTAATTACTTCTTCAGCAAGAAGTCGATATGCCTCTGCACCTGCCGATCTCGTATCATACAATGTAATTGGCTGACCGTAGCTTGGTGCCTCTGCCAGTCTTACATTTCTCGGAATAATCGTTTTATAAATATTCTGCTGAAGGTTGTCTTTAACATTTTCAACTACCTGTAAAGAAAGATTCGTTCTTGCATCATACATAGTAAATACGACACCTTCCATTACGAGTTTCTTATTCAGCCGTTCCTTTACAAGTTCAATTGTATGTATTAACTGAGATAATCCTTCCAAAGCATAATACTCACACTGAATTGGCACCAATACGGAATTGGCCGCTGTTAAAGCATTAATCGTAAGCATATTTAAAGATGGCGGGCAGTCCATAATAATATAATCATATTTTCTGCGTACCTTATCTATGATTTTCTTCATGATGTATTCTTTTTCATCGACACCAATTAATTCAATCTCAGCGCCAGATAAATTCACGTTAGATGGAATCAGGTCTACGTTCTCAACTACATCTTTAACAATAGTATCTTTTGCTTCTGCTTCGCCAAGAAGTAATTCATATAATGTATTCTCAACATTATTTTTATCTACTCCAAGTCCACTTGTCGTATTCCCCTGTGGATCAATATCTATCGCAAGTACTTTCTTCCCTTTTTCAGCAAGACAAGCAGAAAGATTAATTGCGGTGGTTGATTTACCAACGCCGCCCTTCTGGTTTGCTACTGCTATTACTCTTCCCAAGATTCATCCTCCCTTCGGGATATCAAATATCAAGACTATACATGTTTATTTGAAAGTATAGCATACTGTTGTTATTATAGCACTTTTAATAGTATTGTTCCACAAAATGTTTCACGTGAAACATTAAAATTCAAGAAAGTTTTCGGGAAATTATTGTTTATATTTTACAAGGGAATTAGAGGACTCGTGTATTTCATGCAACAATAAAGATATCCTGCCATCAACGGGCTTCGTCGTTCGGAAGTTCTAGGTGATAATCTGCCTGCTAGATGCATCCATAATAATCACAAACTCACTTCGTTCAAACAGTGTGATTATTATGGATTACGCAGTCAGAACATCACCAAGTACTTCTGCGAACTCCTGCAGGAAGTTGATGGCAGGATATCTTTTTATTGCTGTTTATACAGGTATCTAATGTAGTTCACGACGGCTGGATGGCAACTGATTCGTTAAAGGAATCGAGCCGCCGCTATTCAATGTTTCACGTGAAACATTAAGTTATAGATTATACAATTCACAAATTCATATTATTGTTGGGGATACTTTTTAAAAATACTATGGATATCAGAAGGATTATTCCACATATGGCAATAAAGTTAAGGCGAATTGTAATGTTCCAATTCTCAGCAGTCACATAGCAGAACAGATATCCAGAACTTAGCTTAGATTCCGTCACGAGGGCTGCGCTAGTTGCTGCCACCGAGCGCTCTGTCTAAGCGTTAGCGAGTTTGCGCGAATGGCTGCTAACAAACGCGCGGGGCGAGTAGGAATCTAGGCGTGTTCTCGTAGCTGCTCTGCTATCTGGATGCGAGTGAAATAAGCAGAGATAATAGAAGGACTCGTGTATTTTACGCAATATTAAAGATATCCTGTCATCAACAGGCTTCGTCGTTCGGAAGTTCTAGGTGATAACCTGCCTGCTAGATGCATCCATAATAATCACAAACTCACTTCGTTCAAACAGTGTGATTATTATGGATTACGCAGTCAGAACATCACCAAGTACTTCTGCGAACTCCTGCAGGAAGTTGATGGCAGGATATCTTTTTATTGCTGTTTATACAGATGTCAATGGTTACAGCGGCGAATGGTTGTATTATTATCTGACATTTTTTATAAATTTCATCTGTTTTCTATTATTTCAGCAATGGTTTTGTCTCGCACGTAGCAATGTTTTCATCACGCGCACATATGTCTTTTATACTTACCGATTTTACACCACTTATCCACATATCTCCTGCACTTCATTCTCTCCGTTCACGGCTCTTCTTTTACTTTTTATACTTTTCACATCTCCAATATGTATATTTTGTTTATAATTATGCATAGTATATTTCTGCATTTTTCTTTTTTCAACGATGCTTATAGTAAAAAACAGCTACTTGTGTACGGTCACGGAGCTGCAATTTATCCAGAATTGAGCTCAGATAATTTCTCACTGTCCCTTCTCCCAGGTACATTTCCGCAGCAATTTCCTTATTGCTGTATCCATTTGCAACCAGACGGATGATTTCCTTTTCTTTTTCATTAATTTCACAGACACTATAATCAAAATTTTCCTTCTTTTGAATCAAATCCGGTATTTTTGACACAATTTCCTGTCCAAATACAGTTTGCCCGGAATACACTGCTCTCAATGCCGGCAAAATGCTTGCATAATCCTGTTTCAGCAGATACCCTTTAGCTCCCAGGCGTAACGCTTTCACAATATATTCATCATCAAGGAACGTTGTAAGAAGCAATATATTAGCCTTTGCGTCTGCTTTTAATATTTCAGCTGAAGCCTCGAGTCCATTCATATTCTTCATTCGAATATCCATTAACAAGACATCTGGCCTATATTCTGCATACAGGCATACCGCATCTCTGCCATCGGACCCTGTTGCCAGCACCTGTACGTCTTCATTCACTTCAAGGATTGTTTTCAAAGCCTCTGTAACCAGGCAGTCATCATCTACTATCACTATTTTCATTTCCTGTAAATCCTCATTTTTTCTGCTATTCTGCTCTATTTTGTTTCGGAATCACAACAAAAATACGGAATCCTTTTTCGCCATTGATCTGGAGATTTCCATTCAATGTATTTACACGTTCCTGCATATTTTTCAATCCGATTCCTGTTGTATTTTTGTCATAATCTGCGCAGCCTTTTCCATTATCTTCAATGCATAGCTGATATATTGCCGGATGCTCTCTCATAATAATTTTAATCTGTGTCGCAGAACTATATTTCATAGCATTCGATATAGCTTCTTTTACAATGCTGATAAAACAATATTTTATTTCTCTGGGTATTATTTCGGACATATCGTATTCAAATTCTACATTTTCTATCTTTATGTCCGTTATAATCCCCTTTATTGTTTCTTGAAGATTCACTGCATCATCATGAAGATCATGCACACTTGAGCGGATATTATCCATGGCAGAATTAAGTGAATTATCCAGCCCTTTTAAAAGACTATCCAGATTCTGATCCTTATTTATGGCTCTGGCGGCCCCGGTTAGCAGAATCGTTCTAGACAGCACATGTCCCACATTATCATGGATTTCTCTTGCAATTCGATTTCTTTCACGAAGCGTTGCTGCATAAATTTCGGAATTCTGTTTTTCTGCCAGCGCCTTATTTTTTTCTGACAAAAGAAGTGCTTTTTCTTCTCCTGAATCCACAGTTTTTCGTAATTCAATGTCCATTTTATCGTACTTATAAGTTTTTCTTTCCAATATAGCCGCAAGCAGACATCCAACCACATATTTTGCCATTATTTCTATGTGCATATTCCCATATTTCCCCAGCAGAATTACCCCTGCCATACTTATGGTCAGTCCCATCTGCCAGTTTATTTCTTTTATCAGTGCATATATCAGAATCGGATAAAACATTTCTATTTCAGGCACTACAAGTGCCATTAAAGCAAATACTGTACAAACCAAAACTTTTGTACTTTTTCCATGTATGAAATAGATTCCGCAAATCAAGATTACCGCCCAGAGAATCGCAAAAATCAGCGTCCTGTCAGGTTCTTTCCACAAAAGGACTATCAGACTATATATAAACAGTAGTCCCATATCCTGAAAATATCCCATATTCCTCCATTCTAAAGGTTTCTGCAAAGAATTTATTCTCTTTCAAAGTGACAAATGTCATCCTTTTTTTGTGACATCCTGCACTTGGTATTTCACACAATTTATCTTATAGTATAGTCAGGAAGAAACACTTGTCTGCTTCCGGTATTTATGCATATCTGCCCCTGTCAGATACGCATGATTTAAACTTTTTGTATGGAAGGAGTTATTATGATTCATATAGAAAATCTGGTAAAAAGATATGGTGATCTGGTTGCTCTGAATCATCTGAATCTCGATATTCATGAAGGAGAGATTTTTGGTCTGCTTGGCCCTAACGGTTCCGGAAAAACAACCGCGATCAACTGTCTCCTCTCTCTTTTAAAATATGACAAAGGAACGATCGAAGTCTTTGGCCAGCCTATGACCCCTGAGAGTTATCAGGTCAAACAGCAGATTGGCATTGTTTTGCAGAATGTCGCTGTTTTTGACGAATTGACAGTATATGAAAATATCGATTATTTCTGCGGTTTATATGTTTCTGATAAAAAACGCCGCAAAGAACTGGTCAATGAGGCAATTCAGTTTGTCGGGCTCGAAGATTACTGTAAAACCCGCCCCGGGAAACTTTCTGGCGGTCTGCTGCGGCGGCTGAATATTGCTTGCGGTATCGCTCACAAGCCTCGTCTGATCATTATGGATGAGCCTACCGTTGCAGTTGATCCGCAAAGCCGTAATAAAATTCTCGAAGGTATCCAGAAACTGAACGAACAGGGTTCTACTATCATTTATACTTCCCACTACATGGAGGAAGTAGAACAGATCTGTACCCGCATCGCAATTATGGACCACGGACGGGTAATTGCATCCGGAACCACTGAGGAACTGAAGAAAATGATCAAAACAGGCGAAACGATCACAGTGGAAGCAATTCTTCTCGAAGAAAAACACCTTCAGGATATCAGGAATCTTTCTCATGTTTTTGATGTGCATTATGAAAATCAGATTCTCTCTCTCCGCTGCACAGGTGCTCAGCATAATCTGATTCGTCTTCTGAACTACCTTCAGAGCCAGGACATTACTTTTGGAAGAGTCTTTTCCGAACTTCCAACTCTGAATGATGTCTTTCTGGAGATTACAGGAAAACAACTTCGTGATTAATATTTATGTATATTTATACATGAATATGCATAAATTCACAGAAAGGATTTTTTATGCTGCATTTAATAAAGTATAATCTTCTGGTTAAATTACGTAACTTTAATATGACCTTCTGGCCGCTTGTTTTTCCTCTGATTCTTGGTACCTTCTTCTTTTTTGCATTTGGAAACCTGAATGATGCAGATTTTGAGACCGTTCAGGTAGCTATGGTGCAGGAAACCAGCCCTAATCCACTGTTCAGCTTTTACATAGACCAGGTTAAAAAAAGTAATTCAGATCTTCTGAACATTCAGGAGATGGATGAATCTGCAGCGCTTACTGCTTTAAAAAACAAGGAAATCTCTGGTATCTATTACAATGAAATGACTCCGTCTCTGACAGTTAATGCACATGGCATTCCGGAAAGTATCCTTCAGTCTGTTCTGGAAAGTTACAATAACAACCTGCACACGATACAGAATATCCTGAAAAAACATCCTTCCGGAATTCTGGAAGGACTTTCACAGATGGCAGATACCCGCGATCTTGTACAGGAACTTTCCCTGGGTGGAAAAACGATCGATGGTAATTCACAGTTTTTTACGCTCTGATCGCCATGGCGTGCCTGTATGGATGTTTTATCGGCTTTGGCGCCGCGATCACGTTACAGGCCAATTTAACAGCTCTGGCGGCAAGACGTTGTGTTACTCCCACCCATAAACTCAAACTGATTTTATCCGAGCAGATTACTTCCTTTCTGCTCGGATATACCGATGTAATTATTTTACTCATTTATCTCAGGATCATACTGAAACTGGATTTTCAGGGACAAATAGGAAAAATGCTTATCATTTCACTGTTCGGAAGCCTGATCGGTGTTTCTGTGGGGCTGTTTGTCGGAAGTCTCGGCAAACTGAGTGAAGGTATAAAAGTTGCTGTTATCCTTGCGATTTCCATGGTCTGCAGTTTTCTTGCAGGACTCATGAACAGTAACATGAAAGATCTCGTAGAAAAACATGCTCCGATCATCAACCGCATCAATCCTGCTGCCCTGATTTCGGATGCATTTTACTGTATCAATGTTTACAATGATACAGCCCGCTATTACCGCAATCTTGTCACACTTGCAGTTATGAGCGCTGCTTTTGTTATGGCTTCATTTTTACTGATCAGGAGGAATCGCTATGACAGTATTTAAAGGCTATATGAAAATATTAAAAAAGAATATCGGTCTGGTGATCATATATCTGGTTATTTTTTTCTCCGTTGCCATGGCTCTTCAGGCAGCTGCCAGCAAAGAGCATCTGGAAGATTTTGAAAAAGCGCGAGTGGATATTGCTGTTGCAGATAATGATCAGAGTACTCTTTCTCATGCTTTAACAGACTATCTCAAAACAATCCATAATGTTTCTGAGATTTCCAGTGATCCATCTGTTATGCAGGAAGAGCTTTTTTACAGAAATGCAGAATATATTGTACAGATTCCAAAAGATTTCTATAAAACTTGCATTGTACAGGATAACCCGATTTCCGTCACAAAGATTCCCGGATCCTATACTTCATTTTATGTAGACCAGCAGATCAATGCATGGCTGAATAATGTGCGCACATACATTGCTTCTGGTTTTTCTCAGAAAGAAGCTGCAAAAGCCGCTCTGGAACAGCCTTCTTCCAGGGTTTCCATGTATCAGGACACCGAAACCACTTCTGAAACACCGGCATATACCTATTATTTCCGTTATGTTCCCTATCTGTTTCTGGCTGTTCTGTGCTATTCCATGGGCTATATTCTTCTTGCTTTTCAGAAAGAAGATATCCAGAAACGTATGCAGGCTTCATCCGTTTCCATTCGCCGGCAGAACCTTGAAGGACTGCTTGCCATGTTTACGATCGGAGTCGGTTTATGGCTGATCGCCGTCACAGGTGCAATTGTCATGTATCAAAAAGATCTCCTGGCTTCCGGTGTTCTGACCTATTATCTCCTGAATACCTTTGTGATGATGATGGTCTCGCTGTCTCTGTCTTATCTGCTCGGACTTTTTGTAAAAAACAGCAACATGCTCAATGGACTTTCCAATATTGTTTCTCTTGGCATGTGCTTTTTGTCCGGTGTTTTTGTACCAATGAGTGTTATGGATAAAAAAGTACTTAAAATAGCACAGTTTCTTCCAGTCTACTGGTATGAGGACATCAATGAAACGCTCGCCAGATATCATAGCGTTTCCGGCAATATTGCCACAGATATCTGGAAATCTCTGGGAATCGAAGTTATGTTTGCTCTGGCATTTGTTGCTATCATTCTGGCTCTTTCGAAATATAAACGGCAGAAGTAATCATATTCTGAGCCATATTTCGTGCAATGTACCCTCACTTCCCGCATCCTCGCGGAGCATTTTTACGTTATTGGAACATTACGGAGTAATATCCTATAACATAAAAAAGAACTCCTGCTCTTGTGTTATTCATCACATTTTACTGTGAAAATCAACATAAGCATGAGTTCTTTCTTTTATCCTTTTTTTCAAGTCGAACATCCGTGAGACTTGGCGCGTG
>ENA-ORUQ01003669-ORUQ01003669.1-human-gut-metagenome-genome-assembly--contig:-NODE-3669-length-10158-cov-6.551915_pt1 | contig 10158 bp, 2 predicted proteins | sample MGYA00242081_ERZ509211 | MGnify/ENA primary metagenome ERZ509211 (study PRJEB26280, sample SAMEA2338785) | human gut metagenome | biome: human gut; feature: human-associated habitat; material: faeces...
AGTAAAGAAAGAGAAGAAAAAGGTACAGCCGCCGAAATTATATGATCTGACCACACTGCAGAGGGAAGCAAACCGTCTTCTTGGATTTACAGCACAGCAGACCTTGGACTATACCCAAAGCCTTTATGAGAAGAAACTGGTAACGTATCCAAGGACGGATAGCCGATATCTTACAGATGATATGGAAGAAAATACTCTTCTGGTTGTTGGGGCAGTAAATAGTATGTTTCCTGAAATGTCAATAAAGGGTTCAGAACCAGAAATAAAGCGACTTTTGAACAGTAAAAAGGTATCAGATCATCATGCAATTATACCAACGCTAGAAATTGCAAACACAGATTTAAAAGCACTTCCGGGTGGAGAAAAGGAAATTCTCATATTAATTACAGCCAAATTATTGTGTGCAGCGGAAAAGGAATACATATATGAGAGTATCAAGACTGAAATTTCCTGCCATGGAGAACTATTTACGGCATCTGGAAAGAAAGTTCTCCAATATGGATGGAAAGAAGTGGAAGAACGGTTCTTTAAATCATATGGGAAAAACGCAGAAAGACCAGAAGATGAGGAAAGTGATTTTCCAGATATAAAAATGGGACAGGTATTTGAAAGTGTTGATGTGAAATTTAGTGAACATTTTACAGCACCGCCGAAACATTATACGGAGGATACACTTCTTAGTGCCATGGAACACGCTGGTAGCTCGGAAATGACAGAAGACGCAGAGAGAAAAGGTCTTGGGACTCCGGCTACCAGGGCGGCGATTATTGAGAAGCTGGTCGAGAAAGGTTTTATTGAGCGTAAAAAGAAGCAAATATTACCGACAACAGATGGAAGAAATCTGATCAGGATTCTTCCGGAAATGATCAAATCGCCAAAACTTACAGCAGAATGGGAAAATGATCTGACACTGATTTCCAGAGGCCAGAAAAATGTAGAAGAATTTCTCTTCGAAATTGAAAAAATGGTTACCAAATTGGTAAGTGATAATGGACAGCCAGTGGAAGAATACCAGAAACTATTTTCGGATGATCGAAAAGAGATTGGAAAATGCCCAAGATGTGGCAATAAGGTTTATGTGGGAAATAGAAATTATTATTGCTCAGGAAGTGATTGCAATTTCACGTTATGGAAAAATAACCGATTTTTTGAGAGTCAGGGAAAAACACTTGATGAAGCAACTGTCAGGAAGCTGCTGAGTGAGAAGCAGGTGCATTTCAAAGATCTGGTATCAGAGAAAACAAAAAGAAAGTATGAAGCAACTATAAAGATGGAGGTTTCAGAAACTGGAAATCCAAAGTTTCAGTTAATTTTCCCGGAACGGAAGAAAGGAAAAAAGAATGAAGAATAAAAAGAATATGAGAAGATTTTTGGCGGGATTCCTGGCAATGCTTACAGTATTATCCGCAATTTTATCACCAATGCTGTCTTATGCGGCAGATGTGGTACCAGCACCAGAAGAGCCACCGTTATATGAAGAAATAAAAAATGAACTGGATGCGGATGAGGTGGTAAAAGCAAAAGATCTGGAACTGGAAACAGGCAGCATTTTTGAAGTGGAGAAAGACTTTACCGGACTGGAAATACCAGATGAAAAAAAGGTAAAGATCACTTTCCATGAGGCAAAAAATGAGGAAAAACAGGACTTTACAACAGATTACGAAGATACATACAAAGCTGTTTATTATGTAGAGCCAGTAAGTGGCCACCCAATTTATCAGATCAATCGTAAGCTGATTGTAAAGGAAGCGGTGGTGCAGGTTGCTGAATCTGAGAATCAGGAATCTGTAAGCAACCAGGAAGATGAGAATGAAGCAGAAGGCGAGGAACCAGCCATAGGCACTGCAGAGAGTGAAGAACCTGTGCAGGATGAGGTAAATGTAGAAATTCCGTCAGAGGATGAAATCTATGAAGAAGTAACTCCGACAGAAATTCCGGTTGAGGAAGAGCCAATAGATACACCAATCCCGGAAAACCCGTCTGAGGAAGTTTCAACAGAAGAACCTGCCATAGATGATAATCCGGATACAGACAGCACATTTGAAGAAATTACAGATACAGATCCGGAAGAAATGCCAGAGGCGACAGACGACTCTTTTACAGATGGAACAGAGAAAACAGAAGATGCAGATGGAAATTATCAGGTAAATATTGTTCGTGGAGAGGAATTTCATATTGAGCTGAACCATGAAGATGGACAGTATCAGCCAGGAGAAACCGTTGTATTTTCCGGAGATATGCCGCAAGACAGCTTAATTGCAGTAGGAACAACAAAAGTACAAGCAAACCAGACAGAGAATACAGAAGATTTATTATATTCAGAGGTGACTTATCACGAAGAATCGGATAAATTCAGTTTTGAAATGCCAGCAGATGACATTGACCTAAGTGTTTCCATGGATCAGGCAGAAAACGGTATCATGTTACTTGCAACCGATACTCCATGGGATGATGCAACAAATATTGAAGCAAATAAATATTACTATTATTCAGATGGCCAGCTTCATCCGTTTGATACAGTTATGGGACAGGGTGGAAATGACAGCTACAAATATGTTCGTTACAAAGCAGGCGGAAAGACTTATACAGTAAATGCGTATTGTATGCAGCACTCCATGCAGTCACCTCCAAGTGGGACAACATATAAAAATATGGTTGAACTGGATGAAGGCGGAGATGATAAATATTTGAGAAAAGCCTTATTCTATGGATATGGCGGTCCAGGATGGGGACATACATTCAATGGATATAATGTAAAATCCATTATGGAAAAATATGGATGCAGTTCTGAGACAAGAGCCATGCAGCATTACCTGGTTGATTATTTATATGATGGCGAATCCGGATTTGGAGGTGCGCTTTCTACAACAGCGAAAAATATGCTGAAAGAGATTAAAGCAGCTCTTGCTAAAATGCCTGATCCGACAGCAATGAAACTTCTTCCAGGACTTTCCGTTAATGCAACGGGAAAGGAAACAGAAAGTTTTACCTGGAAGGCAAATGAAGCATTTACCATTACCATTCATTTGGAGAATGGAGTAAGCCTTGTTAATGAAACCACAGGAAAAACAGCATCTGGAAATGTCACTGTAAAGGGTGGAGAGAAATTCCATCTTGTAGCTACAACAGCCAATATGGGTAGCCTGAAAGGAAAGTATGCGATTACATCTAATTTTCCTTTGGATTTCCATGCAATGCTCTTAAAATTGGAGAGTTCACAGGACATTGGTTTTGGCTACTATACAGATTCCTCTGACCTGCAGATTACAGTTGACTGGCCGGAAGAAGCAGTTATTGAAATTACAAAGAAAGATGGAGATACTGGAAAAAATCTAGCTGGAGCCGTGTATGGGGTATATAGTGATAACGCCTGCACAAAGCTGATTGTTAAGATGCCGCCAACAGACAGCAATGGTTCTTCACGTGTAACTCTTACCAAGACACAGGATACTGTTTACTTAAAAGAGATTACAGCACCGGAAGGTTATGTTGTCCAGGCTTCTTCGTATGGAGTGAAATTAGTAGTTGGCAGTACAACCAAACAGACTGTAACGGACAAAGAGCAGAAAGGAAATCTGACCGTTTATAAAGAGGGAGAAGTTTTTGTAGGAGCTGTATCTGATGAAAATGGAACTTCATTCCAGTATGAGAAACGCCGTCAGAAAGGAGCCGTTTATAACGTATATGCTGCCGAGGATATTGTAACAGCAGGTGGAAAAACAGTTTACAAAAAAGGCGCAGAAGTAGCGAAAAATCTGATCACAGGTGAGGACGGTTCTGTAACGGTAAAGAATCTTCCGCTTGGAAGCTATAATGTAACAGAAGCACAGGCCCCGGAAAATTTTTATAATGCAAAAGAAACAAAAAAAGTAACCATTTCTTATGCAGGGCAGACTGCAGAAGCGGCTTTCTCAGAGACTACCTTTACAAATGACCGTCAGAAAGCAGTGGTGCAGGTGATAAAGAAAGACAAAGATACTGAAAATACACTATCCGGAGGGCATTTTGCTCTGTTTGCAGCGCAGGATATGAAAACTGTGAATGGAAAAGTAGCAGTAAAAAAAGATGCTCTGATTGAGACTGCAATTACTGGTACTGATGGAAAAGCAGCATTTAAAGCAGATCTTCCAGTGGGATTTTCTTATTATGTAAAAGAAGTCCAGGCTCCGGCTGGTTATGTCAGAAATGAGAAAGATACTTATTCTTTCCAGTTCAGTTATATCAATGATGAACAGGCAAAAATTTCTTTCAGTCATACTTTTGTGAATGACAGGGTCAGTGCTGCAATCTCTTTGAATAAAAAAGATGCCGAGACAAAAGAAAATAAGGCACAGGGAGATGCTTCCCTGGAAAATGCGGTGTATGGACTTTATGCAAGAAACGACATTACCCATCCAGATGGAAAGACAGGCGTTATTTATAAAGCCGGAAGCCAGATTGGTACGCTAACTACCGATAAAGAAGGAAAAGCAAGGATAGAGAATCTTTATCTTGGAGAGTATTACATCAAGGAAATTACCCCATCCGTAGGATATCTGGCAGACGAGCATGAATATGATCTTGTATGCAGTGATGAAGGTGATCTGACAGCGGTTGTAGAAAAAGAGTGTACCTCACTGGAAACGGTGAAGAAACAGCCGTTTGAACTTATTAAAGCTGCCAATAATGGAGACACAGATGCTGCATTACTATCCGGAGCTGGATTTAGTGCATATTTGGTATCTTCTTTGGTGGTAAAAGAGGATGAAAATTATGATTTTTCCTCTGCAGAGCCGGTTGTGATCGGTGAAAATGGAGCAACGGAAATTTTTACAAATGAGAAAGGCTATGTAAAATCCATTGCAATTCCATATGGAACATATCTGGTGAGAGAAACTACAACACCCCATAATTACAAACCTGTAGATGATTTTATTGTCCGGATTACAGAGAATAAACCAACAGAGCCACAGACATGGAGAGTTCTTTTGGATAAAGAATTTTCTGCAAAACTGAAAATTATCAAACAGGATGATGAGACTAAAAAATCTGTTCTAATTCCGGGAACAGAGTTTAAAATTTATGATATGGATCATGAAAAATATGTAGAGCAGGTAACTACATACCCAACAACCGTTACACATATCTCTTATTTCACAGATACAGATGGATATCTGATCCTGCCGCAGAATTTAAAAATCGGTCATTATAGAATCGAAGAGGTAACAGCACCGGACGGTTATACCATTAACAAAAATTATGTCGAAATACAGGTGGACACCAATACCCTGTATCAGACTGATCCGGTATCAGGTGATGCAATCATTGAAGTTGTATATGAGAATCATCCGGTGAAAGGAAAACTCACTGTACAGAAAAAAGGAGAGGTTCTTTCGACCTATAAGAATGATTTTAAGTATGAAGTTCAGAATCTTTCCGGTGCAGTATATGAAGTGTATGCTGCAGAGGATATTTATACAGCTGATTTCCAGAAAGATGACACAGGAAAAAGAATCCTGAAATATGCAAAGGGTGAAAAAGTTGCAGAACTGACAACGGATGAATCCGGAAAAGCAGAGCTTGATAATCTGCCTCTAGGAGAATACAAAGTTGTAGAAAAGACTGCACCGGAGGGATTTGTATTAAATGAAGAAGAACAGAAGATTTCTTTCGTCTATGCAGACCAGGATACACCAGTGATCTCACAGAGTGCAGAGTTTATAAATGACCGCCAGAAAGTAGAAGTGTCAGTTGTGAAAAAAGATGCTGAAAATGAGAAAGGGCTTTCTGGAGCAGAGTTTGGTCTTTACGCAAAAGAGGATATAAAAGCAGGGGATAAGGTACTGGTAAAAGCAGACGAACTGCTTACAAAAGCGGTAACAGGTGAAGATGGAAAAACTGTTTTTGAGCAGGATCTGCCATTTGGAACTTATTATATAAAAGAACTGGCAGCACCAGATGGTTTTGTATCTTCAGATGAGCAGATTGAGGTGACTGCGAAATATCAGGGACAGGAAGTAAAAACAGTAAAACTGGAAACCGTTTTTAAGAATGAGCCGACAACAACTGAATTTACGAAATCAGATATTACAACAGGTGTGGAACTTGACGGAGCAACACTGACGGTTTTGGATTCAGACGGAAAAGAAGTAGAAAAATGGACTTCTGTAAAAGGAAAAGCTCATGTAATAAAAAGACTCCATGTGGGAAAAACCTACACACTTCGGGAAGAGTTTGCACCATATGGTTATCTGCAGGCGGAGGAAGTGAAATTTACAGTTTCTGATACTGCAGATGTTCAAAAAGTAGAAATGAAGGATGCTGTTCCGGTTGGACGAATCATCATCAATAAAAAAGGTGAATTTGTCAAAGAAGTTACCTGGAAAGATATGCTGGCAGGCGGCATGGACGCAGCATTTGGCTATGTTACAGGTTCTTTGAAAGATGTTACTTTTGAAATTTATGCAGCGGAGGATATCAAGGCTGCAGATGGGGAAAGCAGTGATTATTATAAAAAGGACGAACTGGTAGCAACAATTACGACAGATGCTCTTGGATATGCAAGATCAGAAGATCTTCCTTTAGGCAAATATTATGTAAAGGAAAAAGAGACGGCGGATGGATATGTTCTGGATGGAGAAATCAGAGAGGTTGATCTGACTTATCGTGATCAGAATACTCCGGTTGTGACTTATGATGAGGACTGGCAGAATAACCGCCAGAAAGCAAAAGTAACTGTAGTTAAGAAAGAAAAAAATACAGACCGTGTTCTGGAAGGCGGAGTATTTGCACTTTATACAAAGAATGATATTTTAAATGCAGAAGGCGAAGTAATCCTGAAAGCAGATACCATGATCGAGCAGAAAGCTACGGATCAGGATGGAAGGATTGTATTTACGGCAGATCTTCCAATCAATGGCAGCTACTATGTAAAAGAAGTGCAGGCTCCTGCTGGATTTGTGACAACAGAAGAAATCAAGGAATTTGATTTTGCTTATGCGGGAGAAGAGGTTGCAGAAGTATCCTTTGAGTTCACTTATGAAGATGAGCCAACTACTTTTGAAATCACAAAATCAGATATTACAACCGGGGAAGAATTACCAGGTGCAAAACTGAAAGTATCCGATTCAGAGGGAAACGTTGTGGATGAGTGGACATCCGGAAGCACACCACACATCATTAAGGAACTGGAAGTTGGAAAGAAATATACATTAACAGAGACAATTCCTGCTGATGGTTATGCAACTGCAGAATCCATTACGTTTGTAGTAGAAAATACTGCAGATATACAGAAAGTAGAAATGCAGGACGATACAACAAAAATTCTGATCAGTAAGGTGGATATGACAGATGGAAGCAGCGAGGTCAAAGGTGCGAAGCTGTATATCCTTAATGAAAACCAGGAAGTTATGGAAAGCTGGACATCTGGTGATCAGCCCCATTATGTAGAGAAACTTCCAATCGGTACTTATACATTATTGGAGGAAACAGCACCGAAGGGTTACATTGTGGCAAATAAAGTGACATTTGAGGTTAAGGACACCGGAGATGTTCAGGGAGCCAAAATGGAAGATGAACAGGCAATGGGCAAGGTAATCTTAAATAAAACAGATAAAGACACCAAGAAGCCAATGAAAGGTGTAGAATTTGCCCTTTGTGACAGTAAAGGTAAAGTTCTGGAAACTCTGGTAACAGACAGTGCCGGTCATTCAGAATCAAAGAATTATCCGATTGCGACTTTTAAGAATGGGCAGTATAAAAAAGCAATCACATATATCCTGAAAGAAACAAAAACACTGGATGGATATCAGCTTGATGAAACAGAGCATAAAATTCAGTTTGAGTATGTCAATGACCGTACTCCTGTGATTGAATATACTCTGGATCTGACAAATGAGAAAGCTCCGGAAAAAGATACTCCAGAAACATCAGAAAATCAGGAAGGCAGCACTCCTGTTTCCCATAGTTCTGATGCGACTTCCGTATCCAGTTCACCAAAAACAGGAGATAATACAAATATTGCTATTTTTGTGCTGGCGCTTGCAGTATCAGCAGGATGTCTGGGAACTGTAGTGACAGTTAAGAGAAAACGCAAATGATAATATAAATAGTGTTCTGGGGCTGTGGTTACTGCACAGCCCCATTTTGAAAAGGAGAAGAAATTGAAATTAGGAGCAAGAATAAGAAAAATCCGTATGTTTCGCAACATAACTCAAAAGGAATTGGGACGCAGGTTAGGATATGGGGAAAGTAGTGCGGATGTGAGAATCGCCCAATATGAAAGTGGACAGCGTACACCGAAGCAGGAAACGCTTATCCGGATAGCAGAAATATTGGAAGTTGATGTCCGAAATTTTTTAAGTCCTGGAATTGCGACAATGGACGAATTAATGGAAACTTTATTCTGGATGGATGAAGAAAATAGAGGGCTTTTTCATCTGTTCCTGCTAAATGATTCAGAAAGTGAAATAGTTGGAATCACAATGAGGGATAAAAAAACAATGTCTTATCTGCAGGAATGGATGGGGAAAAAGCAGAAACTGGGCGATGGAAGAATTACAGAAGAGGAATATCTGGAATGGAAACTGCATTGGCCAGAGGATAAGAGAAAAACAGAATATAAAACCGTATGAAGTAAAAAGGAATTGCTTTGCGGAGAGTTACCTGTTAGAATATTACTGGAGCAACCGTGTACAGGGTTGGTAAAAACCTCCTGGATTTTCAGATTCCGTTAAGGGATACAGAAGAAGGGAGGTGGAGCGAATGGATACATACGAAGTCTTGAGCTTATTGTTCTTAGGCGGTACGTTTCTGATTGCTTTGCTTGCCTATTTGGATAATAGGGACAACAAGCGAAAAAAATAGCCTACCCTGTCTGCCAACAGGATAGGCAGCTCTCTTTGAGAGCAAAATAAATTAAAACCTAATCCAGGAGCATCCACCTTGTGGGCGGTTACTCTTTTCAATTAGAATATAGCATTTTCTCTCCGAAAAGTAAAGTACATTTTATGCAGCCAATTCTAAAAAGAGTGGGCTGCTTTTTTATTGACAGGAGGGAAGTTAAATGTCTAAACTACAGGACATCCGAAACTTGGTACAGGAACATGCCGTATCAGTGAGCAGTTCGCCAGGGGATTGGATGGATTATATGGACACAGCATCAAGGTTATATCGTTATTCTTTTTCAGACCAGCTTCTGATCCATGCACAGCGTCCAGACGCAACAGCCTGTGCATCACTGGAACTATGGAATGAAAAGATGTTACGCTGGGTAAATCGTGGTGCAAGAGGAATTGCCCTGTTTGATGAAACCTGGCAGAATACCAAACTTCGTTATGTGTTTGATATTTCGGATACCCACATGGTAGCCGGAGGCAGAAGCCCGTATCTTTGGAAGATGCAGGAACACCAGAGAGAAGAGATCCTCACCCATCTGGCAGAGGTCTATGCTCTGGAAGAAAAGGATACAGCAACTTTGCAGGATGCATTGATGGCAGTCGCAAGGGAAATGGTCAGTGATAATCTGGAGGAATACCTGGACGGATTGGAATATGCGGTAGAAGATACTTATCTGGAAGATTTGGATGAGGTGACGATCCGCAGTGATTTCCGTCAGCTGGTAACAGACAGTGTTTACTATATGCTTTCCAGACGATGTGGGCTTGAGCCAATGGAACTTCTGGAAGAAGAGGATTTCATGCACATCACAGATTACAACCATCTGTCTGCCCTTACATTCCTTGGAAATGCAGTGAGTCAGCTCAGTGAGAGTATTCTGATCGATATTGGAAGAACTGTACATAAAATTTCTCTGGAAGAAGCGAGAAAAGAGGTTGAAATTTCAAAGGAAAGGAATTATAATAACTTTACCACGTTAATTCGTGAAAATAAAAATCAGGATGCAGAATTCAAAAAAGAAGAAAATATAGAAAATGAAGGAGGAACCGATTATGGAACTGACATATCATTGCAAGGGAGATTACCTGTTTCCGAATCTGACCGTCGAAGAGGAAGAAGTGAAGATCGGGAAATACGGGATGCTGCGGAGGACATTTTTGAAAGAACACAAGAACAGCCTTTATCAGAGCCTGTTCCTGACCGGGAAGCTGAACAGTCATCTGGAACAGATCGAGAAAGCAGCACAGGAGAGAATGGACTGCCAGATGGAGAAATTGCTGG
>ENA-ORUQ01003687-ORUQ01003687.1-human-gut-metagenome-genome-assembly--contig:-NODE-3687-length-10111-cov-5.033413_pt1 | contig 10111 bp, 9 predicted proteins | sample MGYA00242081_ERZ509211 | MGnify/ENA primary metagenome ERZ509211 (study PRJEB26280, sample SAMEA2338785) | human gut metagenome | biome: human gut; feature: human-associated habitat; material: faeces...
GGCGAAGGCGGCAAACGAGCTCTGTGACGCTCTCATCGGGGAGGGATGCCGCGCTTGAAAACGCTGTTCCGACTGCTGCGCAGACTGGTGGTGCTGGTCTGCATCGCGGCAGTGCTCCTGATGGCTCTGCCGCCCCTCGCCCGGGAGGCCGACCGGCTGCTCTACCCCCGCAAATACAGCCGGCAGGTGGAGCAGTGGGCCGCAGAATACGAGCTCGACCCGCTGCTGGTCTATGCGTTCATCCGCACGGAGAGCGGCTTCGACCCCGCCGCCACTTCCAGCGTGGAGGCCCGGGGGCTGATGCAGATGACCGAGGAGACCTTTATCTGGCTGCGCAGCAAAATTGCGCCGGATGAGGGCCTGACCTTCGATGACCTCTACGACCCTGACGTCAGCATCCGCTTCGGATGCTACTACATCCATCTCTGCATGGAGCGGTACGGCGGCGATGTGGCTACCGCTGCCGCCGCCTACCACAGCGGATGGGGGACAGTAGATAATCTGCTGCGGATGGAAGAGCATTCCACCGACGGGCAGACCCTGAAAGGCTTCCCTTATAACCAGATGCACCATTACGTCGAAAAGATAACCGCCAGCTACGCCGTCTATACCCGGCTCTACGGCGGCTGAATCTCAACCAATGAAGAAGAACCGACAGGCCAAAAACCTGCGGGTCTTTGATAGATAACAAGTGTAAGAAAACAGAAAGGCAGGAGAGATCCTATGGCAGAAAAAACTCCGAACCAGCAGCTGGCTGAAAAGCTGCTGTTTAAGCCCGCTTACGTCGGCGACAAGTCCGCCGCTGTCAAGCAGGAGGCCCACGCATTCGCTGAGGGCTACAAGAAATTCCTCGACGCGGGCAAGACCGAGCGCGAGGTGGCTGCTGAGAGCGAGCAGATGCTCAAGGACGCAGGCTACCAGCAGTTCGACCCGAAGAAGACCTACGCCCCCGGCGACAAGGTCTATTTCAGCCAGCTGGGCAAGGCCATCGTGGCTTCCACCATCGGCACCCGCAGCTTCGAGGACGGCTTCCATCTGGTCATCGCTCACACCGACAGCCCCCGTCTGGACCTGCGCCCGACCCCGCTGTACGAGTCCGACCACTTCAGCTACTTCAAGACCCACTACTACGGCGGCATCCGCAAGTATCAGTGGGGTACTATGCCGCTGGCCATCCACGGCGTGTTCTCCCGCGCTGACGGCACCACCGTCTCTGTGAACGTGGGCGAGGACGAGAACGATCCCGTCTTCTGCATCACCGACCTGCTGCCCCATCTGGGCGCTGAGCAGGGCGAGCGCAAGCTGAGCGACGGCATCCGCGCCGAGGAACTGAACATCCTCATCGGCTCCGACGCTGTGGACGACGAGGAAGTGAAGGAAGCTGTCAAGCTGAACACCATGATCCTCCTCAATGAGAAGTACGGCATCACCGAGAAGGATTTTGCACGCGCTGAAATCGAGATCGTCCCCGCTTATAAGTCCCGCGACGTCGGCTTCGACCGCTCCATGATCGGCGCCTACGGCCACGATGACCGCGTCGATGCATACCCCGCTCTGATGGCCGAGATCGCCACCAAGAATCCTGCCTTCACTACCGTCTGCGTCCTGACCGATAAGGAAGAAATCGGCTCTGACGGCGTCACCGGTATGCAGAGCATGTACGTCTTCCACTTCATGCAGGAGCTCTGCCGCACCGCCGGTCAGGACGACATCATTGCATTCCGCAACAGTGTCTGCCTGTCCGCCGACGTCACCGCTGCTTACGACCCGAGCTGGGCCAGCGCTTTCGAGCCGATGAACGGCACCTACGCAGGCCGCGGCATCGCGCTGTTCAAGTACACCGGCAGCCGCGGCAAGAGCGCTGCAAACGACGCTTCTGCCGAGCTGGTGGGCTATGTCACCCGCATGATGGACGCCGACGACGTTGCATGGCAGATCGGTGAGCTGGGCCGCCTCGACCTGGGCGGCGGCGGCACCATCGCAAAGTATGTTGCCAACCGCGGCATCCCCGTCATCGACATCGGTGTGCCTGTGCTGTCCATGCACTCTCCCTTCGAGGTCATCCACAAGACCGACCTGTACATGGCTTATCGTGCCTTCGTCCTGTTCAATCAGGCCGCTGAGTAAGCTGCTCCTACGCACCAAAGCCCCGGAAAGTCTGCCGTCTGGCAGGCCCTCCGGGGCTTTTTGCTATGTCGTGGGCAGGGGGACGGCCTGCTCTACCGTGAGGAAGGCGAAACCGTTGTCCTTGTACCACTGGATGATGTCGGGCAGGGCTTCGGCAGTGGTGCGGGTGGTGGCCGAGTCGTGCATCAGCACGATGCACTGGGTCTGCTCGCCGGTCTCCCGCACGATGTTGCGGAAGATGGTGCCTGCACTGGGCTTGCCGCCCACAGCGTCCTCGGCGCAGACGTTCCAGTCTACATAGGCGTAGCCTTTTGCAGTGACTTCTTCTTTGAGCTGCTGCATCAGCCCGCGCCCGCCGTAGCGGCGGCTCACGGTGTTGGTACTGCCGCCCGGGAAGCGCAGATACCGCAGGCCGTTGGCCCGGACGTAAGGGGAGAGGCGTTCCTTTAACAGGTCGATGTCCTTCCAGTAAGCGTCCGCGCTCTGGTAGATGTCGCTGTATTCGTGGGAGGCGGAGTGGAGCGCGATCTGATGTCCGGCGGCAGCAGCCTCAGAGATGAGGGGAAGATATTTGTCGTTGTTGCCGGTGGCGACTACAAAGAAGGTCGCCTTTACTCCGGCATTGTTCAGCGCGGACAGAACGTCCGGCGTCGTCTTGCTGGGGCCGTCGTCGAAGGTCAGACAGACCCACTTCTCGGGCATCGGCTCCGGCTCCGGGGACGTTTCTACGGAGGACGCCGAGGCAGGGGAGACGAAGCTTTCGTCCGGCACCGGGGTCAGGTCGCTCTCCCGGCAGCCTACGGGCGGCTCTGCACCGCAGAATATCCCCAGTCCGAACCCCGCCGCCGCCCCGACAGAAAGCAGCAAAAGGCTCCACAACAATCTTTGATGTTTGCTGGATCTGAAAAAAGTCATTTCCAAAAACCTCCTTCTTAAGTCATTTCTGCACGGAAACTCCATTTACAAGATATGAATGGCAAAAAAATCTATGAAAACGCTTGACATCGCCGGGGGAGTATGGTATTATACTTGAGCAGTCAGCGATACGGCTTAGACCTCAAGGCCGAGAGAAATCAAGATTGCATCAAAACTTCATATGCGAGGGTGGCGGAACTGGCAGACGCGCACGTTTGAGGTGCGTGTGGTTTATCCTTGGGGGTTCAAATCCCCTCCCTCGCACCAGAAAATATCCACGGAATGTCGATGAAAAATCGATGTTTCGTGGATATTTTTGTTGTCTGTGCGTATCAGATACTGCCTGCTTTTGCCGGGTACTTTGTAGTCAGAAAAAGTAGGTCATAGCAGGATTTTTCCGGGGTTTCCCCGGGACAAAAAGTAGTCAAAAATAATAAATCAGGCCGCCGTCTCCGTAAAACAGAGACAGTGGCCTGATTCATTAAGGGGATTATTTGTCCATATCATGGTACGAACCATCGGGCGGCCGTGCTGTTCGACCCCTCTTCTCCGCAAGATAAAAAATGACCCCAAGCCTGAGCTTGGGGCCATCAGCGGCTGCGGTCCCCGTAGACATTCCTGACTCGTGGGACCCGCGCACTAAGCAACAGCCCACCGGGCTGATTGCTTGCCGCCTGCGGGCGGCCGTGCTGTTCGACCCCTCTTCTCTGCAAGATAAAAAATGACCTCAAGCCTGAGCTTGAGGTCATTTTTTATGCGGGAGAAGGGGGTCGAACCCTCACTCCGTTGGAACTGGTGCCTAAAACCAGCGCGTCTGCCATTCCGCCACTCCCGCACGGAAACTTTATTTATAGTAGCAAGATTCGCCGCAAAAGTCAACTGCCGAAGGATAATTCCCTCGTTGCCTCCGCATAATAACCCCAAAAACAGCGAGGGAGGCCATGGGCGTGAAGAGAATGCAGCGGGCAAAGCTTGCGGCGGCATATCTGCTGCTGGCTCTTGCATCAGCTTTGGGCTGGCTGTACAGCTGTCTGCCGGACCGAGTTTATCTGGAGCCGGGACAAGCCTTATATCTCCCCCGCTTTGCATGGGTCGAGCCACAGCGTGGCCATGGGAGCCAGAATGTTGCCAGCACCCGGGCGGTGGGCAGCTACCAGACGACGCTGACGCTGGGCGGGTGGCTCCCTATCAAAACCATCCGGGCGGTGGTGACAGAGCGGCCCAGAGTGACCGTCTGCGGTACACCGTTCGGCGTCAAGATGTTCTCCGAAGGGGCGCTCATCGTGGGATTTTCGGAGATCGGGCAGGCTGGCGGCGGGACATCGAATCCCGCCAAGGAGGCCGGGCTTCACCTCGGTGACCGGGTCATCTGCATCGGGCAGACCCGCACCGAGAGCAATGACGCCGTAAAGGAAGCCCTGGACGCTGCCGAGGGGCAGTCCGTGGAGGTCGTGTATATCCGCAGCGGCGAGCAGAAGCTGACTACCCTGACCCCAGTGTGGGACGGTGCCGCCGGGCAGTGGCGGGCCGGAATGTGGGTGCGGGACTCCTCCGCCGGCGTGGGTACACTGACCTTCGCCGACGAGGAGCTCGGCGTATTTGCGGGACTGGGCCACCCCATCAGCGACAGCGACACCGGCGAAAGCGTAGCCCTGCGCAGCGGCGAGATCGTGGCCTGCAGCATTGTGGGCTGCACCAGCGGCACCATTGGCAGTCCGGGGGAGCTGAAGGGAAAATTCCTTGGCACCCATGCGCTGGGCAGCATTGGCATCAATGGACCGAACGGTGTCTACGGCACCCTGCGCACCGCGCTGCCGGGCGAAACGCGGGAGCTGGCCTTTGCACAGGAGGTGGTGCCCGGTGAAGCGGAGATCTGGGCCACCACCGAGGGTGAGACGCCCCGGGCCTACAAAGTGCGCATCGAGAAGGTGAACGACGCCGACCCCCGCCGGAATATGATCCTGCGGGTGACCGATCCGGCACTCCTGGCCAAAACCGGCGGCATCGTGCAGGGCATGAGCGGCAGCCCTATCCTGCAGAACGGGCGGCTGGTGGGCGCGGTGACCCATGTGCTGGTCAATGACCCTACCCGGGGCTACGGCATCTTTGCCCAGACCATGCTGGAACAGGCACAGCAGGCGGCAAAAACAGATCACGCAGCCTGAAAAACCACTGTACGCGAAAAATAAGCGGCTGGTTCGATTTTCTTTGCCAAAATTTGCCATAAAAAACCGTTGAACTGTATGGAAAAATATGGTAAAATCCATGGTGTTAAGGGAACTGCACACATTGGAGGAAACAACCATGGACAAAGTGAGATTTTTGATGTCGGATACCGGGGCACAGATCACGGCGGCCTGCCGCGAAGCACTGGAGCAGAAAGGCGTGGAGGTCACGGTCGTGGAAAAGGACGGGAACAAGGTCCTGCAGAAGATGCTGTACGTCCGGCCGCAGGTGGTGCTGCTGGACGCCTTTATGCCGGGGCTGGATGCACTGGCGGTCAAGCAGCGCTACAATGCCGCCGGGGAGCGGCACACGTCCTTTTTTGTCACCGGTGCATTCCAGAGCGAAGAAATGGTGCAGGAATTGCTGGACGAAGGGTTTGCCTACTACTTTGTCAAGCCATTTGACGAAAACGTGCTGGCATCCCGCGTGCTCAAGGTGGCTCTGGGACAGGAAAAACGGGTGCTCCACACCAGCGTGGACAGCGACGAGCTCACCGTGACCGAGATCCTGCACCAGATCGGTGTGCCTGCCCACATCAAGGGTTACCAGTTTCTGCGGGACGCCATTCTGCTCACGATGAACGAGCCGGAGTATATCAACGCGGTGACCAAGCGCCTGTACCCGGAGATCGCCAAGCGCAACGGCACCACCGCCAGCCGGGTGGAGCGCGCCATCCGCCATGCCATCGAGGTGGCATGGGACCGGGGCGATGTGGACACCCTGAACAGCTACTTCGGCTACACCATCCACAACCTGCGCGGTAAACCGACCAACTCGGAGTTCATCGCGATGATCGCCGATAAGATGCGCCTGGATAAGCGGCAGCAGGCGGGTTGAAAAGAATATTTTTCTGCGTCATTTTCCTGTGGTATTTTTCATTTGTTGCCGGGTGCGAAATTATAAATTACGGTTCCCTCATAATATGGTAATAACAGGCCTCCTGCATCGATTTTCCAATGCAGGAGGCTCGTTTTATGTGCAAAAGTGATCGTTGGCGGATCAGCACGGCCACCCGCAGGCGGCAAGCAATCAGCCAAGAGGACTGCCATCACAACTTGACGAAAAAAGCAAGAATCTCTATACTATAGAACAGAATAAACAAAGAAGGGAACGGATAGATCCCCTTATGCTGAAGATCGCATTTTGTGACGACGAGAACCAAGAGACCAGACGGCTGGAAGCTCTGCTGGAAGAATATGCTGCTGACCGCGGGCAGGACTTTGCCCATACGTCTTATCAAAGCCCGGTCGAGCTGATGGCGGAGGTGGAGAAGGGAACGCGCTTCGACATCATCCTGCTGGATGTCCTGATGCCGGGCGAAAACGGGATGGCTGCGGCCCGGGAGATACGGGAATATGACTCGAATGTGAAGATCATCTTCCTTACTTCAAGCACGGAGTTTGCGGTGGAATCCTACGCGGTGGATGCATGGTATTACCAGCTCAAGCCCATCCGGAGAGAGGACTTTTTCCGCCTGATGGACTCGGCCTGTGCGGCCTGCACCAGGGAGCAGAAGCACAGCCTCATCCTCCGGAGCAAGAGCGGCATCGTCCGCCTGGAGCTGGAAGAGCTGGTCTACTGCGAGGTGATGGGGCGGACGCTCACGTTTCACCTGAACAACGGCGTCGTGCTGGAAAGCATGGGCCGGCTGGACGACCTCTGTGACCAGCTCGTGGAATACCCGAATTTCCTCCGTCCCCACCGCTCCTTCCTTATCAATATGGAGTATATCGCCAACATCGCAGCCCGCTCCATCACGATGCAGGACGGAGCCGTGGTGCCGCTGCCCCACGGGAAGTATTCGGAAACGAAGGACCGCTACCTGAGCTATATTTTTGACCGAAAGCAGGTGGTCATGTAGTGAACGCTCTTACTGTACCAAACGGTGTTGCCGTGGCGCTCTTTGGCATCGCACTCTCGGCGGCGTTCTGCGACATCCACTGGACGAAGAAGAACTGCATCATATTGGCGGTCGGCTCAGCAGCCATGCTCTTGATGCAGGCGCTCATTACTTATATGGATAGCTGGACGGCAATGCAGGAGGCGTATCCGCTTACCACCCATCTGCCGCTCGCCATCATCCTCAGTGTCCTCAGCGGAAAATGGCTCTGGCCCACCATCTCGGTGCTGGCGGCGTATCTGTGCTGTCAGCTCCGGCGCTGGGTGGCGCTGCTGGTCATTGCGATGGTGCCGGGCATCGACTGGCTGCAGCCCGCCGTCGAGATGGTGGTTACGCTGCCGTTGCTGGCAGTATTGCTGCGCTATGTTGCACCGGCGGCCCGCAGCTTTGCCCGGTATCCGCGCTCGATGCAGCTTCTGTTCGGCGTAGTGCCGCTGGCAGGCTACCTTTTCGATTATGTGACCCGTATCTACACCGACCTTCTCGCCCAGGGCAATCAGGCGGCGGTGGAATTCATGCCCTTCGTGTGCAGCGTGGCGTATATCGTCTTTGTCCTCCGGGTCTCGGCAGAGGAGCGCACCCGCGGCCAGCTGGAACAGACCCGGAACAACCTCAAATTGCAGGTCGGCCAGGCGGTGCGGGAGATCGAGGCCCTGCGCACCTCCCAGCAGCAGACTCGCGCCTACCGCCACGACCTGCGCCACCATCTGCAATACATCTCCGCCTGCATCGAGAACGGCAGGGGAGAGCAGGCACAGGAGTACATCCAAAGCATCTGCTCCGAGATAGAGGCCAGCAAGGTGACGACCTACTGCGAGAACGAGGCTGCGAACCTCATCTTCTCGTCCTTTGCAGGCCGGGCGGAGAGCTGCGGTGTGCCGCTCAACATTCAGGCTCATATCCCGCAGCTTATCTCGGTGGCCGAGACAGACCTCTGCGTGCTGCTCTCCAATGCGCTGGAAAATGCGCTCCGGGCCTGCCGCAGAATGAAAGCAGAGAATGGCCCTGCATACATTGAAGTTACTGCCCGGGAAAAGAACGGGCATCTCTTTTTGCAGTTCGTCAATCCCTGTCCGGAGGGGATACAGTTTGAAAACGGCCTGCCGGTGACCAACGCCGAAGGACACGGCATCGGTGTGCGCAGCATCTGCGCGATCGTGGAAAAATATAAAGGGCTTTCGGATTTCTCGGTGCAGGACGGCAGATTCATCCTCCGCGTTTCTCTGTGAGCCGGGTCGATTGAGCGCAGTTTCGGGGCGAATCGTGTCAAACTGCCCGCCGCAGGGGCAGAAAAGAGTATACTGGAACCAGACAAAATGTGCTCTCCGAATATCGCACAAGGAGGAAAAGTTTTATGAAACGTATCACTTCTCTTGCACTCAGCGCGGCACTTCTGGCCTCGCTTTCGACACCGGTGCTGGCCGCGCCGGCCATCTCTGTGGATGCAGCCCCTACGGCAGCTGTGCTGGAAGAGGAAAACTCTTTGTGGGAGCTTCCGCAGGCAGACACGCCGGACATGAGCAACACGGTCTGGTCGTTTGCCGGCGGCTACATCGACGGCGGCGAGATGACCCAGGCCGAGATGGACGAGTCTCTGGCGGCATACGGCGGCACGCTGCAGTTCACCTTTGATGCCGCAGGCGGCGCAAAGATGATCCAGGGCGGCGGCACGCTGAACGGCACTTACCAGTATCTCGACGACGGCAGCGTGGGCGTCATCTTCGACTACAACGGCGAGGAGCTGCGCTACGCCTGCATCTTTACCTGGACGGACGAGGGCGAGCTGCTCATGGTCGCCATCTCGGATGTGGAGGGTGCCGACGGCATTTACTTTGTCCAGTAAATTCGTTTCATCGTGTCTTTCGGATGCGATGCAGATAAGCCTTGTCCTGGAACTCTGGCTCTGACAGCTGCTTTTGCGGAAAGCAGCTGTCCTGCGGGAGCCGGAACGCCCATTCCCAGGTGAGGCTGGAGGAATCAGAAACGGCCCGGCAGAGTTTTCTGCCGGGCTTGTTCGTTTTCCGGGGCGGAGAGAAGGACTTTCCAGAAAAAAGTGCAAAAAAAGTCAAAATATCCTCTTGCAATTTTTTTGGAGAGTGATATAATATTAAGGCAATCGTTTCCAAGGCCGCTCGAGGGGGTAGCCGATATTGAAGGTTGTGATGGGCACATACATTATAATATGGCCCCGATACGTCAGAACCAGAAATGAGGTGAAAAGAATGAAACAGGGTATCCATCCGAATTACGTTGACTGCACCATCACCTGCGCATGCGGCAACGTGATCAAGACTCGTTCCACTAAGCCCGAGATCCACGTCGAAGTTTGCTCCAAGTGCCACCCCTTCTACACTGGCAAGCAGAAGCTGGTCGACACCGGCGGACGTGTTGAGCGCTTCAACAAGCGCTTTGGCCGTAATAAGTAATTACAGGCTTTTCCAGCGCCGTCTCCTTCGGGAGGCGGCGCTTTTTTGCGTTTCGGGGCGGAATTGTTTTTGCTTTCCACACAGGTTTGCCCCAATTTGAACACAATTTCCGTCTAAAATAAACCAGCATTAAATCAACCGAGAAGGAGCGTATTGCTGTGGTCGAAGTATCGCATCTGAGCAAGAACTATGGCAGCCATCCGGCCATCCGGGATCTGACCTTTTCCGTGGCGGACGGGCAGGTGTATGGGCTGCTGGGCCCCAACGGCGCGGGCAAATCCACCATTATGAACATCCTGACCGGCTACCTGGCCCCCACCGGCGGGGAAGTGAAGGTGGCAGGCTTTTCCCTGCCGGAGCAGGCGCAGCAGGCCAAAGCCTGTGTGGGCTACCTGCCGGAGCAGCCGCCGCTGTACCCGGAAATGACCGTGCAGGAATATCTGGACTTTGCGGCCGAGCTCAAGGGGGTCAAAAAAGCCCAGCGCCGCGAGCAGGTGCAGCAGGCCGCCCGGCGCAC
>ENA-ORUQ01003702-ORUQ01003702.1-human-gut-metagenome-genome-assembly--contig:-NODE-3702-length-10074-cov-3.129055_pt1 | contig 10074 bp, 10 predicted proteins | sample MGYA00242081_ERZ509211 | MGnify/ENA primary metagenome ERZ509211 (study PRJEB26280, sample SAMEA2338785) | human gut metagenome | biome: human gut; feature: human-associated habitat; material: faeces...
GTTACACGAAGATAGGATGCGGCTCGGCATAACCAAGCCAGAAAACTTCGTTTTCATTTGCCTCTGCGCTCACCTTTCGCTATCTTTGTTACACGAAGATAGGATGCGGCTCGGCATAACCAAGCCAGAAAACTTCGTTTTCATTTGCCTCTGCGCTCACCTTTCGCTATCTTTGTTACACGAAGATAGGATGCGGCTCGGCATAACCAAGCCAGAAAACTTCGTTTTCGCTTGTCTCTGCGCTCGCCTTTCACTATCTTTGTACCAAAGTTTTTAGTTTATGATAACCATTGAGCAACTGAAAGATGTAAAAACGCGTACTGAGGCGCTTTACCGCTATCTGGATATTGAAAACAAGAAAATCCAAGTGGAGGAAGAGCAGCTCCGCACACAGGCACCGGGGTTTTGGGACGATGCCAAGGCTGCGGAAGAACAGATGAAAAAAGTAAAGGGCTTGCAGAAGTGGATTGACGGTTATAAGGAGGTCGAGACGCTGTGCGATGAGTTGGAACTTGCTTTTGATTTCTACAAGGAAGAGATGGTTACCGAAGAAGAGGTGGACGGATTGTACAGTCGTACGGTGGATGCCCTTGAAGACCTTGAGCTGCGCAATATGTTGCGGCAGGAGGAAGACCCGATGGACGCGGTGCTGAAAATCAATTCCGGTGCCGGAGGTACGGAAAGCCAGGATTGGGCATCGATGCTGATGCGCATGTACATGCGTTGGGCTGAATCCCATGGTTATAAATGCACCGTCAGCAATTATCAGGACGGCGATGAGGCCGGTATCAAGACGGTGACCATGCAAATCGAGGGCGAGTTTGCCTACGGCTACCTGAAATCGGAGAATGGCGTGCATCGTTTGGTGCGTGTGTCGCCTTACAATGCGCAGGGCAAGCGCATGACTTCGTTTGCATCGGTGTTCGTGACGCCTTTGGTGGACGATTCCATCGAAGTGTATGTGGATCCTTCCCGTGTGTCATGGGACTTGTTCCGTTCCGGAGGTGCCGGCGGGCAGAACGTCAACAAGGTGGAGACCGGCGTGCGCTTGCGCTACCAATATAAAGACCCTGATACGGGCGAGGAAGAAGAAATCCTCATCGAAAACACGGAAAGCCGCAAGCAGTTGGAGAACCGCGAGAATGCCATGCGCCTTTTGAAGTCGCAGCTCTACGACCGTGCCTTGCAGAAACGTAAGGCCAAACAAGCTGAAATCGAGGCCGGAAAGAAGAAAATCGAGTGGGGGAGCCAGATACGCAGTTATGTGTTTGATGACCGTCGTGTGAAAGACCACCGTACGAATTACCAGACATCGGACGTGAACGGGGTGATGGATGGGAAATTGGATGGCTTCATCAAGTCCTATCTGATGGAGTTTGCCGGAGGAGAATGAGTTTTACCTTTAAAACGATACGACTATGAGTGTGAAAAAACAAATGAGACGTGCCGCTCGTGCCGCCCGTGAAGAGAAGAAGCAGAAACGCGCAATGGGAGCTTTGATCGGTGCCTTGGCGGTGCTGATTGTCTTGGGTATCATTGCTTTCGCCATCATGGGAAATGAGTTTTGAAATAGAACGTAAGTTTCTGGTCACGGGTGACTTCAAGTCGCAGGCATACAGTAGCAGCCGTATCCGGCAGGGCTATATTTCTACGGTGGGGAAGGCTACGGTGCGTGTCCGTATTCGCGACGACAAGGGGTATCTCACGATAAAAGGCCGTTCGAATGAAGCGGGCATCTCGCGTTATGAATTCGAGACGGAAGTACCCTTGCAGGACGCGGAAGACCTGATGAGGTTGTGCGAACCGGGTGTAATCGACAAGACGCGTTACCTTGTGCGGTCGGGGCGGCACGTGTTCGAGGTCGATGAGTTCTATGGCGACAACGAAGGGCTGATTATGGCCGAGGTGGAACTTTCCGACGAACAAGAAGCTTTTGAAAAGCCCGGTTTCATCGGACGGGAAGTCACAGGCGATCGCCGTTACTACAATTCCCACCTTCGTACTTATCCGTATAAACTTTGGCGGGAAGGATAGGGGTGCGAAGGCGTAGCGTGCGGCGAGCTATGCTTTCTTGCGCATTTTCCGGGTGAGCATGCCGCTGAGGACAATGCCGGCCAATGCTCCTATGGCATTGGCGGCCAAGTCGAGCCAGTCGCCGCTCCGGTCGGTGGTGCAGTAGGCTTGTGCCAATTCGATGAGTCCGCTCATGGCTACCGGTCCTATATAGAGGGCAAGGGCACGTGGCATGGAGGGGGAAGCCTTCCGCACACGCCAGTCTTCCATCCATAAGACAAATGCCAACGAACCATACATCAACAAGTGCGCCCACTTGTCAATAAAGCGTACGTTGGCCAGTTCGGTCTTGGGTGGGGTAAACAGCGAGAGATACCAGATTACGAGAATGAGGATAACGCTAATCGGATGTCTTCTTATCCATTTTGTTAGTTCGTGCGTCATATAAATAACAATTTATCTGCAAAAATAATTCTTTTTTCGTACTTTTGTCGGCATTACAGGTCTAATTTTTAAGAACGGGCTTATGTCGGCAAATGAAAGAGTGAATTTTGGAAGTAAGATCGGGATTATATTGGCTTCGGCCGGGTCGGCTGTCGGGTTGGGGAACATCTGGCGTTTTCCTTGCGAAGTGGGCGAGAACGGCGGGGCTGCCTTTATTTTGGTTTATATCCTGTGTGTGATGTTTCTGGGCATACCGGTGATGGTTTCCGAGTTTCTTATCGGTCGCCGTTCACGGGCCAATACGGGAGGGGCATACGAAGTGTTGGCACCGGGCACACATTGGAAATGGGTCGGTATGATGGGGGTCGTGGCAGCTTTTCTTATCTTGGGATATTATGGCGTAGTGGCCGGGTGGACGTTGGAGTATATGGTCGCTTCGGCTACGGGGAGCCTTTCGGAGAGTAAGGACTATACGCTTTTCTTCAATGATTTTGTGGGTAGTCCTTGGAAACCTGTACTCTATATGGCGGCTTTCATCCTGCTTACGCATGTCGTTATCGTTCGGGGGGTGAAAGACGGTATAGAGAAGTTCTCCAAAGTTATGATGCCATTGCTGCTACTGATTATTTGTGTCTTGGTGGTTTGTTCCTTCTCCATGCCCGGTTCGTCCGAGGGGTTGGCTTTCCTGTTGCGTCCCGATTTCAGTAAGGTAGACGGTAAGGTGGTGCTCGATGCCATGGGGCAGGCTTTCTTTTCCATGAGTGTCGGCATGGGATGTCTTTGTACGTATGCTTCCTATTTTACGCGTGATGCCAATCTGGTAAAGACAGCCGGAAGCGTGGCGTTGATAGACACGTTCGTGGCCGTGCTGGCCGGTTTCATCATTTTTCCGGCAGTCTATTCCGTTCCGGGGCTGTCGCCCGATGCCGGTCCGGGATTGGTGTTTGTCACTTTGCCCAATGTGTTCCAGTTGGCTTTCAAGAGTGTACCGTGGGTGGGCTATATCTTCTCGCTCATGTTTTACGTATTGCTGGTGTTGGCAGCGCTGACTTCCACCATTTCTTTGCATGAAGTGGCTACGGCCTATCTGCACGAGCGTTTTAAACTTTCCCGTAAGAAAGCTGCCACTGTGGTGACCTTGGTTTGTATGACTTTGGGGGTATTTTGCGCTTTGTCTTTCGGGCTGTTGAACGGAATCCGTATTGGAGGAATGACTATTTTTGATCTTTTCGATTTTGTCACAGCCAAGTTGATGCTGCCTTTGGGCGGGATGTTTATTTCTATTTTTACAGGTTGGTATCTTGACCGCAGGATCGTGCGAGAGGAAGTGACGGATTGGGGGAAGCTCCGGATACCGTTTTTCGGTTTCTATATCTTTCTGTTGAAATTTGTGGCTCCGGTGGCCATTGCTTCCATTTTTGTAAACGAATTGTTCAAATGACCGGAAAATGAGGCGGACGTGGCGTAATCTCTTCTATTTTTCGAAAGCAGACAGAAGGGCGGTCTTACTGTTGGCGGGCGTATTGATGGGGATTGTGTTATCCACTTCTTTTTTCTTGTGGTTCGACCGTCGGACACCGGCGAAAGAAGACTGCGGAGACTCGTTGGTTTATGAACGCTTTTTTGCCGGATTGAAACCGGATACCGTGGTAGTCGTACGTAGCGGGCAAACCTACGGACAACCCGTTAAGGCGAAACCGGCTACATTCTTTTTCGACCCCAATACGGCTGATTCCACCGCTTTGCTCCGTTTGGGCTTGTCGCCATGGCAAGTGCGCAATATTTATAAATACCGGGCACGTGGCGGACGTTACCACCGTCCGGAAGATTTTTCCAAACTTTACGGACTGACAAAAGGAGACTACGAAAGGCTGTTGCCTTATATCCGTATCGCTGATAAGTATAAGTTGATGTCGGACTTGTATCCTCACGGTCTGCCGGGAACAGACACCGTGGAACTCCCTCCCCGGCAAGAGAAATTCCCGGAAGGCATACGGGTGGAACTGAACACGGCCGATACGGCTACATTGAAGAAGATTCCCGGTATCGGCTCTTATTATGCGAGGAGGATTGTGGACTACCGCAACCGTTTGGGCGGCTTTGTGTCTGTGGCTCAACTGAAGGAGATGGGGGAGTTGCCTGAAAACATCGGGAGATGGTTTACGGTATCCCCGGCCGTACATCGTCCGTTGCTGGTCAATCGGATGTCGGTAGAGGTCTTGCGCCGTCATCCCTATTTGAATTTCTATCAGAGCCGGGTGATAGTGGAGCATCGCCGTAAATACGGGCCGATAAAAAAGCTGCAAGCGTTGTCGTTGTACGAGGAGTTTACCCCTTCCGACCTGGAACGCCTGCAGCCTTATGTGAGTTTTGAGGAATGATTCGTCCGCTATGATTTTTCTTTCATGAGTCGTATGGCCTCTACGGGGTGGTCGGTCGTGACAAAATCTACTCCCAGGTCGCGCATTCTTTTCAGGTCTTCTTCTTTGTTCGTCGTCCAAGCATTTACTTTCAGACCGCAGCGATGCGCTTCTTCTACCCATTCGGGATGTTGGTCGAACACCTTGAAATTATAGTCTATGCCGGTGAAACCTTTGGCTTTGGCTTCCTGGGGCGAGAGGTCTCCGTTGATGTAGAATATCTCGGAGGCTCCGCCGGTGGCTTTGACTAACTGTTCGCATACGTTCAGACTGAAAGAGATGTATTCCGTTTGTTTTTCCATTCCCATGTCTTTTACCATTTTTACGATGGTTTTCACGGCTTGGTCTTCATGTTCTTTGTTTTTGTTCTTCTTGATTTCAAGAATAAGCTGCAGGTCTTTCAGTTTGCGTCCTTCCTCTAAATAAGCTTGCAAAGTAGGCAACGTCTCCCCGTTTTTGAGTTTGCTGTCTTTGATTTGCTCGTAAGTAGCCCGGGATATGGCTGTCGAACCGATGGTATTGTCATGATTGACAACTACAATGCCGTCGGCAGTCATTTGTACGTCGAATTCTGCCCCGTAGACTTTCGCTTCGGCCGCTTTTCTTAGAGAGGCCAATGAGTTTTGTGCCGAACCTTCGGCTTTCCAATAACCTCGATGGGCGATGACTTGTGTCTGTGCCTGGATGCTTAGTGCGGCGAGGCAAAGACAGGCTGCAGCAATGGTTTTTTGATAGATGTTCATTTTTATCAGGCTTATAGTTCGATTTGTTGTGTGTAGCTTTCATGAAAACGGTTAGTCGCTTTGACCGTGACGGTTCGGGCCGACGTAGAAGGTTGGGCACGGAAAAGATGGCGGGTGTGGTAGCCTTCGGCTTTTCCGTTTTTCATTGTGATGAAGTCCTGGTCTTCATCTTCGAATGGCAGCATCGGGCCTTTCGGTTTTCCGTCTTCGAACCATTCTACTTTCCAATCCGGATCCCAGTCCCAGATGTTGGCCACGACTTGTTTCGGTTGGCTTTTGAATTCTCCAGGTTTGTAGATGCGGAATTGATACTCTGAGGGTTTCCCGGTAGCTTTGTAGTGCCATTTCACGTTTTTGTCGTCTACCTCTACTATAAGGTATCCGTTGGGAGCCCCGCAACGGTTTACGTGTCCGGCCCACCACGCTCCGCAGGCGGCTCCTATATTGTGCTCGTAGATGTTAGCCGCAGGTTGCGCGTTTTCATAGAAATGGGTATGGCCGGCAAATATATGTACCTGGTAATCTTTGAGAATGTCCAACAGCTCCGATGTATTACTTGTGTTTCCACTGCCCTCTGCCGTTGTATTGGAAGTAGGTGCATGCAGGTTGAGGAACACGAGACTGCCTTTGGGCACATAGCTCAAATCCTTTTTCAACCATGCCAGTTGGGCCGGAGTAAAAGCTTCTTTGTATTTCTTTCCGCCTTGGTAGTCTATGTCTTTCATGGTTACGACATGTACCTGGCCGATGTTGAAAGAGTAATCGGTCGGACCGAATGCTTTGTGGTAATCGGCTTCTCCATAACCCGATTCCGGAACTTCCGTGCGTTCCATATCGGCATACTTAAGGTTGAAATCGTGATTTCCGATGACTTGGAACATTGTCAGCCCCAAGTGGGAAACGCTTTCTTTGTATGGTTCCATCAGGTTCATGGCATCCCAGACCAAATCTCCCACGGCCATGCCTACCACTTCTTTCCCTTTGAAAGAATCCACTGTGCGTTTCAGGTCGGGAACGGTTTCTTGCCGGAAACGGTCGAGATGAGCGTCGGTTTTCACTTGAGGGTCGGAAATGGCAATGTATACAAACCCGCGGGTAGGGGTTTCCCGTGGTTCGAGCATGAAATTACAGATGTTTTCTTGTGAATCGGCTTTTTGGAATTGGTAGAACTTGTCAGCAATTCCGTCGGTTTCCGGTAACTTGTAGGCGGATGGGGTTGAGATGTAAACCAACGGTTGGCGTTCTGCATCGCTTTCCATGCGGTAATGTCCCGTGACATCGGTCGTAGTGAAATTACGTCCGTCCGTCACGACTACTTGAGCTACAGGTTTTCCTTGGGTGTCGGTGATACGGCCTTTGACGATTCCCGGGGCTGCCGAGGTCTGGGCAGCCATCAGTCCACATAAAACAAACGGAAATAGGATATGTTTATAGTTACGTTTCATGGCTTTTTAATGTTTTCTGAGTTTTACTTTATCGAACAGGGCGATGATGGCTTCCGGTCGGTCGGCCGAGCGCAAAGCTTGCTCTAAGGTTTGGGTGTCTTGTTCGAAGCAGATTACGTTGGCACAGTCCAGGATATGAGCCATGCTGGTGATGGCGGTATCACGGCTGACCTGATGTTTGTTGACGGCTTTCTTATAATATTTATTCACCTTGTTGACGGCTTTATATACCGCTGGTTTGACTATTTCTACCGATGTGTCTGAGAAACCGACGGACATGTCGTATTCGTGAGTATAGTTATGGACGAAAGTGTCCCACTTTTTAGCGATGCCCTCTCCGAGGAAGTGGTCGGATTCGAAAACTACTTTTGCTACGGGAATGTCGCCATATACGTCGAATACAAACTCCGTGCCTAACGCTTCTTTACTCTCGGTGTTTCTTTTTTCCGGATGGGACGTGGAGACGGTTGTTTCCGTATGGTTCTCCGGACAGGCTTCTACGGGGACTGTTCCTGCGCAGCAGCAAACAGCCATTGCTACAATAATTTTTTTCATATTCTTCTATGTTTTGCTTTACTTCTGCCAAATCAACTTGATGGAAAACTCATCGCCGCCCATGTTTTTCTTGGCTTCCTGATAGTTTGCCATATTGGTACGTTGCACGGCGGCCGGATATTTAAACCTTCGAGGCATTTGGTTGTGGCTGATTTGTATGCCTTCTCCTACGGGAAGAATCGGATACCCCGTACGGTTGTATTCGAACCATTGTTGATAGTCGCAGAAATACAAGGCCACGAACTTTTGATTCATGATACGCTCCAAGGAACCGTCGTATCGGGCTTGGGGATTATCGAAATAATCGGCGGGGAGTGTGGCGTTCCACTGTTCCACAGAAGCCTGTACACCTTTCTTGTAAGCGGTTTCAGCTTCTGTGGCACCTCCGGGGAGGATTCCTTTTTGGAACAATTCTGCCTTGATGAATTCCACTTCTGCGTACGACATCAAGGTAAGCTCCATAGGAGCCTTTGCCATGCTTTGGTTGGGGAGGGAAGCTGTTATGGCCGGTAGAGTCAGATAACCACTGGGAAGTCCCACGTAGGCTTTGGTACCGTCTTCCTGTTCCACTTGGGTGGCAAATACCGGCAGGCGCGGGTCATTCCAAGAGTTGAGCAGGTCGATGAAGAATTCAGATAAGTTGACGTATGAAGTGAAATCTTGAGGGCGTGCCATGGGTGCCTCTTCAGGGAATACCCCCGAGATGCCCAACATGGCAGCATCGTCATTAGATTCGAATACGGGATACGTAGCCGGATTATTGTACATTTCTTGTAATTCGGCTTGTGCGTTAAAACCTTCTGCATCCAAGAGCCGGGTCAAGGTACGCATGCGGAGCGAATTACAGAATTTCTGCCATTTCTTGATGCCTTCTCCGTCGGTAGTGCTGTAAAGCATGTCTCCGGAAGTGTTGTACACGAGTCCGCTTTCTGTGTCGAACAAACTGTTGGCCGTTTTCAGATTGTCGAGGATTTGCCGGTAGGCTTGTTCTTGCCGGTCGAACCGGGGAGCAAGAATACCTTGGTCGGCCGAACAGGCTTCCGACATGGGAATGTCACCGAAAGCATCGGCCAATATGCCGTACATCCAGCTTTGCAAGGTGAGGGATACAGCCTCGTAGTTCGGTTCTGGGGAAGCCAGTTGGGCATTGAGCCGTTGGATTTCTTTGGCATTGTTGATCCATTTGTAGTAGGTGTTCCATGTTCCGTCGCCCCGGGAGTCTGTCATGTTCCACCATCCGACCCCGCTTGTGCCGTTATTGCTTACGAGACATTGCATCAAAGGAAATGTGTAGTCGTAATAGCGGTTCCAGTTATAAGTGCCCATGTCGTAAAGAATCGGGTCGAGCAGAGTGCCGGGATTCACCTTTTCCATACGTGTGGGGTCTGTATTCAGTTCATCGAAGTCGGTACATGACGAGCAGGCAAAGCCGCTTAATACCATTCCGAGTGTGATATTTCTTAAAAGATTCGTTCTTTTCATTGTTTTTGTTCTTTAGAAAGTAAGATTGAGGTTGAAGCCGAAAGTTCTTGTAGTAGGCAGCGAGCCTGTTTCTATACCGGATACCATGGAACTGCCATCCAAGGCTACGGATTCCGGGTCGAAGAGAGGATAGTCAGTGAAACACCACAGATTGCGTCCGTATACGGCTATCGAGGCTTTTGAGAATGGAGATTTTTCCAAGACTTTCTTAGGGAGTTCGTATTCCAATCGGATTTCTCTGATTTTCAAGAAAGAGGCATCGAACGAGTTGGTTTCTACATTGGCTCTCCGATAATACTCCTTATAAAAACTTTCGATAGTTACCACTTTCGTGTTGGGCGAGAACGTTCCGTCGTCATTCCGTACCACGCCCGGTGCTATCATGTACATTCCGCTTTGGGGCGTGTAGCCGGCGGCTGCAATGCGCGGGTCGTTGGCATCCATATAATACTCCGTGCCCGGAAGGCGTCCGTTCAGGGATTGTGTGAGTTTGCCTTGTTCCATCATTTTGTGGAATGACATGCTGTAGATTGTACCGCCTACTTGTCCGTCAAGCAGGATTCCTAATTTAAAGCCTTTATAAGAGAACTCATTATACCATCCGGCTTTCCAGTCGGCATAGGCTGTACCTACATATTCGATTTCGTCGGCTTGTTCGGGTAAGCCGTTGTCTCCGATAATCACGTTGCCCTCGGGGTCGCGTACCAGTTTGTAGCCCCATAAATCTCCTGTGGTACCTCCTACACGTCCGATGATGGATGCGGTTCCCACAGTGCTGATGACCTGGTTTTCGTCTGCTCCTTCAGCCAGTGAAAGTATTTTATTGTCATTCTTCGACCATGTGAGCGTCGTGTTCCATCGGAAGTCGCGTGTCAGGACCGGCGTGGCCGTGATTTCCAATTCATATCCCCTGTTACGGACGCAGCCGGAATTGATTGTGCCGCGGCTGTATCCTGTGGTCGGGTCGAGAGG
>ENA-ORUQ01003715-ORUQ01003715.1-human-gut-metagenome-genome-assembly--contig:-NODE-3715-length-10051-cov-3.301621_pt1 | contig 10051 bp, 10 predicted proteins | sample MGYA00242081_ERZ509211 | MGnify/ENA primary metagenome ERZ509211 (study PRJEB26280, sample SAMEA2338785) | human gut metagenome | biome: human gut; feature: human-associated habitat; material: faeces...
ATCGAATTCCTTCACGCCTTCACTTACTGCCTTAAAAAATGCTGTCCTTTCTGCACAATTTGTCGGTGTATATGCTGCATTTTCAATATTGCATCCCGTATATACGCTTCCATTTTTCGCCAATAATGCAGCTCCGACTTTGAATCCTGAATAAGGTGTGTAAGAATACTTTAACTGTTCTATTGAAATTTCGATCAGTTGTTTTGGATTATACCTCGACTTATTTCTATTCTCTGTCTTTCCCATCTTGTTTCCCTTCTTCTGTTATTCTTTTTCTTTGTCACACCGGATCAGATTTCTCACTGCATCTACTGCAGTCCGGACTGCCATATTAGTATCATGTACCACCGGATTTTCCAGTCCGAGTTTCTCTCTTTCCTGATTTGCCATAACCAGAAAGCATGCCCCTGCTCTGACACGCAATTTACCAGCCACTATGAAAAGTGCCGCAGACTCCATCTCGGAAGCCAGACATCCCATCTTCTTCCATGCTTCCCATTTGTTCAACAGTTCATAGCCGACAGGCATTGCTTCCGGTTCATGCTGTCCATAGAATGCATCCTTTGATTGTACCACCCCTGTATGCCAGGTGCAGCCATCTTCTTTTGCAGCCTGCACCAGTGCATTCGTTACCTCCAGACTGGCAACTGCCGGATATTCGATTGGTGCATATTCTTTGCTTGTCCCTTCCATGCGGATCGAACCGGTCGCGATCACAATATCACCGCTTTTTACTTCCGGCTGCATTCCACCGCAGGTTCCGATCCGGACAAATGTATCTGCTCCGCAGCGTACCAGTTCTTCCATTGCAATTGCTGCCGACGGCCCTCCGATTCCTGTCGATGTCACACTGACTTTCTCACCATCCAGCATTCCCGTATAAGTCGTAAATTCCCGGTTACTTGCAACCAGAACCGGATTTTCCAGATATTCCGCTATCTTTTCACATCTTCCCGGGTCTCCCGGCATGATCACATAGCGTCCGACTTCACCTTTGGCAACCTGAATATGATACTGTCTGTTTATATCTTCTGAATAATTTTTCATACCGATCCTTCCTTTCGAGCCAGTGGGGACGGTGTTTCCGGCCTTTTTCCTGTCCCCTCTGGTCTTTAATCTCGCCTTTATTTTATCATAATTCAGTCCAAAACGATTCTATTTTCTGACTTTTTTCAAAATAACTTTCAAATAACACCACGCAAAAAAAGCCAGCGGGGACGGGGAAAAAACCATTTTCCCCGTCCCCATTGGCTTATCTGTTCTTCACATTAAATGCTGCTTTTCCAGGATATACAGCACTTGCTCCGAGCTCTTCCTCGATTCTCAGTAACTGATTGTATTTTGCAACTCGTTCTGATCTTGAAGGTGCTCCTGTCTTGATCTGACAGGTGTTCAGTGCTACTGCAAGGTCTGCAATTGTTGTATCTTCTGTCTCTCCGGAACGGTGAGATGAGATAGCTGTGTAGCCGGCTTTATGAGCCATCTTGATTGCTTCCAGTGTCTCTGATACAGACCCGATCTGGTTTAACTTGATAAGGATTGAGTTACCGCATCCAAGTTTGATACCTTTGGAAAGTCTTTCTGTATTCGTTACGAACAGATCGTCTCCGACTAACTGTACTTTGTCTCCAAGTTCAGCTGTCAGTTTCTGCCATCCTTCCCAGTCTTCTTCGTCTAATGCATCTTCAATAGAGATGATCGGATACTTGTCTACCAGTTTCTTCCAGTGCTCGATGAGTTCTTCGGAAGTAAATTTTGTACCTGCCTTTGGAAGTACATATTCACCCTTCCTCTCACCTTTCCACTCAGAAGATGCTGCATCCATAGCAATCATAAAGTCTTTTCCAGGCTCATATCCAGCATCTTTTACTGCGTCTAAGATGTACTGGATTGCTTCTTCATCGGATGCAAGGTCGGGTGCGAATCCACCTTCATCACCTACGGATGTTGCAAGACCTTTTGATTTTAATAATGCTGCCAGTGCGTGGAATACTTCTGCACACCAGCGGAGTGCTTCTTTAAAGCTTGGTGCTCCTACAGGCATGATCATGAATTCCTGTACATCTACGGTGTTGGCTGCATGTGCACCGCCATTTAATATATTCATCATAGGTACCGGAAGTCTGTTACCATTTACGCCGCCGAGGAAACGGTAAAGTGGAATCTCCAGTGCATTTGCTGCTGCACGTGCACTCGCAATCGATACTGCAAGGATTGCATTTGCACCTAAGTTTGATTTATCTTTTGTTCCGTCTGCTGCGATCATTGCTGCATCTACTGCATAAATGTCTGATGCATCTACACCTTTCAGTGCATCGTTAATCACTGTATTAATATTCTCTACGGCTTTGGTTACACCTTTTCCGCCGAAACGAGATTTATCTCCGTCACGCAGTTCCAGTGCTTCGAATTCCCCTGTGGATGCGCCGCTTGGTTCCGCACCTCTTCCTACCGTTCCATCCAGAAGATATACTTCTGCCTCTACCGTCGGATTACCTCTCGAATCAATAATCTCTCTTCCAATAACCTTCTCAATTGCTAAAAAATTCTCCATGTCAAGATCCTTTCCCATGGAACCACTTCTGTCTCTCTTGCTCAGGGACGAGACAGAAGGAGCCTGCCATGATTTATTCACACGCTAGTTAGGTATTACTAACTAGCATTAGCATATCATAACATTTTTGGGTAAATCAAGGAATTTTTTTAATTAAAAATGAGAAAATTAACCGATAGAACATTGACCGAAGACATTTTCTGCTTTCGAATGCATGGAAAAAAGCGGCAACCAGAACCTCTTCTGATTACCGCCCAAAGGATATATCTGTATGTCGGATGTTTCATTTCTGAAACCAAGCCACCTGTGACAGACAAAAAGCCACTTTTCACGTCCCCCCTGGCTAGCAAAGTGTCTTTCCAAGTGCCTGACAAGCTGCCACCGCATCATCATCCGGTGCTTCGTTTGCAAGTACACTCTCACACGCAAGAACAGCTCCGTCACCTTTGCATGTCTCTTCCCATGTACGCATCCATTCTCCGTCTCCCCATCCGTAAGATCCGAAGAGTGCGATCTTCTTTCCGCCAAGCTTTCCTTCGCAGTCCGAGAACATCGGCTCGAATTCGCTGTCTTCCAGTTCTTCTGCTCCCATGGCCGGGCATCCGAATGCTACTGCATCGTAAGCATCCATCTTATCTGCACCGAATTCGGAAGCTGTTAATACATCCACTTCTGCTCCTGCAGCCTTTGCTCCTTCTGCTACTTCGTTTGCCATAGCCTCTGTGTTACCTGTTCCGCTCCAATATACTACTGCAATTTTACTCATTGTTTTTTACCTCTTTCATTGATAATTTTATATGTCAGGCAGCTACTGTAAGCTGCAAAACACTTCTTCCCTGCTGCCAGAGACGTACATAGACATCTCTGCATTTTTTATATTTTGCAAATGTTTTCCGGCATGCGCACTCATCACAATATACTTTCCAGCATCCCACACACTTGAAATTGCGCCCTTCATTTGTAATAAATCCGATCACATCTCCCAGTGGATAATCGAGAAAAATTCCGATTTCATGTGGAAATTCATTGTTTTCGCCGATTCTTGATTTTAACCGGTCCAATGCATATTCCACATCCGTGCTTCCATATCCGTATTTTTTGAGGAACTTCGCCACTCCCGGACGGTTCAGACTGACCGAAAGTTGTTTCTTTCGATAGACATAGACCAGTACGCGGTTCTCCTGCCTCCGTAATATATAGAGACGGATGCCCTTTTCTTTCATGCACCGGTTCCAGAACTCAATCTGATCTTCCACGTCTGTATCATCTGCAAATGTCATATTAAATAAATTTGCCGATTTCATAGATGCAAGTGTTGCCGAACAATGTTCCACCAGGCACTTTTCAATCAGATATCTGTTTGCCATCTTAGTTCCTCCTAATTTGCGTTAGTTTTTACTAACATCCTTGTATTTGAATATTATCTTATTCTTTCAAAACTGTCAAGAATTATGCACAAAAAAGAAGCTTAACGAATTTAAATCTCATTAAGCTTCTTTTTTTCTTTTTTATATGTCAGTTTTATTCTACGCATCCAAAAGATTCTGCATACTCTTAAGTCCGATTACCAGTGTTGATGTATTGTGCAGCAATGCAGATGTTGTCGGCATGATGATTCCTGCCACGCCAAGACCGATCAGCCCTGCGTTAAATCCGACGATCATACGGTAATTGCGGCTGATTCTCCTGATCAGACCATTACTGATCTTCTTCAGAGTTACCAATTCTCTTAAATTATCTGCACCAACGGTAATATCTGCGATCTCTCTTGCAAGTTCTGCACCATCACTGATCGCGATTCCTACATTTGCTGCGGAAAGAGCCGGTGAATCATTGATACCGTCACCGATCATAATAACCTTACGCCCTGCTGCTTTTTCTTTATCACAAAAACTTGCCTTATCTTCCGGCAGTACTTCCGCATAGTATTCATCCACGCCTACGCGTTTTGCAATTGCTTTTGCGGTACGTTCACTGTCACCGGTCATCATAACAATCTTACTTAATCCCGCTTCACGAAGTTCCTTTATTACTTCTGCTGCTTCTTCACGTAACGGATCTTCGATGCAGATCACTGCTGCAAGTTTTCCTTCAATCGCCATATACAAATGCGAATATTCTTCCGGCAGATTATCAAACTGTTCTTTCTTACCATCTGGAATGATTACCTTTTCATCTTCGAATACAAAATGATAGCTTCCGATAACAGCTTTCTTTCCTTCAATCTGTGTTGAAATTCCATGGGCTACGATGTATTCCACTTTTGAATGCATCTCCTCATGATCCAGATGTTTTGCCTTTGCTGCGCTGACAACTGCTTTTGCCATAGAATGCGGGAAATGTTCCTCCAGGCATGCAGCAATACGGAGCAGTTCATCTTCATTCATTTCATTGAATGATACCACTTTTGCCACTGTCGGTTTTGCTTTTGTCAGTGTTCCCGTCTTATCAAATACGATGGTATCTGCTTCGGCAACTGCTTCCAGATATTTTCCACCTTTTACTGTAATCTTATACATACCTGCTTCGCGGATCGCAGAAAGTACGGAGATTGGCATCGCAAGTTTTAACGCACAAGAGAAATCTACCATTAGGATAGACAGTGCTTTTGTTGTATTTCTTGTAAGCAGCCATGTAAGTACGGTTCCTCCCAGCGAATACGGCACCAGCTTATCTGCCAGATGTTCTGCCCTGCTTTCCAGTCCTGACTTCAGCTTTTCTGATTCTTCGATCATGGATGCAATCTTTTCGTAACGGCTGGATCCACCGACAGCCTTTACATTAATTGTGACCTCTCCTTCTTCCACAACAGTTCCTGCATATACATAATTTCCAATTGTTCTTCTTACCGGCACAGATTCTCCTGTCAAGGAAGCCTGATTGATCATTGCTTCTCCGTCCACAACTTCACCGTCAAATGGAATTACATTTCCCATATGGACTACCACCTGATCACCGGCTTTAATCTTACTTGACGGAACAAGGACGGCCTGGTCTTCTGTCTTCAGCCATACTTTTCCGACATTCAATGACATGGTCCTTGCCAGATCATCAACTGATTTCTTATGTGTCCACTCTTCCAGAAGTTCTCCGATTCCAAGTAAGAACATCACAGATCCCGCAGTATCAAAGTCACTTCTTAAGATAGAAACTCCGATCGCCGTAGCGTCCAGTACAGGGACTTCCAGTTTTCTTTCCATCAGTGTCTTAATACCTTTCCAGATATATTTTGCAGACATAATGGTTGTATATGCTGCTGAGATCGGATATGGCAGTAAGAATTTTCTTCCATAATGGAACAGAATCTTATCCACCAGTTTCTCCTGATACTCTGCATTCATTGCTCTTCCGGATGTCTCTAACAGGCCATTCGGCACTTCTACTTCCTCATAACGGAATCTGCGGAGTCCTTCGATGATTGTTTCTCTGTTTCCCTTATAATGAATCGTTGCGTCCGCCGTTCTGTCATAGACATCTGCGCGGAATACGCCGTCTATATTCTGCAGATAAAAGAGAAGAATGTCCGCCTGTTCATGAGTCATGCGTTTCTGCTCCATGTGGATACGGATTCTTCCTCTTATCTCATGCTTAACCTTAAATTTCACTCTTGTCACCTCTTGCTAGTCTTACAAAAGCACCTGCAGATGTTCCGCAGGTGCCTGTGTCTATGTTTTTCCGGCAACTTTTCTTTATCTTCTGTGCCAGATTTTTATTCTTCTGTTGCTTCAGCAGTATCTTCTGTTGCTTCAGCAGTATCTTCTGCTGTCTCTTCTGTCTCGCAAAAATCATCTACAACTTCTGCTTCTGCCTCTGCTGCTCTGTCTTCATTGATCTGCTTTGCTTCTGCTAAAATATCTCCTGCATTCTCCTGAACGCTTGTTGCCGTCTTCATAACGCAAGATTTTGCTCTTAATACGGCTGCTGTACAGTTCGTATATAATTTCTTGGCATCATCACTTGTCAGAATCTTGATTCCTGCTGTTCCGAAAGCTACTCCTGCCGCAAAAAGTCCTGGTTTTTTCCAATTAATGTCTTTTAAATTTAACATATGTATTCCCTCCATTGTATATTTATTAATTCATCACTACAAACATTATAACAAAAAGGACATCCCTTCATTTGTGTCCGGCAGTCGTTTTTGTTTCTGCAAATTATAACACCAAGGAATGTCCTTTTCAAATATTTTCAGGCTATTGATAAATTTTATCAACTGCATATTTATGACTGCACTGTTATGTTCCGTACTTTCTGATCTTCTACATAACCACATGCTTTCAGTCCTGCCTGTATCACAGCATTCCAGTTCTTTGCAGACAGATGCTTGATCGTATCATCGTCCAGTTCAACCGTACATGCATTCTGCAGGTCACAGTCCGGGTCACATGCTACTTTATACATATTTCTTCGATTGATCGCTCCGATTTCCTCCAGCTTGTTGATCATCCGGTATACGGTTGCTGTTCCGATGCTTGGATCGATCCGAGATGCGCGGTAATAGATTTCTTTGCAACAGGAACAGTTTTCTTCCAGTATAATATCCAGAAGCATCAGTCTCTGCTTGGTGATCCTGCATCCACTGGCTTTTAGTTTCTGTACAATCGCTTCTTTTGCCTTATCCACCTGTCATCCTCCTATCGTATCTACTCTGTTATAGAAACAACCTGAAATCCTGCTTTTTCAACTGTTTTTTTCAAAACATCATTTTCAATCTCACGGTCATAAGACACCACTGCTTCTTTCTTCTGTAAGTCCACTCTTGCCGAAACACCTTCTATCTCATTTAACGCTTTCTTTACTGACTGTACGCAGTGCTCACAGGTCATACCTTCGATATGAACTGTCTTCTTTCCGATCACCGGATTCTTCAGTTCTTTATCGTCAGTTTTGATGATACCGGTTCCGCCGCCACAGCAGGGACTGTCACCTTTAAAATGCCTGATTGCTCCTCTCAGTGCAAATCCAAGAAGAACGATCACGATTAATACAACTATAATATCTGCCATATCTCTATCCCTCTATTCTTTGTTCTCCTCATTATCCATGCTGAACTTTTCGTCTCTTTTTTTCTCCTGCCATTTCCTGAACCAGAGAAATGCCTGATAGATAGAAGCACCGACAATGTAAAGGACGATCAAGATCACAAACAGGTAGAACATAGAGCCTGTCGAATTGCCCATGACTGCCAACTCCTTTATTTACCATACATATTTTCGATCATTTTTTTCACTTCATCAGGATCTGAACTGCAGCATCCACCACCGCATCCACCACCGCATCCACTGCATCCGGCACAGCTGCCGCCACATCCCTGGATGACTCCATTTTTAAATCTCTTCACAATTCCGTATACCAGGTATGCGCAATACCCTAATATTAATGCTAAAATAATGATATCTGCTAAAATGGCTACCATGAAAACTGCCTCCTTCAAAGGGAAATCCGGACGTAAATGAGTTACGTCCGGTCCGCTCTACTTATGCATTTACAGAACGTTTGGAATAAACTTTCTGATCTTTATACGGATCAGGTCTGAATAACAGGAACAGCATGACTGCTACTACCACAAATGCCACTGCTGTACCAACTCCAAATCCGCCGCCGGTTACTAATGTACCGATCTGGTATACACAAAGTGTTACGAGATAAGCGAATACATTCTGGAACAGGATTGCAAACCAAAACCATTTCTTAGACTGCATCTGCTGTGCCATCGTTGCTATGGCTGCCAGACAAGGGGAATCTAACAGATTGAATAACAGGAATGAAAATGCTGCTACTGCACTTGGGAACCAGTTCTGGATAGCCTGAGCTACTGTTACAGTATCTTCTGACTGGCTCTCTGCTACGTTCGCAAGTACACCCATTGTTGAAACGATTGCTTCTTTTGCTGTGAATCCGGAAAGAGAAGCTGCTACCGGCTGCCACTCTCCAAATCCAAGTGGTGCAAAGATTGGTGCAATAAATCCGCCAATTACTGCAAGTAAACTGTCTGCACTGTCATCCACAAGTCCGAATCCACCGTTCGTAAATCCGAATCCACCAAGGAACCACATGACTACACATGCAAGGAACAGGATCGTTCCTGCTTTGATGATGAAGCCTTTCAGTCTTTCCCATACATGAAGAAGAACTGTCTTAGCCTGTGGAACATGATACTGTGGAAGTTCCATAACGAATGGTGCCGGTTTTCCTGAGAATGGTTTTGTCTTCTTCAGGATGATTGCTGCTACTAATACTGCTACGATACCTACAAAATACATGATTGGCGCCATAAGTCCGCCTGCTGTATAGCTTCCGGTTGCGTAACTTGCCATAACTCCACCCATTAATGCGATAACCGGTAACTTCGCTCCGCATGGGATAAATGTTGCTGTCATAATTGTCAGACGTCTGTCATTGTCCTGTTCAATGGTCTTAGAAGCCATGATTCCAGGAATACCACAACCGGATGAAATCAGAAGTGGAATGAAGCTCTTACCAGACAGTCCGAAGTGTCTGAATACACGGTCCATAACGAATGCGATACGTACCATATATCCACAGTCTTCCAGGATAGAAAGGAAGAGGAACAGGATTGCCATCTGTGGTACGAATCCGAGTACGGCTCCGATACCGCCGATGATACCATCAACTACCAATCCTTCGATCACGCTGCTTACGCCGGCTGCTTCAAGTCCTTTTGAAGCGATATCCTGAATTGCACCTACGAATGTATCATTTGTCCAGTCTGTAACAATTGTACCGATTGTTGTTACGGAAATATAATAGACAACAAACATAACTGCGATGAAGATCGGAATACCAAGAATACGGTTTGTAACAATCCGGTCAATCTTATCGGATGTTGTTAATTTGTCTTTTCCTTTTTTAACTGTTGTCTCAACGATCTTCTGGATGAATTTGTAACGTTCATCTGTTACGATACTTTCCATATCATCGTCATGTTTTGTCTCAAGTTCTTTTCTGTCTTTATCAACTGCTGCTTTTGCTGCTGCAGAAAGATTCATGCTTTCTACAACCTTGCTGTCGTTCTCAAGGAATTTCACTGCATACCATCTCTTCTTGTCTTCTGAGATTGTATCCGGGAGAACCCCTTTCACATCTGCAACTGCAGCTTCCATTTCTTTAGAGAAGATTTCTCTTGGAAGATCAACTTCTTTTTTATTAGCCACTTTGATTGCTGTCTCAACCAGCGCATCCAGTCCTGTCTGTTTCAGGGCAGAAGTCTCAACGATTGGGCAATCTAACAACATAGAAAGTCTCTTTGTATCGATCTTGATTCCTCTCTTCTCCAGAAGGTCTGTCATGTTCAGTGCGATAACTACCGGAACACCTGTCTCGATCAGCTGTGTTGTAAGATACAGGTTACGTTCAATATTCGTTGCATCTACAAGATCAATAATAACATCCGGATTATCATTTAAGATATAATCACGGCTGACTACTTCTTCCAATGTGTACGGTGAAAGAGAATAGATACCCGGAAGGTCTGTTACA
>ENA-ORUQ01003717-ORUQ01003717.1-human-gut-metagenome-genome-assembly--contig:-NODE-3717-length-10043-cov-17.277833_pt1 | contig 10043 bp, 7 predicted proteins | sample MGYA00242081_ERZ509211 | MGnify/ENA primary metagenome ERZ509211 (study PRJEB26280, sample SAMEA2338785) | human gut metagenome | biome: human gut; feature: human-associated habitat; material: faeces...
GCTGGATGCCCTGCCGTTCAAAGGAGCGCAGGTCAACACGCTCCGGCCTTCCAGCCGCTTCCAAATAGCGGTTGGTGATGGTTTCCCAGCTATGCCGCCAGATCTCGGCGTACTTCTGGTCGTTCCAGTCCACGGTGCTTTCCTTGTGACACTTCCAGTTACCGGAAGGAAGTCGGATGCGCTCACCGTTCTCGTCAAGGTCGTAAACCTTTCGGGCTTTCGGGAGCCACCTGCCGTGTTCGTCCATTGCCCGGATGGTCAGCAGAATGTGGGCGTGTGGGTTTCCATCTCCCTTGTCGTGGATGGCAAAATCGGCAATCATGCCCTTGGAAACAAACTGCTCGTTGCAAAATTCTTTGAGCATGGGAAGATACTGTTCCTTCGGCACCTCTACCGGGAACGCCAGCACGATGCGCCGGGCAAGCTGGGAGTTCCACTGGTTCTCCACGGCTTCCACGGCGTTCCAAAGCGTTGCCCGGTCTGCATATCCGGGTGGCGCATGGGACGGCAGCATGATTTCGGCATGGACAAGCTCTTTCTTCTTGTTGTAGAATTTCGTTTTCTGGTCGTACTCGCTGAACAGCCGTTCGCCGCTCTGGTAAGCGGCCCCGGCAACAGCGGACTGCCCTTGGCTGCGCTTGACGATGGTGATTTTGAAATGCGGACACGGAATAGGCATCACCTCCTGATGACATTTGAATCGTTCTCTTGTAAAAATCACGGAATTATGGTACTATTATTTTGGATAAGTAAGCAGAAAGCTGGTGAGCCAATGTCGGAAAGAAAATCACAACAGGAACTGGATTTTGAACGGAAACATGAAGAAGATTTGCAGCGGTTGCGTGGATTGCGGTTGATTGATGATGATTTCATGGCTGCGGTGTTTGAAGAACGTGCCTGTGCTGAGTTTCTTTTGCAGATCATTTTGAAACGGGATGATTTGACCGTCAAAGAGGTTCACGGCCAGTACAGCATCAAAAATCTGCAAGGGCGTTCAGTCCGATTGGATATTTTGGCAGTGGATCGGGAAAACCGTGCATATAATATTGAGGTGCAGCGCAGTGACCGTGGTGCTAGTGAAAAGCGCGCACGGTACAATAGCAGTCTGCTGGATGCAAACTTGACTGATGCGGGCGATGATTACGATGCGCTGAACGAAACATACGTTATCTTTATCACGGAAAATGACGTATTAAAGGCCGGCCTTCCAATTTATCATGTTGACCGTACAGTCCGGGAAACGGGAACGTTTTTCAACGATCAGGCTCACATCGTTTATGTGAACTCACAAATCAAGGACGAAACGGCATTGGGAAAACTAATGCATGACTTTTTCTGTACCAACTCGAAGGATATGAATTATTCCATTTTGGCGCAGAGAGTTCGTTATTTTAAAGAAGATACGAAGGGAGTGGCAGCTATGTGCAGAGCTATGGAAAAGATGCGGGATGAAACCGAGCATGAAACATCGGTCAAGCACGCATTGGCAATGTTGGCAGATGGCGTGCCTTGTGAAAAGGTGGCAAAGTACACCGACCTTTCAATTGAGGAAGTCCGGGCATTAGCTGAAAAGAAATCTGCCTAACAAAAAGATAAGCCGATTGGAAATATTCTTGTTTCCAATCGGCTTTTTCTATGCGTGTTTTATGGTAGCAGGCAAAAGGATAGCTGCAAAGCAGCGCAAGGAAAATGCAGTTTTCCTTGGGATGGAATCGGGCTGGCGCACAAACGCCAGCTTCGATTTCATCGAGCCGTCTGCAAGACCGCAATTTCACCGGAACGGTGTATAATTGCGCCCTTTATTCTAAAGGGTTTTGGACGTTGCTGCGTTCGTGAACGTCATGCACCATCTTTGCAAGTGCCAGCACGACTTCCGGCTGACGGAACGAGATTTTCAGCAGTTCCATCACCTGATCATCGGTCAATTCTCTCGGACAGACCAGAAAACTTTCCAGCATTCCGGCACGGGTGCAAAGGCGATGCACACGCTCTCTCCGGTTCAGTTCCGACATCTGGCGTTCAAGGATCTTCTCCCGGTGCTGGCAAGAGCGCAGCTTCTGCTCTGCTTTGGCTTTTTCGCTGCGGAGGTAAGCAAGATCGGTTTTCGGTTGGGTCAATGGCATCACGCTCCTTTTCTACTTATAAGAGTTGATTTTTTCTTCTGTTACGATTAAAATTATAGGGAAATATAACGTTTGTTAAGATGTAAGAACTGGGAGAAATTTAATGACCAAGAAGCATATCGGAACTTGCTGTATTTGCGGTCGAGAGGGAAAATTGACTTTTGAACACATCCCTCCACATAAAGCATCTAATGGCTTTCCACTAAAGCTATACAATGTAGGAAAATATATTACTGAAAATAATGTTCGTTATTCTTCTCTTCAAAATGGTGCAGGGGCATGGACACTTTGCAGCTCATGTAACAATTTAACAGGTGCATGGTATGGAAACGCCTATGTTGAATTTGCCAGTCAAGGCATAACATATTATCGAAAAAAAGCGGCTGGCATTATATCTGTTCCCTATACAATTTATCCACTTCGGGTTTTCAAACAAATCGTATCCTGTTTTGCAAGTGTGAATGGAGCGAACTGGTGCAAAGAAAATCCAGCAATTCGGGATTTTCTCCTAAACCCAAAGAGCAGAAGTTTTCCTGATGATGTAGACATCAGAATGTATCTGCAGTCTAGTGGCCGATGTAAGCTTAATGGCATTGAATTTGTTGCAGATGTTTCAACAGGAGATCAATTTTGCGGAAGCGAATTTGCATATCCACCATTCGCATTTGTTTGTGATTGCAGCCATGGACGCTATTACAGTAAATCTTTTCAAAAATTGTTTTCTATCCGAGAATTTCTAAAATACAATTACGATGATAGAGTTACTTTATATCTAAACATCCCGCGAAAGCCTTGTAATCCGTTCCTGTTGGATTTTAGGGAGGGTGTTCCGTCTATTGAAGAACATTCTCGTCAACTAAGAGAACGTGCAATGGCTACTAATACATAAACATAAGGGACTGTCTTCATCGACAGTCCCTTATGTTTATGTATCAAATTTCCTTGTATTCTGGCAACTGAGCAATCAGCTCTTGCGTTTTGAGCGAAACAGAGATGATGGAGATTAGAAGATCAAAAATGTACTTGCCTCCTGCATAAGCGTTCGGGTCATTGACAATGTCGCTGGACTTATCGGTTGTAACGGCATACTGTTCCACAATCCACTCAATTGCCGACTTACCATTGACGATGTAGTTATATGCCTCCTCTGGAATGTTGCGAATAGTAATGTAAGGGTTGTACTCGATGGTGCTCTTGTCCTTACCTTTGCCAAAGCGCATTTTATCTACAACAGTATAGTCTGCTCTGCGCATCTCAACCATTATGCCGAGTTCTTCTGCGTTCACGGGCTTTTCATAGTTCAAATGCAGTTCGGCAAGTGCACGGCCAATGCGGACATATTCCGGGAAGTGTGCGAGCAGAGGTATGCGCGGCATATCTTTTACCAAATCTTCTTTATAGCTTTCACTGTATCTAGGCGATTGTAAAACAGCATAGACATAGTAGAAAATATCTTCTTTATTTACCTTGTCGCCATAAATCCCTCTGAATTTTGAAAGAATTACATCTGTCACAGCAAAACGTCTTGTCCAGGTTTTGCTTTCACCGACGGTCATATTATCAAAGGATAGCTGTGCAGACTCTTTACTTTCGGCTTTTTCGTAGATATAAAGCGGAAAACATTGTGCATTAAACAGCAACTGATAATCTTGAATGCAATCCGTTATTATAGATGAAAACCCCTTATTAGAACCAGTACCAGAAATGCAAATCACAACATTTGTATAGTCGTTCCGAGGGAATATACTTTCCCATTTTGATGGGTACTCTATGATTTCACGTTTGTAGTAACAGTTTACCTTGCAAAATGGACGGCGCATAACAGTTCGATACTCTGCATTGCAATCAATCTGAATTTCCCGGCAAAAACACCTGAACAGCCCTCTCGACCAGCTGATGCAGTTGCTCTTATTGCTACGCAAATTGGTATAAAAAGCTTCTTTTGCTTTTTCTCCAGTTCCAATGTGATTCGTCGTAAGATGGTTTTTCCATTCTTCCTGACAGCGAACCAGTTCCTTATTGTAAAATTCTATCATGCGAATTGCGTTTTTCGCTTCGGGTTCAAAACTATATATCCAAACATCACGATTTGTGCACTGTCCAATGGCATAGTTTTCAGCGAAGAAGCTGTCACATTTATCTCGGCGTTTTGAGCCGAGCGCAGCAAAATTGGTGAAGTTTGGATTTCGCTGATTTAACCAATCCCCATTTAGGGACGGAATAATCCGTCTCCACTTAATGGCTTCAACACTTCTTTCGTCACTGATAATTTGTAATTTTTGCTGACGGGATAAGTAATCTCCTATATCACAGTAATGTATGAAGCCATCATGTTTTGCGCCTTTTTTCTTTACCAAAATCGTAATTGCTACCGGCGTTCTTGAACCGGATTCAAAAACATTTCCGGCTTCTTTTCTTCGTGCTTCGCCGCTTGTCCTTGCATTTCCTCGCAAATTGAAGCAGTAAATCGTATTGAACTCATCGAGCAGACATTTTCTGAAACCATCAAGAGCAACACTATCAATAAAAGCACCATTTGTAACAAAACCAATTACACCATTATCGGCCACTCGATCAGTTGCCCAGCGAAAAGCCCTGATGTAGGAATCGTAAACACTGCGGCTATTATTGGATACAGAGCTGGTAACATAGGTCTTGGCAATTGCAGCATCCAGATTCGGATAGTCCACATTCTGGTTATTATCATTGCCAGACTTCTGTCCAACAGAGTATGGCGGGTTGCCAATGATGACTTGAATGGGGGTCTGCATCTGCTTTGTTGCACGATCGGAGTTCGGCTGGAAAACGCTGGTATCTGCTTCTCCTTCACGAGTGCCAGAGCGTTCAGCAAGTTCAAAGGTATCCGTCAGAACGATACCTTCAAAGGGAACATAGTTCTCGCTTTGGCTCAGTTCATGGTAGGTTTCTTCGATGTTCACCGCTGCAATGTAATAGGCCAACAAAACGATTTCATTGCAATGGATCTCACTGGTGTACTTGTAGAGCAGGTCTTCTGGTTTGATAATGCCGCTACGGAGCAACCGGACGATAAAAGTTCCGGTTCCGGTGAACGGATCAAGAACATGAACACCTTTATCGCTGATGCTGCGACCAAACCGTTGCTGCATCACATACTCAACCGATTGAATGATGAAATCCACTACTTCGACGGGCGTGTAAACGATGCCAAGTCGCTCAGTTTCTTTAGGAAGCGCATTTTTGAAAAACTGTTCGTACAGCTCGATGATGATTTTCTGCTTGCCTTCAGCATTATCGATGCCTTTGGCGCGTTCCTGCACGCTGGCATAGAATTTGTCCAGCGTTTCCTGTTCTTTTTCCAGAGCGTTATCATGCAGCACATCCAGCATATTTTGCATAATGCGGGATACCGGGTTGCTTTTCAAGAAACTATAGTTATCAAACAGTGCATCAAAAACGGGCTTTGTAATGAGATGCTCAGCAAGCATCTCGATGGCATCATCCTTGTCAATACTGGGGTTCAGGCTTCGGCGTAATCCCTGAAGAAATTCATCAAACCTCGGCGCAATATCTGGCTGCTCAATCAGCACCTTGATTTCGGCAATATGCCGTGCTGCAATTTCAGCAATATCTTTTGCCCACGTTTCCCAATACTGACGGCTGCCACACTTCTTAACAATTTTGGCGTAGATGTTGTTCTTCCATTGTTCCAACTCTGTCATATCAAAGGATAGCTGGGAACCATCATATCCCTTGCCAGAATGCGAACCGTTGATATCATCATCTTCGCCATCGCCACCAGTCACGCCAATGATATTGATGTTTCCCGGCTTATTTTTGTTCAATTCAATGCGATTGATGGTATTGTTAAAACGATCATCATGTGCACGCAGTGCTTGCAGCACATCCCATACAATTTTGTATTTTTCATTATCAGCAAGTGCGACTTCGGGTTCAACACCAGCAGGAATACCAATCGGCAGAATGATATAGCCATACTGTTTACCTTCACTTTTGCGCATGACGCGACCCACAGACTGGATAATATCCACAATGGATTTTCGGGGATTCAAGAACATAACCGCATCCAGCGCAGGAACGTCAACGCCCTCCGATAAGCAGCGCGCATTCGATAAAACCCGGCAAGAATCCTCGCCAGTATCCTGTTTCAGCCATTCAATTCGGTTTTTACGTTCCAGCGCATTAAAGCTGCCATCAACGTGTTTCAGTTCAACGGTATGATTCCGGCCATCATTCGTATTGATTTTATACAGTGCCTGAATTTCTTCAAACATTGCAACAAACTTCTTGCTTTGTTCAATAGTTTGCGTAAAAGCAACAGCGCGGCGCATCGGCTGTGGGTCGTTGGAAAAATAGTTTTCCTCTCCGGGGAAATGGGTCTTTTTTGCAAGACCGTTCATACAACCAACGATTTTAACAGCATCATCAAGTGTTAGTTCGTTGTTGCTATCAGTCAACTGTTTTTGTAAGGAACGGCTGACAAATTCTTCATCGACTGCCAAAACAACTACTTTGTAGTCCGACAAAAGCCCCTGCGATACAGCATCAGAAAAGCTAAGACGGTAAAATTCAGGGCCATAAATGCTCTCGTCATCCATAGAGCAGAGCAATGCACTATTGTCTTTTGCTTTTTGCTTGCTGGCATCTGCATAAATTCGGGGAGTAGCTGTCATATACAGACGCTTTTTTGCATGGATATATTCATCATCATGAACCCGAACAAAGTTGCTGTCATCTTCTCCAGCGAGCGTTACACCAGTGGTTCGATGTGCTTCATCACAAATCACAAGGTCAAACTGCAAACCAGATTTCTGCTGAAAATCATGAATAACGTTAATGCTTTGATATGTAGAGAAGAACAGTTGTAACCCATTCTTTTCACTTTCTTCGTATTGGTGGCACAGTGCGCTTACATCCGTTGTTGCTGGAATCATTGTATCAATGATTTCATCTTCTGTAATTTTGCTTGCTTTCGGATCACTGCAAATACCAAAAACAGAATACGGGTATACACATTGAGCGGCCCATTCGGAAAGTGTTTGATTCAGTAAACTAATAGATGGTACCAGAATCAAAATATTTCCCTGACCAGCGGTCATTTTCTCGGCGATTTTCAGGCCAGTTAATGTTTTACCCGTTCCACAAGCCATAATCAGCTTGCCACGGTCATGATTCTGGAAGCCAGTAACTACTTTTTCAATGGCTTCTCGCTGGTGTGGCCGCGGTTGTTTTTTGGGGGACTGCTTCATACTTTCAATAGAAGAAAGTGTAAAACTATCCCAATCAATGCCGGAATCCTGCAAATCTTTCAAACGAATACGATTAACGGGCGGTCTCTGTCCCAAAATAGTATTTTCAGCAGTGCTGCTCCACTTATCGGTCGTGGAAACAATAAGTCTCTTCTGAAAATAAATAGGCTGTCCATTTACATAAAATGGTTTGCCAGAGGCGGATAAGAACGTGTCTACATCTGCTTTTTGAATTGCATGGCTTTCTTCATAGAATTTCACTTGCACGGCACAGTAATCATCTTCTTTGCCGCGAATATGTGCCACCAGATCGATCCCCAAATCATGTTGATTTCCATTATACGGGAAGTCAGACCATAACCACACTTTATCGTACACACGGCTATAAAGTGGACTAACAAGAAGAAACTGCTTCATTAACCGTTCCATCATCGTCCCTTGGCTGCTCTTGCTCGTGCTTGCTTTTCTCAGCGATTCAATCAACCGCTCAAAAGAACTATCCATCTAAATAACTCCTCCCATACATTCAGAAAACGGGAATTTGGATAGTATAGCTGCGGATGCAGCGTTTGAGTGCCGGGGCATCACAAACAAAATATGGCGGTTTTAGTTCTTTTAGGTGCAATTTTGAATTGTGTACCTTCTCAAAACACCGCACAAATTTTTATACAACTTTAGTATACCGCAAAATCAAGGTGTGTTCAACGATTTTCAATGGTTGAACATATCTAATTTTAGGACTTTGAGAAGGTACACCTTTCAAAATTTTGCAAAGAATTTGGCTAGGTGGACTTTTCAAATTGGATAGACTTCCCATAGAACGTACCTACGGGTAAATCACAGGCTTCCGCAGCTTCTTTAAGGGTCAATTTCTTATCCCTCCATGCTTTATGCACCTCATAGAAGTTGTCTGGAAGTGGCCGGGGTGGTCTGCCAAACTTTACACCGCGAGCCTTTGCAGCTGCAATCCCTTCTGCCTGCCGCTGCCGGATGTTGGTGCGCTCGTTCTCCGCCACAAAGGAGAGCACCTGCAGCACAATGTCGCTCAGGAAGGTGCCCATCAGGTCTTTGCCGCGGCGGGTGTCCAGCAGCGGCATATCAAGCACTACGATGTCAACGCCTTTTGCTTGGGTGAGCAGTCTCCATTGCTCTAAAATTTCCGCATAGTTGCGTCCAAGACGGTCGATGCTCTTGATATAGAGCAGATCGTCTTTTTTCAATTTCCGCACCAGCCGCTTGTACTGCGGACGGTTGAAATCCTTACCGGACTGCTTATCCATAAAGATGTTTTTCTCCGGGATCTTCAGTTCCCGCAGCGCAATCAGTTGCCGGTCCTCGTTCTGGTCACGAGTGCTGACCCGGATATAGCCATATAAATTTGCCAACAAATCGCCCCTTTCTGCTAAAAATGTTTTTTCTTTATGTAAAAACAGCCAAAGCATCACTCTGACGCTTTGGCCGTTGCTTCTTATTCTATCATAGCAGATCGGTTATCGCTTTCAGGATGACCGCACCGGCTGGACAGCCACCGCCGCATTCCTGACCTGATACGTCACCCCGCCAGCCTCGCCCCTTGTCTTCCTCTGGCACACCTCCGGCTGCTGCTCTGCAAGGTCGGCAAGCTGTTTCTGCAAGGCAGGATTCAGCGTAAACACGCTGCTTGTCCCGTCCTCGCTGGCGTAGATCATGGTTTCCAGCTTACACATCATCAGAGAGTTCGTCATCTTCGTTTTCCTCAAACATCTCAGGCCCCCAATCCTCATCACGCTCGATGTCCTGCGCCAGCTTCTCCATCCCGGCATAACACTCCATCTCGGAACGGATGAAGTAGAACATCTGGTCGTACCAGCGCTCCAGATGCAGCGATTCGTCCTCCAGCTTACGGACGAAATCGAACACCAGCCTGTTCAGATCAGGATCAACCGTCAGCCCGGCGATCTCGCACAGCCGCTTGCGGGTCAGTTCCAGATCGGCGCAGCCATAGGTGTAGAGCAGCTTCTTTTCTTCAAACGTCAGTTTCATAGGCTTGTTCCTCCGTATTAAAAAAGGGCCTGCCCTGTGCAGACCCGATGTAACAAAAAAGACCGCCGTGCGTTGTGCAGGGCGGTCAGAGATGCGATATTGTATCAGACAAAAATCAGCTCGGTCTTGATGCTTTCCTCGGCACGGTTGCGGATGCTGTTCATCCGGCGCACCCATTCCAGTTGATCAACGGCTTTCAGCGCTTCGGTCACGCCCTCGGCTTCCTGCATCTGCCGGACAGTCAACGCAAGCTGTTCCTCGGCTTGCTTGTCCAGCTTGGCAAGATAGTTGCCCAGCTCACCGGACAGGAGCAGTTGATTATACCGGATGGGGTGCTGCTCCTTCAGATACATCTTATGTAAGCGGCCCCACCGCCCGGTGGGGTGCTCTGCCGGGGCTGCTGTGGTCAGGTTCGGCAGATAGTGGTCGTTGACGAGGGTGTAGTCCAGACCGTTGGCGCTGTCATGGATGGATTTCTTCAGTTCGTTCATGCGGATTCTCCTTTCATTTCTTCAGATGGTTCAAATTGAATGGGGACTGTATCAGCAGACTCCTGTTGAGCCAGCTTTTTATTTTGGGCATACTTGCGGCATCGTTCACGGCCTTTCTGCAAGAGGGCTTCATACTCTGCTGCCGCCTGTGGATCAGT
>ENA-ORUQ01003724-ORUQ01003724.1-human-gut-metagenome-genome-assembly--contig:-NODE-3724-length-10015-cov-5.179317_pt1 | contig 10015 bp, 2 predicted proteins | sample MGYA00242081_ERZ509211 | MGnify/ENA primary metagenome ERZ509211 (study PRJEB26280, sample SAMEA2338785) | human gut metagenome | biome: human gut; feature: human-associated habitat; material: faeces...
ATATGAAGTTTTGGCTTTATCTTGTAGTTTGCGAATATCCGTATAAATAGAAAAAACCCTTTGAGAAAAGGATTTCTCCTCTCTCAAAGGGCAAGTTGGCAAACTGGAATTTATCTTTTCTTATATGTCACCACAACTCCAACCACCGAAGTCAAAAAAACAATCGGTGCGAGTCTTACAAACAAGAATTCAAACCCATGCAGTATTGTTCCTGCCACTGCCAACTCAGGATCATTGTAATTCCAATTCAAATAAAAACTATTCGTAGATTTACCAGCCATATTGCCACCTCCATGTCTATAATAGCATAAAAATAATGGTAGACACTTTTGTGTCTACCATTATTTTTATCACTTCAGGAGTCGCTGATGGCTGAGGCGCAGATGTGCCGGAAGGCGTTCTGCCGGGGATGTCGATAGGCTCCGTCTCTTTCTGATAGCAGCCCATAACTGCCGTGGTCATGGCGAAGAGAAGGACGGCCATGCAGATGATCGGACGAATGATTCTTGTGATTCTTTTCATAATGCTGTCTCCTTGCCGCGCTGGGATAGCGGCGCAGCTCAAAATGTCATTGATTAGCTTCTTGTAGTGATGAAAAAGGAACAGCTCAGCTTCCGGGCAATACCGGAAGCTGAGCTGTTTGTTGGCCTTAAAGGTGTGATAAAACGATTACCGTGCACGTTTTCTCTTAAGGTGGACGGCGCCGGCCAAAGCAAGGGTACTTGCCAGCAGGAGGGCGCTCCACAGCGGAAGATTGCTGCTGTCTCCGGTGCTGGCGCTGGCAGTGCCCTTGACGAAGATGGCCTCGATGGTATGGGGGCTGCTGACATTCTCAAAGGTGTAGGACTTCACCGCGCCAATGCTCTTGCCGTCAATCTTGACATTGGCAACAGCATAGCCCTTATCCGGGGTGATGGTGAAGGTCTGATCACCACCCTCACGAACGCTGACATTGCCGGAGGGAGAAATGGAGCCGCCAGCCCCGGCAGTTGCCTTGATGGTGCACTTGGGCTCACCGGTGGGAGTGGCCGGTTTGATCATGAGCACGAAGGGGACGCTGGTGACGTCGTTATAGTTGTTGTCGCCTGCCTTGGTCGCGATGACACTCACAGAGCCGACCTTGACCGGAGTCAGAACGCCGGTGTTGGGATCGATGGTCGCCTCGCCGGTGCTGATAGCATTGTCGATGCGGTAGGTTACAGCACCCATGCCGGAGCCGCCGGTAGTGGTCAGCGTCAGCTTTTCACCATAGATTACGGAAGTGTTGCCGGTGATGGTCAACGGCTTCTGATCGTCCTTTTCTGTCAGAGTGACGTTCAGCGTGATGGTGAAATCCTCGTAATTGTCACAGGACGCCTTGAGGATGAGGGTGATCTTGTCACCCGCCTTGCCGCCGGAGATGGCATAGGTCAGCAAGTTGCCGTCCGCTGCGAAGTCCTGCTTGGGCAGGACGATGCTCGCCTCGCTGCTGAACGTCCAGTCCTGCCCGGCGGGCAGTCCGGCCCAGTCCGGCGTGTAGGTGTGATCCGAGGCGTCCGTGTACTTCTGCTCCAGCTCGACCGTTTTGAGGTTGCCGCCATCTGCCTTGTTCACCGTGACTTCAAGTTCAATGTTCTCCACTGTGTTGTAGTTTTCGGTGTCCTTCGGAGTGAACTTTGCCTGGAAGGTCTTGGCGGCAGTCGAAGCGCCGCCCACAGATTCGCTGCTATCCATCCAACTCCAGCCGTCCGGCAGCGTCACATCCGCCAGCGTCTGACCGTATTTTGCCGTCAGCCCGGTGGGAACGGTGTAGGTCGGCGTTGCCTTTGCTACCACAAATTCGCAATACACAGCTTCAAATCCGTAGTAGTTATCCGTATCACCAATGCTGGCGTACATACGGTAGGTACCGGCGTTCAGCGCGGGCGGATTGCTGATATCCCACGTCTGAACAGAGCCGCTGTCCGCAGCGGCATAACTGTAGGTCACTTGAGCATTCAAATCGCCCGTCTGGTCTGTCAAGGTCGGTGTGCTGGGCGTTTTACCGTAAGTATAGCCCGCCATGCTGAGCTTGCCGTACTGCCGAGCCTTTTCGACAGTGATATTCGATCTTCCCGAAACCGTTAAATACTTCTCGGTGTCAGTCGGTTCGAAAATCCACTCGGCTGCATAGGTACCGTTCCCAACCACGGTTATATGCGTGCCGTCCACCCATTCAAAGGTTCCATCGACATCCACGTTGTTGACATTATCATGGAGCTTGCCGGAGAGAGCGATGGTATTCAGGGCGTCGCCGTAGATGATGGCGTTCTTGCTCAGCGTCGGTGTGCCGGTGGGAGTGATCCTGTTCTTCGCGCTGATCTTGACAGTCAGGGTGATGTCCTGATAGTTGGAGGTGGTGACCGGAATCGTGACCGTGCCGATTTCTCCTGTCAGGCTGCCGGTCTGAGTCATGTGCAGCAATAACCGGAGAGTATTTAGGTTTTCAGGATCGGCGCGCAAATCACTTTGGGCTTTGTACCCTTCAGACAAGTTGATCGTATGCGTCTTTCTGTAGCCTACTGTACCATAGGATTTGCCTTTACCCATGTCAGGCAGCGACGGCAGATCGACATAATAGTCCGCTTGCACACCATTGTAGATGGTCAGCTCAACGGGCTGCACTGTGGGGGCAACGGCCTTTGTAATGGTGCCGTCGTCAGTGCTGAAATTTCCATCGTTCGTCAGCACATAGTTTTTTGCTGTTTCTGTTTGGTTCAGTGTCACTTTGCCGATAACGGTCTTTTTGTACCCCACCTTGGCGTTGTCAAAAGCAGCCGTGACGCTGTAATCCGCTGCGGTGAGGTTGTCCTTGCCTCGCAGCCCGTTAAAGGTCGGCGTCACCGTTGCGTTGGTGGTTCCGTCATACTCCTTTTTGACTTCGCTTGGAACGCTGACGGTCAATTTCGCAGGGATGATTTTCCACTCTGCTGTGGCAGTTCCGGTGTAGTTGCCGGTACCTTTGATGGTCAGGGTAATGCTGTCATTGGCATTGATGGCCTTGTCACCGCTTACAATATCGTAGGTGGTGATGGTTTCAGACCAGCCTTTCAGCATCACGCCGGTGATCGTCGGCGATTGCTCCGCCGCGTTGTACGTGAATTCGCGTTTTTTCAGCGTGATGGTTGCGCCCTCGATGGACTTGGGTGCAACCTTGACGGTCACAGTTCCGGTCGCGGTCGCGTATTCCTCATAGCCCTCCGCCGGGGTGAATGTCCATTCGGCCTCATAGCTGTCGCTTGCGTCTGGCTTGATTGTGCCATCTGTCCATGTAAATGTACCGTCAATCGCCTTGCCGCCAGCTTTCATCTTACCTGCGATTTTACTGTCATTCAGCGCTTGACCATAGGTAATATCGCTTGCGCTGATGGGGCCGTCCGGCACGGGAACATCCTTGTTTTTGGTCTTCACCCCGATGGTTAAGTAAAAATCCCGATAGTTATCCGAGGTGACCCGGACATCAATCGTGCCGACAGAACTTACCTTATCGTAATCTACTGCCGGAACGGTCAGCTTCAGCTTATACTGACCATTTTCCTCCATAACCTTGACCTGAACGGTGTCCTTGTAGCCGTCCGTCAGGTAGGTACCCCTCAACGAATAGCTGACGTTTCCATACTCACAGGGAGAATTCAGCTTAGGCAAGTAGTCGTTGGACAGTACCATTTCATAGGTTTTTGCCAGATCGTTGATGACTGTCACCGCAGGGTGGAGACCGGAACCGGGCGCGGCGGCCTTATTGATCTGGAAGGTCTTATCATCAAAATCCGCGCCGTTCAGCGTAAAGGCCTTTTCCGTCGTGCCGTCTTCAAAGACATAGCCCGCATTCTTTAACTTGATGGTGAAGGAGACAGTCTTTTCGGTTTCGCTTGCATCGGCGGAATCATAGTGGGCGTTGGACACCTCATAATCTTTACCCTTAGCCAGCCGAAGCGTAGTACCAGTATAATAGCTGTCCGCGCTCTTAAATGTGATTTTCGTGTTTTCAGGCAGATCTGTCGTTCCGTCGTATGTCTTAATGATGTCGCCGACCGAAGCCGCTACTTTGAGCGGTCGAACCGTCCATTCGGCAGACTTGCTTCCGGTATAATCGCCGTTGTCTGTTGCCTTGATGGTCAGCGTACAGGGGCCTACATCGTAGGTGCTAGCGCCGCGGGTGATGACGAAATCCACATTTTCTTCCAGCTTTGTGCCGTTGTATGTCACGACAAACATCGGCACACCGGTCGCAGACACAGAATTAAAGGCCGCTTCATTGCCATAGGGGAACGTGATCTCGGCATTGCTTAAGTTCGGCTTGGTGACGGTCAGTTTTTTGGGGGTGCTCGTCACCGTATAGCCGTCCTTGGTGGCGGTGAAAGAAATCGTGTAGCTGCCGACATCGTTGAAAGCATACTCCGCGACGTAGAATTTGGTGGTGCCGGTGCCGACTGTCGTATATTGCACATCGTTGCCCGACAGCGTGATGGGCGTTGTTTCGCCCGTCTTCAGGATGGAGAACGTCACCGTCACATCCTTCGCATTGCAGCTGGCGCAGAGCTGGACGGTCGTGCCGCGCTCCACCTTCGGCGAGTTGCCGGTCAGGTTCTTGCCATCGACCTTCAGATTCAAGGTCTTGGAGGTGATGGGCAGTCTATTGATGATAACGTTGTTCAACTGCGAGCCTTTGACATCATCCGGGGCATACCACTTGTAAGTGCCGTCTCCGTTGAGCACCTTGTATCCAAGTGTTTTAAGATTCAGAATATTTTTCCACGTCGCGCCATCGGCCAATGTCAATTCACCGATCACAGCGGGATATCCCGACCCGGCGAGTTTTGCACCCTTGTGGGCAACGACCTTATCAATGCTGGCTGTGGTGGTGTTTTGCGTGTTGCTCAAGGTGGTGGTGATAAAGCCGCCCTTGATGCCCTTGACCGTCACCGTGCCCTTGATGGAGTGGCCGTTCAGATCAAGTCCCGTGTCCTGCGTGCCGTTGATGGTATAATCGCCGGTCACGTCGGCCAGCAGCTTAAGGGTCGCGCCGCCGTCTCTGTCTGCGTCAAGGGCTGTCTGCAAATCAGCAAATCTCCGCCACGGGCGGTTGCCCTCGCCATTGTTCAAGGCTGTTTCAGCCACCGCGGGCGCGCCGCAGTAGGGGCAGGTAGTGGCGCTTTTGTCAAAGCCGTTCTTGCCGCCGTGGTCGCATGCGGAAACGGTGACATTGAAGAGATTGCTTGCTGTGGCATCCGCAAAGCTGCCGTCCTCTTTCTTGAATACGCAGCCATTCGGGAGCAGCCCGGCCAGCGAGGGCGTACCGCTGCCGATCGTGATGATTTCGTCGTAGCTGCCGCCGTACAGCTTGGTTTTTGTGATTTCGGCAGACGGACAGTTGACGAAGGCGAAGGCCAATCTGCCAATGTGGCCGGCATCCTTACCGACAATCAACTTGCCCTCGTTCGTATTGCCGATTCTGGTTACTGTCACAGAGCTGATGGATTCGCCTGTCCAGCCGGTCAAATCCAATACGCCTTTTTCTCTGGTGTCCAAATTGACGTAATCTAACGTAATATTACCGGTTCCGACGATTTTCAGTGTGCCGTAATGGGAAGCAGCCCCATTGCGGTCAGCACCGATCACAATCGGATTGCCGCTTGTAACAGTGTGACCGGCCAAATCCAGCGTGACGACCATTTGATCGGCGTTGGTTGCGGTTTCGTCATAGATATTGACATAAGCCGAAATTTCCGTGTCCGCCAGCAGTGTAATGGTCGTGCCGTTGGCGGCCTTGTTCAACGCATCGGCGAGGTCGGCCGTGTAGGTGGTCGTTTCGCCGACCGTTACCTTGGCAACCATTTTTGCGTTGCAGTCCGTGCAAACGCCGTCATCGCCTATATTTTTGTGCGGGCAATGGTAGCCGCAGATGGGGCAGACACCATTTACCAGCACCGACTTTTCTTCGCTCAAGTCTCTGTGTGCGTGGCTTCTGCCGCATTTGCAGTAGGCCATGCCATGCGCTTCGTCCTGGGTGTAGTTGCATGTGTGCGCCCCAATGCTGTATGTGTCAGACTTGAGTGTAAGTGCAGCGGCGTTTCTGACGGTGCCATCTGCTTTATAAATGGCATAGCCATCGGCTATCAGTTTAAGTACCGTGTTGTAGTTGTCGCTGGCCACATCCTCTTGCCAAATGCAGACGGCGAGGACGTTGTCCGCTGTGGCGTTACCGTTGGGGTCTTGCGCGTAGAACGTGCCTTTTGTCAGAAGATTGGTCAGCTTCGCGTTGCCGAGCATCGTCAGACCGCCGTTCAAGGATACGTTGCCCTGCAAATCCAGCTCGCCGTCCGTGGCATAGATCGCGGGCTTTCGGCCGCTGCTGCTGTCGTAGCCGCCCTGCGCGGTGAGGTCGCCCGTAATCACCAGCTTGCCGCCGGTGAGAGAGATGGCAGGGAAGGCGGTCGCGTTGGAAGCGGTGTTCTGGTTGATCTCGCCCGCGCCCTCGATGCGCAGTGTGCCGCCGGTGACGGTCAGGGGAACGCCTGCTTCTGCTTCCAGCTTGTGACCGTTCATGTTCAGCGTGAGCGACCCAGCCGCCGACCCGCTGAACGTGACATCCTCGGTCCAATCCTGTCCCAGCGTTACCGACGTGATAGAAGCGTCATCCGCCGCTGCATCCAAAGCGGCCTGTAACGTGTTGTAGCAACTGTTGTTATTGTCAACGACGATTGCTGCCACGCCGCAGTCGCACTTGCCGTTTTCAAAGCTGTGGGTGTGGGGCCTGACCGTTACATTGGTCAGCGTTTTTTCAGTGCTGTTCTGCGCGTTGTCGCCTTGGTAGAAGGCATAGTTATCTGCCAGCAGGGGCATGAGTGGGATTGAACTGCTTCCGTTGATGTTCGTAATTGTACCAAACGTGCCGCCGCTGATGGCGATGGTACCACCGTTATTAAGGAATTTTACATTACCGAACGTACCGTCTGTGATCTTCAGCGTACCATCGTTGTACCATGTGCCCGCGTGCCCTGTGCCGCCGGTGACGGTAACGGCTGCGCCATCGCCTACCGTGGCGTTACATACCGTGCCGCCGCTGATGGTTACAGTGCCGCTGTTCCCGTCGCAGGTAAGTGAATCTCCAATCCGGCCGCCCTGAATCGCCAGGGAACCTTTTACAAATTCGAGGTCTTTGATTTTGCCGCAGCTGCCCCCTTGAATGTTATCTACGACGGTCAGATTGCCGTCGTAGGACTCAAGGATTCCGCCCTCCTCGTCAGGAACCACATCGCCCACAGTGAGATAATCCACCGTCATGCCGTTCAGGTCGAGCGTCAAGGTTTTCCTGACGACAGCCAAAGTGGCATACTCGCCCGCTTCGACGTCGCTCCAATTTGTCGTATGGTCTGCCAGCAGCTTGACGGTGTCGCCGTCCTGTGCCGCATTCAGCGCCGCCGGGAGGGATTCGTATGTGCCGCCGTCCGTTCCGTCCGCTTTTGTTACCGAAGCGGCCTCAACGACAGCCTCGTTGACTGTGAGTTCCACGGTTGCTGACCGATCCTCTTCGTAGTTCGTGGTTTCGCCGGTCTTGGCGTAAACGTAATATGTGCCGGGTTCGCTGATTGCAGTGTTCTCGTCAATCTTGGGCATGGCTTCGCTGCCCTCTACGTCAGAAGAGCCCGCCCAGCTTTTAAACGCGGAAGCCAGATAATAATATGTCACCTCGGCGTCTTCCGGAGCACCCTCGACAGACAGAAGCGGAAGAAGCTTTTCGCCCGCCGTGCAAGCCGTCTTGGAAAGAGTTACGGTCAGATCGGGATAGGCCTTGTTGATGTTGCCGCCGATCGTAAACGTTTCTTCGCCCGCCTTGAGCTTGTACTTTACCGCGGCTTCGCCGATTAGCGCGATTTCCACAGTGACGGTATGCCATCCCGCGTCCGCGGAATCGAACGTCTTCTTGGCGGTAAAGCCCGTTCCTTCTTTGAGTTTGATTTCATTTGTGCCGTCTGTAAATGTCAAGTCGATTGGAATCGTGCCGCCGTCCGTTGTGCCGTCATAGCCGCGGCCAATGGAATCGGGCTTGCTTACGCACCAGATCTCCGTCCGCGTGTCCTCTCCGGGGATGTATGTGCCGCCGCCCCCTTCTGTCGGGCTTCCGGGGGCTACATAGATCCCACCGCCCTCGCCACCGGTCTCACCGCCACCGGTCTCACCGCCGCCGATGACACCGCCCGATATGCTCACGTCCTCTCCCTCGGCGAAAGCCGCTGTGGGCAGAAGCGTCAGGCAAAGCACGAGCACCATAAATAAGCTCAATACTCGTTTTTTCATAAGATCCTCCTTCAGAATATACATATAGGGTTTATATCCAGCCCGTTCAAGCACAGGCACAGCTTTTATAGGTCATCCGGAATGAGCCGCAGCTTTTTCGCGGCGGTCTTGGCCTCCGCCCGGCGCTTCACGTTCAGCTTGTCGAGGATGTGGCTGACGTGGGTCTTCACGGTCGGCAGCTTCACATCCATGATCTGCGCGATCTCGGCGTTGGACTTGTCCGCGCAGAGCAGATGCAGAATTTGCAGCTCCGTGGGCGTCAACTCCTCACCGGGGGCAAGGCGGGGTTCGAGGAAATGCGGGTAGAATGCCGCCTGCTTCCGTACCGCCGCCATTATCTGCTTATACCACTTTTTGTCGCCATCCCAGTCCAGTGCCTCCAGCAGCGGCAACACTGCCGTGCCGTATACGCTGACGGTGCGGATGAAGCGGTACTCCGCCGCCGCATCCAGCGCCGCCGTCAATCGCTCGCGCCACCGCTCGTCCTTCTTGCGGTACAGGGCAATGGCAGTCAGGACATTCAAGTGAATGCCGTCGATGATGCGGGCGCAGTTTTGGACATACGGCTCCAGCGGGGCAAGCGTCAGCTGCACCGTGTCCGGCCTGCCGTCCTCCAGCTCCACCATGGCCTGGGTGAGATACTGGTAGCGCCGCATGACGTTCAGGTGCGTCAGCTCCCGCGGGGCTTTTTCCCGATACCACGCGTCCGCCGCGTCAAGGTCGCCGGTGTGCATGTCAATACGGCAGAGCATGGCGTCCATATTGGGCAGAAAGCGTGTCAAACCGCGCTCGGCAAAGCATTCACGGAGTACCATGATGGTGCGCCGCGCGTCGGTGGGCTGCCCGTTTGCCAGCTGGCTGCGGGCCAGCAATCCGCTGACGGCGAACTCCATGTCCGACGTGCCGTAGTTGCGGACCTCGTTCATCTGCGGGAGAAGGGACAGCATCCGGCCGGCGACATCCTCGCCCTTTTCAAACTTGCTCTCGGCAATGGCGCAGTCGGCAAGACACACACTGTCCCGCCCCAGTACTGCCTCCACGGGGAGACGGAGGGTTTTGTAGAGCAGGTCGTCCTTTTTGCTCCATTCGGAAAAGTCCTTGCCGCCGTTCATGATGCTCGGCAGCGCGCTCGTGACGGAGAAGGACGGCAGCGCCACCTCTTTGTTCGTCAGCAGCCGGAACACGGCGGGGATGGTTTCCGTCAGACCCTTCACGCCCCGCTGGGGCAGGGAGATGTCCAGCCATGCAAGGCGGCCGCGCGCCTGCTTTCCGGCGGCGTCCTGCCTGCCGCAGTGTTCAACAAACTTTTGCAGTTCGCCATACCAGCGCTCCGAGCCTTCGTAATCCATGACCAGCGCGCAGAGCATGCTCATGCCCTGCATCAGAGAGGGGGATGCAAGAATTTCCGCCTCCGGCAGGCTGCGGTAGTATTTTTCCATCTCGGCATAGTGCCCCATGCCGGGGTGAAGTTCTGCATTACGCACCAGCAGCTCGGAAACCTTGGAATGGTCACCGCCGCTGGTGTAGCATTCCAGGGCGTGGGCGTAGTCCTCCTTCAGCTCATAGTACAGCCCGCCCCGGCTGATGAGCGCTTTGCGCTTTTCCTCGGTATACTCCCGTTCCATCTCCCAGAGGAGAAAAGCCCGGAAACCCGACCAGAAGTGGAAGCGCTGGCAGTCGTCGTAGCGCAGCATAGTGG
>ENA-ORUQ01003745-ORUQ01003745.1-human-gut-metagenome-genome-assembly--contig:-NODE-3745-length-9973-cov-3.269208_pt1 | contig 9973 bp, 9 predicted proteins | sample MGYA00242081_ERZ509211 | MGnify/ENA primary metagenome ERZ509211 (study PRJEB26280, sample SAMEA2338785) | human gut metagenome | biome: human gut; feature: human-associated habitat; material: faeces...
GGAGATTATAGTCTGCTATTTGAGCTTTTTACTCTATATAATGATATTGTGGTTTTCTTCTTTTTTTCTGGAATGTATCTTATTTGAGGCTCAGAATCTGTCCTTTTGCACCCAGTTCTTCATAAACTTTTCCGTCGACAGTCAGGTTTTTGGCATTCTTGATATTTAATATATTGTTACCCTTTGCCGATTCTACATAAACGTTTTCTAAAGTAACCCCGTCTACCTGGCTGATAACAACTCCATCCGTAGCTTCCGTCATAACAACGTTTTTAACCGTCACATTGCTGATTGGCATTTCCGGAAGACCGTTGAAGAACATCGCACGCCCCGAACCTCTGCAAACAATATTTGAAATATGAATATTGCGGAATGCCGGAGTTTCTTCCGTTACCGGAGGAATGGCAGTCTTCATACGATTCAGCAAATCTTCTTCCGATTCTTCTCCTGCACCTTTTCCGCCGTAGAACAAATCGAACAATAGCGGCTCGTTCGGTATATTAATCATGTTGATGTTATTAATGTAGATGTTTTCTACCACACCGCCACGTCCGCGAGTACTCTTGAATCGTAAACCTACATCCGTACCCATGAATGTGCAGTCTTCTACATAGATATTCTTCACACCTCCGGACATCTCGCTACCTACCACGAATCCTCCATGCCCGTGCAGTACTGTATTATTCTTCACAATCACATTCTGACAAGGTTCTCCGCGACGGCGACCATCTTCGTCTTTACCCGACTTGATACAAATCGCATCATCTCCCGCATCAAATACACTGTTGATAATCAGCGCATTCTTGCAAGATTCCAAATCAATTGCGTCACCATTCTGTGAGTACCATGGATTGATAACCATAATATTATTAACCGTGAAATCTTCGCAGGACAACGGATGCAGACACCAGCTCGGAGAGTTCTTGAAAGTTACGCCTTCCAACAACACTTTCTTGCTTTTCACAATGCTGAGCAACACCGGACGCAACCACGGACGGATTTCAGCCCATTCTTCATCTGTATTAATCCCTTCGGGTACGTTGAAATCTTTGCAAGCCATAGCCCCTTTCAGCGAACCTGCGGTGGGATACCATATCTCCTGTTTCTCATCCAGGACACCGCCCGAATTGACCAGCTTCTTCCACTGTGAAGCAGTCAGTTTCTCTTTCTTCACCGGACGCCAGCAATCTCCGTTACCATCAAACGTGCCATAGCCGGTGACAGCGATATTCTCCGCATTCCGTGCCGAGATCGGTGACTGGCAACGACGGGTTTCCAATCCTTCAAAAGAAGTGTCGATGATAGGATATGCTTCGAAGTCGCCTGTGAAAAGTACCAATGCATTCTGTTCTGTATAAAGATTCACATTACTCAGCAACTCGATAGGACCGGTCAACCAGATACCTTCAGGGATAATCACTTTCCCCCCACCACGTTGGTTGACGTCTTTGATCGCATCATTGATCGCCTTTGTATTCAGGAATAATCCATCTCCTTTGGCTCCGAATTTTTCGATGTTTACCTCATAAGCAGGAAAAGCCGGTTGTTGCACTTCGGGCATTTCAAAAGGTAAATTCCGGTAAAGTGCGTCGCTTATTGCATTCTTGCTTACTGCATTCTCATTGGGTTGTTTACATCCCGAGATAAACGGCAAACAGCATACGGCTATCCAGAGGAGTCTTTTTGTCAATGTGTTCATTTAGTAATCTAATTCTATAGGGTTATACATCTATTGTTTTTCTTGGTATATTGTTGATATTAATAAGGATGATTTCATAATTCTTATGTCCCTCCGCAGGCGATCTTTCGCAGGCAGCCTGCCGGAGCGGAATAAGACGAATTCATGTTAACCTAATTCTAACCTTAAATAAATATTATGAAAAAACCTCTTAATTATCATTCGCAAAGATAGGTGGGAAACTTCAAGAGGATGTGGACTAATTGATAGATTACGTGTATTTTTTGTCATTTCTGTCTATTATTTGCACACATCTCGTGTTTTTATGCAGAAAGTTCCTATCTTTGCACAAAATTTAACGATTAAAAGATATGAGTTATAACTTGTTGAAAGGAAAAAGAGGTATTATCTTCGGTGCTCTGAACGATCAGTCTATTGCCTGGAAAGTGGCAGAGCGTGCCGTAGAAGAAGGTGCAACAATTACATTATCAAATACTCCGATGGCTATCCGTATGGGAGAAGTCAATGCTTTAGCAGAGAAACTGAATTGCCAGATTGTTCCGGCAGATGCAACGAGCGTAGAGGATTTGTCGAATGTGTTTAAGACCTCAATGGATATACTGGGCGGACAAATTGATTTTGTGCTCCACTCTATCGGTATGTCTCCCAACGTACGCAAGAAACGTACTTATGATGACCTTGACTATGGAATGTTGGATAAGACATTGGATATTTCAGCCGTTTCATTCCATAAAATGATTCAGTCGGCCAAGAAACTGAATGCGATTGCAGATTACGGTTCAATCGTTGCATTGAGCTATGTGGCTGCACAGCGTACTTTCTACGGCTACAACGATATGGCAGATGCAAAAGCATTGCTGGAATCTATTGCACGCAGCTTCGGCTATATCTACGGACGCGAGCATAGTGTGCGTGTGAATACAATTTCACAGTCGCCTACATTCACTACCGCCGGTTCGGGCGTGAAAGGTATGGATAAGTTGTTCGACTTCGCCAACCGTATGTCTCCGCTCGGAAATGCGACTGCCGATGAATGTGCAGATTATTGTATTGTGATGTTCTCCGATCTTACCCGTAAGGTGACTATGCAGAACCTTTTCCATGACGGTGGTTTCTCCAGCGTAGGTATGAGTCTTCGTGCAATGGCTACCTATGAGAAAGGGTTGGATGAATATATGGACGAAAATGGTAATATCATTTACGGATAAAAGATTATGAAACTACGGATTTCTCTTCTTGTTATATTAATAAGTATGCTTTTCGCCTCCTGCGGGATAAGCACAGGAAAAGGTACGGAGCAGAAAGGAGAAGAGATTTCTGTTCTGAGATATGATAAGCTGTTGAGCGAATACGTTCGCTCCAACAGCTTTTCTGCTATGCAGAAGTTGACGATGGACTACCGTATGCCGACGAAAATCCTGATTGAGGATGTATTGTCTATCGGTACGGTGAAAGATGATACCATTTCGCAACGTCTGCAGAAATTCTATTCGGATACGACTTTAGTCCGTTTGCTTAGCGACGTAGAAGCAAAGTACCCTAATCTGGATGAGGTGGAAAAAGGACTTAACAAAGGATTCTGGAAACTGAAGAAGGAAGTGCCTGATACAAAAGTGCCGTTTATCTATTCGCAAGTGTCTGCCTTCAACGAATCTATTATTTTGGTGGATTCTTTATTAGGGATCAGTCTTGATAAATATATGGGGGAAGATTATCCTCTTTATAAGCGTTTCTATTACGATTATCAATGTCGCTCGATGCGTCCGGAACGGATTGTGCCGGATTGTTTTGCTTTTTATCTTTTGAGCCGTTACGGAATGAACTATCATGAGGGTACTTGTTTGATTGACTTGATGATGCACTCCGGAAAAATCAACTACGTCGTGCAAAACTTATTAGGATATAGTGATATCGGCGAAGCGATGGGATATTCCAAGGAGGAAAACGACTGGTGTAAGGAGAATGAAAAGGAGATATGGAATTATATCTGTACCAACGATCATCTGCATGCACGAGACCCGATGGTGATCCGCTATTATATGAAGCCTGCTCCTGCTGTCGATATGTTAGGTGCTCAAGCTCCGGCATTGATTGGGACATGGATGGGAGCAAGAATCATCGCTTCTTATATGAAAAAGCATAAGGACATGAAACTGAAAGATCTCCTGGAATTTACTGATTATCATGTGATGTTAAGTGAATCCAACTATCTGGCTTCCTAAACTGTTGCATTTTTCAATTTTTAATTAGCTTCGCTCAAAACCTTATTTGATTTTTAATATTAAAGTATAGTCTTAATTTTCAATTTAAAAAGTGGAAACTGCCCTCTATTTGTTGCCCGTGACGTTAGGTGATACGTCTATTGAAAAGGTATTGCCTTCTTATAATAAGGAGATCATTTCTGGTATCCGGTATTTTATAGTTGAAGATGTTCGTTCTGCCCGGCGTTTCCTGAAAAAAGTAGACCGGGAGATTGATATTGATGCATTGACATTTTACCCGTTGAACAAGCATACTTCTCCTGATGATATTTCCGGTTATCTGCAACCTTTGGTGGGTGGAGCTTCAATGGGGGTTATCTCCGAAGCAGGTTGTCCGGCAGTAGCTGACCCGGGAGCGGATGTGGTTGCTATCGCACAGCGTAAAAAGCTGAAAGTGGTTCCTTTGGTCGGACCTTCTTCCATTATCCTTTCCGTGATGGCTTCCGGCTTTAACGGACAGAGTTTTGCGTTTCACGGTTATTTGCCGATTGAACCGGGAGAACGTGCCAAGAAACTAAAAGCACTGGAGCAGCGTGTGTATGTTGAAAATCAGACGCAACTTTTCATTGAGACGCCTTACCGGAATCATAAGATGGTAGAGGATATTTTGTTGAATTGCCGTCCTCAAACAAAGCTCTGTATCGCTGCCAATATTACTTGTGAAGGAGAATATATACAGACGCGTACAGTGAAGGACTGGAAAGGACACGTGCCCGATTTATCTAAGATTCCCTGTATTTTTCTCTTATATAAATAACGCCTTTCAGGTGTTCATATTCATCTTCGAAGCAGCTGCTGAAGAAGCCTTTTCCTAAGTTTTCCTCTATCTGTTTGAAATTCCACAGCTTACTGTTTTTAAAGCGAGGGGTACAAAGGATGGAATCATCTTTGATATCGACAATGAATAGATAGATAAGACGGTTGGTCACTTCATTCTCGAAGTGATAAACGATGTTGAATTCAGGTTTGATACCTTTTTCATGAGGAAAAGCATTGTTGATTAAACGAGTGGCGCCTGCTTCCAGAGATTCTCCGTAGCGGAGATAACATTCCATGGGAATATCTACTTTTCCTCTATCCAGAATGGCTGTTGATGGCCTGTCGCAAAGGAATAACATTCCGTGAGTGGATATGGCAATTCTTATCACCGGATTGATGTATGCATTTTTGTAATTAACAGCTTCTATTGCAGGTGTTTTCCCGATCACGTCTCCTTCGGTATTCACAATAGGAACATATTCCGTGTGTGACATTAAATGATTGAAGAAACGGATGGCGATCTGATTGAACAGGATACTCATCAGAAAGACAGCAGGGGGGAACACTTTATAGAGTACAAACATGCTCGTCTTGCTCAACGGGTCTTGGAAAACGATGGTAATGCTGATTATAATAAAATGCAATATACCGAAGATCAAAGCGATACGGGCAGATACAACGGCTGCTTCTGCTCCCTGCGCATATAAACGTTTGTTGCAAGAACCTATCTGTTTTAAGAAATGGTTGATAAACCTTTTCTTATGCATGTAAAGACTTAGCATCGGAATGAGAATACTGACTTCCAGCGTAAGTGGAAGTGCACCGGGTGGAACGTAATCACCAGGAATGAGAGCTGCTACGGATAATAGTGCTAACACTCCGGTTGCTATATAGAGGATAAAATTAGGAATTAACAATCCTTTACGTCGATAAGAAAGGTATATACCTATAATACCTAAGCCTGTACCGATGTAAATAGCCGTGTCTTGCGTTATAAGTTCACACAATAAAATGGAAATAATAACGGGGATAAAACCCAGCGACATGTTAAATGCGGAAGAAAGTGTTCCTTTATGAGCCATCTCTATATTTATGTTTATTTGTCGGTTCTATCAATAAAACAAATAGGGGATATGTTTTGTTTGCTAACGAATATGTTTCTCTGCATGGTAGGAGGAACGAACAAGGGGAGCGCTTTCTACGATGTTGAATCCTTTCTCTAAACCTACAGTTTTATATTCTGCAAATTGCTGCGGAGTGATGTATGCTGCAACGGGATAATGCCGGTGACTCGGTTGAAGGTATTGGCCTATGGTAAGAATCTGGCAACCGGTTGCTAACAGATCATCCATCAATGTTTCGACTTCCTCCGGGGTCTCACCCAGTCCGACCATAATGCCGCTTTTAGACTTAACTCCCTTCTCGGAAATGTGTCTGATAACTTGCAGACTTGTATCATAATTTGCCGCACTGCGCACTAGCGGACTAATGCGGCGTACGGTTTCCATATTGTGTGAAATAATGTCGGGACGGGCTTCGATTACCAAATCTAACAACTCCATCCTGCCTTGAAAATCAGGAATGAGCACTTCGATTGTTGTTTGTGGATTCAGCCGTTTTATTTCCTGGATGGTACGTGCCCAATGTGTTGCTCCCAAATCCGGCAGATCATCTCTGTCTACGGAAGTGATGACAGCATGATCCAGTTTCATCAGTGCGATGGATTCTGCGACATGGGTAGGTTCGTTTGCATCTAGCGGGTGCGGGCGGCCGGTTTGTGTGTTGCAGAATTTGCAACTGCGCGTGCAGATGTCACCGCCAATCATAAAGGTAGCAGTTCCTTTTCCCCAGCATTCTCCCATATTAGGGCAACGCCCACTGCTGCATATAGTATGCAAGCAGTGGGAGTCGACAATCCGTTTGGTTTCGGTGTATCGTTCGTTGGCACCAATATTAATTTTCAGCCATTCGGGCTTACGTACTCTGTCCGTCATTATAAATTGTTCAAGAAAAAGTTGGTCAACCGTGTGTATAGGTGTTGGCGGGTATTGCCACCATATATTCCATGATTGCGGTTTGTATACACTTGCATATCAAATTGTTTTCCAAGCTGAACCAACTGCTCGGCATATTCCGCACAATTTTGGAAGTGCACATTATCGTCTGCCATGCCATGCACCAACAACAAGTTTCCATGTAGTTTGTCAGCGCGGGTGAAGGCTGATGATTCCTTATATCCTTCCGCGTTCTCTTTCGGAGTACGCATGAAGCGTTCGGTATAAATCGTATCATAGAAACGCCAGTCGGTGGGTGCAGCTACTGCTACTCCTGCTTTGAATACGGGAGTTCCTTCGCTCATGCTCATAAGAGTCATGTATCCGCCGTAGCTCCAGCCCCAGATTCCGATGCGATCTTTATCCACGTATGGCTGTTTGCCGAGATACAAGGCAGTCTCTACCTGATCTTTGGCTTCTTTGACTCCGATTTTCAGATAAGTGCATTTCTCGAAAGCTTCTCCACGACCTCCTGTGCCGCGACCGTCCACGCATACCACGATATAACCGAGGCTTGCCATGTATGTTTCCCAACTGATTCCCCAGGTATCCAATACTTGTTGAGAGCCCGGACCGCTATATTGATACATCAGTACCGGATATTTTTTAGATGCGGAAAAATTAACCGGTTTCATCATCCAGCCGTTCAGCTTCACGCCATCTGTGGTTTGGAAAGTGAAGAACTCTTTTTGTGGCACAGCATATCCGGACAATGTTTGTTTCAATCCATCATTGGTAATAAGCGTTTTGAGTGTTTTGCCCGAATTATCATTCAGTGTAACCAGCATCGGAGTATTCAAGTTGGAGAACTTGTTCATGTAATACTTCATCGATTTGCTGAAGAGCGGTGTATTGGTTCCTACCTGTTGGGATAGTTTGAGCTTCTTGCCTTTCTTGTCTATTTTATAGACAGCTTTGCGCAGAGGGCTTTCTTCATTGCTGGTGTAATAGAAAGAACCGTCTTCTTCATCATATCCCAGAAAATCTTTCACCTCAAACTTACCGTTAGTAACCTTTTTAATCAGATTACCCCCCATGCTATACCAATAGAGGTGACTGTAACCGTCACGTTCGCTAAGCAGGCTGAAATATTCCGGATAGAACTGGATATTATCGAAAATATTCTCCTTTATGTAATAAGGAGACTCATCGCGAAGCATTAGTTTGCAAAGTGTGGAACGAGGATCGGCAAAGTAAAGGTCGAAACGGTCCTGATGGCGGTTCAGTGTCATGATTGCCAATTTGGAGGCATCTTTTGTGAAACGGATGCGGGGGATATACCCATCTGTATCCAACGGGAGCTTCATTGTACGTGTCACGTGTGATTTGATATCGTAGGTACGTACTTCAACTTTGGAATTCGGATATCCTGCTTTCGGGTATTTATAGGTATATTCGCCCGGATAATCTTTCAAGGCATTGATGTAGGGCGCTTGTCCTGCAAATATCGGGAAAGAGTAGGAGGGAACTTCAGACTCATCGAAACGGATAAAAGCAATCATGGTATTGTCCGCACTGAATTCCAATGCGCGGTTAAACCCGAACTCTTCTTCATATACCCAGTCAGGAATACCGTTGATGATAGAATTTTGCTTACCGTCTTCAGTCACTTTGCTTTCGCTGTTGCCGTAAAGCAGTTTTACGAGGAATATGTTGTTGTCACGTACGAAAGCGATCATTGTTCCGTCCGGAGAAAAGACGGGGACCTGTTGAGGTCCACCGTCAGACAGCCGTTCAATAATGTTGTTTGTCGTAACGCCCTTATCATTTCGTTTCAAAGGGTAAATGTAATGTACAGCTGTGTATGAATGCCTATAAATAGGTGTTGTTTTAGTAGCAATCAGCAGTTTCTGACCGTCGGGAGAGAACTGATAACTGTCGAAGTTCTTGAAGTCACATTCGCGTGTGGTATTTACATCGAAAATCACTTCTACTTTCTCGCCTGTCTTGAAAGAGTATTTAATGATTTGCGTGCCGTCAGCGTTCATCTGTGTGTAGTGTTCACCATCAGGCATAGGGATTACTCCCTGAATATTTTCCGGGCGGAAACGTCCGGAAGTAATATCTTTTAAATCGAGTGCCTTTTGTCCTTGTGCCATTCCGGTCAGACAGAGAAGGCAGAGTAATAAAGTGATGCTGATCTTTTTCATCTGCGTTTATAATCGGTTTTGGTTTTAATTCGTACTTGCAAAAGTAACAATAAACTTAGATTCAACAAAGCCTGACCGATTTTTATATAGATTTGATAAGGATTATTGGGTGAGATTCAATATCTTTGTGAAAAGGACTTTAAACATTACCACTATGAATTCAAAAAGAAAAGACTTGCAATATGCTTCTGTCTTCTTATTGGCCGTGGCATTGACGTTCCTGATGGGAAAGGGTGATAATCTGTGGTTGGTGTCATGGGGTGACTTGATACCGAGTTTGTTTGTATTGTTCATAGCAGGTGATTGTTTACATAGTTCCCTGCTTCGTATCAAACGTGGCGAAGAGGAGGGAGGAGCCCGGTGGAGTACTTGTTTCACTTTTCTGGTATTCAGCATTATTTTTATGGGCGACTTGTTCTTTATCGGCAACTTTATTGTCAATAAACTGTGGAGCTAAAAGAGATGTAATAAATCTGTTTCACAGGTGTTTAATAGTAGATTCTTCGTCTTAACTATAGCTTTTAGTTTACTTTAACTAGATAAATTAGTTTATGAACTAAAACTTTTCGTTATTTGCAGCAAACAAAGTTGCAGATATGAAAGGATTAACAGCAAAAGAAGAAGAAATCATGGGCTTTTTCTGGGAAAAAGGTCCCTTGTTCGTGAAGGAAATGTTGGCTTTCTATGAAGATCCCAAGCCACATTTCAATACACTATCTACGATTGTGCGTGGGTTGGAAGAAAAAGGTTTTCTAGCTCATTATACTTTCGGAAATACCTATCAATATTATCCCGTAGTCAGTGAAGAAGATTTTCGTAAAGGAACGCTGCGGAATGTGATTAGTAAGTATTTTAATAATTCTTATCATGAAATAGTCCTTCGGAGGCGTATGAAAAGGGTGAAAATAAGCACGGATCGACATGGGTTATTGTTGTAAACCATGTCGGTTCGTGCTTGATGGGTTATCTGTTGCAGAAGGGATGAGAGGGCTTAAAGTTCGCCCGGACGTTCGTCATTGCCGCCCTGCCCTTTGTTCTTATTGGATGCGG
>ENA-ORUQ01003750-ORUQ01003750.1-human-gut-metagenome-genome-assembly--contig:-NODE-3750-length-9967-cov-4.435028_pt1 | contig 9967 bp, 10 predicted proteins | sample MGYA00242081_ERZ509211 | MGnify/ENA primary metagenome ERZ509211 (study PRJEB26280, sample SAMEA2338785) | human gut metagenome | biome: human gut; feature: human-associated habitat; material: faeces...
GCACCTAGTGCCTGACCTTTTTTGTTTAATAATCAATTGCTTAATTTTGATTAAGCAACAGGATGTCGAAAATCTACCTGCGCGATAATCGCCTTTTGCGGCTACTTGTGTGTTATGCAGGTACATGAGCCGAGCTATTAACGCGATATGAGTTTACATATGCGTAGCTGGTACACGCCGAGAACGGGCGGCATTTATCGCGGCGATTCACACAGATATAACGACTGTAACGAACAAGCGTGTCGCTGTATTTATTCCAGTAGTTCACTTGATCGGTGGACAAGTTGGCTGTTGCAACGAAACGCCAAGCAGGATGGGCTCCATACGAGGATGCCGCAGCGGTAATGGCGGGAGAGTTCGGCTGGCGCTCTGAGAGCCGCTGTGTGACCCCATTTCTACTCAAACCGATAACTATGCCTCAAGACGAGAATCGTTCGTTTGGTTGCCAAATGAAAAGCCCGCGCAGAATCGCACGGGCTTTTCATTGGTTGCAGATGAGGCTAAAAGCAGAAGGCGGGGAACACGCAGTAGATGTTCGTCGCGCTGTAGTAGTCATAGCTGCCGTTGCTGTGGACACAGCGGAAGGACGCGAAGTTGCTCGGATGCACGGAGCGAGTCCAGTGATAGCTGCTCGACGAAGCACTGGAATAGTTCGACGTTGTCACGCCCTTGGATTTGTAGTACTCGTACTGGGCGCCGTCAGACTGGAGGTCACCGTAGACTTCAGTCATCGAGAGCAGGAAGACCTTGTCAGTCGTGGCCGAGGGGGTGCCTGCCTTGCCGCCGCCCAGGTTGTCGGTCATCTTCGTGACGGACTTCACCTTGGACTGGAGTTCGCAAGGCAAAAGCGACCAGAGGTCGCCGGTATTGAGGCGGCCGCGGAGTTCGGACTTCTCCCAGCCGCCGGCGTGCGTGTTCGTGGCGTTTATTCTCTGTAGGGCCAGGGCATTGTTGGTCGCCTCGAACGTAAGCCCCGCCTTGCCTGAGCCATCAGCAAAAATTAAGATAAGACCGTGTATGACCAATATGAACTTGAGCATATTCCGTCCGTATTCATACTGGATGATCAAGGAAACATCATCGGCTTATCCGAAGGAGAGGAAGAACCCCTTGCCTTATTAAAGAAATACGCCAAATACAACGGATATAAAGCGGAAGGAGGCGACATCAAGTAACTATCAAAGGCCAGATTAAGGAGCCAGCCATGAAGAAATGCCTGCCCTCCATCGTCTCAGCAGCTCTTTGCCTCTCCTTTGTCATGACACCATTTGTGCCCGTTGCGGCAGCCTATGCCGACGAGGGGTCTCCCGCCGAGAGCAGCGAGATCTACGTCCGAGACAACTACGACGAAAAATACGATATATCCCTTTTTGAGCGCGGACGCTGCACGGATTCATATTCCAAGGCGTGGTGCGATTCTCACGGATTTGCAAATAACCGCACCGTCCCTCACAAGGTCAAGCTGAACGCAAAGGAGGAGGCTTGCCTGCGCGATCCCTACCTTGCTGGCACCGCTGAAGTTATCGCCGGTCTCGTGACAACCGGTCCTGGCGGCGGCTTGTTTGCAACCGCAATGACATCGTACCGACTTTTCACTTGCATGTTCTAAAAGGAAGTTGCCATGCTGTCGCAAACTCAATCGAGATACTTGACCACAATCGGCTTTGCCCTGCTTGCATTACTCTTTGCTAGCGACCTTTTGCTGAAACCGCCCAAGGAACTCGTTTCGCTTGCCATAGCCTGCATTTCCGCCCTTTACTTTACGGCAACCCTATTCGTCGGACTAAAGGAGAGGAAAAAGGGCGCAGTCGTTGCATCTGCCGTAGGCGTGGTCACAGCCATTGCCTCATTCTTTATCTGACGCATTGGTGATCTAGGGGCGATATCGTAGGAATGCGACCGGGAGAGCCGGGACCAGATTGCCCGGGTTGCCCGGTCGGCTCGCGCGACGGCGCGGCGGTTCCACAGAAAGCTCTCCGGACTTCACGCCGTTTCTGATCGCATTGTAGACAGCCATCTCGTCTTCGCAGTCGGCGAGCACGCGGTGTGCGTCGTCGTTTTGGATGTCCAGTTAATCTCGAAGGTCCTCCATGCACCAGCGTTCGAGATTTGGCCATGCGCGTTGCGCGAGCTGATAAGTGTCGATTGCGATGTTGTAGTTAAAGTCCAGGCCAAAGCCGTCCCAGGCAGAACGGCTTTGTTTCCTTGATTATCAACTTCATCCGGACACTTCCCGCATTCATCCGTGTGTACGGATGAATGCGGGGTTCGATACCCCGGCGGCCTAATCGGCAGACCGACGGGAATTCTCACTCCTCGAAAAAAGCCGGCACTCGGTTAGTCCTACGCATCTTGAAATCGCCAGTCTCGTGGGAGACGTAGAGAATGCCGTCCATCCCGTCTCGCGATGCATATGAAAGGTGAACAGAACCGCAATCCGCTCCATCATTGTCGAGAAGATCGAACGAGTTCGGGTCGCTCGTTGCGGCCAAACGACCACTCAGACAAGAGCCATCGTCATTACAGATTTGCCATTCCATATCTTCACCTGCAAGAATCGCCATAGACGGCTTGGTCGCGCCATCGTTGACATACATCCCATCTATGCCAAAACCGTTTTCAGCGCCATCGATGAACGACTGCTCGGACCTAAACCTCGCAAATGATGCACATAGCACCATTGCAAGACAAAGTGCAAAGCCAACAATCGCTATCTTTGCATAGCTCTTGCCTATCATGTCATTCACCTCCTTCGTATGTATCGAGGTATTCCTGCTTGAGTGTTTGCGAGGACGACTTGATCTTTTCCACGAGCGTGCCGGCCTCGATGAAGTAGAACGAGTTGGTGAGGTCTGCCAGGTCGTCGAGCAGATGGCTTGAGATGAGCACGCTTCGTCCCCGCGCCACCTCGCTGCGCATCGCGTCGCAGGAGGTTTTCCGCTTTCCCGGATCGAGGCCGTTCAGCGGTTCATCGAGGATGAGGTACGGGCAACCGGTCGATATCGCCATGGCAAGCTTTACCTGCTGCTTCATTCCTGTCGAGAGTTTACGGGTCGGCTTGTCGAGATATGGGGAGATTCCGAGGGAGCTGCAGAGCGAGTCGATGTCGGTGGCCGATTTCCACGCCTCCCTAACGAAAGAGAGGTGCTCGAGGGCTGATAGCGTGGGATAGAGATCCGTGTCGCCTGAAGAGCTCAGGTAGACGAGTTCTGCGAATTCGGCTGATCGACGTTGGCAGATTCCGTCTGCCGCCAGGCTTCCCGAGCGGATGCGGGTGGGAAATTGGCCCGACAGCGCTTCAAGAAGGGTGGTTTTCCCCGAGCCGTTGGGAGCAACGAGGCCCGCCGCCGTTCCCGGGCTCAGGAAAAGCGACCCGATTGAAAGTATCGTCGTGCTTCCGTATCCCACGCTCGCGTCCAGAAGCTCGAGCCCATGGTGCTTTTTCGCGGGTCCAGGCTGTTTGGGCGAACGTGTCGCAACGGCGCCGACCGCAAAAAGGACCGCGACGTATATCAGGGCCACGGCAAGCATCGATGCGCTGCCTGAACCGGAGCCAATGAATTCTGTCGGGAAGCATCCTACGTAACCCGTTGCCTCGATAGGCGAGAATACGGCCAGCGGCAGGAGATTGAGCGCGGCGTTATGCTCCAGCGCCGAATCGGACAATAACGGGAATGCCGGGGCCGCGACAAGCAGCGCGGAGGCAAGGGGGCCTGCGAAGACGCGCCTCGTTGCGGTCGATAGGACGACGGAGCAAACGGATATCAAGGTTCCGCCCGCAAGCAGCGCGAGAAGCAGGGTCGTGAAGACGTCTCCCGCGGTCGTGGTGGCAAGCACGCCGTCATGGAAGAAGGCGATCGGGTACCCAGTTTGCCCGAAGCCGTTTAGGGCCAAGGCGTAAATGCTCCCGGGTGCAAGGCCGGCGAGGAGCATCGCGGTCCCCGCGGCGATTATCGAAAACACGATCTGGATAAGGCGCCGGAATTTGGGCACGGGTGCCTTCGCCGCCAGGGTCGCAGGCCTTGTGGCCCCGAGCAGGAGTATCGACGAGAGAAGGAAGGGGATGAAGGGAAGGAAAGACGGCGCCTGGGCAATGGCGTAAGGCAGGAAGGAAAGGAATGGCAGGTCGTTTGCGGAGGCCGGGATATCCGTGATGCCGGAGCTGCTCAGAGCGCGGCAATACGCGAGGTCTGCGTCATTGGTCTCTCGGTCTCCCACGATGGACCCGGATTGGAAGCCTTCGCCCATGAGCGCGTAGTAGCTCTCGGCAGAGTCGAGAAAGGCGGCGTCGGTTTGAGCGGCGAGGGCGGCGTTCGCGTATCTTGCAAGCTCAGCGTCATCTTGCTGCTCTGGCGATAGGTCTGTGCCGCTGGCCTGGGGCGCGCGCGTATTGAATGCGTCGACGAAGCCCTGCATGCCCTGCTTCATGAAGAAGGGCCCGTAGATGGGTGAATTGAACGCAATGGGGACGGAGAAGGCTGCAGCGAGAACGAGCGTACAAATCCATACGGCCCTGTCTCTTAGGATTAGTTTGAGAAGAAGTCGACAGCACATTTAGAAGCACCTACATTTCTCAAAGCATCGTTAGATTAATAATGACAGCCCGAATGAAGATGCGTGCGACGGGGGCGAGGCGAATGGCTGAGCGGTATCGATACGCTGGTTCAACGGTATCACATTGGCCACATAGATTTTTAACTTGCATTTCTACCCGCCCTTTTCGTAGAGTCGCCGATACGTGCTTAGCGCACCCTCGGCGCGTCCGGCAGGCTTTGCGAAATGGGATCCAGGAGACTTCGGCGCAGCATCATCTTGCGGAATGCTTCTAATGAGCCTCCCATCCTTCAAAAACAGAATCTCATCGCACAGCCTATCGACCGAATCCAAGATGTGGGATGACATGATGATGCACGTACCAGAATCGGCCAGCTTCCTGAGAATCTCGGAATGCAAGTCCACCCTGCTGGGGTCGAGCGCGTTCATGGGCTCATCTAATAGAAGGTACCGCGCGCCCGTCGCATACGCAATCGCCAGGGTAAGCTGCTGCTTCATGCCCTGGCTCAGAGTGCGGATCCTCATCTTCGCGAACTCGCCTATCTGCGTTTGTTCCACTATCTCTTCGATATCGCGAGCATGCGGCCACATATCGCAAACCATCTTGAGGTGATCTTCCGCACGCAATCCGGGATACAGCAGCGTCCCCTCACCAGGTGCATAGAAGATCATAGAACGGACCTCTCTCGCACCCGTACCCTGCACCTCATCCAGAACGATGCTCCCGTCCACGCGAGGACCCGGCAAACCTGCCATCGCACGCAGCAACGTCGTCTTTCCATGCCCGTTCGGAGCGACGAGACCGTAGACCGTACCCGGGGCAAACTCAGCGTCCACCGAATCTACGAGCACCTTCTTTCCATAAGAGATCGTCAGCGTTTGAAGGTCAATCATCGAGATCATCCCCTTTCGATCTTTGGAACACTCAGGCGCACCATCAACGGAGATACGGCGCCCAAAACCACCAGCAGAGCGCCCGATGCGCCGACGACCTCTCCAAAAGGCATCGCGTTCGTCCCTCGCCCAAGGAACCCAATCGTCCCCACCTGGGAAGCGGGATCAAACGAGGCGAATGGAGCCAGCAGCGCGACGCCCATGCCCGCACTTTCAACATGAGCGCTCAACGAACCCAACACCAGGAGAACCGCGCAAACCACTCCGGTGACAACGGGGTTGCGGCTAATCGCTGCTGTCAACGCAGCGACGACGGAAATCACGCCGTATGCCATGACCAGCAACGGAATACTGCACAACACCGCCTCCCCCACCATGGACGTTGTCGAAGCTCCCGCCCGAATGAGAGCGACGGGATACTCCGATCCACCCGCACCGTTCTTAATCAAGGACACAACCGCAGCGGGAACCATCGACACCAAAAGCAGCGCCAAGCCAAGCAGGAGAGACAGCGCAACGACCGTCAGAAAACGCACATGCGCTGTTGCGGGGACTTGGAGAACCAGAAGGGAACGACACTGCAGGTGGATGCACGCAAGCGATGTGACAACCACGGGCAACAGCCAAAACAAGGAAGGAAGCGCTGCCTGGAGATAGGAAAGGAGGATTAATGGGGGCATCTTCGTACTTAACTCGTAAACCTTGGGGTCCGGCAAGCTCGCGATCGACTCGAGCAGAAGGGCGCGCGCCTCCGCACGAGAAGGAGTCTCCGGCTCGATTCCGATCGATTGCAGGAGGGTCGCATCTGCCGCGCCCAGCTCGCCTCGAGCGCGCTCGTACGTCGCAAGGCTCTGAAATCCCTCCGCAGGCGTAGGCGCGTACACGAAACCCGAAAGGGCACCTCGCATGTCTTCCAGGGCCGTCTTGCCCTCGACGTCCATATTCGCAGCGTCCTGCTCTAGATACCGGTCTATTGAACGGAGCTCGCCATCCCTATACCGACCGGCGGAAGCGGCATCAGCGTCAGGAAACACCTCGACCAGGGCTGGGACCAGCATCGTCGTCGACATTGCAATCGCGCACACGGCGATGACAGGAGAATGCAGGAGCAGTTTCCCCATCGTTCTTACGTATGCAACGGCGAAGGCACAAGCGCTCGAACGAGTTGCCGTTCTCGATGCGGTGAAGGAACCTCTCTCAAGACAAATCGGGGACATCGGGCGCGCGCAGCCGCTCTTTCCAGCAACGCAAAACAGGCTAATTGCCAGCACCTCGATCCCGATTGCGCATACGAGGGTAATCGCGCCACGCCCGAAGCAAAGTCCGGGCAGATTCACTATCTGCGTTGTCGGGTACGGGCTATAGGCGCCGACGGTCAACTCAGTGTTCGCATACGTAAGGGGATTCAACAGGGCGGACTCACGTAAAGCGATGGATCTTCCGTAATACCCGGGAACCATCGTCACCCCCATCAGGGCACATACGAACACGATTCCAAGCGTAGGGTTATTGGCAATCTTCACGGCAAGGTGAACGACGAGCGAGATGAACGCCGCCACCAAGAATTGCAAGATGGCCGTCTGTGCGAACACCAGCCAAGCCGGTTTGATAACCGGAGTCGCATATTGAACGTAGCCTATCGGATAGAACAGCGAGCCCGGGCCATTCTTCACAAGTGCGGCGATTATCCCTGGAAGATTGACGGCGAAGACGGCAAGCATCGCAAAAACACTCGCCCATACGCTCGATGCAACAAGCCTGCCCAGCTCACCCATCGGTGCCTGGATGATGAGTTTTTCACGTTTGTTAAGACGCGCGGCAAGGAACGAAACAGCAACGGCCGTTGCGGCCCATAGCAAGTACTCCTTCGATCCGTCATAAAAGGAGTACGCTCCATCCGATACCTGCAGAAACGGAAGCAGAGGAGAGAGCGGCGCCAAGACAAGACGCCCCGCGGCAAGAGGGTACAGAAGCGCGGGCATGCTTGATGAAGAGGTATAGACGCCCTCCTCCCCCGCATTCACAAGCGCATCCGCATAGGATGCTGACAATTCCTGCTCAACACGGGTTATTCCCGACTCGAGGTATTCAACCCGTCCGTCGATGCCAGCCGCGCTCCTGAAGACGGGCAAAGCACAAAGAACCATCAACGCAACAACGGCAACACAGAGCGACCTGGAGGAGAGGAGCGACCTAAAGATTGCCTTCGAGATTTTGAGCATATTCATCGCCAACCTTGACCTCATCCAGTCGGAACAGAGGGGCCGAACAAAATGCTCGGCCCCTCCTCGCATCTAGTAGGTGCTATAGACAAATTGCCATTTATCAGTTGTGCCAAGAACACCACAGGAACACATTGCAGCGAGGCGGGATTCCCTATGATGCGCGGATCGGCGATAGCCATTTCGGTAGGAGATCGTCTTGTAAGAGATGTTGAACATCGAGATGCTGTGCCCGCTTCCGCCGCGAGGACAGCTGTAGCTCCAGTAGGTATCGACGACGTCGTCCGTATACCCGAGGGGCTCAACGAGGGCACACTGGCTGCTCTCCTGGGAAGGAGGCATCGGGGTATCCGCAAAAGCGGGGGCTCCCGGCAGCAACAGACAAAGAGCGAGGCCGAGGAAAACCAAGAGCTTACACGACTTAACAGTACTGAACATAATCCTCTCCAATCTAGAGGGGTTTCGGTTGCAGCATGCTGTGATTACTTGCCGGCAAAGTCAATTTAACATAAACTGTTAAAAAGTAACCTGAGTTTTTTAAATTCTTCGGAGGTTATTATGAGTTCCGACAATCGCACTCCCCGGCTTCATTCCTTCCGCATCGCATGTGCGATAGCCTCTGCGGCCCTTTGCGTCACCGCCATCGCACAAGTGGCGTTCTCCTTAAAGCCAGCAATCGAAGTGCTCGACAACCCTGTAATTGCAGACTCCCCCGCGTATCCAGCCCTTGCGATCTCGACATTGGCCCCTGCCGTCATCGGTATCGCTACGACCATCCTCAGCGCCGTTCTCGTGTGGACGATCAAGAACGGAGACCCCTTCAAGAAAGGGTCTGCGACATGCTTGAAGGTGCTCGGCATTCTCTTCGTTGTTCAAGCTGCCACCAGCCTCTACGCCGGCTCACTCGAAACCTCCGTTTCGATGTTTGGCGGCGAGGGGGCCGTCGGCGCCCAAGAGATCGCTTCATCATTCGACTGGACCTCTCTGGTTCTCGGCATCGTCCTGTTCATGCTTTCCCAGCTCTTCTTGTACGCCCGAGAGCTGTACCTCGACTCCGACGAGATTGCGTAAGGAAACGCCATGCCCGTAATTGTTCGCCTCGACAAGATCATGGCCGAGCGAAAGATTTCCTCGAACGAACTTGCCGAAAGGATTGGAACCACGCCCGTGAACCTGTCCCGTATAAAAAAAGGGCATATTCGCGGCATTCGCTTCAACACACTCGAGCAGCTATGCCTCGCCCTTCGTTGCCAACCCGGAGACCTTCTCGAAGTCATGAGCGAAGAGGACGCCCGAAAGGAGTTCGGACTCGATTGGTCCGCCGAGGATTAGAGGGCGGTCGTACTCGCCCTGCACACGGGGATGCGAATCGGCGAGGTCTGCGGCCTTCGGTGGTGCGATGTGGATTTCGAGACGGGCCTGATCTCGATCAGGCACTCGGTGGCGTACGCGAAGGGGATGGGTTCGTTCATCAAGGACACCAAGACCCATGACGCCAGGGGCATCCCCATCGACCCGGTCGGCCTGCTCCCCTTCCTGAAGGAGATCCACGAGATCGACCGCGGGAAGCTGCGCTCGCGCAACCTTACCGGGGCGGTCGAGATCGGGAACTGCTACATCCTGTCGGAGCCGGGCGCGACCTTCGCGACGACAAGCTATATCCGCAGGGCGTTCAAGACGTTCTCGGAGACCAACGGCCTCATGGGCACCAACGACGAGCTGATCACGTTCCACGGCCTGCGCCACACGTTCGCCACGCAGTGGATCCGCCAGGGCGGCGATATCAAGGCGCTCCAATCGATCCTCGGGCACAAGGACGCCATGGCGACGCTCAACGTCTACGCCGACATCGAGCCAATCTCCAAAATCCATAACATGCTGCGCGTCTCGCCGTGCCTCTGGCGCGGGTACCTCGGGCCGAGGGTCGATCCGGGACCCATGTTCCAGCAGAGAATCCAGGAGTCCATCGAGACGCTCCAGGCGTTCGGCTACGGCGTCACCGAGCCGGACGACCGAAATATCGTCATACGCGACGTGAAGACGATCAGTCGGCTCTACCCCACCGAGTGCGCCGCGGTGCTGGGCCCATCCCAACTGAGGTCACGGTGGTCCGATAGGGGCGCCGCCCGCGGCATGCGCCGCGGAGCGGTATCCCCTACCGAAGGGCGGGGATGCCCTCCGCTTCCAGTTCGGAATCAGCCGTCGGAGGCGTTCGGCTGACTGCGGGAACGGCCTGTCCGCTCAATGTGTTCGGCTGAGATCGGAAATCAACCAAACTGAACTAGGTTCAGTTGACA
>ENA-ORUQ01003753-ORUQ01003753.1-human-gut-metagenome-genome-assembly--contig:-NODE-3753-length-9958-cov-2.943855_pt1 | contig 9958 bp, 6 predicted proteins | sample MGYA00242081_ERZ509211 | MGnify/ENA primary metagenome ERZ509211 (study PRJEB26280, sample SAMEA2338785) | human gut metagenome | biome: human gut; feature: human-associated habitat; material: faeces...
CAACTATCAACCGCCCGGAGTTTCAGCGTATGCTGCAGGACTGCCGGGACGGAAGAATTGACCTTGTGATTACGAAATCCGTGACCCGGTTTGCCAGGAACACAGTAATCCTGCTGGAGACGATTCGCGAGCTGAAACGGCTTGGTGTGGACACCTATTTTGAGAAAGAGAATATGCACTCCATCAGCCCGGACGGTGAGCTGCTGGTCACGCTCCTCGCCATGTACGCCGAGGAGGAAGCCCGGTCTGCCAGTGAAAACCAGCGTTGGCGAATCGTCAAGCGGTTTGAAAACGGCGAGCCGTGGGTTGGTAAAATGCTCGGCTACAGGCTGGAAAATTGCCAGTTGGTCGTTGTGCCGGAGGAAGCTGAAATTGTCCGGCAGATTTTCTCGGATTACCTTTCCGGCCTTGGACAAGCCAACATCGCTAAAAAGTTGAAGTTACAGGGTATCTCTCCGGCCAGCGGCAACACTTGGTCAAGGACATCTATACGCGCTATCCTCATGAACGAAAAATATACCGGCAGCATGATTCTGCAAAAGACCTACCGCAAGGACTTCAGAACGAAGAAGACTTTAAACAATCATGGAGAAAAACGGAAATACTTTGTGGAGCACAGCCATGAGGCTATCATAGATCAGGAGACATTTGATCGGGTGCAGGCAGAAATGGCGCGGAGGGCCGTGAAATACGATCACACCCCTAAATCCACCCAAAGCGAACCACACCTGTTCTGCGGCATCCTGCAATGCGGTCTCTGCGGGCACCACTATAAGCACTATCGCACCAATGCAAAGAAATACGATAAATCAGTATGGGCGTGTCCCAGCTACTACTCAATGGGCAAGGACATCTGCCCGGCACAGAAAATTCCAGAGGACATTTTGGTTGAAAAAACGATGGAGGTATTGGGCGTATCTTCGTTAAATCGGGATATCCTGCTGGAGCGGGTGCGGCAAATCATTGCTCCCGCACACTACCAACTGCGGTTTATCCTGCGGGACGGCACGGTGGTTGACACCCAGTGGCAGCACCGCTCTCGTAGTGAGGGCTGGACACCGGAAATGCGGGAGATAGCTCGTCAGAGAGCTTTAGCCCGACACAAAAAGGAGGAAAAATGAGTACAGAACGCAAAGTTACGATCATTGAACCAATTTCCCAGAAAGTAGCTGCGGAAAGCACTGCTGTGCCGGATAAGCTGCGCGTTGCCGCCTATGCCCGTGTCTCTACGGAGCAGGACGAGCAGCAGTCCAGCTATACGGCGCAGGTGGATTTTTATACCCGCTACATCCAGAGCAACCCAGACTGGGAGTTTGTATCCGTATTTGCGGATGAGGGCATCACTGGCACTAATACGAAGAAGCGAGATGGCTTTAATCTGATGATTCAGAAAGCCCTGAACGGTGAGATTGACCTTATTCTCACCAAATCCATTTCTCGTTTTGCCAGAAACACCGTGGATACGCTCCAGACGGTTCGCGAGCTCAAGGCCGCCGGTGTGGAGGTGATCTTTGAAAAAGAAAACCTACATACTTTCGACCCTAAATGCGAGGTGATGCTCACCATCATGAGCTCGCTAGCACAGGAGGAGAGCCGGTCAATCAGCGAAAATATCCGTTGGAGCAAGCAGAAAAATATGCGGGACGGCAAGGTTACCATGGCATATTCCCATTTCCTCGGCTACCGCAAAGGTGAAGATGGCCGCCCGGAGATCGTGGAAGAAGAGGCGGAAATCGTTCGCCAAATCTACTCCATGTTCCTGTCCGGCAAGACCATCCGTCATATCGCAGAGCACCTTACCCGCCAAGGCATCCCAACGCCTTCCGGCAAAGTGAAGTGGTCTGTAAGCACGGTGAAAAGCATCCTCACCAACGAGAAATACAAGGGTGATGCCTTACTCCAAAAGACCTACACGGTAGACTATCTCACCAAGGAGGTTCGCAAGAACGACGGCACAATGGCGCAGTATCTGGTGGAAAACTCCCATGACCCAATCATTGAGCCGGAGGTTTTCGATATGGTGCAGGAAAAACTTGCTAAACAAGCCCCGTATCGTGCTAAAATCCGTGATAATAGCGTATTCTCGAACAAAATACTCTGCCCAGATTGCGGCGGCTTTTATGGGCACAAGGTCTGGCATAACTATGCCAATACCAAACGCTATGATGTCTGGTACTGCAACCATAAGTACAGCAAAAACAAAAGATGCCAAAGCCCAGTGGTTCGGGAGAGTCAGATTAAAGCCGCTTTTGAGCAGCTTTTAACCCAACTCGGTAGAACTGCTACGACCTTTACTGAGGAACGGTGGCAGAAATTAGTGGAATCGGTCACGATTCATCCTAATCTACATTTCCAATTCCGCCTGACAGACAGCACAGAGATTGAGGTTGCTCTTTCCGACTAATTGCACATTATATTAAGCGTCGCATAGGATTTGAAATTTAATCTCCAAATTCTGCGGCGCTTTTTTGGGCTTTTCCACATATATCTACCATTCTTTCGATTGATAGGAATGTCAGTAAGCGCAAAGGCATGCAACATTTTGTTTTTTACGAGTTTGAGTTATAATTAGTTTGGTATGGTCTCAAGCAATCCAACTCATCTAAGCAAGAATCAAATAATTAATCAAGGAAGTTTTTATACCCCGGAGAAATATGTAAATTTAGCAAGTCAATGGCTACAAGAGTTGGGAGTCAATTCATCATATACCTTCTTGGATTCCTCATGCGGATACGGTGCGTTTTTTCAGCTAAAACACGCATTCGGAAAAAATAAATTTATTGGGAATGACATCGATAGCACGGCGGTTAATAATGCATCAACGCTATATCCAGACATCCGCTTCTACAATAAAAACGCACTATACAAGGTCGACAGAAGCGAATTTGGAATAACCGCCACAGAACCATTAATTGTCATTGGGAATCCGCCTTATAATGATACTACTTCACAAATAAACAGGAAAATAAAAGACAAGAAAAAGATTGATATTGACCAAGATATAAAATCCAGAGATCTCGGACTAAGCTCGCTTAATTCATATAACAAACTCAAGGCTGAGTACGCATGCATTCTTCACCCGCTTTCGTATTTAACTAAGGAAGCCAATTACAAATCCGCAAAAAGCTTCTTCAGTAACTACCGAATTCTAAAATCAATTATATTCCCAAGTAGCGAATTCGCTAATACTTCGAAGCATGTTTGCTTTCCAGTTATCATGGCATTATATGAGCGCAATGTGGGCAATGGGACAGAATACTCTGGCATTAATGGAATGGTCTTTAATACGGTCGAGGGAGTGTCGTTTTCTGTTGGGCAATGGGATTACTTAGGCGATTATATACAGAAATACCCTACTTCAATTCGTTATAGTAAAGAAATCCTGTTTTACACATTACGGGATATAAATGCTCTGAAGCGTAGCCGCACATTTATAAAGGAGAGATTAGCAAATGCCGTTGATGTAAATCCTGACAAATTAAATTACTATTGTTACGTAGACTGCTTTAAGCGTTATGCCAATCCTCCATATTATATGGGTAATTTTGATATTCCTTTTATACAGAAAGACTTTGATGGGATTTCAGATGCTGTAGTTCGTGTATCCAAATATAATCATCCGGAAATCTTCGGGATAGCTGATATTCCTAGTGATGTAGATGTAAAAAGTGTGATAAAATATATACATACAGTTACAAATTTAACCGCATAGGAGCAACATGGCAAGCGAACCCGCTAAAATAATTCATAATGACACATCTTTGAAAGTAAAATTGCCTATGACGCAACCTACAGGTAAAATTCGGATAAAGAGAAGATCGTTTTTCGCAGAGTATGGCATGCCGGTTGCATCTCGCCAAGAACAACTAACTACTGAATGTTATGTTGAATGGCAAATAGGGTATGATTTGTTGGCAAAGCCAGAGAATAGAGCGAAAACTAATTTGGCCGATTATGAATTTGTGAACTACAAAGGGGAGCAAAAATATCCTTATGAATTAGCAGAAATAGTTTTCTTTGCTTTTAATTTGGGTTTGATAGCTAAACAGGAAATTCGTAACACATATGAGAAAATTAAAGCTATTGAACAAGACCAAATGATTGATACGATTGATAAAATGCGGATATCCAGAACGTCTCCGGTTGAGACTGTCATCAACGATATGGATTTCTACGAAATGAAAGTTTCATATCCAATTATTGTTCATAAATTTGGAAATTACGACATACATACGGAGGTTATGAATCGTGAAAAGCAACGAGGCGTTGGCGTGCAGCCTATGCTCTATGTATGCATACCGGTTACTATGCTTTCATTTGGTACTGATCCGTTATCTCGTGTCTTACAATCAAAAGAAACCAGCGATTGGGTAATCGGCAAACCGGAGGCCCAACTCTCTTTAGAATTATTCAGAATTTTCGGAATGCTAAGTAATAAGCACAGGCATGATGTGCTGGCGATTCTTGAAAAAATGTTTTCATGGCTATGATATAGCTTTGTCCTATTATCCTAGAGAATGGTAATCTCATTTTCAGCAAACCAGTTATTTGACAACGCCGTATTCTTGACTGAATTAGCATCCTCTGTGTAGGCTACAACCGCTAGACTGTCCTGAGCTCGTGTGCAAGCAACATAAAAAAGACGTGCTGTTCTCGTAATGCCTGTATCCTTACCCTCTCGTTCGTTCTTTAAATCGGTATCGGTTTTTGCTTTAGCCCCAAATAATTTTTCATAGCTAAACAGAAAGCCACGAGCTTGCGCATCGTCCATAATAACCATAACCCTCGGAAATTCAAGCCCCTTAACACCTTGATGGGTGGCAAAACGAGTATTGTCTGTAACATATAAAGAATATCTTTCCAATTCACTAAACGAAGCTAACAGAGCTGTTCTCAGTGCAATTATCTTTTGATTTTCGCCTTCATATTGCTCTGCTAATAAATCATCTGCTCGGCTGCCAATTTCAAATAGGCCTGTATCTCGGATTGATCTTAAAACATCCGAACAAGACGGGATTTTATTATCTGTCCAAAGTTCCATTAAGGACTCAACGGCATTTTCTGCGTTTTGTAGAATTTGGGATTGGCTTCCTATTTTGGCTGCAAGCGTCTTTCGGTCTAACAATGGGGAATGTTTTCTAATAATCTTTGCAACCTCAAAGTCATTCTTTTCCTGATACGCTTTTACTAATGGCAGTACCATCTTCGCCAAAATTGACAGCTCTGCAATGGAGCCATCACGCAATGCCGTGTCAAATTTTCCCGAATCATTCAACGGCGTATACAAATTAGAAAAGCCAAATCTGCTGGCGGCCATGTGGTGTTCAAGGATCAAGCTCTTATATGTTGCTTTATCCTTCCAGCCATCATCACCAGTATCTACGGCCATTATTTGAGCAACCTTCTCCTCGACGGAATCTTTTTCGGCAGTAGATGGGGCAATAAACAGTCTTACCATTCCCGCATCCGCATCAGATCGTGCTTTCTGCTTCTGGTTATCAACTGTGCTTCGGATTGCATTTGCCAGCTCCACTATACGTGTAGCACTTCGATGGTTCATAACTTTCGTCGGTTTTGCCCAATTGTCGGGAATGCAACCAGCAAGGTTTTCTTTCCCATCATTATAGATTCTTTGCATAGTATCGCCAAACATACCGACTATAAATTTACCTTCATGTTTTTTACATACGTCAAGCAGAGCATCAATTAGTTCTTTCTTTGTATCTTGACTTTCATCAATGAGCAGTATCGGATATTTTGCTACTAAAATATTCTGCATGGTCGGCTCTGCCATAATAAAATTTGTACTCATTTTGATAACTTCGCTATGGCTAAGCGAATCGAAACCAACATTGTCACCATTGGGGTTATAAGAGAACTTTTTTACGGTTTCAATTTTCTCTAGACGTTCTTTTTTCCGCCTAATATCTTCAGCTCTTTTTTCACCTGCTTTACCACCACGGCCCTTAAGTTGCTTTTCTTCAAGTTCACTGATTTCCGCTTTAACAGATCGCCTGACCCATTCTTTGATGTCTGCTTGGTAGCTCTTGATTAATTCCCACAAGAAACTATGTATCGTGGACACAGAAAATATTGGCTTGTACTGCAATCTTCTAGATATTTCATCGCACGCTGCATTGGTATAGGTGATAACCGCAATTTGCTTACCATTCATCGCGAGACTTTCACCACGATCTTTATCAAGGAAGGTAAGGGTGTTGATTAAACTTCTGGTTTTGCCAGAGCCAGCACCAGCAAATACAAAGAAGCATTTCGGATGCTCTACAGAAAAGCAATCTTGAATTTCTTGGTCGACATGATCATCGATATGGTTATCTATAGAGTCATTTTTCGTTAATGTAGAATCCGCCATTATCCTACTCCTCCGGCTTTAAATAAGACTGTAGCCATTCTAAGCCCTCAGCGATATAAGCTGGAACTGTAAGCTCGCCGGGATCAACGGCATAAATCAAATCCAACGCAAACTCAGCCTTCTGGTCGGATTTTCCATCCCGGAGCGCATCATATACTCCTTTATGGAATTCATCAAAGGAACTTGCTTTTTTAATTTTGTCGCTCACATTTTTTATTAAACTTCCCGTATCGTCTATAGACATATCCTTGAAGAGTTGAAAATTTGTGTAGACGAGGCAATCTTCAAATGTGCTTGCGAGTGCTTCTTCATCAGTGCCATTGTAATTAATTGTCACTGGCATCTGATACGCAATGCGGATAGAATACTTACATGTGCCTTCTTTTACAATTTCCTTCTTATTAGGTGGAATAGCCAACAACTTGTCTAAGTCTTTTTCTCCTACAATCCAACCCGCGATAGTATAATTGCTACTGATAAGGCCTTTATCACGTTCTGGAAAAGCAGCCTTATGATGCCCCTCTTTTTCTGCAGTATCCAAGTCTGCAATAACAAGCGTAGGTAAGCACAGCTTTTCAAGCAGCGGATTAAGACGATGCGAATGCCGTCCATTTATACTCAATATTGATATATATCTTTGATACAGTTCCGGATATTTATTTCGGATAAAATGTGGCAACAACATATTTTCTACTGATCCCTCTACAAGAATGGCAGCATCAGCAAAAAATAAATCGCAATGGGTCGTCTGTAAATAACGTGTGACAAATTTGTCAGTTTCATCACCTTTACCAAATACCTCGGAAAGGTTGATTACTTTCGATGTCGCAATATTTCCTTCCGACCCCTCTGACAGCCGTTTAAAATAGCGCAAATCAGCAAAATTGGTTTCTCGCGCAATATGGCTGGAGTGGGTGCTAATTACTAATTGAGTGTCAAAATGCTCATTCTCTTTGATGAATTTATGGTTCGTCAATACATCGTATGCTTTACGAATGAACACTTGTTGTACTTGCACATGAAGATGTGCTTCCGGTTCCTCAACCAAAACTAAATGCAAAGGTTCTATCACTGGATTATCGTTCTCCAGCGCCCGTTTAGCTTTGCCTTCGCGCATCCAATCATCTCTGAAACGCATGAGATCAAAGACCATAGAGATCAGATTTTGATATCCCAGCCCATTGTATTTCTCTGGAAGCTTTAGCGTATCATCATTTTTGCTAAGTGCATACTGGACAGCAGAGTCATGCTTTAATGCTTCACCTGTAGTCATTTTCGTCACAATCGTAAGCCTAGGATCAGCGACCCCCGGATATCCGAGGCCTTCTAATTCGCGGATTGCAGGTGCAAATTTAATTGCAAGATTTTTGTCAAAAGCCTTTTTAGCATCTTCGGTAGCTTTCAGTATGTCTAAGTCTTCAGGTGATGGAGATTTTTCTGGATCGAGATGTTTATCATAATAGCTACGCATCTGATCCGATAACTGCCTTTTGGCCTGCTCGCTGCTATCTGAACTGTCTGGGTCTGCGAAACCTCGTTGAGCATCAATCATATCCACTTTAATAATCCCCTTCAGAGGGTTATCCGTAAAACATTCCATTTCAAAAGGAGTGGTTTGCGGAACATCCTTATTGGATTGGATAGGATCAAGAATGAATGCCTTCATTGAAAAGCATGTGTTTAAATTACGTTCAAGAAACTCGCACAAATCCTTGGGATACAGGTTGATGTCCACTTTTCCTTTTGCCTTTTCCGTTTTGCGTGCCGCAAAATAGGCCTCCCTGTACTCTGCAAATAACTTAGAGATGTTCTTAGGGAAGAAAGCCAAACGGACACCCAGCTTCCCGCCGCGCAACTTCAGAGTCGGCATTATCCCCGCTACATAATGCATCTCACTATTAGACACGTCTAACCAAATATCCATTTGGGGAACAAGTGATTCCCATTCTAGTAAATCTGTAGGCTCATCACAGTTTTCTTGAGTCCATCCTTCACCAATCTTATTGATATCTACACGTTTAGAAATAGTGATATCATTAAAGGTGAAATTGCGATCAGCAAGGAATTTTCCAAGCGAATCCATAGCGGATGTTTTACCACTATTATTTGCACCAACAAATAGCGTATTTTTTTCGCTAAAGTCGATGTGGCATTGTAATAGCTTCCTGAAATTCTGAATATTTATGGAATGTATCCTCATACTATACCTCCGTTCCAACCGAAATAAGCAATTTAGATAATTATACCATACAACTGAGAATATTCAATCCATAATGAGAAAGTTTGCCTTTGGGGTATTCGGTTAATTGCGCTTTATATAAGTATCGCATAGGATTTAGAACTTAATCCCCAAATTTTGCGATGTATTTTATGAAAATTTTCATTTAGTATGATATAATTGAATTATTGGGGCATCGCATACTTGGGCTTCGATACGGATAATTTTATAGGCGTGTCACGGAACACGGCTAAAACCCGATTGAGAATGTTCTCCAAGGTGACGTCCTAACACAAAAACCGCCTCAAAACATCGGTTTTGAGGCGGTTTTTATAACTTTTTCGACAATAATTTGTTTGGCGTTTTGCATAAATAAAGCCTCAAATGTGGTCAAATCATTTTTGCGGATTTGTTCTGAATTTCCTTCATAAATGGAGTTTCTGGCTGTCCTCCACCATTATTCATTCAGAAAAGAGAACAACATTTATTTTAGAATTATCACTTGGCCATATATCCCATTTTGCCCGGTTACACCATGGACAAGCATAAAGTAAGTTGTCATAATCATAACGTAATTCAGGGAATTTTTCTTTGGGTGCAAAATGCTCGACATGATATGCGCGGTATCCGCCACCATATTCATCTAAATCATCACAGTAGGCGCAACGATGCCCAAAATCTGCTGAGAGGTGCTTCTTATTTGTCCTATTTGTACGAAACACCTCTCCATGATAACTTCTAATTGGCCGTTTCTCTCTAAGCATAGTATCATTCGCTTTCTATTATTTGATCAATTTTGGAAATTAGTTCATTTATCTTTTCGGCTACAAACCCTTGCTTAATGGGGACTGAAATAGCCGCACGGCCATCAATGCTTCGTTCAATTTTGGAGTCCAATTCAAGAATACGTTCGTCAACAGTTGCCGACTCACCCGCACGAGGCAACAACGATTCCAGCTCTTCTTTCCAATTCTCCATCTCCGCTCGATGCTTTTTGATTTGCTCAATCAACTTTGAATTAAGTTCGACTCTTTCTTCATTTTCCGCAATATAGCGCGCAAAATCGAACACAAGATATGAATCAAATAGTTCATGATCAAACAGATCATCTTTATAGGTAGTCAGTACGAAAATGGGAAATCCATACAACCGCAAACATAGTTCTTTGGCTAAAGATACTCCTGAATAGGACACAGCCTTTTGTGAGGAAAGCTTATAATCAATAATCACAGCATCTAATCTTTTTTCGACAATTTGCTCTACCATATCGTCGGTATTATCCAAAAGGGAAAGTTCTATGGGGATTAACTCATAGTTTGCATATTTTTCCTTAATAGGATGCCCCTCCTCATCATTACAGCAAAGCC
>ENA-ORUQ01003778-ORUQ01003778.1-human-gut-metagenome-genome-assembly--contig:-NODE-3778-length-9890-cov-5.955058_pt1 | contig 9890 bp, 8 predicted proteins | sample MGYA00242081_ERZ509211 | MGnify/ENA primary metagenome ERZ509211 (study PRJEB26280, sample SAMEA2338785) | human gut metagenome | biome: human gut; feature: human-associated habitat; material: faeces...
AGAAGGAATTCGATGTCCTGTGTAACAACTGGGACGGCCTGCTGGAGGTTGACACCCACGGTGTTCCGATTGCCGGTATTGCCGAGGACTGGGGCAGCGAGGACGGCGGCCTGACCTTCCCCATCATCCGCTGGATGGAGCGCGGTGAGGGCTACATGGGCGATGAGAACAAGACCAACAACAAGCAGTACGAGTACCCCTACCTGATGCAGGGACGGGACGGCATGCTGCATCTGGCCTACGCTGCCCGCACCCGGCAGGGCATCAAGTACGTCCGTTTCTCGGAGCAGGACGTGCTGGGCGCAAAGCGGGAGACCGTGGGTCTGTATAACCCCACCGCAGCCCAGAGCCGCTGAAAAAAGCTTTTCGAGAGTTTCATCCTTTTTATAGATTAGAACATCATTCAGGAGGTTGATCAGTATGCTGACCCAGTACAATCTTAAAATGCCGCACGCAGTTTACGGCGGCGAGAACGCTATGGACAATATCACCGCCATCATCAAGGCACGCGGCGCAAAAAAGGTAGCCATGTTTACCGATAAGGGCATTGAGGGCGCAGGCCTGTTTGCTCTGCCGGAAGAGGCCGTCAAGGCCTCCGGCGCAGAGTACTATGTGCTGGACGAGCTGCCCCCGGAGCCCAGCTACATGGCTGTGCAGAAGCTGGTGGACGAGTTCAAGGTTTCCGGTGCAGACCTCATCGTGGCCTGCGGCGGCGGCTCCGTGATGGACGCTGCCAAGCTGGCAAGCGTGCTGGTGACCGACGCCTACGGCGTGAAGGAGCTGCTGGATAACCCCGGCATGGCACAGAAGTGCGTGCCCATCGTGCTGATCCCCACCACCGCCGGTACCGGCGCCGAGGTCACCCCCAACGCCATCGTGGCTGTGCCGGAGAAGGAACTGAAGGTGGGCATCGTCAACGAGAACATGATCGCGGACTACGTCATTCTGGACGCCCGCATGATCAAGAACCTGCCCCGCAAGATCGCAGCCGCTACCGGCGTGGATGCGCTGGCACACTGCATCGAGTGCTTTACCAGCAACAAGGCCAACCCCTTCAGCGATCTGTACGCACTGGAAGGCCTTGACCTGATCCTGAACAACATCGAAAAAGCCTGCGATGACCCCGAGGCCATGGCAGAGAAGAACCGGCTGCAGATCGCAGCCTACTACAGCGGTCTGGCCATCACCGCTTCCGGCACCACCGCTGTGCACGCACTGAGCTACCCGCTGGGCGGCAAGTACCACATTGCACACGGCGTGTCCAACGCCATCCTGCTGGCACCGGTCATGCGCTTCAACAGCGAGCACCCCGCCGTGCGCGAGCGTCTGGCTGCCGCCTACGACCGCTGCTGCCACGAGGAAAAGACCTGCACCACCGTGGAGGAAAAGACTGCATGGATGATCGCCCGTCTGGAGCACATCGTCAAGCATCTGGATATCCCCACCAGCCTCAAGGAGTTCGGCGTGCCTGCCGAGGATCTGGAAGGTCTGGTCAACGCCGGTATGCAGGTACAGCGCCTGCTGGTGAACAATATGCGCCCCGTTACCGCCGACGACGCACGCAAGCTGTATCAGGAGATCATGTAACAGAAAAGGAGTAAAGACTTATGAAGACCAGCGATATCAAGGGCATCATCCCTCCCGTAATCACCCCCATGAACAACGACCCTGAGCAGACGGTCAACCATCAGGCTCTGCGCGAGCAGGTGGAGCGCCTGCTGGCAGGCGGCGTGCACGGCATCTTCCCCATGGGCACCAACGGCGAAGCCTACGCCCTGTCCTTCCAGGAGAAGGAAGAGATCCTTGCCACTGTCATCGATCAGGTAAAGGGCCGTGTACCGGTCTACGCAGGCACCGGCTGCATCACCACCGCCGAGACCATCCGCCTGAGCAAGCGTGCCGAGGAGCTGGGCGCAGATGCACTGTCCATCATCACCCCCAGCTTTGCACTGGCCTCCCAGAAGGAGCTGTACGACCACTACACCGCCGTGGCAAAGGCCGTGAACCTGCCCATCATCCTGTACAACATCCCCGCCCGCACCGGCAACAAGCTGCTGCCCGAGACCGTGCAGGCACTGTGCCGTGACGTGGAGAACATCGTGGGTGCAAAGGATTCCAGCGGTGATATCGAGAACCTGAAGGCCTACATCCGCCTGACCCGCGAGCTGGATAAGGAAGTTGCCATTCTGGCCGGTAACGACGGCGCCATCCTGACCTGCCTGAAAGAGGGCGGCGCAGGCGGCATTGCAGGCCGCGCCAACATCTGGCCTGCCACTGTTGCAAAGATCTACGACTGCTTCAAGGCTGGTGACCTCGAGGGCGCACAGGCCGCTCAGGACGCGATCGCCATCCTGCAGCAGACCTTCAAGTACGGCAACCCCAACACCATCATCAAGACCGCAGTGGCCCTGCAGGGCCACAACGTCGGCAAGTGCCGCGCCCCCTTCAACTACGTCCCCGAAGAGGGTCTGGAAGCCATCAAGAAGGTCCTGGCCGAGAACGAGGCCAAGGGTCTGCACTGAAACGCGCTGAAGCAAGGAGAAGGCTGCTATGAATAAACCCATTGTCGGTATTACCATGGGCGATCCCGCCGGTTCCGGCCCGGAGATCACCATCAAGGCTCTGGCTGACCCGGAGCAGTACAGCTACTGCCGCCCCATCGTGGTGGGCGATGTGAAGGTGATGGAGCAGGCCAAGAAGTTCGTTGGCCGCGAGGACATCGTCATCCACCGCTGCGAGAAGGTGTCGGATGCCCTGTTCACCCCCGGCACCATCGATGTGCTGCATCTGGATCTGATCGAGGACATCAGCAAGTTCGAGATAGCAAAGGTCAGCGTGGAGGGCGGCAACGCAGCCTTCCAGTGCGTGAAAAAGGTCATTGAACTTGCCATGGCCGGTGAGGTGGATGCCACCTGCACCAACGCCCTGAACAAGGAAGCCATGAACAAGGCACTGGAGTACTACCATGGCGAAAAGTCGGACGGCTACACCCACTTTGACGGCCATACCGAGATCTACGCCACCTACACCCACACCAAGAAGTACACCATGATGCTGGCACATCACGACCTGCGCGTGGTGCACGTTTCCACCCACGTTTCCCTGCGGGAAGCCTGCGACCGGGTCAAGAAGGATCGCGTGCTGGAGGTCATCGAGATCGCCAACAAGGCCTGCAAGGATATGGGCATCGAGACCCCCCGCATCGCTGTGGCAGGTCTGAACCCCCACTGCGGTGAGAACGGCCTGTTCGGCCGGGAGGAGATCGAGGAGATCACCCCCGCCATCGAGGCTGCCAAGGCCGAGGGCATTACCGGCGTCGTGGGCCCCTGCCCGCCGGACAGCGTGTTCTCGCAGGCCATCGGCGGCTGGTACGATATCGTGGTGTGTATGTACCACGATCAGGGTCACATCCCGCTCAAGACCGTGGGCTTTGTCTACGACCGCGAAAAGCAGGAGTGGAAGGCCGTGGAGGGCGTCAACGTCACGCTGGGTCTGCCCATCATCCGCGCCAGCGTGGATCACGGCACCGACTTCTACCACGCCGGTAAGGGCAACGGCAACGAGCTGAGCCTTGTCAATGCCATCAAGTATGCGGTCAAAATGACCGGCCGCGCCAACTAAGTTATCCTCATCCCAACCAATTCTTCATTTTCTTCCAGAGAGAGCCGCTGCACCCCGTACGGTGCGGCGGCTTTTTCTGGTTTTGGGACGAACTCCCTCAGGGTGCGAACCCTCTCAGGCGCTCCCGCGCCAGATGAGGGGCAGCACCCGTTAGCCTTGCACGCCCTCTCAGGCGCTCCCGCGCCAGCTCTCCCAAGGGGAGAGCCAAGGTCTAAGGCTCGTTGCTAAAGTATTAGGTTCAATGAGGAAGTTTTCGGCAGTGCTCTTGGCTCTCCCTTTGGGAGAGCTGGCAAAGCCGTAGGCTTTGACTGAGAGGGCGCACGGCGGTAGCCGTGACGGAAAGGGTGCCCTGTTTCAAAAAGCAACAAATCAGCCGAAACTAACCGCAATATGTTTCAAAAAGCGACACATTGCGGCAAAAGAATTGAACAAATTCTGAATATGTTTCAAAAAAGAACACAACGAGCCCAAAAATGATTGTGACGCACAGCGGAAAACTATATACTTTTAATCAAGAAAGCCGCATCGGAATTGTGCAAAGGGTCGGGCTCTTGCGCAACAGGTACTGCGGACACAAAAAAGGAGGAAACGTTCTATGACACTTCCCATGATCATTGCCCTGGCAGTGACTGTCCTCATGATCATCCTGATCATGGTGGATAAACTGCCCTTCGGTGCACCCCCGCTGCTGGCGCTGCTGCTGCTGGTGGTGTTCGGCGTTACCGACATTAAGACCGCCTTCGGCGGCTTCGCAAACCCCACCATCGTCATGCTGGCATCCTTCATGGCCATCATTGCGGCCCTGCAGAAGACCAGCTTCATCGTCAAGTTCAAGCAGACCATGTTCAACATGGCCAGCAAGGGCGGCTTTAAGGCCTACGTCCTGCTGATCCTCATCGTTATGCTGGGCTGCAGCCTGTTCGGCACCGGTTCCACCGCCTACTATGTGCTGGTCATCGGCCTGCTGTCCACTCTGCCCTACTCCAAGCAGCTGCCCCCGTCCAGGGTTCTGATGCCTGCGGGCTTTGCAGCAAACCACCCGCTGCTGCCCTTCAACACCGCTCTGCAGTACGGCATCGTGATCGCCGTTCTGGAAAGCGCAGGCGTTGCGGCAAACGTCAATCTGGTCAAGTTCTCTCTGGTCAACCTGTGCCTGTCCATCGGCTTCCTAGTGTGGTGCATCCTGGCCTACAAGATCCTGCCGGACCACCCCATTGCCGAGGCCAAGGAAGAGGCTCTCCACGCCGGTGAGCAGAAGGTCGCTCTGACCAAGAATCAGGAGCTCATCACCTACTTCAGCTTTGTGCTCGCCGTTGTGGGCATGATCCTGCAGAGCAAGATCGGTGACGCAGGTTACGCCATCACCGGTCTGGCCGTGGGCATCATCCTGATCTCCGGCGTCATGGACTTCAACGAGATCCGCAACTCCATCAGCGCACCCATCATCCTGATGTCCGCAGGCGTCATCGGCATTGCCGATGCTCTGGGCAACACCGGCCTGACCAGTCTGGTGGGCGAGACCGTTGCCAAGATGCTGGGCACCAACGTCAACCCCTTCGTGCTGATCTTCGCCTTCTGCATCCTGACCAGTGTGCTGGCCACCCTGACCGGTTCCACCATCGGCACCGTGTACGTCTTTGCTCCCATGGCCATTGCCACCTGCGTCAATCTGGGTCTGGACCCCACCGCAGCCGCTGCCGCTATCGTGGTCTCCGGCTGGTGCGGACACTTCCTGCCCATTGACGGTATGCCCGCCATGATCATGGGCGCCGGCGACTACAAGATCACCGAGTTCTGGAAGTTCACCATTCCGCAGTACTTCATCCGTCTGCTGGCGCTGACGGTGGGCGCTGTGCTGATCTTCCCCATGAAGTAACAGGAGAAACACCAAATGAAAAACACGTTTGAGCTGGAGCACGTTGGCATCAACACCGACAACGCAGGCGAGGCCGAGCAGCTGGCGCTGCTGCTGTGCAAGCTGTTCAACTTGGAGCCCCGCCACGGACAGAAGTCCGAGTTTGCCGGTAACTATTTCGAGTGCATGAAAAGCCCCTTTCTGGGCAAGAACGGCCACATCGCAATGCGCACCCCCGACCTGAAGGCTGCGATGGAGGAGCTGGAGGAAAATGGCTTCCGCTTCCGCATGGAGACTGCCGCCTATTTTGAGGACGGCCGCATCAAGAATGTGTATCTTGAGGGCGAGTACGGCGGTTTTGCCATCCACATCATGCAGAAATAACGCCAACTGACCGATCTTGTGCAGAACCGGGGATGGAGCAATCCGTTCCCGGTTCTGTGGTTCACGCCCCGCGAAAATTCAGAGGAGAAAAATTATGCTGGTTCCTGTATTGCTATTTATCGTCGGTCTGCTGTTCCTGATCAAGGGCGGCGACTGGTTCGTGGACGGTGCTTCGGCACTGGCCCGGCGGTTCCATCTGCCGGAGCTGCTCATCGGCGCAACGGTGGTATCCATCGGCACCACTCTGCCGGAGGTCATGGTGTCCACCATGTCCGCCGTGTCCGGCCATGGTGAGATCGCCTACGGCAATGCCATCGGCTCGGTCATCTGCAACTCTGCCCTGATCGCCGCCATCACCATCGCCGTCCGTCCGGGCAAGGTAGACCCCAAGACCCTGCGGGTGCCGGTAGCCTTCTTCTTTGCCGCAGCCGCCATCTACTGCGTGGCTGCCTACGCCATGGGCGAGTTCACCCGCCCGCTGGGCTTTGTGATGCTGGCCATGTTTGTGGCCTACATGGTGGCAAACGTATTGCAGATGAAAAAAGCCCCTGCCGCCGCCGAAGCGGAGGCCGAGGCCGAAAATGCCGGGGAGGAAATGTCCCTTACCAAAACGCTGGTGCTGCTGGTGCTGGGTGCTGTGCTGATCGCACTGGGCGCAAACCTGCTGGTGGATAACGGCACCCTCATCGCACAGGCACTGGGCGTGCCGGAGTCGGTCATCGCGCTGACCTTTGTGGCGCTGGGCACCTCTCTGCCGGAGCTGGTCACCGCCATCACCTCGCTGGTCAAGGGTTGCAGCGACCTGTCCCTTGGCAACATCGTGGGCGCAAACGTGTTCAATCTGGTGCTGGTCAGCGGTATGTCCGTCACGCTGGCACCCTTCACCGTGCCGCAGAGTTCCACCCTGTTCGGCATCAATTCCAGCCTTGTGCTGGAGATCCCGGTCATGCTGGCTGTCATGATGATCATGACCCTTCCCGCACTGAAGCGCGGCAAGCTGTCCCGTGCACAGGGCATTATTCTGCTGTGCATCTACGCTGCCTTCTGCGCCATCCAGTTTACCATGTGACATTCCCGGAGATACTTCCTTGCCCCCGGTCTGCTTTGTCAGGCCGGGGGTCTTCCGTTGTAGCAGCAGAAAAGCAGTTTCATCATAGTAGTATCCTCCTAGACTTGATTTTTAGTGTGCGGCCACTCAAACCAATGCCGTCAAGCCGGTGGGGAGAGGGTGATTTTATTTGTCAGAGAGTAAGTGCACGGTTTCTGCACGGATTTTGCACGGTTTCAAAACGTGCAGAGGGTGCTTCTCGGTGCAAAATCCGACAAAGGGTGCAGAAATTGCCGGGTGAAAAACTACGCTGCTTTGCTCAAAAATAACGATGACTCGAAACTTCCATAAATTGAGACGAACCGGCGGCTTGCTCTCTTAATCAGTGGGCCCAGGGTTCGAGTCCCTGGAGGTGCACCAGATATTGAACGTCAGATCGTAAGATTTGACGTTCTTTTTTGTTATGTAACCCCGAAAAATGCGGACAGAGAAAGGAGTTTTAACAAGATGCAGATTCGGACTGCTGTTCCCGCAGATTTACAGGAAATTGTAAAGATTGAAGCAGAATGCTTCCCGGCTGCGGAAGCCGCCACCAAAGTCAGCATTGCAGAGAGGTTGGCTGTTTACCCCAACCATTTCTGGGTCCAGTTGGATGGCGACCGGATGATCGGCTTTGTCAACGGCATGGTCACGGATGACCCCGACCTCCGGGACGAGATGTATGAGGATGCTTCTCTGCACAACGAAAATGGTGCATGGCAGATGATCTTCGGTGTGGATACCATCCCGGAATACCGCTGCCGCGGCTGTGCGGCTGCTCTGTTGAATCATGTGATCAGCGAAGCGAAAGCACAGGGGAGAAAGGGACTTGTACTCACCTGCAAAGACAAACTGGTGCATTATTACGCCAAGTTTGGTTTTGTGAGCGAGGGCGTTTCTGGTTCTACTCACGGAAATGTGGTCTGGTACCAGATGCGGCTGCGCTTCTGATGGATCTGGGCAGAATGATATGGTTCTCTTTATGCGAACCATAATAGGGCAGTTTGCGTTTTGAATGCACAAGCACAGAAAAATAAAGGGAAACAGCCGTTTCGGGTCCCTATGCGGGCCGGGGCGGCTGTTTTGTTTTTCCATGGCAAAGAAGCGCTGCCTGTGCTATACTTGCCTTAGTGACTTTGCCTGCGGGGCAGAGAAAGAAAAGCTGAAAAAAGGGAGGTGCGGGGCGTGATCCGCATTGCGATGGTGGAGGACGAGGCCGCTGTGCGTGAGCAGCTGATGGGCTATGTGCAGCGGTACACCCGGCAGTACGGCACGGAGTTTTCGGTGACGGAGTTTGCCGATGGCGTGGATATTCTGGAAAATTACCGCCCGGTGTACGACATCGTGTTCCTGGATGTGGAGATGAAGCATCTGGACGGGATGGAGACGGCCCGGCGCATCCGGGCGCTGGATTATGTGCTCAAGCCGGTGCCCTACTTTGCGTTTTCCCAGCAGCTGCAAAAGGCTGTGGAAAAAGTCAGCCGCCATGCCCGGCATTATCTGGCGGTCCCCGTGGAGGGCGGCCTGCGGCGACTGGATACAGTCCAAATCTATTATTTGGAGAGTGAGGGCCACCGGGTGCATTTTTACACCGAGGATGGGGAATTCACGGCTCCGGGTGCCCTGAAAACATTTGAAGAAAAACTTGCCGCCTGTCCCTTTGCCCGCTGCAACAGCGGCTATTTAGTCAACCTGGCTCAGGTGCGGGGCGTCCAGCAGGGCGTGGTGGAAGTGGGCCCCTACGAGCTGCAGGTGAGCCGTCCCAAGCGGAAGAGTTTTCTGGCCGCGCTGGCGGATCACATCGGGGGTGAGGGTGTATGACGGCGCTGCCGAACATCCCCCGCCTGTACACGGCGCTGGCTGAATGCATGGCGATCCTGCTCTACGCCTGGCCGCTGCCGCGGCGGTTCGGCAAACGGCCCACAATCGTGCTGACCGGGGGATGGGCCGTGGCCCTGAGTATATTCCTGCACGCGACAGGCGGCGTGCCGCTGGCCTGGTGGATCCCCTGCATGGCGGCGGCCATCGGGCTCTCGTATCTGTACCTGTGGGCCAGCCGGGATATCCGCTGGCTGGAAGCAGGCTATGTCTGCGCCCGGGCATTTATTCTGGCGGAACTGGCCGCCAGCGTGGAGTGGCAGCTCCACTGCGCGCTGTTCCCGCACCGGGGCGGGGGAGATGGGCTGGCCCTGCTCCTGCTGGTCGTTGTCGATGGCGTGCTGTACGGGACGGTGTTCTGGCTGGAACGCCGCCGCCCCAGCCCGACCGGAAAGCTGACAGTCAGCAACAAGGCCGCGCTGGTAGCCGTGGTGATGGCCGCCATGGTTTTTGCGGTGAGCAACCTGCTCTTTTTGGACGATGGCGAAGTGAACATGAGCATCTACTACATCCGCACGCTGGTGGATTTCTGCGGCGTGCTGATCCTGACCATCCAGCACGACCAGCTGCGGGAAAGTGCCCTGCACAGCGAGCTGGAAGCCATGGACGAGGTGCTCCACCGCCAATACGAGCAGTACAAGCGGAGCAAGGAGGGCATCAAGCTCATCAACAGCCGCTACCACGAGCTGAAAATCCAGATCGCCAACATCCGTGCCGAGCGCGACCAGGCCAAGCAGGACGCGGCGCTGGCCCGGATGGAGAGCGGCATCCGCCAGTATGAGGCGGAGAACAAAACGGGCAACCCGGTGCTGGACACCCTCCTCACGGCCAAGAGCATGGAGTGTCAGGAGCAGGGCATCAACATGACCAGCGTGGCCGACGGCCAGTGGCTGGGCTTTTTGTCCACCCGGGAGATCTGCACCCTGGTGGGCGTGCCGCTGGACAATGCCGTGGAGAGCCTGACCGCCGAGCCGGACCCCGAAAAGCGGCTGCTGCGGGTGGCCATCTACGCCCAGAGCGGCTGTGTGATGCTCCGGTTTGAGAACTACTGCGCCGCGCCGGTGG
>ENA-ORUQ01003780-ORUQ01003780.1-human-gut-metagenome-genome-assembly--contig:-NODE-3780-length-9884-cov-2.569030_pt1 | contig 9884 bp, 6 predicted proteins | sample MGYA00242081_ERZ509211 | MGnify/ENA primary metagenome ERZ509211 (study PRJEB26280, sample SAMEA2338785) | human gut metagenome | biome: human gut; feature: human-associated habitat; material: faeces...
AAGTTGGCAAATAAAAATTTGATATACATCTGGGAAAATGCAGTCTGGCTTCTGTATTTCTGGCTGAAACGCTCAAAATGATCACGCAGGCTCTGAACATCCTTCATTCGAATATCCTGCTTCATCTGCTTAATTAATGTATCATCATCTATTTTAATGATCTCACAATCACTGCTCTTCATTCCACTGTAAAACAGTCTGACATTCGGATGATAAAATTTATTTTCCATAAGTTCCTCAAGCTCATCCATTGCGCAAATAATCTGCTCTGCGCATGGAATTTCTGAAGAAATGGATATTGTACAACTATTTTCATATTCCTGTTTAATCTGATCTAGCAGCTTATTTGCAAACTCAATAGGATCAATAAATCTATCTTTTAATAAGATGATAGACTGCTGCGGAGTCAGATTTAAATAAAGAAAGGCTTCGCTGTCGCAAACTTCTTTCATTTTTTTTGCCAGAATGCGCTCCTGCAAATCAACACCATTTTTTCCGAAAAAATCATCATCTGTCTCAAGCATTAGAATACGGCAAAAGCAATCAACGTCTGATTTTGTCAAAACACCGCCGCTTTTCTCAAGCACTTCTGCTACATTTACTCCATTTACAATCTGATATAGTGCATGCTCACGCATTTGCTGCATACTCTTTTTTTTCATATTTTTCTCGGCACGTTCTGCTTCAAGCTCCTGAATGACCCGTGTAATAGTCTCTTTAAACTCACTCGGATCAACTGGCTTTAAAATGTAATCAGAAACACCTAGACGCACTGCTTTTCTGGCATAGTCAAACTCACTGCAGCCCGAAAAAATTACGCATTTCATATCCTCGTTTCTGTCGTCTTTTTTACATTCCTCTATCAGCTGAATGCCGTCCATAAATGGCATCTTTACATCTGTAAGCAAAATATCTGCCGTATGATCCTTTAAATACTCAAGCGCATCCCTTCCATTTGCAGCCTCAGCAATCTCACATGGCAGCTGCATGTGGCGCAGCAGCATTTTAATGCCATTTCGTTCAATTCGCTCATCGTCTACCACCAATATCTGATACATATCCCCCGATCCTTTCTGTATGCAACTTATCTGTATTCCATTTTACCCTAATAAACGAGGAAAATCAACGAGAAAAAGTGGCAGCGTGTTTCTGCTGCCACCTTTTTTAATATTTATCATAACTTCCAGATTTCTTCGTTATATTGTGCTATAGTACGGTCGGATGAGAAAAATCCTGCCTTTGCGATGTTGACTAGCATCTTCTTTGCCCAGCCCTTGCGGTCAGCATAATCCTCGAAAACCTGCTCTTTGCGTGCTATATACTCTTTTAAGTCAAGAAGGGTCATAAACCAGTCTTTATTTATCAGTTCTTTATGAAGCTGTGTTAAGGTTTCTTCGTCTCCTGCTGCAAGCATTTGCTCACCGATAAGGAAATCGACTGCTGTGTGGATGTCTTCGTCTTTTGTATAGTAATCTTTTGCACAATAATCTGCATTTTTATAATGTTCAATTACCTGCTCGCTGCTCTCTCCAAAGAAGTAAATATTATCTTCTCCGACAAGCTCTCCGATCTCTACGTTTGCGCCATCTCTTGTTCCTAATGTTACTGCACCATTTAACATAAACTTCATGTTTCCTGTTCCTGATGCCTCCTTTGATGCTAAGGAGATCTGCTCGGAGATATCACATGCCGGTATAATTTTTGATGCCTTTGTTACGTTGTAGTTTTCTACCATCACTACGCGCAGATATGGGCTGACTTCTGGATCCTGCTCTGTGATCTGCTGTAAGCAAAGAATTGCATGAATGATATCCTTTGCGATTGTGTAGGCTGGTGCTGCTTTTGCGCCAAAGATCAGCGTTACTGGTGTCTTAGGAAGCTTTCCATCCTTGATTTCAAGATATTTATGGATTGCCCAAAGTAAATTCATCTGCTGACGCTTATACTCATGAAGACGCTTTACCTGAATATCAAAAATAGAATTTTCATCAATAACAACACCCTGTGTATGCTTTAAATAGTCAACAAGCTGGCGCTTTTTCTCCTTCTTGATTGCAAGAATGCTGTCTAATACGCTGTCATCATTTTTAAATGAAAGCAGCTTCTCAAGATCACAGGCATCCTTTTTAAAACCACTTCCAATCTTATTTTCAATTTCCTCTGAAAGCTCCTCATTACATGAAAGCAGCCAGCGGCGGAAGGTGATGCCGTTTGTCTTGTTGTTGAATTTCTCTGGATAAATTTTGTAAAAAGCATTAAGCTCTGAATTTTTCAAAATTTCAGTATGCAGGTAAGCAACACCATTTACACTGTGACCATAGTGGATATCCATATGTGCCATGTGAACGCGGTCATTCTCATCAATAATCGCTACCTTCGGATCTGAATATTTTGCCTTTACACGCTTATCAAGCTCCTTGATGATCAAAACTAACTGCGGAACAACCTTCTCTAAATATGCAATCGGCCACTTCTCAAGTGCCTCTGACAGAATTGTGTGGTTTGTGTATGCGCATACCTTTGTTACAAGTTCAACTGCCTCATCCATGGTAATGCCGCGCTCAAGAAGCAGACGGATCAGCTCAGGAATAACCATTGACGGATGAGTATCATTGATCTGAATAGCAGCATACTCATCTAAATCAGTCAGCTTACAGCCGCGTGCCGTACACTCATCCAAAATCAAGTGTGCTGCATTGCTTACCATAAAATACTGCTGGTAGATACGAAGTAAGTTTCCTGCCTCATCACTGTCATCTGGATATAAGAACAGTGTCAGATTCTTTGCGATATCTGTCTTGTCAAAGCTTATGGTACCGTCCTTAATAAGACTCTCATCTAAAGTATCAACATCAAACAGATGAAGCTTATTTGTGCGTCCCTCATAGCCTGTCACCTCAATGTCATACATGCGTGAGGTCACTGTCAGATCACCAAATGAAACTGGATAGCTTACATTAGTTTTGATCAGCCAACTGTCTTTTTCAATCCACGGATTTGGTGTTTCCTTCTGGAAATTGTGATCAAACACCTGCTTAAACAGACCCATATGATAATTCAAGCCTACACCATCACCGTGCAGATTTAATGTTGCCATGGAATCCAAAAAGCATGCTGCCAGACGGCCAAGTCCACCGTTTCCAAGAGATGGTTCTGGCTCGATCTCTTCGATCTCACCAATATCCTTTCCTGCTGCTTCAAGCTCTTCTTTTACAGTCTTGTAAAGACCAAGATTGATAAGGTTGTTTGATAACAACTTTCCAATCAAAAACTCTGCGGAAATGTAATATACCTTCTTCTTTCCAGCTTCGCTTTCCTTCTTTGCTGCCAGATCCTTTGTCATATCAAGCAGTGCGTAATAAATCTCCTCATTGGTGCAGCCAGATAACGGCTTATTATATTTCTTTTCACAAATTTCATTTACCATCATTATTCTTAAAACTCCTTTCGTGAGTTGATGTATGCAGTTTACTGCTTTTTCTATCATTTTTCTTGCATTATACCGCCCTTTTATGGTACTATCCTATCATGATGATACAAGGGTCAAAAGCTCCAACCACCGATCGTGCTTGCACGATGAGGGGGTTGAGCTTGGAACCCGCTATCCAATCTTAAGGAGAGAGCCACAATGCAGATACCTGAATACGAAAATTATCATGAAACAAAATCACACAGCACACCTGATTTTCCTTACAATGCGTATATTTGTTCTATTCCGCTTGATTTTGAGAAGGTGCCGCTTCACTGGCACGATGAGGTGGAAATCATATATATTAAAAAGGGGCGTGGACGCGTCACATTAGATTTTACCTCTCTTTATGTAGAGGCAGGTGATATTATTATTGTCAGTCCTGGTCAGCTTCATGCAATCGGCCCGGCTGAAGATTCTATGGAATATGAAAATATTATTTTTTCACTTGATCTTCTTTGTACTGGAAGCATGGATGCTCTAAGCAGTGAATTTTTTGAGCCTTTCTTGGCTGGTACCATTGGCTTTGAGCATCTTGTCTGCTGTGATGATGAACATTACCCTGCTCTCTCATCATGCCTAAATCATATTGACAGTATCAGCAGCAGTTTTCCAAAAGGCTACCGCCTTGCAATTAAGGGGGCTCTTTTTACCTTCTTCTACACCATATTCACAAATTCCACCGATATTCCTGCTCCCAAAAACGACCCTCACATTGAACGACTCAAAAGTGTCCTAAAATATATCGAAACAAACTACATGAGTACAATCTCCATTGATGAGATTTCTTTTGTTTCTGGTTTTTCTGCTTCTCATTTTATGCGTTTTTTCAAATCTGCAATGGGTACCTCTTTTACTTCATATCTTTCCTCGTACCGTCTTTCAATGGCAGCGCGTCTTCTCTTGCTGACAAATGACTCTATTTTAGATATTGCTCTCTCCTGCGGCTATGAGAATCTTTCTTATTTTAACCGTTCATTTAAAAAACGATACAAAAAGACCCCCAGCGAATACCGCCGAGGGTCTGATAAAACATAACGATTTGCTCGTTTGATTGAAAATTCGCGCAAGAAAACTCGTTACTTTAGTTTTGCATTTTTGCTCTTTGTGTTTAAAACTATGCACTCACTCGCTAATCTTATTTCCGGTGTATAGCTGATAATATTTGCCCTTTTGTGCAATAAGGTCATCATGAGTTCCGCGCTCAATAATACGTCCCTGCTCTAATACCATGATACAGTCGCTGTTCTTAACGGTAGACAGACGGTGCGCGATAACAAATGTTGTTCTTCCGTGCATCAGCTTATCCATACCATCCTGAACAATTTTCTCAGTTCTTGTATCAATGGAGCTTGTTGCCTCGTCAAGAATTAGTACAGGAGGATCGGCAACAGCTGCACGGGCAATGGCAAGAAGCTGTCTTTCACCCTGACTTAAGTTAGCACCATCTCCTGTGAGCATTGTGTCGTAGCCCTGCGGCAGTCTGCGGATAAAGCCATCTGCATTAGCAAGCTTGGCTGCTGCATGTACCTCTTCTTCTGTCGCATCAAGTTTTCCGTAACGAATATTTTCCATAACAGTTCCAGTAAACAGATGTGTATCCTGAAGAACAATTCCGAGTGAATGGCGAAGATCATCCTTTTTGATCTTTCCGATATTTATACCGTCATAGCGGATCTTTCCGCTTTGAATGTCATAGAAACGATTGATCAAATTGGTGATTGTTGTCTTTCCTGCACCTGTTGAACCTACAAATGCAATCTTTTGTCCCGGCTGCGCATATAAACTTACATCATGAAGTACCATCTTATCATCGTTGTAACCAAAATCCACATGCTCAAATACAACATCACCTTTAAGCTGTCTATAATCTGTCGTACCTTCTGCCTTGTGATAATGCTTCCAAGCCCATGTTCCTGTTCTCTTATTTGATTCAGTGATTGTGCCATCTGCATTTACAACAGCATCTGTAAGAGTAACATAGCCATCATCCACCTCCGGCTTTTCATCAAGCAAACGGAATATTCGATCGCCGCCGGCAAGTGCCATAACGATACTATTTAACTGGTTACTGATCTGGTTAATTGGCTGCTGGAAGCTCTTATTTAAAGTTAAAAAGCTTGCCAAACTTCCCAATGTAAAGCCGCCAATTCCATTGATTGCAACAAGACCACCGACAATTGCAACAACAACGTAGCTTAAATTTCCAAGCTGTGCATTGATTGGTCCTAAGATATTAGCATAACGGTTTGCATTATATGCACTTCCAAACAGATCATTATTTAACTGGTCAAAGCGCTCAATACTCTCCTCTTCGTGACAGAATACCTTGACAACCTTCTGACCATCCATCATCTCCTCGATAAAGCCGTTTAATGCACCGATATTTTTTTGCTGTGATACGAAAAACTTTCCGCTCTTAGAAGCAGCTGTTTTACTTGCCCATATAACAAGCATAACCATAACAATTGAAACAAGTGTAAGCGGCACACTTAAGATGATCATGTAGATCAGCACATTTACAATACTAATTAAGCTGTTGATGAACTGCGGAATACTCTGGCTGACCATCTGGCGAAGCGTATCAACATCGTTTGTATACATTGACATAATATCGCCATGCTTATGTGTATCAAAATATTTAATTGGAAGGGATTCCATATGTTTAAACATGTCGTTACGGATATTTCTCATCGTTCCCTGAGTAACATACACCATGATCTTAGTATTGCCAAAAGTAGCAGCAATACCAATTACATACAAAATTCCCATCTTGATAATTGCCTGCAGAAGCTCTGAATAGTCTGGGTTAGCCTGACCTAAAAGAGGTGTAATATAACCGTCAATCAAAGTCTTCATAAACATAGTTCCCTGTACATTTGCATATACACTTACAACAATACAGATAAGTACAAACAGACAATGAACTGGATAACGCTTCAGCACATAGGACATGATGCGTTTAAATACCTTTACTGGATTTTCGACCTTCTGCTTTGGTTCGAAATCACGTCTTGGTCCTGGCATTACTGATCACCGCCTTTCTCATCAAAATCACCGCTTCCGCCTGTCTGAGATTCATATACCTCGCGGTAAATCTCATTTTGGGCAAGAAGCTCTTCATGTGTTCCAATTCCATTAATCTTACCATCATCCATCACGATGATACGATCTGCATTCTGCACACTTGAGATACGCTGTGCGATGATGATCTTTGTTGTATCTGGAATTTCCGTTGCAAATGCCTGACGTATCTTTGCATCAGTTGCTGTATCAACTGCACTTGTAGAGTCATCAAGAATTAAAATCTTTGGCTTTTTAAGAAGTGCTCTTGCAATACAAAGACGCTGCTTTTGTCCACCTGATACGTTATTTCCACCCTGCTCAATGTAAGTATTGTAGCGCTCTGGGAAACGCTCAATAAATTCATCTGCACAGGCAAGCTTACAGGCACGGATACACTCCTCATCAGAAGCTGTCTTATCACCCCAGCGAAGATTTTCAAAAATGGTTCCAGAAAACAGAACATTTTTCTGAAGAACAACACTGACCTGATTACGAAGTGCTTCCATATCATATTTTCGCACATCTAATCCGCCAACCTTTACAGCACCCTCCTGAACATCATACAGACGGCTAATCAAATTAACAAGACTTGACTTTGCACTTCCTGTTCCGCCGATCAGACCAATTGTCTCACCTGAACGAATAGATAAATTTATATCAGACAAAATCGGCTTTTCGCTTCCTGCATTATATCGGAATGTAACATGATCAAACTCAATGCTGCCATCCTTTACATCTGTAACTGGCTGATCTGGGTTCTTTAAATCTGGTTTCTCATTTAATACTTCACAGATACGCTCTGCACTTGCAATACTCATTGTAAGCATAACGAAAACCATAGATAGCATCATCAAGCTCATCAAAATACTCATGCAATAATTTAATAAGCTCATCAGCTTTCCAGTTGTCAATGCAACACTTCCTGTTCCGATAATCATCTTCGCACCAATCCAGCTGATTGCAAGGATACAGCCATATACAGCAAACATCATGACTGGAGAGTTCAATGCAACAACACCCTCTGCCTTTACAAAGATCTTATAAATGTTTTCGCTTGCCTTTACAAACTTGTTCTTTTCATAATCTTCACGCACGTAAGCCTTTACAACACGAATAGCAGAAACATTCTCCTGAACACTCGCATTTAACTCATCGTACTTTGGAAATGCCGCGGTAAAATATTTTCTTGCTCTGTTGACAATAAAAAACAAAGCAACACCAAGAACAACGATAACGCCTAAGAAAATTGTAGAAATTCTTGCATTTGTAATAAATGCCATTGCCAGTGCACAAATCAGACTAGCTGGTGCTCTCATACACATACGAAGCACCATCTGATATGCATTCTGAATATTAGTTACATCGGTGGTCAGTCTTGTTACAAGACTTGCTGTTGAAAATTTATCAATGTTAGAAAATGAAAAGGTCTGAATGTTATCATACATTCCTTTTCTAATATTTTTAGCGAATCCTGCTGATGCTTTTGCACCATACACACCGCCCATGATTCCAGCAAACAATCCGATTGCTGCAATCACAAGCATGCCTGCACCGACAACATAAATATGCTTCATATCGCCCTTATTGACACCATCATCAATGATCGAAGCCATCAGATAGGGAATCATCATCTCCATCAAAACTTCCAGAATCATGTAGCACGGTGTCGCAATTGATGCACGCTTAAACTCTTTTACATATGCGCCTAGTGTTTTTATCATGGCTACTCTCCTCCTGTTATTTTCTCTACATTTTTGCAGATCTTTTCCAATACCTCAAAGCAGATTCTTCTCTCTTCATCTGTAATACCAGCCTCCATCGTATCATGTGCCGAATCGATTACTGCAATCGTATCAAGATGAACCTTTTTCCCTAACTCTGTCAGCTCTAACCGTTTAAGCCTTGCATCGTGCTCATCGGTAGTTCTTGTCAGATACCCCTTTTTCTCCATGAGCTGTAGGATGTTTGTCACCGTTGAACGGGCAATTCCAAAATTTGATTCAATATCCTTTTGGTAGACTGGACGCTGTGCGTGATACAAGAAACCCAGAATCCACCCATGCATGTTGGTAATTTCATCAAAACCTGCTGCCGCGAGGCTTGTGTGAATGCCTCTTTCTACGATATGATTTACCCTCTTTAGGCTAAAGCATATTGATTTTTCTTTTTCCATACAGCCTTTCCTTTCACCGAAATCAAAAATAGTTCGATTTCGAATTGTTCGATACAGAATTATTATAATACCTGATTTTATTTTGTCAATGACTTTTTTTTGCAAAATGAATCGTTGAAGTTATGTTGAACTTTTTTCACGGATATGGTATTCTTATAAGTAATTGACTTAGATATATTTTACACAGGAGGTTTGCTTATGCAAATACATGAATCTGCCGAAAACTATCTCGAAACAATCCTGATGCTCAGCAAAAAGCTGCCAGTTGTGCGCTCTGTCGATATCGCAAATGAATTGGATTTTAAAAAATCAAGTGTCAGCATCGCAATGAAAAATTTACGCGAAGGCGGAAAAATTACCGTAACTCAGGCTGGTTATATTTATCTTACTGACAGTGGTCGCGAGATCGCTGAAATGATTTATGAGCGACATCAGTGGCTGACAAATTGGCTTATTAGCCTTGGCGTTGACAGCAACATTGCTGCTGAAGATGCATGCAAAATGGAGCATGTAATCAGTAAGGAGAGTTTTGAAGCACTGAAGAATCATTTTGGTCAGTTTTGATTATGAAAACACGAATTTTTCATCCTGACAGGATAAAACAATTTCTTCACGCTTTTCTATTTTGCTTTTTTATTTTCATCACTGCTTGTGTAATAGGCGGCTGCGCAAAGTGTCCTCCAATTACATTCTCTTCTGTATTAGATATTCAGGCTGACGAATCAGGTGCGCGCACTATGTCTGTTACAGCCAATAAAAAAACACTGCAAAAGCTTTTCCACAACAGCAATTTTTCTTTTCAAAGCTTTATCACGGCTAACTGCCCTAAGGGACTTGAATGGAATTATGTGGACACTGCTTCTGCTTATGAGTTGACTTTTGTTCTTTCATTTGATTCACTAGATGAATATCAGGAAAAAATTGATGCACTTACAGGCATTGAACAATTTTCTTCTATTTCACGACCGCAAGTCGGTGTAAAAACTGGCTTTACCTTATCTGAGCCAGATGATGTGATGGCTGTTTTTGCCTGGTTTACTGATGCTCTTAAGGAGCGCACAGGACTTAGTGACTCGAAGCTTTTAGCCTACCTGTCTCAGCAGGAAAATGAACTTATCTATAACGGCCGAAGCTATAAAAGTCAGAATAATGCACTCGTCTGCAACGCAGAAACAA
>ENA-ORUQ01003782-ORUQ01003782.1-human-gut-metagenome-genome-assembly--contig:-NODE-3782-length-9879-cov-3.650041_pt1 | contig 9879 bp, 9 predicted proteins | sample MGYA00242081_ERZ509211 | MGnify/ENA primary metagenome ERZ509211 (study PRJEB26280, sample SAMEA2338785) | human gut metagenome | biome: human gut; feature: human-associated habitat; material: faeces...
CAGAGAAGCCGCTGACGTGGCCGGTCGCAACCCAGACCTCCGGGTTCATCAGGATGGCGCTGTCCAGGCCGACGTTGTAGGGGTTCTGCTGAACAAAGCGCTTCCACCAGGCGCGCTTGACGTTGTTTTTCAGCTCCACACCCAGCGGGCCGTAGTCCCAGGTGTTGGAAAGACCGCCGTAAATTTCGGAACCGGCAAAAATGAAGCCTCTGCCTTTGCACAGGGCGACGATTTTTTCCATCGTTTTCTCGGTATTGTTCATCTTGAAAGTTTCCTCCTCACAAAAAATTTGGTAAAGAGCAGCGTATGTTTCTCTCGGATATAACCTTAACCCCGCAACCCCGCCAGTGCGAAAAGGTGCGGGAAAACAAACTCTTTATATTGTTTAATGATAAACAATTTTAAGAGGGAAGTCAAGTAAGGTTCTGAGCAAAAAACGGCTTTGCTGCGCTCTTTTTCGCATCGGCAGGGACAAAGGGAAAAAGAAGGAGGAATTTGGACGAAAAAACAAAAAAAGGTATTGACAAATGTCAAGTCTTTGGGTATAATATCTGTTGTCGCGAGGAAGTCGATTTCCACGAAATGCGATATGCGGAAGTGTCGGAACTGGCAGACGAGCAAGACTAAGGATCTTGTGAGCATTGCGCTCGTGTGGGTTCAAGTCCCATCTTCCGCATGCAGAGCCCTTGATGATTCAAGGGCTTTTCTTTTTGCCCGTACAGGGCTTTTTGTTTTATGTGCACATCTCGAATTGTGTTTGCGAATGTCGAAAAAATTTATCTGCATGTTTTTTTTGAAAAAAAGAGGAATTTGCTGCTTGACACAGAATATAATTAATAAGAGGTATTTTGTCATTCTGTGGAGGGCGTGCCTATGAATATCAGAGAAAGTATGGAACAGAGAGAACTGGAACTTTTAAGTCCTTATGCGGCACACAGTGGTCATTCCAGAGGCAGAGAACGGCAGGAGGAAGAATGTGATGTCCGCACAGTCTATCAGAGAGACAGGGACAGAATTTTGCACTGTAAGGCATTTCGGAGAATGAAGGACAAGACACAGGTTTTTCTTGCACCACAGGGAGACCATTACAGAAACCGTCTTACACATACGCTTGAGGTATCTCAGATTGCAAGAACGATTGCGAAGGCATTGCGCCTGAATGAAGATCTGGTGGAAGCAATCGCACTGGGGCATGACCTGGGGCATACTCCGTTCGGACATGCCGGGGAGAAGGCACTGGATGAGATCCATCCGGGAGGTTTTGCACATTATCGACAAAGCATCCGTGTAGTGCAGGTGCTGGAGAAGAATGGTGAAGGACTGAATCTTACATGGGAAGTAAGGGATGGGATTCTGAATCACCGGATCAGTGGAAATCCGTCTACGATGGAAGGACAGGTGGTCCGCCTGGCGGATAAGCTTGCTTATATCCATCATGATATGGATGATGCGCAAAGAGCCGGCATTATTACAGAAGACGATATACCGGTGACACTTCGAATGCTGCTGGGGTATACAACGAGAGAACGTTTGAATACATTTGTACATGATATCATAGAGAGCAGCATGGAGAAGAATCATATTGAAATGTCTTCGGAGATTTATGAGGCAATGATGGATCTCAGGAAGATCATGTTTCAAAATGTCTATGATCATCCGGAGGCAAAAAAAGAAGAAAAAAAAGCAATCAAAATGCTGAAAAAGCTTTATACATATTATATAGAAAATCCAGATGAGATGTCAGCAGAATACCGGCAGCTGATGAAAAAAGGAGAATCGAAGACACAAGTGGTCTGCGATTATTTGGCCGGTATGACAGACCAGTATTCCATGGCAAAGTTTCGAAAGATTTATATACCAAAAGCATGGGAAGTTTACTGATAAAATGATAGAGGATTACTGTGAACGGAGTGAACAGTAATGACAGAGGAGGATGGGTATGCGTTATTCGGACGATATCATTGAGGAAGTCCGACAGAAAAATGATATTGTAGATGTAGTATCGCAATACGTGAAACTGACAAGAAAGGGAAGTTCCTATTTTGGACTGTGCCCTTTTCATAATGAGAAAACTCCTTCTTTTTCTGTAACACCCGGCAAGCAGATGTATTATTGCTTTGGCTGTGGTGCAGGAGGAAATGTATTTAATTTTATTATGGAATATGAAAATTATTCGTTCGGAGAAGCGTTGAAGCATCTTGCGGACAGAGCGGGAGTAGAACTTCCAAAGATTGAATATTCCAGAGAAGTGAGAGAAAAAGCAGAGCAGAAGGCAGAACTTCTGGAAATCAATAAGCAGGCGGCGCAGTATTATTATTATCAGCTCCGTACAGAAGGCGGCAGGCAGGGACATGAATACCTCGCAGGGCGTCAACTGAGTGAAGAGACGATGCGGAAATTTGGGCTTGGTTATTCGGACAAGTTTGGTAGCGGCCTGTATAAATACCTCAAATCCAAAGGATACAGTGATGAGAGGCTCCGTGAATCGGGACTGTTCAACGTGGATGAACGGCATGGAATGTATGATAAGTTCTGGAACAGGGTTATTTTCCCGATCATGGATGTCAATAATCGTGTGATCGGTTTTGGCGGCCGTGTTATGGGAGACGGCAAGCCCAAATATCTGAACTCACCGGAGACGAAGATTTTTGATAAAAGCCGGAATTTATATGGATTGAATATTGCTAGAACGACAAGAAAGAAATATCTGATCCTGTGTGAGGGATACATGGATGTGATCTCCATGCATCAGGCGGGATTTACCAATGCAGTAGCGTCACTTGGAACTGCACTGACATCAGGCCATGCCAGTCTTTTGAAACGGTATACCCAGGAAGTATTGCTTCTGTATGACAGTGATGAGGCTGGCATTCGGGCGGCACTTCGTGGAATTCCGATTCTTCGGGAAGCGGGAGTGAATTCAAGAGTTGTTGATCTGAAACCCTACAAAGACCCGGATGAGTTTATCAAAAACATGGGAGCAGAGGCATTTGAAGAACGGCTGAACCAGGCATCCGACAGCTTTATGTTTCGTGTGAGTATTGCAGAAAGCGAGTTTCCGATGGAGGAACCACAGGGGCAGAATCGTTTCTTCGAGCGATGTGCAGAAATGCTTCTGGAACTGAAAGATGAACTGGAAAGGAATCTTTATATAGAAGCGATTGTCAAGAAGTATCGGGGACAATACGGTGTCGGCACAGAAGATCTGCGTAAGCGGGTGAATACGCTGGCGCTTAAAGGAACACCGGCCGAAAATCGGATACAGCCAAAGAGTGGCAGTCAGAATAAAAAGAAAAAAGAGACCGCTTCAGAGCAGGCACAGAAACTGATGCTGACCTGGCTGGTAACGTATCCGAATGTTTTTGATAAAGTTGCACAGTATCTGACACCGGAGGACTTTGTGGTCCCATTATACAGAGAAGTGGCGCAGATGCTGTTTCAGCAGAGGGAAGAGGGACAGGTTAATCCTGCGAAACTTCTGAATAGTTTTACAGACAGTGAAGAACAGCGGGAAGTGGCATCACTTTTTAATGCGACGATCCATCTGGAAAATCAACAGGAACAGGATCAGGCGTTTGCAGATACACTTCTCAGGATAAAATCCGAAAGCCTTGCGGAACGGAACCGTAACTGGGATCCTACGGATATGGCAGGATTGCAGCAGATAGTCAAAGCAAAAAAAGAATTGGAAGAACTTGGGCGAAAACGCCGGGAACTGCATATTTCTTTTGAATAAGGTTAAAATATAAACACTATATGGAGGGAATGAGCACCTATGGAAATGAATATGGGCAAATTCAGCGAGAAACTGGTAGAACTTCTGGAGCTTGCAAAAAAGAAGAAAAATGTACTGGAATATCAGGAAATCAGCGATTTCTTTAAAGACCAGTCTCTGGAAGTTGAACAGATGGAAAAGGTTCTGGATTTTCTGGAAGCCAGTGGAGTGGATGTGCTTCGTATTTCAGGAAATGATGAAGAACTGATACTTGATGTGGACGACGATGCCGACATCGAAAAGATGGATGACGAGGAAGAAATCGAACTTGACAAGATCGATCTTTCTGTTCCGGAAGGTGTTAGCATTGAAGATCCGGTTCGTATGTATCTGAAAGAGATCGGTAAGGTCAGCCTTCTTACGGCAGACGAAGAAATTGAGCTTGCAAAGCGTATGGAACAGGGCGATGAGGAAGCAAAGAAACGTCTGGCAGAAGCCAACCTCCGTCTGGTAGTCAGCATTGCCAAAAGATACGTGGGACGTGGTATGCTGTTCCTGGATCTGATTCAGGAAGGTAACCTTGGCCTGATCAAAGCTGTCGAGAAATTTGATTATCGTAAAGGTTACAAATTCAGTACCTATGCGACATGGTGGATCCGTCAGGCAATCACAAGAGCAATCGCCGATCAGGCGAGAACCATCCGTATTCCGGTTCATATGGTAGAGACGATCAACAAACTGATCCGCGTTTCCCGCCAGTTACTGCAGGAACTCGGACGTGAACCTACTCCGGAAGAAATCGCAGAAGAAATGAAGATGCCGGTAGAGCGTGTGCGTGAGATTCTCAAAATCTCCCAGGAACCGGTATCTCTAGAAACACCTATTGGCGAAGAAGAAGACAGCCATCTTGGAGATTTCATTCAGGATGATAATGTACCGGTACCGGCAGATGCAGCTGCATTTACGCTTCTGAAAGAGCAGCTGATCGAGGTACTTGGTACACTGACTGAGAGAGAACAGAAAGTACTGCGCCTTCGTTTTGGACTGGACGACGGACGTGCACGTACTCTGGAAGAAGTTGGAAAAGAATTTAACGTTACCAGAGAACGTATCCGTCAGATCGAGGCGAAAGCACTCCGTAAACTCCGCCATCCGAGCCGCAGCCGTAAACTGAAGGATTATCTGGATTGATGGCAGGCAAGGTGCAGCTGTCAGATCGGCTGACAGCGATCGCGGAAATGGTAACAGAAGGAAACCGGCTGGTTGATGTGGGATGTGATCATGGATATCTGCCGGTGTACCTGATGCTTCAGCATAAGATTCCCGGGGCGATTGCCACAGATGTGGGCAAAGGTCCTCTGACAAGAGCACAAGAACACATCGCACAGTATCATATGGAAGCATACATAGAAACGAGATTGTGCAACGGTTTGTCTGAAATCCGGTCAGGTGAGGGAGACACCCTTGTGATCGCGGGAATGGGCGGACCACTGATGGAGCGAATCTTAAGTGAAGGCAGACATGCACTGCCGGGATTTCAGGAGCTGATTCTGCAGCCGCAGTCGGATATTCCCCACTTCAGACGTTTTGTTATGCAGAACGGTTATCAGATCATTCAGGAAGAGATGATTCTCGAAGACGGCAAGTTTTATCCGATCATGAAAGTGGTTCAGCATGAAGGAGAACAGCCTGCTGTATGGAGTCGAGAAGAGGAAATGTTTGGACGCCTGCTTCTTGAGAGAAAACATCCGGTACTGAAATTATATCTGGAGCGTGAACTCCGTATCCGAAGTGAGATTTCGGCACAGCTGGAGTCGGCTTCCGGTGATGCAGCGATGAAGCGCAGAATGGAAGTAGAGGAGGAAAAGCAGTTGATTTTGACTGCTTTAAAACGATATGAAAGTTAAAGAACTGACCGGCTGGCTGGATGGCAGATATCCGTCATCCGCAGCAGAGCACTGGGATAATGTAGGACTTCTGGTCGGAGATGATGAAGAAGAGGTCAGTCATGTATTTCTGGCGCTTGACCTTACGGAGTCGACACTTGCGCAGGCAATAGATGCCGGAGCGGATATGATCATTACTCATCATCCGATGATCTTTGAAGGACAGAAAAAAATTAATAATCATACATTTACAGGACGCAGGATTCTTTCCCTTATAAAGCATAATATTCAGTATTATGCAATGCATACGAATTATGATATCCTCGGAATGGCAGATCTTAGTGCAGATTATCTCCGGCTGACAGACAGAGAAGTTCTTTCCGTGACCGCGGAGACGCAGGAGGGTCAGGATGGATTTGGCCGTGTAGGAGAACTGCCTCGCAAGATGTCATTAAAAGAATGTGGAGAATTTGTCAAGAATGCATTGTCTTTAAATGATGTAAAGATTTACGGAGATCCGGATACACAGGTCGAAAAGGCTGCCATCTGTACCGGAAGCGGCAAGAGTATGATTTCGGATGTTCTTGCAAAGGGTGCGCAGGTTTATGTCACAGGAGACATTGATCATCATACAGGAATTGATGCGGTAGCACAGGGTCTGACTATCGTAGATGCCGGTCATTACGGTACAGAATATATTTTTATGAAAGCGATGGAGAAAGTTCTGAAAGAACAGTATCCGAATCTTCAGATCACATGTGCAAAGGTGCAGAGTCCGTATATGATATTATAATAAAATAAAAGATGCCGTGAACAGGAGGTCTGTTTTATGGATAAAAAGATGTTTAAGGTCGTGATCACCGGAGAAACAAGGATGTATCCGGAAGGAACCACATACAGAGAAATTGTTGACGAGAGCGGTATACACACGGAGGCTCCGGTCATCCTCGTGATGGTAAACGGAAAACTCCGTGAACTTCAGAAGAGACTGAAATCAGACTGTACATTGGAATTTGTGACAACGAAAGACCATATCGGTTTTGAAACTTATAAGCGAAGTGTGTGTCTCGTGCTCCTGCGTGCAATATATGATGTGGCAGGCAGGGAAAACGTTGATAAAGTAATGATCCACTATTCAGTGGGAAATGGTTATTATTTTACAATGGAAGGAAAAGCAGCTCTTGATCAGGATTTTCTTGACAAAGTCAAGTTACAGATGCACAAACTGGCGGACGAATGTACTCCGATCGGGAAACGTTCTGTCAATACAGATGAGGCAGTAGCACTTTTCCATAAGCATCGGATGTATGATAAGGAAAAGTTGTTCCGGTTTCGCCGTGTCTCAAAGGTAAACATCTACAATATCGGTTACTATGACGATTATTTTTATGGCTATATGGCAGACCATGCAGGATATGTACAGTATTTTGACCTGAAACTGTATGATGAGGGATTTGTTCTGGAACTTCCGGAGCGGAAGAACCCTTCCGTGATCCCGCCGTTCCATCCGCAGGATAAAATTTTCCATGTGCAGAAGGAATCGCAGGAATGGGCAGAAAAGATGGATATTTCGTATGTCGGCGATCTGAATGACCGAATTACGAAAGAAGGAATCAGCAATATTCTGCTTGTACAGGAAGCTTTGCAGGAAGCGAAAATTTCTGATATCGCACAGCGGATCGTATCAGAAGGAAATAAGAAGTTTATCATGATCGCGGGTCCGTCTTCATCAGGAAAGACCTCGTTTTCGCACAGACTTTCCATTCAGCTTACTGCACATGGCATGAAACCGCACCCTATCGGTGTGGACAATTATTTTAAAAACCGTGAAGACACTCCGTTTGATGAATTCGGTGAAAAAAATTATGAATGCCTCGAAGCAATCGATGTGGAGCAGTTCAATAAAGACATGCTGGCGCTTCTTAATGGAGAGCGTGTGGAACTCCCGGTATTTAATTTTAAGACAGGACTGAGAGAGTACAAAGGTGATTTCCTGAAGCTTGGCAAAGATGATGTACTGGTGATCGAGGGAATTCACGGATTGAATGATAAACTCAGTTATGCACTGCCGGCAGAAAGTAAATTCAAAATCTATATCAGCGCACTGACGCAGTTAAATATTGATGAGCATAATCGTATTCCGACAACGGACGGCCGTCTGATCCGCAGAATTGTACGTGATGCACGTACGAGAGGCACTTCAGCAAAGGAGACGATCGCAAGATGGCCTTCTGTCAGAAGAGGAGAAGAGGCAAATATTTTTCCGTATCAGGAAGAGGCAGATGTGATGTTTAACTCAGCGCTTGTATATGAACTTGCCTGCCTGAAAGTATATGCCGAACCGCTTCTGTTTGGCATTGATAAGAGCGAGCCGGAATATCTGGAAGCGAAGCGTCTGTTGAAATTTTTGGATTATTTTATCTCCGTTCCAAGCGAAGATATTCCTCATAATTCTCTGTTGCGAGAATTTGTAGGCGGAAGCTGCTTTGATGTATAAAATATGAAAATATTTAAGAAGTGTATCTTTTAAAGGTACACTTCTTTTGCTATAAATTTATATATTGATAGTCTTGTATAACTGAAAATTGGAGGAAGCGAATGAAAAAGAAACGTATAACAGCGCTATTGCTGGCTCTTTTTATGGTGACAAATGAAACAGCCTATCCATTTGGCGCAGAAAACACTGTTGTAGAAGAGAATACAGAGGAAATCAGTCGGCAGGAAGATGCTGGAGATGATCTTGTAATTGAGGAAGGAAATGAGTCTGAGGATACGCAGGATGAGGCATCAACAGCAGAAGAGACGGAAGAAGCTCAGGATGAAAATGAGACAGATTCGGTAGAAGTGTTCAGTGATGACATGGAAGATGCGGATGATTCTGAAGAACAGGGACAGACAGAAGTGTTTTCTGATTCAGCCAATGTGGAAGAAGACTCTGATTTCGTGATTAATGCAGACGGGAACATGACCTTTCGCTTGATGGAACTACTTTCGAACTGAAAGATGCAATGCCGGGCAAAACTCTTCCGGTAACACTGAAAATCCGAAATGCAGGAAGCGGATCTGTAAGTCAGATCGGATATAAGGTGACAATGCAGAGCGCAGATCAGACAGAAAAGGTACTGGTAGAAGAGGAGAAAGATGTAACGATTACAGCCGGAGAAACAGTACCTGTTGTGGTCAATGTTCCGATACCGGAAAATATTTCTTCCAGAAAATTGAAATTACAGATATGGGAGATGAAAGACGGTGCGGTGGTTGGTGAAGTCTCTGATAATAACAATTTCTCAGAGATCACAGTCGGGCTTACAGATCTTGAAATCAGTGAGATTTCTGCAAAATGTTATACAGGAGCAGAGATTCGTCCGGAATTTACCGTAACATATCAGGGTGCTGCTCTTTCGCAAAGTACTGATTATACAGTGACCTGGAGAAATAATGTCAAAGTCGGAACAGCCACAGCCGTACTTACGGGCATCGGCGATTATTTCGGAATGAAAGAAATTACTTTTGTAATTGAAAATCATAAGTGGGACGGACCGATGAAAACTGTTCAGGAAGCTACGGCACTGGCATATGGAAGTCAGGAGAGAACCTGTACACGGTGCGGCAAAAAAGAAACAAATCAGCTGGCCAAATTGCGTCCGACCATGTCTGTAAATGCATCGAGTATTGTCTTGAGAAGAGGTCAGAGTACGACAAAACTGAAAGTGACCGGACTTGCAAAAGGAGACAGAATTGCATCCTGGACTTCCAGCAACAAGAAGATTGTGAACGTAAATTCTTCAGGAAAGATTAAAGCAGCGAAAAAAGGTGGAAAAGCGACGGTTACCATTACACTCCGAAGCGGATATAAGAAGAAAATATCTGTTAAGGTTCAGAAGACTGCAGTGAAAACCACGAAGATTCGGGGAATCCAGAAGAAACTTACCATTCGGAGAAAGAAATCATACATGCTTGTGCCTGAGATTCTTCCGATTACTTCGCTGGAAAAAGTAACGTTTACTTCTTCGAACAAAAAAGTGGCAACTGTTACAGCAAAGGGAAAAGTTACTGCGAAAAAGAAGGGAACTGCGGTTATTACGGTGAAAGCGGGAAGAATCAGAAAAAGATGTAAAATCACGGTACGCTGAAATTAAAACTTTACTTTAATACTACTTTTGTGTTAGAATAGCATTTGCGCAAGCAGACCAGGTGATCGCGGCTGTACAGACGAAAGGGTGCAGACGAGGAAAGTCCGGGCTTCACAGGGCAGGATGCCGGATAACGTCCGGTGGA
>ENA-ORUQ01003783-ORUQ01003783.1-human-gut-metagenome-genome-assembly--contig:-NODE-3783-length-9878-cov-11.090502_pt1 | contig 9878 bp, 9 predicted proteins | sample MGYA00242081_ERZ509211 | MGnify/ENA primary metagenome ERZ509211 (study PRJEB26280, sample SAMEA2338785) | human gut metagenome | biome: human gut; feature: human-associated habitat; material: faeces...
AGGGGAAGTCCCGCGAAGCGGGAAAGGGTGTACGGGGCAGAGCACCGATAGGATGGTCCATCGCGTTCCTGACCGCCAATCGGCGGCCCCCTGAGCGAAGCGATGCAACCTTTCTACACAACCCTTGGCACCAAGGGCCGGAGGCCCGATGGATGCCATATGCCCCTCTGCGCCGCAGGCGCAGGCCCCTTCGGGAATACCGGCAAGCACCACCCAGGTCCCGGTCCCGATCCCGCCCCCGACCCCGACCGCTCCAAAGGCGCCTGAACCCTCAATCCCCAAAGGGGCTTGTCCATAAGCGGACCGCGGACAGGGAGACTTGAAAGAATCAAGTTGCCTGTTTTCTCATTTTCCTGTACAATATTGTTATATTAATTTAATGTTTTAATATTGTATTTTAAGGATTTCCCATGAACTGTTACGACAGACATTACCTGAAAATCGCACTGCCTGCCGCACTGGAGGGGCTGTTTATGATTCTCCTTGCTTCCACGGACCTCATACTGGTGGGAGCTCTGGGGAGCCTTTCTGTGGCTGCAGTGAGCATCTTTCTCCAGCCCCGGCTCATCCTTCTCTGCTTTTCCCGTTCCCTGGCTTCGGCGGTGACCCTGGTGTCCTGTAACTATGCAGGCCGGGGAGAGAAGGAGCCGTCGGCGGATCTTCTGAAGAAGTCTCTTTTCCTGGGTGCCCTGGCCCTGGGACTGCTGCACGGGATTTTTTTCATTTTCCTGGAAGATATATTAATCCTCATGGGCGCCTCTTCCGATTACCTGCCCCTGGCCATGGAGTACAGCCCCCTGGCTCTTCTGGCGGTGTATTTCACTTCCCTTACTCTCATTCTGCAGGCGGTGCAGCTGGGGTATGGAAATACGGCTTCCATCATGAAAACCAATATCTGCGGAAATCTGCTGAACGCGGCGCTGAGTTTTCTCCTCATCCGGGGGCTGGGGCCTGTACCTGCCTATGGCGTTTTTGGTGCTGCCATAGGCACCGCCGCCGGCACTCTTTTCTCTCTTCTCTATGCCTGGTTCCTTCTGAAACGGGAAGGCTTCTTCCATGGCGGCCGCTGGATTCCTGATGCCGCCTATTTCAAAAAGGTGGGTCCCCTTTTCGGCAGTGTATTAAGCGAGCAGGGCAGCGAGCGCATGGGCATGGTGCTCTTTTCCCGTATGGCCGCCGGCCTAGGTACGGTGCCCTTCGCGGTGCACAGCATCTGCATGAATATCTGCGATATTTACTATGATTTCATTATGGGCTTCGGCAAAGCAGGCATGGTGAGTGCCGGGCAGGCTGTAGGACGGGGCAGCATGGCCGACTGGCAGCAGTACCGGAAAAGAGGGCTACGCTGGTGCCTGCTCCTTTCCACGGCAGCCTGCGTCAGCATTCTTTTCTTTGAGGACTCCCTCTTTTCTATCTATTCTTCCGATCCTGCTCTTCACGTGCTGGCGGGCCCCATCATGGTTTTCATCGCCCTGGTGAGCTACCCCGAGGCGCTGGCTCTCTGGGGCGCCGGTATCCTCCGGGGCAGCGGACAGACGGCCCAGGTGGCGGCCTATTCTTTCCTGTCCATCACCTTCCTCAGGCCTCTCATGACAGCCTTCTTCATTTATGTGCTGGACATGGGCCTCATCGGCACCTGGTGCGCCCTTTTCATTGACCAGGTCATCCGCGCCTCCTGCGCCGCCTTTCTGGTGAACCGCCTTTCCGCAAAGAGGGGCTTTCTTCCCGATGCGGGATAAAAGAAATCAAAAAACTGTGCAGAAATTTCTCATTTCCGCACAATTTTTGATTGGCCTGTGATGGGTTCATTCTTTGTCAGCCGCTTTGACAAAGAACCATTTATGGGCCAGGTTGTCATAGGTGCCGTCATCCATCATGCTTTTCAGGGCCTCATTGATTTCCTTCTTCAGCTGAGGATTATCTTTGGAAAGGGGCAATCGCAAAATTGTCTTCCGTAGGAATGGTACCGGACAGGGACAGCCGGCTGCTGCCGCCATGCTCCAGTTCGTAAAGGGCCGCCTGGTCTCCTGTAATGCCCACGTCCGCTTTTCCTGCTTCCAGGGCTTTGAAAATGTCCTCATAATGGTCCATGGATATGATTTCTTTGGGATTTTGGGCTTTTGCCCTGGCTTCACTGGTAGATCCCCTTTTGGCCGCCACCACTTTGCCAGCCAGTTCTTCTTCATTCCGCACCGGCGGATTTCCTTTTTTTACAAGGAGAGAGTATCCGCTCAGCCGGTAGTAGGAGTCTGAAAAGGCCACCAGTTTCTCTCTTTCTTTCGTCACTGTGATAGCCCCTATGGCCATGTCCACCTGTTTTCCGGCCACCGCATCCAGCAGTCTGTCAAAGGGCATATCCCTGAACTCGATGGTCACTCCGGTTCTGCGGCCGATTTCCTTGAGCAGGTCGACCTCAAAGCCCACCAGGTTCCTGTTCTCATCCACATAGCGGAAGGGCGGATAGGCCGCTTCCGTGGCTGCCTTCCATACCTTGCCTTTTTCCATGCTTTTTGCTTCTTCCCCGTTTCCGCCGCACCCCTGAATCATGACGACGGCCCCTGCCAGAATGACAGCAGCTGCCAGTTTCTTCCAGTTATTCATAGAAGCCTCCCTCTAATTTTTATATTATAACGATTTATAAATTATTTATATTAACTATATATTATTTTCTCTAATTATTCAGCTTTAATTTTTCAACTCTTTTTAATTATCTATGCGAAAATACTCATTAAAAGGCCGATAGCAGCCCCGTAGGAGGAAGGAAATCCCATGCATCCTCTCCCGGGTACAAAAAAGGCTCTGCCCTGAAAGGCAGAGTCTTTTTCATTGGTACCGGCATCCCGCAGATGAAACCGCAGGAAATCCCCATCAATATTTATAGTTCAGTGCCAGGGTCCAGGCTTTATCATCAAATCCATCCTTCTGATTGTCCAGGTCAAAGGCATATTCACCATGGAGGGACACATTCTTCATGAGAGCCACATCGCCGAAGACGCTCCAGTAGGTAAGGGTCTTGTCTTTCGCTATGCCGTTCCAGATTTCCCCTGTATCATAGGTGGTGCCATCGAGGTTGGCATTATAGCCCACCTTGTTGTAGGCCACATTAAGATCGAAGGAGCCCGGTTTCTTCATGGAGAAATTGCTGTATCCCAGGCCTGCCTGCCAGGACTTGTCTGCCTTTTTGGCATTGGAATCCCAGTATTCGCCGAAAATCTGGAAATTGTCCACCGGAATGGAAAGGTGGGTACTCCACATATTGTCAAAGTGGGCTGTTTCCTTGCCCTTGTCTCCCGGCAGCTTCACATAGGCTGCCCGCAGTTTGGCAGCACCGAAGTCATAGCCTGCTTCCGCCAGGAAAGTGTCGAAGGTGGAGGAGTCATACAGCCATCCATTATTCATGAGACGTCCGAAGGAAACGGAGGCATCAAATGCATTCCTGCCGTAGGCCAGTTTTGCCCCCTTCAGGGTTGCGTCGAACATGAAGCCGTCATAAATGGTGACAGGCATGCGGCCCAGGGTCACATTGGCATCGCCGAAGGTATGATTCACATAGAGCCAGTCCATGACGGTCTTAGACGTATCGTCCCCTTTGAAATCCATCTGGTTCTTGATACGGCCCTGTACATAGGTAGAGTCATTCACCTGGCCCTTCACTTTGATTCTCATACGGCCTTTCCAGGTATCTGCGCGGGTTTCCTTGGAGTTGTTAATATACCACATTTTAGCATCGCCGGACCAGTACAGATTGCCCGCTTTCTTTTCCAGATTGGATACGCGGACGCCAAGGTTGGAGAGCTCGTCGGCATATTCACCGGCCAGCTTATCCAGGGTGGCACGCTGCTCTGCATTCAGCTGATCTTCCTTTGCCATAAGGCGGGCAATGATCTGGGCCAGTTCAAAGCGGGTGATATTTCTTTCCCCTTTGAAGGTGCCGTCAGGGTATCCTTCCACCACTCCCTGGTCAGACAGGTCGGATACCGCCTGGTAAGCCCAGTCATCGGTGCTTACATCGGAAAAGGGATTGGCTGCCAGGGCGGAAACGCCGGCAGTCAGGGCTGCCGCTGCAGCCAGGACCATGATTTTCTTCATAATGTACTCTCCTTTGATATAATAGGTTTCCTGTCCGGCTTGGGAACAGTGTGTTTCTTGCCGGCAGGAAACTGTTCGCATAAAGTTTCCTGTCCGGTAGGACACTGATGGTATTCCTTACCCGCAGGAAACGGTTTGCGAATGGTTTCCTGTCCGGCGTGGCACTATGGCCTTTTCTGCCGGCAGGGAACAAGCCAGCCCCTGCTGCCTTTCAGCCGAACAGTTCATCCGGCAGGACTTTGTTTTTGCCTTCTTCAATGGTGAAGACGGAAGCCAGGAGTTTTTTGGAATAGGGATCTTTCGCTTCGGACAGGTCTTTGATTTTTTCTACTACCCTGCCATGCTGCATGACCACGATGTTGTCACAGAACATATTGGCCAGGGCCAGGTCGTGGCAGATGAAGAAGTAGGCCACCCCTGTTTCCAGCTGCAGACGGTGAAGGAGTTCGATCACCGTCTTCTGTACCGACATGTCCAGGGCACTGGTGGCTTCGTCACAGATAATGATTTCCGGCTTCAGCACCAGGGCCCGGGCAACGGCGATACGCTGCCGCTGTCCGCCGGACATGCTGTTGGGATAGCGGTCTGCAAATTCCTCGGGCAGATCCACGAGGCGGAGCATTTCCCGCGCTTTTTCATCCACCTTTTCTTTTCCGATGAGGCCGTAGTTCATCAGGGGCTCGCAGATAATATCCCGGACCCGCTGTTTGGGGTCGAAGGCTGTAGAGGGATCCTGGAAAACCATTTGGATATTCTTCCTGGCCTGCCGGAATTCCTCGCCCTTCAGGGCAGTCATGTCTTTCCCGTGAAGGAGGATGCGCCCGCTGTCCATGGTGTAGAGCCGGGTCAGAATTTTGGCCAGGGTGGATTTCCCGGAGCCTGACTCGCCTACGATTCCCAGGGTTTCTCCTTTGTGGAGGCTGATGGTCACATGATCAGAAGCTGTCAGCTTTTTCCCGCCGCCCAGGTCGAAGGTTTTGACAATATCTTCCATGCGGAGGATTTCTTCTCCATATCCCTTCATGCCGTTTCACCTCCCAGCACCGGTACAGCAGCCAGAAGCATTTTCGTATAGTCTTCTTTGGGATGATAAATAACATCTTCTGCTTTCCCGTATTCCACCACCCGGCCCTGTCTCATCACCATGATGCGGTCTGCCATATAGGCTGCCACCCCCATGTTATGGGTGACGATGATAATGGCGGTGTTCATCTTTTTCCTTACTTCCATCATTTCCTTCACAATGGCTGCCTGGGTGGTTACATCCAGGGCGCTGGTGGGTTCGTCGGCCAGGAGAAGTTTCGGATGGAAGGCCATGGCCATGGCAATGCCCACGCGCTGGCGCATGCCGCCGGAGAGCTCGAAGGTGTAGCTTTTCAGAATCTGCTCCGGGTCCGGCAGCCGCACCATGGAGAGCATGTCCACCATGCGCTGGTGGGCTTCTTTTTCATCGGTCATGCCGTGAAGGGCCAGGTACTCCCGGAACTGGACGCCAATGGGCCGGATGGGATTCATCATGGCCCCGCTGTCCTGGAATATCATGGAAACGTCCTTCCCATCCAGACTGCGGTGCTTTTCGGCAGACTGCTTCCGGGTGTCTTCTCCTTCAAAAATCATGGTGCCCTCCGCAATGTGCCCGCCTCCAGGCAGCACATGCTGGATGGCACGGATGACCGTGGTCTTTCCTGACCCCGATTCCCCTACAATGGCAAGGATTTCTCCCTGGTCTAACGTAAAGGAAACGTGGCGTACTACAGGCTCTGCCTTACCATAGGCAATGCCCAGATCATTGATTTCTAACAGCATATTGGCTCCTGTGAATGATGAATACTATGGATGCGCCTGTGGGCGCGAGGGTTCAGAAGGTTCAGAGAGTTCATAGGGGAAAGGTTCTTAGGATTGACCGGCCCTTTGGGCCGAGGGTTGTGGTGGCGGCTTTGCCGCAAGTTTTATAGTACCGGCTTCTACCGCTTCGCAGCCCCTTCCCGCACAAGCGGTAAGCGGACAGCAGCTCTTATTCTGCCGGAACGATGCTCTTTGTTACCCAGTAATAGTCGCAGGGCTTAATGTCCGCATTCTTTACCTTCTTACTGGAAATCATATTGGTCTGGGGGTAGCCAAAGACCAGGGTAGCCGCATCGTCCTGAATGATTTTTTCCATCTGTTCGATGATTTCCTTTCTCTTCGCCGGGTCGAATTCCTGGCTCAGCTGGTCAGAGAGAGCATCATAGGCAGGATTGCTGTAGCCCGAGCCGTTCTGGGGGTTGCTGCCGTTTACATTGGTCTTCCAGTACATGTTGATGAAAACTTCCGGATCCCCTGCCTGCTCGGCCAGTACGTTGGAAATGAGCAGGTCGTATTCGCCGCGGGTGCCAATGCCGTCAAGGACGTTGTAGTCCACGTTCTTCAGGTTCACCTTGATGCCTACTTTCTTGGCATCCGACTGGGTGGCTTCTGCAAAGAGAGGCAGTTCTGCGCGTCCGCTGTAGTAAATGAAATCCAGTTCCAGGTTCTTGCCGTCTTTATCCACATAGCCGTCGCCGTCGGTATCCTTCCATCCAGCGTCTGCCAGCAGTTTCTTCGCATTTTCCACATTGTAGTTATCCGGATATTCCGCCTTCAGTTTGTCAAAGCCGTAGTCCACAGACGGCGGAAGCAGAGGGCCGCCAGGAGTAAAGGTGTCTTTCAGGAGCACCTTGCAGTAGGTATCCCGGTCCAGGGACTGGAGGAGTGCCTTTCTTACATTCTTGTCAGCCAGGGGCTTGCCATTGGAAACGTTCAGGCGGGCCAGCACGTCGCGAATGGAGGAAATGGTGCTCACGGTGAATTTATTCTTATCCTGGAAAAGCTGCATATCGCCGGGGGCAATGTTGACAGCCACATCGATTTCGCCCTTCTGGAGAGCCATGGCCCGGGTATTGGGATCGTCAATGGTATTGATCTGGGCGTGAGCGAAGGGCACCTTGTCATAGTAATGGGGGTTGGCATCCAGTTCTGTCTTGGCCTTGGAGAAGGATTTCACCATGTAGGGGCCTGTGGAAACGGGGCCCTGCTTTGCAAAGTCCACTTTGCCGTCGGAATCGGTGTCCACAATGATGAAGAGCGGATCCCCCAGCATGCCCGGCAGAGTAGCCACCGGTTTTTTCGTATAAATGGTCACGTTCTGGCCGTCAGCGGTGATGTGGTCCAGTTCAAACATGGCTTTCGCCCGGGGCGCCTTGGCAAAGGTACGTTCAATGGATTTCTTCACTGCTTCGCCGGTGACCGGTGTGCCGTTGGAGAACTTGATGTCCTTGATTTTGAAGGTCCAGGACATTTTGTCATCAGACACTTTCCAGCTTTCTGCAATCCAGGGCTCTGCATTCATTTTGTCATCAAAATGGACAAGGCATTCGCCGATGCCGTAGCGCATGACCTGCCAGCCGAAGTAGTTGTCTGTCGGTTCCAGGCTGTCTGCAAAGTTCGTTACCCCCACGGTGAGGGTGTCTTTGGCTGTTTTGGAATTGGATCCTGATCCGCCGCACCCCGTAATGGCAAAGGCCATCAAAGCAGCTGCAGCCAAAAGAGCACCTTTCTTGTAAATTGATTTCATCTGTTGAACGCTTCCTTTCTATATGGAAATAAACGCCATAGGCGTGAAAAAAACGATGGAAAGAGCCGTTTCGCGGCCTGCCAGCCATCCCGCCGGCCCGCTATTGATCTCTTGGATCCAGTACATCCCGGAGCGCATCGCCCCAGAGGTTGAAGATGACCACGGAAATGAAGATGGCAAGCCCCGGGAAAACCATGAGCCAGGGGGCTGTCTGCAGCTGCTGACGGCCCTCGTTAAGCATGAGGCCCCATTCCGGTGCCGGCGGCTGGCTGCCAAAGCCCAGGAAGGACAGGCCTGCCAGTTCCATCATCATGGCACCGATGTCGGATACCGCTGTAATCACCAGGATAGGCACTACGTTGGGCATGATATGGGTCCAGAGGATATGGGAACTGGTACCGCCGCTGACAATGGCAGCATCCACGAAATCCCGTTTCCTGATTTTCAAAACCATGGACCGGGACAAGCGGGCATACTTGGTCCAGGTCACGGCTGTCAGGGCAATCATGGCATTCACCAGACTGCCACCCATGATACCGGCAATGGCAATGGCCAGGATAACGCCGGGGAAAGAAATCATCATATCTGCTATACGCATGATGACGGTATCAATGAGGCCGCCAAAGTAGCCGGCCACAAGGCCCAGAAAGGTGCCTACGCAGAAGATGATGACCACCAGGGCCAGTACGCTGGACAGGGAGTAGGCTCCGCCGTAGAGAATGCGGGACAGCACATCTCTTCCCAGCTTGTCCGTGCCGAAAAGATGGGCCATGGAAGGCGCCTGGTTGGCGTCCTTCATCACCGCTTCCAGGGGGTTATAGGGAGCAATCACCGGCGCCAGCACCACCAGGGCGATAAGCAGGATAACCAGCAGGCTGGTGAACCGGAAGGTTCGATGTTCTTTGAATCCTTTCCAAAGATTCCCCATATTACCGGCCTCCTTTCCGAAGTCTCGGATCCAGATGGCGATAGGACAGATCCACCACCAGATTAATCACCATGTACATGAAAGCGATCCAGAGCACAATGGCCTGCACCGTTTGGAAATCGCGGTAGGTAATGGCTTCTACCACCATATATCCCAGGCCGGGCCAGGAAAATACGATTTCCACCACCGCCGCGCCGCCCAGAAGGGAGCCGAAAGCCAGCCCCAGCAGGGTCACCAGAGGAAGCAGGGCATTGGGAAGCACTTCCTTCCAGAGGATATGGGATTCCGAAAATCCCCGGGCCCTGGCGCCCATGACGTAGTCCTGGTTCAATTCTTCCAGCACCGCCGCCCGTACCTGCCGGGTGTACTTGGACGTCATCACCACGCCCAGCGTCACCATGGGGAGGATCAGGTTTTCTAAAGAAATGCTGCCGCCCACGATGGGAAGCATTCCCAGCTTCAGGGCAAAAATCCAGAGAAGCATAAGGCCCATCCAGAAATTGGGCACCGAAACGCCCAGGAAGGAAAAGCCCCGGACCAGGTAATCAAACCAGCTGTTTTTCTTGACCGCCGTATAAATCCCCAGAGGAATAGAAAAAACAAGCATAAACACAGTAGATGCCAGCGCCAGGATCAGGGTAGCCGGCAGGCCTCCCATGAGGGCCTCCAGTACCGGCTTCTTCATCATGAAGGAATAGCCGAAATTACCATGAAGCACCCTTCCCAGCCAGTCCAGATACTGGAAAAGGAAAGGCTTGTCCAGTCCCAGCTCATGACGAAGAGCATCGATTTCTATCTGGCTCACCACAATATCTTCATTGCCTGCAATCATCTGACGCACCGGATCCCCCGGCGCCAGCATAACCAGACAGAACGTGATAAAGCTGATGCCCAGAAGAACCAGCACCATTTCTCCCAGCCTCAGGGCCAACTGTTTCTTTCCCAAATCCCACCATCTCCTGTTTTAGTCAACTCACATTTCAAAAAAGCACGAAAAAAGCAAGGCCGGAAACAGGGACCTTGTAGAAACATAAACAATAAACAAATGCTAGCTTTACCCCATAGCAGATAAAGAGCTGTTTCCTCATCACTCTTTAAATTTCCCAACGATACCGGCTGCGTCCTTCTTGGCGTGACGTCTCGCCCTCGCTATCATTGGTTTTTCATGAAAACAGTATATCACTATATTTTGAACTCTGCAATAATTTATTTAATAACTCAAACTTCGCACACGGAAAACATCCCGTATGCCTTGATAAATCAGCTTGA
>ENA-ORUQ01003797-ORUQ01003797.1-human-gut-metagenome-genome-assembly--contig:-NODE-3797-length-9844-cov-2.068853_pt1 | contig 9844 bp, 9 predicted proteins | sample MGYA00242081_ERZ509211 | MGnify/ENA primary metagenome ERZ509211 (study PRJEB26280, sample SAMEA2338785) | human gut metagenome | biome: human gut; feature: human-associated habitat; material: faeces...
GAGCACACTGGGAGCATCATGCTGCCGCTTCCGTCCGCCATGACTAAGGTTCCGCCGGTTCCTTGGACGGTATCCGGCAGGGCTTTCCACAATTGTTCCAGGGTTGGGTTCAGTGGGGACAGGATGCTCCGGCCGCGGATGTAGCGGGCCACAATGTCGTGGGGAAATAAGGTCCCGGAGTGGATTTTCGTCTTTCCTTGGGCCAATTCCTCCAGAAAGGCCCGGCGGCGCTCCCCATCGTGGCGGAAAAAAGCGCCGTTATACAAGAGATTTGCCTGAGAGGGCACTTCTTCATACCGGATGCCGCCCCAATCCTTGCGGGACATTCGTTTCTCTACCACGTCCAGTTTTCCGCGGAGGGTGGAGAGATTTTTCCGGTAGTCCCGCTCCGAAAGGCCCAGGGCGGTGTAAATCTGTTTTGCCCGATATTTTGTCTCCTTGGCGGAAGCGTTGGGAGAGGGCAGCCATTTGGCCAATAGAGATACGGAGTCCCCCGTGGTCAGGTGGGACAAGTCCTCTTTCCATTGGGTAGAAACCAGATTTAGTACGTCTTGATGCAGGGGTGTTCCCAACAAGGACCACAGGTCATCCCATCGGCCGTATTCCGGAACCAGGGGCAGCAGGGGCCGGGCTACCTCCGGTTTCTCATTAGCCAGGACGGAAAGGAGTACTCGGAACAGCCGCCGCTCCCCCATGCCGCCCCGAATGTCCCGGGCGAAAAACAGCCACTTCACAGCCAGGACGGGGGCCTCGTAGTAAGCTTTCCAAAACCGATTTTGTATTTCCTGAGGCATCTCCCGCCGGAGGGAGGACACCGCGAAATTTAAGTCCAGCAGCTCTTTCCCGGTGGTGCGGTAGCCAAAGGCCCCGTTTTCCGTCCGGGAGAGGTTGTGCTCTTCCAGCAGCGTATCTTTCATGGAAGTGAGAAAGGGTTGGCTCATACAAATCCCTCCTAGCAGGTTCCTATGTGAAACAAGAGGCGTTTGGAAAAATGGGAAGGAACCCCTCCCAAGGTCCGGCGGGTGGCCGGGCAGGATATCCAATGATTGCTGTCAGCCTCTTTCTACAAGGCGCGCATACTCTTTGTTCATTCGATGTGATAAGAGAGGGTTGCTGCACGCGCCTTTCCTTGGGTAAAAACACGGCGCCAGGTAGAAAATCGTCTATCCGCGTTGCTGGTTGCTGTAGGCGCCGTTCAGTGGATGAGATCATTGTATCAGGAGGAATGCCCTCTTTTCAGCCCATACCCTCCGCTACACTCTGAAGGATGGCTTTTCTCTCTTGCCGTCTCTGACGGCTGCGCTGGTAGGCGTGGGGATTTCTTCCCTGCCTGGTAACGGGAGACAGGCCTCCCCAGCCCTGCCTTTTTTTCATGTAAAAGGCTCGTTGGGCTTTTTTGCTCTGCTTTTTTAGAGGAACGAACTTTATCAACTTTCCACCCCCTTGCGAAAAGAGTTCCTTTGCGGTATACTAAATTTCCAAATTTATTCTAGGAGGGGAGCTTATGAACACCATTCCCTTTCCCGTGATCGACCTGGCGGCCACTGGACGGAATATCCAGCGGCTGCGGGAAGAGCGGGGCCTCACGGTCCGGGACTTGCAGGCCTATTTTGGCTTCGAGGAGCCCCAGGCCATCTACAAGTGGCAGAAAGGCAAAAGCCTTCCCACGGTGGACAACCTGTACGCTTTGGCCGCCCTGCTCCAAGTGACAGTAGATGATATTCTGGTGCCGCTAAAACTCCATATTCTTCCCCGCGAGCAGCAGGCCGAGCCCCGCTGCTCGCCTCCTTTTTTCTGGGAACTTGCCGCTTGAGCTTGTAACATATCATACCGGGCCAGCGTCTGGTTGTCATTGAACTGGTGGTTGAATGGCTTATATGTCTAGCTTCCCCTGCATCTGGGCGCTGACCTCCCGATTCTTCTCATCAAAGGCGTGGGTATAGCGGAAGTGTTCGGGTTTTAGGTCGGTGAGTTTGTAGCCGCCCAGGGCGGGCAGGAACCGGTCGATGTCCTGTTTATCCCTGGCCAGGGTGGATTTCGCCAGCTTGCCTGGGGCGATGTGGGCCAGCCAGTAGGCGGTGTACTCCGCCAGAGTGGTGGACTTGTCCACGGTTAAGGGCTGGTTTTTGCATTGCCGCTCGAAGAGTGCGGCCTCTTCTTCCAGCCATTTTTCCTTGGCCTTTGGTGTTAACCCCTCTGGTGGATGAACTGTTTTCTGCCGGGGCTTGCGGCGGTGGCCCTCCGGGTCATAACCCATGGACACCACCAATAGGTAGCTGTTTCCCCGTTTGCGAATGCTTGCCATGATAAAAACCTCTTTCCTGTTGGGATTCCTCCTGTGGAGGCAACCACACACTACCCCACGTGCGGCCGGAAGTCTAGCGGCTTTTTCACTTTCTACCCTTTGGACAAGAGGGGCGCTCCAGCTTTCCCGCAAGCCCCAGCGATGTACCTGGTTTTCAGAACCGGAACAGGGCTTCCTCCAGCTTTTCGGCGGCCTCCTGCTTCAATTTCATCTGGGGATGGCAGTAGGTCCTCTCCAAGAAAGAGGTGTCCCCGTGGCCTGCCAGCTCCGCAACGGTCTGTTTGTCCACCCCTTCATGCAGCATGGCGGAGACAAAGTAATGGCGCAGGGTATGCAGATGAAAAGAAGAGGGGAAGCCCAGTTCCCGGAAAATCTTTCGCAGGCGCTTGGTAAAGGTATCGGGATGAACTGGCTCCCCCTGGGCATTGGCGAACAGATAGGGACTTACCTTTCGGTGGTTCTCCCTGGCCATGCGCTTCTGGAAGCTGTACAAGTGCCACAGTGTGCTGACCACATAGTAGGAGATGGTCATGGACCGGCTGCGGCCATTTTTGGTGGGGCCTTCCACCACACCTTTCCCCGGCACCACGCTGCGGGAGCGGGACACCACCAGGTTCCAGGTGTAGTGGTCCACAAAGGAGAAGTCCCTCCATTGCAAGGCGCACAGCTCGCCCCGGCGGCAGCCGGTGTAAATCGCCAGGACGTAGAAGGCGTGATAGAGGATGTGCTCCTCGGACAAAGCGTTGAGGAAGTACTGGGCCTGCTCATCCGTGGGGATGAACTGTTCCCTCCGTTCCGTGTCCGGCAGGTCAATCATCCGGGCGGGGTTCTTAGAAATAATCTCGTTGCGTTTGGCGTCGCTGAGCACAGCGGACACCACGGTCAGGTATTTCTGCACCGTAGCTTCCTGGATGGGCTTGCCCTGGTGGGTGCGTTTGCGCAGCTCTATGAGCAGATTCTCCAGGGCCATGGGCCGTAGCTCCCCCAGCTTTATAGCGCCGATGTAGGGGCACACCCTCTCCAGCATCCGGCGGTAGCTGGCCAGAGTGCCGGGGGCGTATTTGACCTGACGCTCCAACCACCGGGTGGCATAAGTTTCAAAGGTGGTGTCCCTGTCCTCGGCGAAACCGGACTTCACCAGCCGTTCCAACTCCTCGGCTTCGTGAGCAACGTACTGAGGGATGCCCCTGGGCTTTACCGAATCCGGCACAGTGATGGTCTTGGCCTTGCAGATTTTCTTACCGTTAGGACGGTAGCCGTTGCTGATGGTGATCTTGAATTTGCAGTCATTGATTTGTTTGATGCTTGCCAAATAGCTGCCTCCTTTACATCTTCTGTTGATAGTCTTGTTCATCGGATTTCTCACCCAGAGCCCGTTTCCGCCGGCGCTGGGGACGCATGGTGGTGCTGTCCTCCACCTCCGGAGTGGCTTCCAGCAGCTGGGTCAGGTCAGCGGAAAGATATGCCGCATCACTTCCAAGAGAACCAGCAAGGCCGTGGGAATCAGGGAGATCCAGAACAGCCCCTTGGCGTGACTGTCCAGATTCTCCTGGCTGGAGGACAGCTTCGAGGAAAACTGATCGCTGATCCTCCCAGCCTGTATGGACAGCTTCTTCTCCGCCTCCTTCACCGACTCTTACAAGGAGCTCTGGAAGCTCTGTAAGGCTGCCTGGGACTTCTGGGTGCAGTCCGTCAGTTCCTCCGTCTGGCCCTGGAGAAAATCCTCCATCTGCCACCGGGTGGCCAGGGTAGCTTGGGCTTTCAAAATCTGTTCCAGCAGCTGAACCTGGGTCTGCTGCAGCGATAAAAGCGCCGCCCAATTCTTCTCCGTCACGGTGACGCAGGGCACCACTTTCCCAGCGGCTTGGGATTGCTGCCGGGCCTGCTGCTTCAAGTCTTCTAAGGATCTCCGCTCGGATTCGTAGTTCATATTCCATCTTCTCCTTCCTGAATTTCATTTCATGGAGTTTGTTGTCCCGGCAGCGCATCCCGCCGGGGGTGGTGTAGGTGATATACTTTCTGCCGTCCTCCCACCGGACGCCGTAGCCACGGCGTTTCATCCTGCGGATGAAGTCCTTGCAACCTTGCCCAGGGATACGGCGGATTGCCGCTGGTAGGGGATGTAGTTGACGGTAGCCATCAGCGGGATTCCCGTTCCGCCAGCTCGAAGAAGCGGTGGTAGAGCCTGTCCAAATCCCGGTGGACGGCGTCCAGATTCGCCACCTGCACCCGGCCCATATGGGCCAGGGTGGTGAGCTGGTTCAGGTTGTTCCCGATGGTGTTGAGCTCTTTCGCCACAGCTTTTCCGTCTAAAATCACTTGGAGCTTCTTCCGCAAGGCCGCTGCCCGGATGTAGTTGCTGGGGGTCATCATGGCTTTGTCCGCCTGCTCCTGGATGCGACGGAATTGTTCTTCCGTGAAGCGTACGGTGAAGGTGCGGTCTTTTTTCTGTTTCATAGGCTTCTTTCCTTTCTGCAAAGTGGGTGCGGGCTTCTTCCCGCCTTTTGTGCCGACCGACAACGTCGGGCAGGCGCTCTGCTTGCCCTCCCCAAAGGGGAGGAGTGTGTGGGTTTGAGACTACGGTGCCTTTTGATTCCAGCCTGAGAGAAGCAGAAAACGAAAAATGGCTTTTCTGCCTCTCCGGTGACTTCTGCCAAACTCGCCCCTGTGTGGCCCAAACCGGCCCCTGACCGGGCGGAGCGGGCGTTTCCCCCACCTGGGGCAGAAACCGGCCACACGGGGCTTCCTGGGGGCAAAACGGGGGCCTTGGGCGGTTTTGTGGGACGGCTGGCTGTGGGGGCCAGTGCCGGAAGGAACGCAAGGGACGCACAATTCCGCTAGAGGGGGGTGGACAGGATTTGCGTCACTTGATGGGAATTTTTTCAAGGGTGCAAGAAGGCAATGTGCAAGGGTGTACTCTTGAGCTTTTGCACAATATGTAGGCGATTTGATTTTTCCGAACACAAGATGAGCAAGTGTGCTCCACGCCCGTTTGCACCCTTGCACCCTTCATTCTTTTCTCAGCCAATTCCACTCGTTGGCCAGGCGGACGGACTCCACATAGCCAGTTAAATTCCGCTTGGCCTCTTTGAGCGTTCGGGGAGAGATGCTGGCCTGCTCCGCCAAGCGGTACATCACTTTGGCAGGAACAACGGGGTGCTTGTCCAGGGTGTCCAGGATAAGTTGCTCCGCCAACGTGAGTTTGGAATCTGGACTTCTTCCGCTCAACAGTTCGTCCGCTGTGAGGGTCTCGTACCCCTCCTGCCAGTGAAGGGTGCCGTTCTCCAGGGAGAAGGCTCGGGAGTTCCCCTCTGGGGCCAGGGAAGATTTGTCGTGTACCATCACCCGGATGTCCCGGTCATTCTTGAGCCGCCCCACTAGCAAAACACTCCGGGCGGCTGCCCGAAAGTCCATAGAGCCCAGGCCACGCTGGGCGCTGTTGGCGGTCTGGGATTTGTTCAGATGCCCCACCAGGACGATGGCACAGCCGGTTTGGTTGGCCACCTTGGTCAGGCCTTTCATCACGGTTCGCACCTCGTTAGCCCGGTTCATGTCCACCTTCTCCCCCAGGTACGCCTGCATGGGGTCGAGGATCATCAGCTGGGCGTGGGTTTTCTCAATGGCCTCCCCGATGCGGTGATCCAGCATGGAGAGGGGAAAATCCGTCTCGTCAATGGTGTAAATCTTTTGCAAGTCTGCCTGGGATTCCAGCAGCCGGGGCTTGATGGTGTCCCCTAAACCGTCCTCGGCAGTTTGGTACAGGATGGTAAGGGGTTCCCCAGTTTCCCCGCCGGGAAGTGCTTGTCCCCGGCTGCAGGCCGCCGCGATCCACAAGGCCAAGGTGGTCTTGCCCTCGGCTGGGTCGCCGTGAATGATGGACAGTTTCCCCAAGGGGATGTACGGATACCAGAGCCAGCGCACCGGCTCCACCGTCACATCCTCCAGGGAGATGAGCTTCAGTTCGGGTTGATTCTTTGGCAAATAACTTCGCGCTCCTTCCATCGCTCCCAGGGAAAAGGTGGAAGCAGTATTTTTAAATTCAAAAAGCCAAGTTCATTTCGAACTCGGCCTCTACTTGTATTATTCTTCGGCTGGTGCTAGAATGTGAATATGGAAAGACTGGACTGATTTGCATATGCGACAAGGAGGAAACGGGAGATGCCCCTGGGTGACCGGCAGGAAAACGATTTGGTTCACATCACGCTGGATGTGTGGCAGGAGAAGGTGTACTACCTGGGAAAGGAATACCCTGCGGGCTATTTCGCTGCCGGGGTGCTGAATGTGTCTCACAACCTATTTGTGACCATCACCGGAGAGGGCGGGTTCCTGCTAGATGCCTATGCAATCGCAAAGTTTGGAGACCGGGAACAGTTGGGGGAACTTCTCCCTGTGCTGTGGGAATCTGTGGAAAATATGTTGCGCTCACTTCGTCAGGTACCTCCCTTTTCCCTTTGGAACATGGAGGCGGAGCTTGGGAAAATGAGAGCCATGCTTTCTAAAGACCACATCGATCAGTTGTTGGATAACCCAGAGGAGAAAATGTGGTTCCTCGCCTATCTCCGGGCGGGTATCTTGCTGCCTATCTCCATTTACCACTTTGTAATCGCCGCATGGCATCTGGAAACCTATTACTTACACCGTTTAGGAAAACGGGATGAGACTCACTTTGCTGTGGCGTTTCACGATTTTTACCACGATCCCTCTACAAAAGAGGTTTTAGAAAAAATGTTTGCTCCCACGATAGAGCCGTTCGATGCGAATCCCCGTCTGCGTTCTTCCTACACGTTCGCAAGAGACCCCAAGGATGAAAAGAAGATGATTTTCGTCAACCGGGTGTTCTTTTCAAGCTATATGGATTTCTATGTGTACGACCTGCTCAACGGGATGCACTGGGGTCATGCCCCCAGCTTGTGCGAATGTTGCCTCAAATATTTTCTGACCACGGACAGTCACAAGCCCAAATACTGCGATGGCATGGCTCCCCAGAATCCCCACTACACCTGCCGCCAGTACGGAGCTATGAACCAGCAGAAAGAAAAGAACGCCAACCACCCCATCTACCGCATCTTCAAGACCCGGACGAACACCATCCGCAAACACCAGGAGCGTGGAAAAATCTCGGAGGAGCTGCGGAATGCAGCCATCGCTCTGTGCGAAGAGTTGCGCGACAAGGCCCTCTTGGACACAGAATTTGCCCAGGAGGAATACCCGAAACGGATGGAGCAGGAGGCAGTATATGCGGAGGCCCGGCGGCGTCTGGGAGGTGACGGTTCCTGTGACCAATGAGGAGTTGGCGTTGGCCTTTGAGCTAGGCGATGCTGGCGCAGGGGAAAGACTACTCCGCAATGTGGAGGGCTTGATCCGACACCAGGCAAGCAAGATGTGCCAGGACGACAGCCTGCTAGAGGACTTGCTGCAGGAAGGCAGGGCTGCTGCCCTCGCCGCCGCTGGGGATTATGACGCTGAGAGAGGCGCCCTTTTTACCACATACGCTTTGCCAAGGATTCGCGCGGCGCTGGTGGAGTATCTGGCAAGGGCTTCTTTATCTGTCTCTATCCCAGCGGGGAGGTATCTCCAGCTGCAGCGGGTGGGTAAGTTGATGAAATCTAGCGCAGAAGAAAAAGACCAACTGGCAGTTATTTGCCAGGGGATGGGTGTTTCCATGGGAGTGGCCCAGGCGCTGCGGAAGGATTTTTTCTCTTTCTGGAACGGTGCAGCATCGCTGGACGGCTTGAATCAGATGGGCAGCGATTTCACCAGCGACCCAGCGTATGTATATGAGCAAGGGCTTCTGTTAAGGGGCATAGCGACAGCTGTAGAGAACCTCCCTGCCCGAGAACGCAATCTAATTTTGCGATACTTAGGAATGGGGGGAACAGCCATGACCTTTCGGGAACTAGCGGTGCTGCTCAACTACAACGGTCCCAGCTCGGCGGAGAAGGCCTATCGCCGGGCAGTAGAGAAGCTGATAGCCGCTCTCTGGGAAGGGGAGTATGGGCAGTACCGGCGGGCTAGGCGGTTGGTGAACAGGGCAATGCAGGATGTGGGGAGAAGATAAGCGAAAGCGCAAAGTGGCTTCGTTTAAGGAAAGAGGAATGCTTGTATGATCTATTTCACAGCGGACACCCATTTCGGCCATGAAAACGTCATCCGGTTCTGCGGCCGGCCTTATGCCACTGCCACAGAGATGGACGAGGCGCTGATCGAAAACTGGAACAGCCGTGTCAAGGGCAACGACACGGTATTCATCTTAGGGGATCTATTTTTCCGGTCGGGCAACGCCGAGGAGATCCTTCGCCGCCTAAAGGGGAAAAAGCGGCTGCTGGTTGGAAATCACGATGGGTCTTGGATGACGAAAGTGGATGTCTCCCGCTATTTTGCCAGTGTCGACCTGATGCTGGAACTCTCCGACGGCCGCCGCACCTTGACCTTGTGCCATTATCCTTTGCTCACCTGGAAGCACGCCAAAAAGTCCTACATGATTCACGGCCACATCCACAATGACACCGGCGCAGACTTCTGGCCCCTCCTGGCTGCCCGGGACAATGCGCTAAACGCCGGGGTGGATATCAACGGCTATCAGCCTGTCACCTTTGACGAACTATTGGAGAATAACCGGGTGTTTAAGAGCGGGTGTTAGGCAGAAGAGGGAACTCCCTGCACTCGAAAATGCTTTCAGCAAGCTGGGTAGCGTATGTATACTTGAAAGCGAATTTTATTTTTTTCGGAAATTCTGTTGTATTTTTCTCCACAACTGCATATAATAAAGATAACAGAACCCGACACGCCTCCCTTTGATGCGTACCACGTCGGGTCATTTTTTAGGACGTTTATGCTTTGGCTTGGGTAATGGTTTGAAAACGGTTTTCCTGTGGAATGGTGCGATTTTCAAAATTTACCTGTTGACAAATTCCTCGGATTTAGCTAAAATAAAAATGGATAGAGGGCATGATTCCTCTGGTGCGGCTGACACCTAAAATTCGAGATTGAAGCAGTAGAAGGTTTTCCGATGGAACTGCGAGTTGGTGGGCAACGATAAAACCCAATAGAGATGCAACAGAAGGATTCTCCGACGGAGTTGCGAGTTGGCGAACAACGATAAAATCAGCTACTAAAAGGGAGACGCACAGCACCACGGTGTTGTAGTCTCCCTTTTGTTTGGGATAAAAGGATATAAGAGAATATGGAGAAAGAGAAAGCCCTCAAACTAATTTTTCAGAGTGCAGAGTTATATAATCAAAACTTCTGCAATCAAATGCTACTAATTATCAGTGCGAACAAAAGCCTGAATAAAACATTTTCAGTAGAAATACAGTTTGATAAGACAAATTTTCTGCATCTTACGGGGGCAAAATTCTTACCTAGATCCTCTATTTCCCCCAGTGTGTTTTTTGACAGATGCATTGCCAAAAGATTAAGTGTAAATGATTTTGAGATGTCAGCAGATGGAACCACGGAACAGAAGCTGGCTATACTTCCCCAAATGCTTAACTCTGTGAATCTTTCTGCAAATATGATTGGCGATTTTCAAGGGCGAAG
>ENA-ORUQ01003801-ORUQ01003801.1-human-gut-metagenome-genome-assembly--contig:-NODE-3801-length-9835-cov-2.296217_pt1 | contig 9835 bp, 7 predicted proteins | sample MGYA00242081_ERZ509211 | MGnify/ENA primary metagenome ERZ509211 (study PRJEB26280, sample SAMEA2338785) | human gut metagenome | biome: human gut; feature: human-associated habitat; material: faeces...
AAAAAATATTTCATTTAAAAGAAAATCACACGGACGTTAAGACTGAGATTCTGGCTGGTGTTACCACATTCATGACCATGGCGTACATCCTTGCCGTAAATCCCAATATCCTTTCAGAATCCGGTATGGACCGGGGTGCGGTCTTTACAGCTACCGCCCTGGCATCCTTTATCGCTACCTGTCTGATGGCAGCGCTGTCCAACTATCCTTTTGTATTGGCTCCCGGCATGGGGCTGAACGCGTATTTTACCTATACGGTTGTTATGGGCATGGGATTTTCCTGGCAGATGGCACTGAGCGCGGTATTTGTGGAAGGTATCATCTTCATCGTACTGTCGCTGACCAATGTGCGTGAGGCTATATTCAACGCCATACCCATGAATCTGAAACATGCGGTATCCGTAGGTATCGGCCTTTTCATTGCATTTATAGGACTTCAGAATGCCAAGATCGTTGTGGACTCCTCAACACTTGTCACCCTGTTTTCCTTTAAGAGTTCCATCAAAAACGGGACTTTTCAGTCTGAGGGTATTACCGTGCTGTTAGCTCTCATCGGACTTTTGATCACAGCCATTCTTCTTGTAAAGAACATAAAGGGAAATATCCTGTGGGGCATTCTGAGTACCTGGATCCTTGGTATCCTCTGCCAGTTTGCAGGGATTTATGTGCCCAATCCAGAAGCCGGCTTCTACAGCCTGCTGCCGGATTTCTCCAACGGTATTTCCATCCCCAGCATAGCTCCTACTTTTATGCATATGGATTTCTCAAAAGTGTTTACCATGGACTTTGTAGTCATCATGTTCGCATTCCTGTTCGTGGATATGTTCGATACACTGGGCACTCTGATCGGTGTAGCTTCCAAAGCTGACATGCTGGATGAAAACGGAAAGCTTCCGAAGATCAAAGGCGCTCTCATGGCAGACGCTGTCGGTACCGCTGCCGGTGCGGTTCTCGGTACCTCCACAACCACCACTTTCGTGGAAAGTGCTTCCGGCGTAGCAGAAGGCGGACGTACAGGACTTACAAGTCTGACAGCGGCCCTTTTATTCGGCCTCTCCCTGTTCCTGTCACCTATTTTTCTGGCTATTCCGTCCTTTGCAACGGCACCAGCGCTGATCATTGTAGGCTTCCTGATGCTGACATCCATCACGAAGATCAATTTTGAGGACTTCACAGAAGCGATCCCGGCATTCATCTGTATTATCGCAATGCCGTTTATGTACAGTATCTCCGAAGGAATCTCCTTTGGCGTTATCTCCTACGTGGTCATCAACCTTGTATCCGGAAAGGCAAAGGAAAAGAAGATCAGCCTTCTGATGTATATACTGGCTGTGCTGTTTATCCTTAAATATATTATGATATAACCACAGCATCCGGTAACACAGCCGTTCCCCGGAATGTCCGGGAGAAAACCGCCCCCATGGTTTCTCTCCCGGGCATTTTTAATTCTCATAAAATCTGTTATATCCTGCCGCGCTTAAGGTAAAGAAAAAACTCCGATCCTTTCCCCTGCGTGGATTTCACCTTAATATACCCGTTCTGTTTTCTCAATATTTCCCTGGTAAGATAAAGCCCGATTCCTACCCCGTCCTCCTGCTGTACTGACTCAGCTCTGTAAAACCGCCGGAAGATTCCGGCTGTGTCCTCCTCCGCGATCCCGATACCCTCATCTCTCACAGAGACAGCAGTATACAGCTCATATTCTGTCACTGAGAGCGTGATCTTACCTCCCGGCCGGGAATATTTCACCGCATTGTCCAGCACATTGTAAAGCGCCTCCTTTGTCCACTTGAAATCGTAAAATGCTGTGATGTTATCCACACAGTTGTTGATAACCTGTATCTGTTTCTTCTCCGCCTTTGGCGCCACATCCGCGATACATTCCTCCAGAAGCTTTCCCAGGTTCTGTTCCTTTGGCCGGACCTCCAGAATATTGCTCTCAAGTCTGGACATCTTCGTCAGGGACTGTATGAGGAAATCCAGCTTTTCCGCCTGTCTTGCTATCTCCTCAGCCATCCGGATCTCCTGCTGCCTTTCCGGTGTATCCTCCTCCCGGCAAAGCCGTTCTCTCAGCAGCTCTGTATAGAGCCTGATATTGGCAACCGGCGTTTTGGTCTGATGGGAAATGTCGGATACCAGGCTTTTCACATTCTCCTTCTCCCTCTCCAGGTGCTCTCTTGACAGTGCAGAAGTGCTCAAAAACCGCTTCCACTTTGTCTCCACCCTGGAAAGCTCCGACTCATCGTAGTCAGATTCCCGGAAACTGCCTGAGAGGGCTGCGTCCAGCATCTCCTCCACTTTTCTCGTCTTTCTGATCCTCAGCATGGACTTATTCACCTGCCCTTTCACGTCTCCACACATATCCCTGCCCATACACGGTCTGTATATAGGTAATGCCTTCCCTCTTGTCCTCCAGCTTGCCCCGCAGTCTGTTAATCGTGACAGAGAGGGCATTCTCATCCACATACTCCGCACCGTCCGTCCAGAGCCTGTCCACAAGCACGGAACGGGTCAGAACCCTGCCCTCGTTCTCCAGAAAAAGTCTGAGCAGTCTCTGTTCATTTTTGCTGAGAGATATTTCCTGCCCTCTCTTTTCAAAAATGAGGCCTCCGAAATCAAAGATAAAACCATCAAACTCGAAACGCTCCGGCCTCGCTTTTTGCTGCCTGCGGAGCAGTACCCGGATCCTCGCACGAAGAACAGCCAGGCTGAAGGGTTTTGTCATATAATCATCCGCTCCCAGGCTCAGTCCCATAACTTCGTCCATCTCCATATCATTGGCAGTAAGCATGAGTACAGGGGTATCCGCCCGGCTGCGGACCCATTTCAGGTAATCATATCCGCTCCCGTCCGGCAGGTTGATGTCCAGAATAATCAGATCCGGACTCTGCTCCCTGTAAACTTTCTCCGCGGATTTTACACCTGTGCACTGTACAAACTCCGTCCCCTGTTCCCCAAGCGCCAGGACGATTCCGTCACTTAATGCCCTGTCATCCTCTACTATCTGAATCAGCATATTTTCCTCTCCTTTGCACTTCATTCTAATACACATTAACCTGCAGGACAATGTTTCTCATAAAAAAAGAACGGAACAGGTTCTCCCCGTTCCGCTCTTGCTCGAATATTTTAGTAAAATGTCTGATTTCCAATAGTCAGACCGCTTCCGCCTCCTGCGTGGAAGAAAAGACGGTCTCCGATCGTATTTGCTCCTGCGAAGACATCCTGAGCGGCCGCATAACATGCCTCACTTGCTCCCCGTGAGAGTACGTTTGACAGTTTGCCCGTCCAAGTCGGTTCAAACTGGCCGCTCTGGTAGATGACTTCTGATAATGTATTTGGAAACTCCCCGCTTCTGATGCGGTTCATGATGACAGCACCGACGCCGACCTTTCCTTCATAAGATTCACCGCCTGCTTCACATTCAATGATCGCTGCCATCAGGTCAAGATCTGATGTTGAGACGGATACTTCCTGGGCTGCTGCCTGTGCGTTGTCCGTCTCTGTCTCCTCTGCTGCCTGTCCCTGCTCCGGCTGTTCCGCCTCGGCAGATGCCTGTACGGCCCGGGCTGCTGCCTCTGCTGCCGCTTCTGCCTCTGCATCCACAGTCACGGCCTCCACAGAGATATCACCTGCTCCATACATAGCTTCATATAAATTCCTGGCTTCGTCACCGGAAACCACCAAATCTTCTCGGATATATCCATTGACTTCCCCGGAAGTCACCTGCAGCCATCCCTCATCATTTCCGACTACAGTTGCCACAGCTCCGGAGGGAAGTCTGCCGATACACTGGCTGCTCACATCTGCCCCTTCACGGATATTGGCATATGTAAGAACATTTGCCGCGACTTTATCGCTCCAGCTGTCATCCTGTGTATCCTCAGTCTGTGCTTCCTCATTCTCCTGCATATCTGCATCCTGTCCGTCCTCTGTATCCTGGACGTCAGTCTCTGTCTGTTCTGCTTCCTGCATCACTTCTATATTCTGATTATCTTCCGTAACGTCTGCTGCCATTGCCGGAACCGCCATCATAACTGTCATAACACCTGCAGTTCCCATACAGCATAAAATACGTCGCATTCTTTCTTTCATAAAAAAGGGCCTCCTATCAGTCCATTTGTTTTTATTTGTTACAAATTTATTAATTTTTGTTACGAATATATTGTATCAAGATTACATTTTATTGTCAAGCGGGTAATTTTTGTAACAAATTGTAGATATTTACAGAAAGCGAATCGTTTTTTGCAGCATTTGAACGATATATTGCTTGTACTGAAAAATGTACATGGCATCACAACAAAAAAAGGTTCTGTAAAAACGGATATCTCCGCCTTTACAGAACCTTTCTTCTCTGTCTTGATGTCTCATACATGAGTATCCCGGCAGCCATAGCTGCATTCAGGGATTCTACCTGTCCCTGCATGGGGATTTTAATGAGGCAGTCAGCCTGACCGGACAGTTCATCAGACAATCCGTTTCCCTCATTTCCTATAAAGAAGGCTGTCTTTCCCCTGAAATCCTCCTGGTCGTAAAAATGTTCCCCCCGCAGATGGGCCGCATATGTCCGCACACCCTGCTTTTTCAGTTCCGGCAGGATATCCGATATGCTGTCCACTGTCAGCACAGGCATACGGTACACGGAACCCATAGTGGAGCGAATCACTTTGGGGTTATATAAATCCACACAGTTCTTATTCAAGATAACACCGGAGACACCTGCGCCTTCCCCTGTGCGCAGGATTGTCCCCAGATTGCCCGGGTCCTGCACGCCGTCGAGCAGAGGCTGCCGCGCCTCCAGCATGGAGGAAAGAGGGGTATCCACCTGTCTGACCAGACAAAGAATCCCCTGGGGCGTCACCGTATCGGAAAGGGAGCGGAACACCTTGTCATCCACTACCTCCATGTCCGGACTTTCACTCCCGAAACCTTTTTCTTCCAGAACTGCCCGGTTGTCCCCGGATTCCAGAAAGGATGTGGATGCATATACCTTTTCGATCCTATCCTTTGGCGCCTCCCGGAACATTTTCATACCTTCCACCACAAAAAGCCCGCTTTCCCGGCGGGCTTTGGCTTTTTTCATAAGCTGCTGTATGTGTTTTATCTGTGCGTTTGACATGCTTGTAATCATATGGAATACCTCAATCCTGATAATTGGTCTCGCTGAGCCTGGAAAGGATCTCATTCTTGCCTACGATTCCGAGAGTCTGTCCTGCCCTGAGCGGTTCCTGTGGATTCATCTCAATGGTGACGTTCTCCCCTTCCTTGATGGCGATCACGTTGATTCCGTAACGCCCGCGCAGGTCCAGTTCAATCAGGCTTTTGCCCACCCAGGTATCCGGCACGTGCATTTCCACCATGCTCACCTCATCCGACAGCTCAAAGAAGTCCTTGAATCTTCCGGAAATAAAATTCTTGGCAACCCGCACACCTGTATTGTATTCCGGAAAGATCACTTCATCCGCGCCGATCTTCTTCAGAATATGCCCGTGGAGCACGCCGTTTGCCTTGACCAGGACATAGGATACCCCGGCTTCCTTTGCGTACAATGTGGCTATAATGCTGGCCTCCATGTGGTCGGAAATACCGATGACTGCCACATCCACATTGGAAAAATCCAGAGACTCCATCACCCCCGGCTCCGTTACATCTGCACACAGGGGGTAGGAGGCATAGGGGGCAATCGCCTGCACCTTCTCATTGTCCCCGTCCACTGCCAGAACCTCATATCCGGATTTTGCCAGTGTCTCCGCCACAGCGTAGCCGAATTTTCCCAGACCGATGACTGCAAATGTTTTTTTCTTCATATCCTCATTCTCCTAGCCAATAAATATTTTCTGGTCCGGCAGATGCATACCCGAAGGTTTCTTCTCGCCGTGAATGGTAAGCGCTGTCGCCAGAGTTGTGGGGCCGATACGCCCGATATACATAGTCAGTATGATGATGAGCTTGCCTGCCGCAGGAAGAAGAGGGGTCAGCCCTCTGGAAAGCCCCACGGTAGCGCCCGCTGAAGTCACTTCGTACATAATATTGATCAGATACGCGCCTTCCTCCATCCCTTCCGTGGCGATCGCCAGCCCGATAGTGGATGTAAGCACAACAGCCAGCCCCAGCATAAGAACCACCCAGGCTGTCCTGATGTTGTTCTCCGGGATTCTCCTGTTGAATACTTCAGTATCCTCCTTACCCTTGAAAAAGGAAGATCCGGTCAGAAGCAGAGCTGCCATGGTGGTAGTCTTCACACCGCCGGCTGTACCCAGAGGGGAGCCGCCTATGAACATGAGGATCATACAGACCATAGCGGATGCCTCCTGAAGATTTTCCTGGGGAATCGTAAAGAAGCCCGCTGTCCTGCAGGTCACGGACTGGAAGACCGCAGCCATGCATTTTTCCCAGAAGGGCATATTACCCAGAGTTCCCGGATTTCTGTACTCCAGGATCAGGATCAGGAACGCACCGCCGAAGATCAGGATGACCGTAGCAGTGACCGCTATTTTCGTGTTCAGCTCCAAAGCCCTCACCGCCTGCCGGAAGCCCATCTCCCTGCGAAACAGCCGTTTTGCGCATTTTATCAAATCCCACCAGACCAGGTAGCCGATGCCGCCCAGTACAATGAGAGTCATAGTTGTAATATTCACCAGAGGGCTGCCCGCATAATTTGCAAGGCTGTTGTCACCGATGATATCCATACCCGCATTACAGAACGCGGACACAGAGTTGAACAGTGAGATCTGCAGTCCCCTCTGTATGCCGAACTCGGGAACAAACTGAAAGGAATAGAAGACCATTCCCACACCTTCCACCAGAAGCGTTCCCAGTACGATCTTACGCACAAGAGCGATCAGTCCCTTCAGGGTATCCAGATTGTAGGATTCCTGGATCAGCCGCCTGTTGCGGATGCTCACACGCTTTCCCATTGCCAGAACCACCAGGGTCCCGCAGGTTATGACACCGAAACCTCCAAGCTGGATCAGAAACAGGATGACCACATGCCCGAACCCGGACCACGCCGCGTAAGTGGACTCTGTCACCAGTCCTGTCACGCAGATAGAAGTCGTGGACGTAAAAAGGGCATCGATGAACTTAATCTGATGCCCCGGTGCCCACGCGATGGGAAGGGAAAGCAGCAGTGCTCCCAGAAGGATAATGGCTGCAAATCCCAACGCGATGATTTGTGCAGTTTTAAATTTTGTCTTTCTAACATGCATCTTTCTCATATACACACCTTAACTCCTGTCCCATATGCGGCAGGAAAAAATTTATACGTTCTTGCTGTAATTGTGTGACAGAGAATAGCTGATCTCAAACTGATAATCCGGAATGGTTTTCTTCATAGCCAGTGCCTCGTTGATGTCAAAATCCACATACTCGCCATTCTTGTAACCGATAACTCTCTTGGTCTTGCCTTCCAGCAGGACATCCACCGCTTTCGCGCCCATGATGGATGCATATACACGGTCCTTACATGTAGGGCTTCCGCCTCGCTGCATGTGTCCCAGTATGGTAGCCCTTGTCTCAATGCCTGTGGCAGCCTCGATACGCTTTGCCATTGCCTCAGAATGTCCGATACCCTCGGCATTGATAATAATATGATGCTTCTTGCCTTTTTTACGATTATCAATAATATTATTTATAATCTGCTGTTCGTCATAGTCATATTTTTCAGGAAGAAGAACATCCTCGGCGCCGTTGGCAATACCGCACCACAGTGCCAGATATCCGGCATTTCTTCCCATAACTTCGATAATGCTGACACGCTCATGTGAGGTGGAGGTATCACGCACTTTGTCGATGGCTTCCATAGCTGTATTCACAGCGGTATCAAAACCGATCGTATATTCCGTACATGCAATATCCAGGTCGATGGTTCCCGGAACACCTACAGCATTGATTCCCAGATTGGCCAGCTTCTGCGCACCGGCAAAGGAACCGTCACCACCGATCACGACAAGGCCGTCAATTCCGTGCTTTCTGCACACTTCAGCACCGCGTCTCTGTCCTTCCTCTGTACGGAATTCTGCGCAGCGTGCCGTATAAAGAATCGTACCGCCTCTCTGGATGGTATCGGAAACGTCCACGGCTGTCAAATCAATTATCTCTTCGTTTAATAATCCGTTATATCCCTTTAAAACACCTTTCATGTTAATACCGCGGCTCAGGCCTCGTCTTACAACTGCACGGATGGCAGCATTCATACCCGGGGCATCCCCGCCGCTGGTTAAAACACCGATTGTCTTGATTTCTTTATTCGCAGCCATTTTTCTCCTCCATTACTGTATTTTCATGATTCCCTCTTGACCTCTAATCTTAAACTGTTCAGCAATCTGAATAGTTACCTCTAATCTTCCTTATTTTAATGCATTTTGGTAAGTTTTTCAATACTCTTTTCCACAACTTTTACGTTGTCAGAGCCGTACTTTTCGTACAGTTTGCCAAGAAGTTCTCCATTTATCTTTACATTCCTGGACGGGCCGAGCCGTTTTACAGCCTTGGGAGAGCGGATATATACCACCACAGAGTCCCTTCCGTCCGAGTCATTCAACAGCCTGTAAAATTCTTCCTCACCTGACAGAAAATCCTCTTTTGTGGCAAACTGCACCCACAGTTCACTGGGTACATCGTCAAAGGAACGTATATTTTCACAGATCAGTTTGCTGGCCTTTTCATCCTCCGCCGACACTCTTCCCTGGATAAATACTTTGTCGTCCACCTCCATGAGCTGGGCATTCTTCTCATAATCCCTTGGGAAAACAACAATCTCCACGGTTCCCACAAGATCCTCCACTGTGAGGAAGGCCATTACCTTGTTGGTCTTGGTATATTTGATGGTCTTGCCTGTGATCATGCCGCCCACAGTGACCTTGGAATTATCCATGACCCTGGGCATTCCGGTCTCATCATCAGGCAGGAAATCCGTGGTTACTGCAGTGATGTTGTTTCTCCACCTCTGTTCATATTCTTCCAGAGGATGACCGCTGATATACACACCCAGCACTTCTTTTTCAAATGCCAGTTTTGCTTCCTTGGGATACTCCTCCACATTCGGCATACGGATCTCGTAGGCTTCCTTTTCCTCCTCGGAGACCAGGTCAAAAAGGCTCATCTGCCCGGTCATGGCAGTTTTTTTCTCCTGGTTCACCGCATCCAGTATCTGTACATAGACCATCATCTTCTGGCGTCGGTTGCCGGGAATACCGTCAAATGCACCTGCCTTGATGAAGTTCTCTATGGTCCGCTTATTTATGTCACGCCCGGACATGCGCTCTATGAAATCCCGGAGTGTTTTAAACTCTCCCCGCAGGTTTCTCTCCTCCACAAGTCCCTCAATGACGGGTCTTCCGATGCTCTTAATGGCGGAAAGGCCGTAACGTATGGAACCTCCGTCCACAGAAAAGGAACTTTCTCCCTTGTTGATATCAGGGGGGAGAATGTCGATTCCCATCCTTCTGCTGGAGAGGATATATTCAGACACCTTGGATGGATTGTCGATCACAGATGTCATGAGGGCTGCCATAAATTCCACGGGATAGTAATATTTTAAAAACGCGGTCTGGTAGGCCACAACCGCATAGGCTGCCGCATGGGATTTGTTGAAAGCATATTTTGCAAAGTCTATCATTTCGTCATAGATCTTGTTAGCCACCTGTTCGCTGATCCCCCGGTTGACGCAGCCGGGAACCCCTTCGTCCTCGTTGCCGTAGACGAAGTTCTGACGCTCCTTTTCCATAACAGCCGCCTTCTTCTTTGACATGGCACGGCGCACCAGGTCGCTTCGTCCCAGGGTGTAGCCGGCCAGATCCCGCACGATCTGCATTACCTGCTCCTGATAGACGATACA
>ENA-ORUQ01003812-ORUQ01003812.1-human-gut-metagenome-genome-assembly--contig:-NODE-3812-length-9807-cov-2.404225_pt1 | contig 9807 bp, 9 predicted proteins | sample MGYA00242081_ERZ509211 | MGnify/ENA primary metagenome ERZ509211 (study PRJEB26280, sample SAMEA2338785) | human gut metagenome | biome: human gut; feature: human-associated habitat; material: faeces...
CTTCTTATGGTATGACCGACACAATGGGCCGTATGCACGGTGACGCTCAGTTCGCCGGTTCTTCTTCCGTACCTGCTCACGTAGAAATGATGGGCTTCTTGGGTATGGGTAACAACCCGATGGTAGGTGCTACGGTTGCTGTAGCGGTTGCTATCGAGGAAGCTATGAAGAAGTAATCAACTAAACAATAAAATAATTGTTTATATATAGACTCCTGTGATCTTGATGGTTGCAGGAGTTTTTATTTTACTTATCAAAAGGAGAAAAAGGATGACACTAAACATAGACCAAGAGAGTTGTATCAAATGCGGGAAATGCGTACGGGTATGCCCTTCGGATATATTCACGCAAGAAAGGGCCGGAGAGACGATCGGGCTGGTACGTGTGGAAAGCTGCATCGTCTGCGGGCATTGCGTGGACGTATGTCCGACGGGTTCCGTGTCGCACAGCGAATTCCCGCCGGAGAAAACGCATACGATCGATTACAGCCAAATGCCTACGCCGGAGCAGGTGATGTTGCTGATCAAGTCACGCCGTTCCAACCGGACATTGACCTCGAGGCCCGTCCCCAAGGAGATGCTGGACAAGATCGTGGAGGCCGCTCATTCCGCGCCGACGGCTACAAACTCCCAAAGCCTCTCGTTCACCGTCGTCACCGATCCGCAAAAGCTACGGCAGGTGAGCGATTATACGATAGGTGTGTTCGACTCCTTGGCGAAGCTATTATTGAATCCCGTCGTGAAATGTGTGGTCAAGCCGTTTATGAAGGATGTCTATAAATACGTACCGGTATTTAATCGGTTGAAAGAGGAGCACAAGGCGGGTAAAGACCCGATTCTCCGGAAAGCCACCGCCCTGCTACTGATCCATACACCGAAGTCCAACCGATTCGGAAGTGAGGACGCTAACCTCGCTTATCAAAACGCCTCCTTGATGGCGCAATCGCTTGGGGTAAGCCAGATCTATATGGGCTTTGTGCTCACCGCCATCCGGCAGGAAGGAAAAGATACGCTCGCCAAGACGCTAGGGATCGACGGCAAGATACAAGCGATCATGGCGCTCGGCATACCGGCTTTTAAGTATCCGAAGTACACGGACCGGAAAGAGATCGTCAAGAACTATATCGAGTGAGACTTGATGGAGACAACCTTGTCGACCGGGGTATGCGATCCATTGGATTACGCATCGTAAGTCAATGGATTACGATACGTAAGTCATTGACTTATGGTTCGGATCTCATAGGTTTACCGGGCTAGGATCACTCCCGATCACCAGAACTTATTATGCTCCGGGCTGTATTCAAAACCAGCGTCTTTAAGCTTTGTAAGAAGGGATTTCTTGTTCACTTGCAAATCCTCGCATAAATCGTCGAGGGAAGAATAATTGTCACGAAGTTTCATATTGATGAAGCTGAATAGCATCATCGGATCGTTTGGTAATGACATAATCTTACGAATAAAAATGTTATCTATGTTTTACAACACAAAGATAATGCTTTTTCGCCAGATGGAACCCAGACACGATCCTTATTATTTGAATATCGGTACGCAACAAAACAACCTACAAACTGGTTTTAAATAACGAGAACTTATAATTCAATTGAATGACATGAAAAAATATGTATTAGTAGTAGCGGTAGCCGCAGCCCTATTCAGCTGTAGCGGCAACCCAAAGGCAGACGCCACGCAAACAGACAAGAACAAGCAGGAAACCGCCCAAGTACCGGATATGCACAACGCAGAGACTTCCTTGGATTACTGGGGTGTTTACGAAGGGACATTACCGGCCGCCAGCTCGCCGGGTATTAAAACGACCTTGACATTGAACAAGGATAAAACCTTTACCCTCCGCTCCGAATATATTGACGAGAAAGACGGTATTTTTAATGATAAGGGAACTTACACGCTGGACGGTAACATCTTGACGGCGAAACAAGAAGGGGGAGACATCACGTATTATAAGGTAGAGGAAGGCCAACTGAAAATGCTGGACCAGCAGAAGCAACCCGTCACGGGCGACTTAGCCAAGTTCTATATCCTTAAGCAAACAAAGAAATTCTAGGATTTATCCCCATAAGTATATACTTTCAAGGGCAAAAGCATACCCTTTTGTACATGAAAGTATATACTCATTTGCCTAAACCCAAAACTATTCCTACCTTTGCGTCCCTATATAACTATATAATTACTCCAATGAGAATAGCCGCTTAATTTATCTCAAGATGTCGTTCTTTCCATCCGGAAAGCCCTCTATCCGTATAGAGCTGATTTCGTGACGACAGATTCGAGGCTATCGTGAAACCGATCATCATCGGTATTTCTTATCCATTTTAGTATCTCACATTTTAAATCAGTTCACACTATGAGTATCGTAGCGCAAAAAATCACGTATATACATCCGGACAACCAAGTCTTATTCAAGGGGATCGACTTAACGATCAACAAGGGGCAAAAGGTAGCCTTAGTCGGGAACAACGGATCGGGAAAATCTACTTTCCTCCGTATCTTGGCTGGAACCTTGCAAGCGCAGGAAGGGGAGATTATCTATCCGACCCCACCCTATTACGTACCCCAGCATTTCGGGCAATATGATAACCAGACGGTGGCTCAGGCCCTACGTATCGACGGGAAACTAGAAGCCTTGCGGGCGATTACCGAGGGCGACGCCTCCCTCTCTAATTTCAATACGCTGGCGGATGACTGGACGATCGAGGAACGGAGCCTCGCCGCCCTGCACGCTGGGGTTTGGAGCATATCCTCCTTTCCCAACCGATGCGCACATTAAGCGGCGGCGAGAAAACCAAAGTTTTCCTCTCCGGAATCGAGATCCACCAACCCTCGATCCTGCTATTGGATGAGCCGACCAACCATCTGGATAGGCGTAGCCGGGAGAAGTTATACGATTTCATCACGTCTTGCCGTATCACCTTGCTGGTCGTCAGCCACGATCGTACCTTATTGAACCTATTATCTTCCATAGCGGAATTATCCGTCGGGGGGATCACCCTTTACGGGGGTAATTATGATTTCTACAAGGAACAAAAAGAACAGGAACAGGCTTCCATGCAAGAGAAACTGGAAGCGAAGGAGAAAGAGCTTCGCAGGGTCAGGAAAACCGCCCGTGAGGTAGCCGAGCGAAAACAAAAGCATGAATCCCGGGGAAAGAAACAAAGCATCCAGAAAGGAATCCCCAAGATCATGATGGGCGCCTTGAAGGAGAACGCCGAGAAAAGCGCCTCCAAACTAAAAGAGGTTCACGAGGACAAGATGGAGAACCTTGCCAACGAGCTAAAGCAAATGCGCTCCTCCCTACCCGACCTTCAAGGCATGAAACTGGATTTCAGCGCATCCGGCTTACACGAAGGCAAGATATTGGTTACCGCCAAGGAGATCAATTTCGGTTACGCCGAGGCCGGCGATCTATGGCCCTCCCCGATGAGCTTCCAGATCAAGAGTGGGGAACGGTGGCTGATACAAGGCGATAACGGTTCCGGCAAGACGACTTTGCTGAAGTTGATTACCGGCCAGTTACCGCCTCGTAGCGGTTCCTTGATCCGTGCGGATTTCTCCTCTATCTATATCGACCAAGAATACTCGATCGTCCGGAACGACCGGACGGTGTACGAGCAAGCGCAAGCCTTCAACGAGCGTCATTTCCAAGAGCACGAGATCAAGACATTGCTAAACCGTTTCCTCTTCCCGCACGACACGTGGGAGAAGAGCTGCGGGAAGCTGAGCGGAGGCGAGAAAATGAGGTTGGCATTCTGTTGCTTGATGATCAGTAACCAGACTCCGGACCTGTTTATCCTAGATGAGCCGACCAATAATCTCGACATCCAAAGCATCGAGATTATCACCTCCATGATCCGTGCGTACAGGGGCACGATCTTGCTGATCTCGCACGACGCTTATTTTATCCGGGAATTGGGTATCCACCAAATAATAACTACCTTCGCGGGTAGGTTAAAGACGAATTTATGAAGACGTTACTTGACGTGCATACCCATACGGTAGCCAGTGGGCATGCCTTTAGCACCCTGCAAGAAATGGCAGCGGCCGCCTCCGAGAAAGGATTGAAGTTACTAGGTATAACAGAGCATGCCCCCGGCATACCGGGGACGTGCTCCCCGATTTACTTCCGCAATCTGCACGTGGTTCCCCGCCGGATATACGGTGTCGAGTTATTGCTCGGGGCGGAATTGAACATCATCGATTATAAGGGTACGATCGATCTGGGCGAGGAATACTTCCCTATGCTGGATATCCGGATAGCGGGCATCCACTCGCTTTGCTACAAACCGGGAACGGTCGAGCAGAATACGGAGGCGATGATCGGGGCGATCCGCAACCCGCATGTCCACATCATCAGTCACCCGGGAGACGGTACGGCAGAGGTGGATTTCGAGCCTATCGTATTAGCGTCCAAAGAGCATCACACGTTGCTGGAGATCAACAACAGCTCTCTCAACCCGGTCCGCAAGAAACTCACCGCCAGAGATAATAACCTCACGATCTTGCGCCTATGCAAGAAATACGAGGTTCCTGTGATCTTAGGTAGCGACGCGCATATATCTTTCGATATAGCCCGGTACGATCATATCTACGAGTTATTGCAAGAGACACGATTTCCGGAGGAATTGATATTGAACGACAAGGTAGAGGCGTTCAAGAGGTTCATAGGGAGATAAGCGGTGCCTTACATCCGGGCAGATACATTCCTGCAACCGCGCAGATACGGACCTGCAGCGGGGTAGATACGGACGTGCATCCGTGCAGATACGTACCTGCAACCGGACAGATACGGACGTGCATCCGTGCAGATACGTACCTGCAACCGGACAGATACGGACCTGCAACCGGACAGATACGGACTTGCACCCGGACAGATACGGACGTACAACTGGGTAGATACGGACGTGCATACCTGCCCGGATATCTCGTCACTTACAATGTTCCTTTATTAATTTGTCCACGACAGGATCACCCAACTCCTTCGCCTTGTTGAAAGCCTCGCACGCTTCCGCCTTCTTACCCTGACGGACGTAGCAGATGCCTCGCAGACGGTAGCAAGAGGCGAAATCCGGAGCGATCCGCAAGGCATTCTCTAAGCTCCTCAACGCCTGATCATAGTTTTCCATACGGATATATACGGACGCTTCCTCCGCCGGATAAGTCGGGTCGCCCGGATTCAAGCGGATCGCGGATTGGATATCGGCCAAGGCGCCGGGGAAATCGTTCATGCGGAACTTCGCTTGCTCGCGGTAATAGAAGAAGCGGTCGCCGACCTCTCCTTTCAAGAGATCGTAGTATAAATCATAATCGTCCACGGCCTCCTTGTATTGCATCAGTTTCAAGCGGAGATCCACCCGTTCCAAGATATAGGGAGCGGCCTCGTTCGTTGGCGGGTTGCCGCATTTGGCGATGGCGCTATCCAGCAAGGCGATGATATCCCCGAAGTTAGCGCCCCGGATATTCGCCTTCGCCTTCGCCGCCCAATACCAAGAGGTAGAGGATGCCATATCGCTATCGTTCACCTTCATATAATCATCGAACGCCTGCTCGAAATCTCCTTTATAAAAATGGATGTCCCCTTCCAATTGGCGATAGACCGGCAAGTCCTCCTCCCCGATCGCTTTTTGTATCGCCTCGGTAGCGGCATCGACGGTCCACTGCTCCTTATTCAAGGTCGTATCCGCAGCGGCCACGCCGTAGATCAGCTTGGCTCGGTTGAACCAGACATCCCCTTTCCGCTCGCTGAAGCGGGAAGCCGTGTTTATATCTTCCAACGCCTTATCCAGACAAGCCCCCTGCTCGGCCTCCGTAGGAGCCAGATCCGCACGGTGGTAAGCGTAATGATTGGCACGGTTCAAATACCCGTCGGGAGAATCCGGGAAAGTGGCGATGAAATCATTCAAGGTAGCCAGATACATCTTTGGGTCTTGCGAGCTTGCCATCAGATATAAGGAAACCTGCGCTTGGCTCACGTCCGACGGCCACGCCTTCCGGATACCAATCCGGCTATAGGTGGAATTAAAAGCGTCCGCCGACTGAATCGTCAAGCTATTCGCGTATCCCGCCGAGACCGCGTAGGAATCTTCCTTCTTCCCCGACGCGTCTTCCTGCGCCAAGCCGAACACCTCGCCGTCCGCCGTCAATACAGGAGCGTTTACCTGCCCGCTCTCCAGCGCCATCGACAATTTATAATAGCTGAACGGCTCCTTCAACTTACTGACCTCCGAGACCGGTCCTTCCCCGAACTTCGTGATCTTACCGGTCGAGTAAGGCATCAGATAAGCGATAACTCCTTGCGAGATCGGCTCACGGGCGATCGGCAAGAACACAGCTTTCTTCGGAACCTCTACCTTGAACTTGATCACGTCATATAATTCATCAGCCCCCAAGATGCGGCTTACCGGATATTCTTTACCGTCGGCGTCGGTCACGGTCGCCCTCGCCGCGTCCTTAAACAAGGAATAGCCGGACAACGCCTCACCGGTCTCGGTAATGAAAAATCCCGTACCAGACGCTTTCTTCTGGTTATCTTTTCCATAAGTAGTGACGGTAACCACCGCCTTTCGTTGCTTATCCATCCATTTGGGCGCTTTCTTTTGCGCCGCCACCCAAAATACTTGGCAACAAATCGTAATCAACAGAACAATTCTTCTCATTTCGTTTTCATGTTATCAGAATATACGTCGCAAATGTAAATATTTATACCGGATAGGCGAACAAATTAGGGAATTAATCTATTATGAGTATATTCGCGGAAACACTTATAAAAAACCGCGAGATTATGAGACTAAAATCATGTATGCTTATGTGTAGTTTATTCATGGCGAGCTTAGCCTCCGCTAGTAACTTCGCCTCGGATTCTTTCAAGACCAAGAGCGGAAAAGAACTGATCATCACGTTCATCAAGCACGGCAGCTTGATGCTTACGTACGACAATCATTCGATACAGGTAGATCCTGTCTCCGAATACGCCGATTATACGACTTTCCCGAAAGCCGATATCATCTTGATCACCCACGAGCATGGCGACCATCTGGACCCGAAAGCGATACAAGCCGTCGAGAAAAGCGGTACGGAAATCATCGCCAACGAGAACAGCCAAAAGAAGCTGGGAAAAGGGAAGGTCCTAAAAAACGGCGATACGGATACCTCCATCAGCTATATGAAGATAGAGGCCGTCCCCGCCTATAACACCACGCCCGGCCGGGATAAATATCATCCCCGCCACCGGGATAATGGCTATATCCTCACGTTCGACGGACTAAGAGTCTATATAGCCGGTGATACGGAAGACATCCCGGAGATGAAAGACCTGAAAGACATCGATATCGCTTTCCTTCCCGTCAACCAGCCTTATACCATGACCGTCCCGCAAGCGGCGAAAGCGGCCAAGATGTTCTCGCCTAAAATCCTATACCCTTACCATTACGGGGATACGAAGATCGGCGAGTTGAAAGATGCCTTGAAAGGTAGCGGTATCGACGTGAGGATACGGGAGCTACAATGACGACAAGGCACGGCTCGCCTTTAAGATATTCCGCCGGTACACCCAGCAAGCCAAGAGGAAATAAACGACACATTGTACCCACAACGTCACGTACTCCACACCGACTTGCTCAATCGACGCTCCCATCGAGTTGAGCTGTACATAGGCCAGCGTAGCGGGAGCCGCCGGAATGATATAATGGGCCATTTGCCAATACCAAGGCATCAATTCCAAGGGATAAGAGACTCCGGAAAGGAAGATCAAGCCTACCGAGAAGAAGGCGATCATCAATAACGGAGCCTCCGAGTCCGTAAAGAAATAAGAGGCGGCCAGCCCAAAGAAGCTGGTAGCCAGCAGGAAGGGTATCAGCAGGATCAAGGTGTTCAGATAATTACCGATATCCGGCAGGCCAAACAATAGCGGTATCAAGCCCAACAAGAACAAAGCGAAAATCGTATACAATACGCAATACACAAAGGTCTTGCTGATTATCACCCTAGCGATCCGGCCAAAGGATAATCCCTCGGAGGCGAAACGAACGATGGTACCCGAATCCCGCTCTTCCCCGCTTATCATACCGATCACCATCAACAAGGTCTGGAACATAATGACGATCAATACCGCCGGGATCAAATAGGTTCCATATCCTTCCGTAAAATTATACAACGCCGTCCCGACCACTGATATGGGTTGCGCCGAAACGATCTTGGAAGCGTCTTGCTGGGGCAAGAACACCAACATCTCCGGACGATACCGATCGTTCAACGCCAACATGGCACCGCTGGAAGCCTCCTGCATCGCCATATAATATAGGAAAGCGCTTGTCGTCTGGTACATGATAAACAGGGACTCATTCCCTCGTGCCACCCGGGTCTCGAAATCAGAGGGAAGATACAAGATTCCTACGGCATCCCCCTCCTTCATCCACTCCTGCGCCTCAGCGTAATCCAAACCATCGGCGATTACCGAGACTTGCGGAGTGGCGTTCAGCAAACGGATGTACTCCCGGCTCAAGTCGGTCTTTGAGTCATCGACGACTACCACCGGGGCGTTACGCACCAGATCCGGGGCATACATATAATTATACAGCAGGCCATAGAGAAATATACCTCCTACCAAGACGAGCAAGATAGCGTAGCTCGTGGAGATCGTCTTAAACTCGTCCTTGACCAAGGAAGCGATATCCGCCAAGGTTCCTTTCATATTATCGGATGTTCTCATATTTATGACTTAAAATAGCGGTTTTCAAATGTGGCAACAGCACCAATGCCAATAACATAAACGCAAACAACGAACTTACGTTTACCCATGTATAAGGGAATCCGTAATCGCCATACAATAAGTTCTGGTTGATCTCCACGAAATGCCGTACCGGAAATAGGTACGAGGCGTAATGTACGGGAGCGTACATGGAATCGACCGGGAAAGTAACGCCGCATAAAGTAGCCCCCAGCGAACCGACCATCGACACCACGCTAATCACGATCGCTATAGCGGGAAACAACGAGAACAGGAATACCGCCAACGCTTGCGTAGCGACCACGAATAAGATCGCCGTCAAGTTCAATGGCCAGAAACCGCAAGCGAAAGGAATATGCATGACCCCGAACATGATATAGTTAGCGAAGACGCTCATGATACAAAAGATAATCGTATAAGGGAGCAGTTTGCCCACCACCGCCACGAACATGTTCATCCGTGCCGCCTCCAGCCACTCATCGCCTGTCCGGAACTTGATCTCGCTACCGATAGCGTACACCGTAACCAGCAAAATGATCACTTGGAAAAAGACAAAGAAAAAAGGATTGCTCAGATAAACGGAATAATCCAGATCCGGGTTGAACAGCGGGTGGCTACTGGATCGTACCGGTAATAGGAAGGTGGTTATCTGATTCTCCCCCAGCCCCATCGCCGTAGCTTGCACAACCACCGGGGCGAGGGAAAGCGTACGCAGCAGGGTCTCGAAGGCCCCACGTACCTCACCGCCCACGCTCAACAAGGCATAGTGGTAATAATACGATAAAGTAGCGTCACGCCCCGCCGTGGCATCCGCCTCAAACTGATTGGGGATCACTAGATAACCGTAGATTTCTTTTGCTTGGGTAGCATGGCGAGCGGTCTCTTGGTCCGTATAATGCCGGGTTACCCGGAAAGTCGGTACCGCCTCTACCTGCCGGATGATCTCCCGGGACATGGAGGTGTTGTCTTGGTCCACTACCGCTATCGGTATGTTCTCCATCTGCCCGCTTCCGAAAATCGTAGACATGAAGAATATACAGAACAGAGGCAGCACGATACACACCCCGAAGT
>ENA-ORUQ01003815-ORUQ01003815.1-human-gut-metagenome-genome-assembly--contig:-NODE-3815-length-9802-cov-4.217092_pt1 | contig 9802 bp, 22 predicted proteins | sample MGYA00242081_ERZ509211 | MGnify/ENA primary metagenome ERZ509211 (study PRJEB26280, sample SAMEA2338785) | human gut metagenome | biome: human gut; feature: human-associated habitat; material: faeces...
TTTTTATCTGTCAGGTGCGAACTTTCGCAAACTCCCGCCTCCGCAGGATCAGATACGCCTGCGGGTCGGTGCTCTCCCAGCCGTCTGGCCGTGGTCGGTCGGTCTCGTACAGCTGCTGCGGGTCGTAGACCATCACCTGCACCACCTCCCAGCCCGGGAAGCGCTGCTCCCACCAGGCTGCATCCTCGGCGTGCTCGCTGCACCCCTGCCGCAGCTGTCTCCGGCTCCACCTGGTGTCGGCCGCCCGCAGCTCTTCCGGCAGCGTCAGGTTCCGCGTCTCCACGCACCGGCGCTCACTGTGGCCGTAGATGTACCCTACCGTGCCGTTTTTGCCCTGTCCGTCTATGCCCAGGATCTTCTTCATGTCGATACGGTCCGCGTTCATGGTGCCAAGCGGCTCATATTCGCTCGTGCCCGGCACCCGCCGCCGCCATAAGTCCTCCAGCATCTCGCGCCACTCTCTCCGCTGGTCCCGGTTCAGGGCGCGGCACTGGGCAAAGCCGTGCATGTGCAGTCGGCCTTTTTCCCCCTTGCGCACCGCCCACAGCATCATCCGGATCTGATCTGCCCGCACGCCAAAGCGCTTCACCGTCGCCAGCACCACCCGCCGCTTGTAGTTCTCCACGTCCTTTCGGCAGGCCGCAAAGCCCTCCGGTAAGTACTCTTCCTCGTAGGTGCCCGTCAGGAAAAATCCCTCTCTGTCAAAGTTCGCCAGCACTTTGCGCTGGTACCGGCGCATGCTGGCGTGCTTGTTGCGCTCCTTCTGGCTCCGGCTGCTCTCCCTGCGCTTCTTGCCTCGGTTCCGGTGCTCCTGCTCCGTCACAGCATAGACGCTCACGGTCATGTACTCGTCACTGCACTTGTACTTCTTTTCCCGGATCCAGTTCTTCGTCATGGTGTACCTCTTCTACCGGTCAGGGCCCGGCGTTTATTTCTCTTCTTTAGTCCCCACCGTCGTAGAAATAACGGGTATACTAGCTCCCCAACGCCCGCCCGGACGCTTATAAAAATAAAAGGTATATTATATACTTTGATAAAGGCTCCCGCCTGCCGCCAGCGTCTGGCAGCACCCGGCAAACTTTATGCCCGTCCCGTCGCCAAAGCCCTCCGGCGTAATTGCCGGAGGGCTTTTCCTGTTCATTTTCTTCTTCTGCTACGCTGTCCCTTGTGGGCCATCCTGCCTTCTTTTTCGTAATCGCCCCGGTTCACCTTGTCTCGGTAGATCGCGTTTTTGGTGTACTCCTTCTCGGTTTTCAGCCGGCCTTTCCACTCCCGGTACTTTTCGCACCGGTCATGGCACGCCGGGGATCTCCCTGGGCAGTCCGGCTTGCAGCACCACTCGGTCATACCGGCGCCTCCGGTTTCCCGGCCGCCGCCCAGTAGCCATAGCTCAGCTCTTTGCGGCCCCATTTCCGTGCCGCCGCATTGTAGCGGCACAGCGCATGTACATCTTCCTGCAGCGCATCCATCTCCGTCTTTTCCGGCTCTTTCGCACTCACGTTCTTCAGCTCCGAAAAGCCTTCCCGCTTCTTCCGGTCCGCTCCTTTCGGGATCCGGATCGGACGCTCCTCTTTCCGGCGCTCCACACACGTCACGCCCAGGCGCTTATTGTACCCGGCCCGGTGGGCATTCGGTGCGTCCTCTGCCCGGATAAAAAAGCCTTTTTCCACCAGCTCCACCGCGGTGCCTTCGCACACCACCCGGCCGTCGGCGTCCGTCATCCGGTACACCCACACCTTCCGGGTCGTCCCGCCGGGCGGCGCTATCTTTTTTGCCACCGGCCGGATCTCTTCCCGCTCCACCTTCCATTTTCGGGCCCGGATGCCCTTCAGGTGCTGCTTGGCCCACAGGCGGCTCACGTCATCGCTCCGTGAAAAAACGCCATCCGCTACCAGCTGTCCCGCCTTGCCCTTGTAGGCCAGCTCCCCGGTCTTTGCGTCATACACGCTGTACAGGTACTTCACGCGGTGGTCTCCTTCCGGTGCTTCTCGGTCTGCTGCCGCTCCTGCTCCCGCAGTGCCGGTTGCACCATCACCCGCCGCACCACGTCCCGCACCTCCGGTACCTGCGAGCCGATTTTTGCTGCCAGCAGCCTGCAAAACCGCTTGCGCGTGATCTTTCTCTTGTCCTTGCTCATACTTTTCCTCCGTACAGTTCAAACTCCACGCCGTCCTCGGTGATCAGCGCCCCGCCGTCCAGGATCTCCGTGATCTGCCGCAGCCGCTCCACCGTGATTTTCCGTGTCCCGCCGGGCTCCGTCCACTTCTTCGCCGTCTGCGTTTTCACACCCGTCCGCTCCGCCAGCTTCCACGCCGTCAGGCCCCGGTACTGCATTGCCTCCGTCAGTGTCATCTCGTCCGTCTCCTTTGCCAGCTGTCCGGTGTGCCGTACTGCAGCGCGGTCTGGATGCGCTTTTCCACCTCGGCCGGTGCCAGCGGCAGCGTTTTCGGCGCGCACATCCGTCGCACCTCGTTCCGCACCTGCCGGGTGCGCATCTCCCGCATGGCCTGCTCCTCGTGCATCCGGTAGCCCCAGATCTCTTTCTGATCCGGCCGGTCCAGCACCTCCACGTCGGTCTTGTACGCGCTGGTGCACGACCGTCGGAACCACTCCATGGCCACGTCCACGCCTTCCTCCAGCACCCACTGGTTCAGCTGCCGGTAATTCGCCAGCACTTCTTCGTGCAGGCGGTTCAGCCGCTCCGCACCAAAGCCCAGCACCTCGGCGCAGGCAATGGCGCACACCCGCCACTCCAGTGTGGCCGCGCTGTCCACGGCTCCCTGCATTTTCCACTCTTTGTGCGACCTTGCCCGGCCTTTGGCCATCGGGATGTGCAGCTCCCACACCGTGCCCTCCGGCATCTGGCTGTGCATCCAGGCTTCCGCCTTCCGCAGCGGCTCGTGCTTCCGGCTTGCCGGTCGGGTCATGATCTCCAGCACCTTGCCGTTCACTTCGTCCCGCACCGCGTTCACTTTTTTCTGCCGTTCTTTGCCAATGCCAAATTTTTCGTTCAGGGCAATGGTCACGCATGCGTGGGTAAAATCAATGGCGTTGTTCTGCGCCAGCGTGATGCTGTCCTCCAGGCTCAACTTGCTTTTGCTCACAGCTTCTTCACCGCCTTCCGGTATCTCTCATACAGCTGCATCCACTCGTCCAGGCTCAGGCTCTTGTCCACCGAGGCAGCCGCCAACACCTTGTGTGCACTGCTCTCCTTGCTGCGCGGGTCGTGCCAGTCCAGCTCTTCCAGCGCCGCGTCCAGCTTCTGCTCGTACTCCTGCTGTGTCATTCATCCTGTACCTCTCCCTGCCGCGTCAGCAGCTCCGTCATAAAGTCCGCCTCTTTGCCCTCAAACCGCTGCGCCGCACGCGTCCCGCCGTTCATCATAGCCAGCAGCGCATTCTCCATCATCTTCCCAAACTCCGCGCAGCACTGTCCGCGCATCCGCTGCGGCACCTTCCGCATGCAGTTTGCCGCCATCGCGCAAAAGCCCGCCGTCATCACTTCCAAAACATCTTTCTCACTGCATTTTTTGCCCTCGACGTTGGTCATGACTTTTCCGCCCGGCACCGTCCTCACCGTGATCTCGATCGTACCCTTCATAGTTCTGCTCCTTTTCTCTTCACGGTTCCCCGTGGTCGTTCGCCCAGGCAAGCACCTGCGCTCTCGCTTCCGTCAGTGCTTCGCACAGCAGGTTCGCGGCGTCTTCGGCCATCCCGCTGGGCAGGTCGTTCACCACTGCAAGGGCTGCATCTGCGTCAATGCGGATCTGATCACAAAGCAGCATGGCCCGCGCCCAGTCCTTTACAGTGTCTTTTTGCATTTGCCAAACTCCTCCACATGGTACACCCGGAAGTCGTCGCACTCCGGGTGCTGCTCCCGTGCCAGCTCCAGTGCTCTGGCTTTGGCCACGCCCTTACTGCTGCCGCCCACCAGCAAGGCCGTCTGCAGCCGCAGCGGGTAGCCGTCCCGGCTCATCTCAATGTGCACACGGTAACGCATCCTGCTCACCCCACCTTTCGCTTTCCGGCTTTCACGGTGTTCTCCGGCTGCCGGCGCTCCCGGGGTCCGGCCTTTTCCTCCTGCTCCTGGGCCGCAAAGCCCAGCCGCATAAAAAGCACGGCCGCCAGCACCAGCACCATGGCCGTCACAAACTGCCCGTCCGTGATGGGTGCGCCCACCTGAGCGTTGCCTTCCAACCCCATGCCGCACAGCAGCCCGGCGCAAAGGCTCCCAGCTGCCAGCCAGTGCCATACTGTCGATTTGATTCGCATTGCAAAATACCTCCGTTTGCGTTATACTTCTGGTGATAGCGGCCCTTGTCAGATCGCTTTCACTCGGAGCCCACCGGTGTTCTCAGCACCGGCGGGCTTTTTCATTTTCTCCAGCGCGGCGTTCTTGTCAATGCGCCAGAGCTTGGGGCCCACCTTAGTGGCGGGCAGCATTCCCATCCGGCACATGCGCTGCACCGTCTTGGGGCACACGCCGATCAGTGCGGCGTACTCGGCCGGGGTCAGGTACGCGGGCAGCTGCCGCGCGTCCCAGACCTTTGCCCTTGTGGCTGTCCTTTTCATGGCTTTTGTCACTCCTCCTGTTCTTCCGCGATCTGCAGCACCCGCTGCAGCCACTCGGTCTTGCTTTTCACGTCCATTGCCAGATACGCATCCTCGTGGTCCGTCTCGTCCAGGTCGTGCACCAGCTGCTTGCACACCGCAAGCAGCTCGTCGCACATCGCCAGCCCGGCTTTTACCATCCATTTGCTGCTCAGCAGCATCGGCTTGCCGTCCCTTTCCGGGTGGTTCTGCTCCCGCAGCTCCTTTTCCGTCGGCACTCTCACCTCCGGCACCAGCCGCCCCGCCGGGGCATTGTTTCGGTCGGTCATCCTCTTCGCCTCCTTAGTCTGGGTTAAAGGTCTGGAACCGGTTGTCCTTGCGGCTCAGTTGCCGCACCTCCTCCGGGGTAAGGCCCGTGTCCTCGTACTGGCCCAGACGCTGCACCAGCTCGTCCTTTTTGGCAGTGCTCCAATACCCCTCCTTGATGCCGCTGCACCGGGGGGATGTCAGTCGTTCCATATGCCATCCTCCATATCAATCCCAAACTCCTCGCAGATGGTCTCGCACACCGGCTTTGCAAAGCCGATCAGCCCGCCCACCAGCTGCTGGAGCGTCTCCAGCTTGCAGGTGTCTCCGTCGTTGCACCGGATCAGGCGGCCCGGGGCATCCGCTGGCAGGTAGATCATGTACCGAGCGGTCATATTTCCAACACCCCCTCCTGTTCCAGCACCATGTTCATGATGCAGTTCAAGCGGTCCATCATCTTCTCCACTTCCAGGGCCACACACTCGGCGTCGCTGTCCTCCCGGTCCAGCTCCGCCCGGAGCTTCCGGCACAACCTCTTGCCCTCGTTGGCCATGTTGGCCCCGGCCTCCAGCAGGTACAAGTTGCTGTCCTTCAAGGCCAGCTCCTGGGTCAGCTCCTCCGGGGTCGTCTCTTCCGGGGACGTCTCCTTGGCCTGGTGCAGGTACTCCAGCTCCGCCATGGCATTCTTCAGCTTCTTGATCCGCTCTGCTGCCCGGTTGCGGTTCGCCACCTGCACATAGCCTTCGTCCATCACCTTGTCCGGGTCCATAGCCCTCAGGGCATCCTGGGCCCCATCGTACTCGCTCCGCTCTACGTCTAGCTGCTCCAGCAGCATCTGCCGCAAGTCCTCTCTTGCCTCTGCATTCATGTCCTTGTCCTCCTTACTTCCAGTCCTGTGCGTCAAAGTCCTTCAGCGCACATTCCATCTCGTATCTCCGGTCCCTTGCAGCTTTCCGCACCCTCACCCGGGCGTCGGTCTCCGGCAACAGCCCGTCCGGGTCCAGCCGCTTCAGTTCCTCGTTCAGCAGGTCAATCTGCTGTTCTGCCACTACCAGCTCGTGCTCCATCAGCTGGCGGATGATCCGCAGCGTGTTGTACTTCATCTTGTTTTCCTCCTTATTTTTCATCCAACAGGTCCAGCCCGGTAACTGCCAGCAGTACGCCAAAAAGCACCATTGGCGGCCAGTCCATCCACCATCCTACGTTAAACACCACTGTCCCGATGGTTTCGATCAGCAGTGCCCACAATATCCTGCGGTTCATGCGCTCTTCTCCGGGGTGTGGTCAGCATCAATGCCAAACAGCTCATTCGGCGTTACGCCCAGTGCCCTGCAAATCGGCACAACGTCATCCGACGTCAGTCGCTTACGTCCGCGCAGCAGTGCGTTGAACTTTTTCGGGTCATACCCTGCAGCTCTTGCCACTGCCGATTGCTTCAAACACTTTTCATCAATGATCTTGTAGATCATGTCCGTTGCGCTCATTTCATACGCTCCTTTCAGGTACAAGTTTCTTGGACATCTTTAAAATAGCACAGGATTCTTGTCCCGTCAAGAGGTTTTGACCAAATTTCTTGTACTTTTATCTTGACTTTTCAAGACGGCACATATATACTGACCTCAGAACGATATTTTTCAGGAGGTGTTTCCCATGTCCTTTGCCAGCCGTCTCCGTCAGGCGCGTGAGCAGACCGGGCTTACGCAGCTCGAACTGGCCGAAAAACTCGGCATCACAAAAAGTGCCGTCGGCAACTATGAAAACGGTGTCAGCTGTCCCAAGTGGGATGTCCTTGTGCAGATTTTTGATGTTCTCCATGTAGAGCCAAACTTCCTGTATCAGGATAGTTTCTCGCCGCCCGTTTCCGATTCTGTTCATCTTACCCCCGCGCAGTCCGCCCTGCTCACGTCTTTTGACCAGCTCAACGAGGAGGGCCAGAGTAAGGTCATCGGCTACGTCGAAGATTTGAACCGCACTGGTTACTATAAAAAAGACAGCACGCCTTGCGTGGCTGCAAAAGAAGCGTAAAAAATAAAGCCGCCAAACGGCGGCTTTGATAAAATGGAGGAATCCGAAATGAAAAAGCGTCTCGTATCACTTGCTCTCGCGGCTTTGTTGCTGGTGGCTGTTCCGCTTTCGGCGTTTGCCACGTCTAAGTTTAACACGTCAGTCTTAAGCGGCCGGGAGAACGTTTCTATTTCCTACTTCGACGAAATGACCGGCAACGTAACAGCATCTCTCACTGGAGACGCTTATAATTCTTCCGTTACCTTCGACAATGGTGCCCTTTTGACCGTAGATCCAACGATCTGCCTCAATGATTCTTTCGATTATTACCGGTTTAACTTTAATTGCTTGGAAACTGCTCCGATCGGCATGACCAGCATTATAATCAAAATCGGAGACAACCGGTATAATTTCACAAACTGTGCAACAAGTCTTGTTCCGCTTGGCGATAATGCTTATTGGGAGAACATATATTTTGTTCTGAAACGGGAGACTGTCGGCTTTATGAACGATTTTGTAAAGCACCGTAACGAGGAAATCAAAGTTCGGATCAACGGAACCTATACAACGCTTGATTTTTCTCTTACGGACGAAATGAAAAACGAAATTCTTGACCTCTATGCTCTATATGATGATGGCAGAGGAACTCGTGATGCAAACTTGCGTGATATCACTTATACCGATTCAACCTCTGTGTACAAAAATGGAAAGCTCGTTGACGGAATGGTCAAGGAAGAAGTAATCCATATTCTGGCACATTCCTTCTAAATTGGCCCATGTGTAGCACAAGGCCCCCTCAGCTGTTCCCAGCCGAGGGGGCCTCTGCCAACCGCTCAAACCCGTCAAAAGAAAAGTAGGAGGTATCATGCAGAGCACGGGGCTGCACCCGCCGCTCCGTTTGTAGTATAAGCTGTTTTGGTGTTTCGCGCAACCCGTCAAAAAAAGAGTGCCCGGCAGTGGTACGATGCACCGCCGGGCTGTAACAAGGAGTAAAATACGAATTCCACTCGTCGCGCCTGCCTCTGTATTGTAGCATGCTTTAGGCAGACGCGCAACCTGTATACCTGGAGGTGTGCAAAGCATAAAAAACGGACAAACACCGCCGTCCGGATCAAAAAACTCAATCAGACGAACCGCCGAGGAATCCTCGGCGGTTGAATAAACAAAAACGCCCCGGTGCTGCCAACACCGAGGGCAGAAGGGAAGTGCACAGAATGGCAGCCAACAAAAAAGGAACAGACGGCCGCTACCGCTACCGGGTCAACATCGGCAAGGATGCCGACGGGAAGCCAAAATATAAGAACTTCTACGGCACGACGGCCCGCGAGGCCCGTGCCGCTGCGGAAGCCTACCGTATCTCCCTCGGCAAGGGCGCAGATCCGTCCCAGATAGACGCCACCCTTGCCACCCTGTATGACAACCTTATTGCGGCCAAACGGGCAAAGGGCATCGGCCAGAAGAGCCTTGACCGCTACGAGGACAACAAAAATCACTGGGGCCCATTGCTGAACCGGCCTGCTACATCCCTGCGCAGTGCCGACTTCCAACAGGTGCTCAATGCCCTGGCCGACTGGCACGATGGCCAGCCCCCGCTGTCCCACTATACGCTGTCCAACCTGCGCAGCAGTGCAAAGGCCGTCTACGACCTTGCGATCCCGGAGGTGGTACAGTACAACCCCATCCCTAAGACCACCTGCCCGGCAGGCACACCGCCGGAAGTCCGCGAGCCCATCACCGAGGAGCAGCAGCGCTGGATCCGGGAGACGCCCCATAAAGCCCAGCGCGCCGCCATGCTGATGCTTTACTCTGGCCTGCGCCGCAGTGAGGCCACAGCCCTGACCTGGGCAGACGTAGACCTGCAGGACGCAACGATCACGGTAAACAACGGCTATGACTTCCGTGCTAAGCGCAGCAAGTCCCCCAAGACCGCCGCCGGTGTCCGTGTGGTCAACATCCCGAAGGTGCTGGTGGACTATCTCCGGACGCAGCAGGACGGCTGCCTGTATGTGCTGCACAACGACAAAGGCAAGCGCATGACCGAGCAGGGCTGGAAGCGGCTGTGGCAAAGCTATATGTGTGACCTGAACATCAAGTACGGGCATCAGGGGGCCGTAAACAAGCACGACCCCGCCGGTGTGCCGATGGTCATCGACACCTTCACCCCGCACCAGCTGCGCCACACCTTCTGCACCCTGATGTACTTTGCCGGTGTGGACGTCATGACCGCCCGCGATCAGATGGGCCACAAGGACATCAGTGTCACCCTCGGCATCTATACGTCGCTGGATAAAAAGTTCAAGAAAAAGAAAATCAACCGGCTGGATTCCTACCTGAAAAAGACGTGCTGATTTCCTGATTTTTAGGTGCCGATGGCGCAAAAGTGGCGCAAGCGGTTAGTGAGATAACGTGTTTACGTTAAAAATATGTATATTAACTGCGTCCTCGTAATGAGCAGGTCGCCTGTTCGAATCAGGTCAGTAGCTCCAACATGAAAGACCCGGAAAAGTGGCTTGCAGCCTAGCTTTTCCGGGTCTTTTTGCATCGTTTTTATAAGGTACTTCTGCGCGGAAAAGTGCGCTTATTTCTCCATTTTTCCCGCTGGAGCAGACCTTTGTTCAGCTCACAGGCCGCCATGCAGCACACGGCAAAGGCCAGCAGCGCACAGTCCGGCGGCACCCGCTGCATGGGGATCACCCGTTCGCACAGGTTGCCAAAGGTCTCCACGGCCTGTTCCGGCCATGTCAGGCAGAACAATGCCAGCGACAGCAGCAGGTGCAGAAACCGACCTGCCAGCAGCGGACGGAAGGACACTTCTCCGGGGCAGAGGGTGCGCACCTGCAGCAGCACTGACGCTCCCTGCACACTGAGGGCGGCGCAGCACAGACTGCTGGCCCACAGGCCGGTGCGGGCCGCATAATCGCAGCCGGAGCACACCTCCAGCA